>Ga0209644_1000022_pt1 | contig 153648 bp, 148 predicted proteins | sample ETNvirome_2_1000_FD_184069 | JGI IMG/M metagenome (GOLD analysis project Ga0209644, IMG submission 184069) | Marine viral communities from the Pacific Ocean - ETNP_2_1000 (SPAdes) (version 2) | ecosystem: Environmental > Aquatic > Marine > Oceanic | place: Pacific Ocean | collected 2013-06-22 | reverse complement strand
GGGCCTCGTCGACGTTGATATCGCTGATGGTCATATCACCGCATAGGTGTGCCGAATGATGCTGTGCACTATGCCAGAAAAATCAGCTGGTTGGCGATATCCCATCCGCAGCCACCTGAATAGTTACTAAAAATTAATAGAAAGATGAGGGGCCTACTACGGGTCCCTTTTTATAGACAATCAAGAGAAAAGAAAGCATGAAAGGAACTCAACGTGGCTTTACCCTAATTGAGCTGATGATTGTGGTAGCTATTATTGGCGTTTTGGCCTCTATTGCTATTCCGCAATATCAAAACTACACCGCACGTGCGCAAGTATCAGAAGCCTTCAATTTGGCCTCCGCTTACAAAACCGCCATAAGTGAATACTATTCGGTGAGAGGTCAGTTCCCTGAGAGTAATGAAGATATAGGTATGCCAGCTGATGGCAGTCGAAGTGGCAATAGTGGTGAAACTAGTGATGATCGCTATGTTGGCTACATCGGTGTTTGGCCGGCTGTTGATGATTATACTGCACGCGTTGTGATGGAGATGAGCGATAACGCGAATAGCGCGATAGCCGGAAAATGGGTTGTGATGGAGTCTCAGTTCTCTGACGGAGCAATTCAGTGGAGTTGCCGGACGACCACAGGAGCAGGTAATGCCATGGATGAAAAATACCTACCTGGCTCGTGCCGCGATCAAAAAGATTAATGCCACATGCGTAAAATAAATCAGTTGGGTTAGTGGTCCTGTATGTCAGCAAAACAAAATGGTATTGATGAGAAGTATCTCCCCGGAAGCTGTCGAGGCACGTCATCTAGTTTCTGACCTTCACCATTTCCTGCGCATTGTTGTTCTAAACTAAAGCTCCCTGATCACAGTGGAGCTTTTTTTATGAGCCGTTTACTACATCAACTCTTGATCGGCGCTAGCGCGCTTATGCTAAGCAGTACCGCGTTGGCCCAACCCGCCCATGCGCCAGCCCACGGCGCTCGGGATAACGCTTCCCAGGCAGAGCGCTACCGAGGCGGTGAGGGCGGCCGCCATGAAAGCGGCTCCCGTCGTTCCCATAGCGGTGGCTATGTGGATTTACCGCGCATTAACGAGCGCGAACTGTTGCGCTTGCTGCGCCGCCACGATGCCCCCCGTGCGGAACCACTGCCCCCTGGCATTCAGCGCAATTTAGAGCGGGGTAAACCTTTGCCGCCCGGCATTGCTAAGCGCTTTGACGGCCCTATTGTCCATGAGCTGCCCCGTTACCCGGGATACGAGTGGGAGCGTGTTGGCGCTGATGTGGTGTTAATTGAAGCCGCCACCCGTGTGGTGGTCGATGTGTTGGTGGATGCTTTGCGCTAAGCCGTTCCCATGTGTTGGGGCGTTATGGTAATGCCATGGATCAACGCTTATGCTGAGAAACAACAAACACCCCACTGAGGAGCGAACATGGCGGTTTATACCCTGGAAGCGCGGCTGGAACTGGCCATAGAGATTGCCGAAGAGGCTGGGCAGATGATTCGTAATGCCCGAGAGCGGCAAGGGTTTAGCCAGCGGCTGAAAGGAGGGATCGAGCTAGTTACTGATGTGGACGTTGCCGTCGACACGCTCATTAGTCGGCGCCTGGAGGAGCACTTCCCAGAGGAAGCAAGGTTAAGCGAGGAGCTAAGCCCGGAGCATGCGCTGCATACCCCCACCGAGCAGCTCTGGGTTGTGGATCCGATTGATGGCACCGTTAATTTTGCCCAGGGCCTGCGCCATGTGGCGGTATCAATCGGCTGGATGGAGCAGGGGGTAGGTAAAGTAGGCGTGATACATGCGCCGTTTTTAGGTGAAACCTTTAGTGCAGCAGAGGGCCTAGGCGCATTCTGCAATCAGCAGCCGATTCAGCCGAGCGGCGCTGAGACCCTTGAAAGCACGCTGGTAGGTACCGGCTTTCCCTATCAAAAAGAGCAGCGTAAAAAACTTCTGCCACGCTTAGAAGCAGTACTCACAGGCTGTCAGGATGTCCGGCGTAATGGTTCAGCGGCGCTGGATTTGTGTGATGTGGCCTGCGGTCGTTTAGATGCCTACTACGAAAGCGTATCGCCCTGGGATTTTGTGGCGGGTTGGGTCATTGCTCGCGAAGCAGGCGCGCGGGTGGGGCATTTAAGCGAGGTGCCTGACGGTGTACCGGCAGACCTCTACCCGGAGCAGTTGCTAGTAACTACCCCTAAGGTTTACGACGCCATGGCGTCCTTATTAAAAGCAGCCGACCACGCTTAGTGGCAAGCGATTGAAAAGAAAGCGCAAAAAGTGCTTTTCATTTGGCGTATAAAACGCTAGTATACGCACCGTCTTGAGGCAAATGCCAAACAGACATCGGAGTGTGGCGCAGCTTGGTAGCGCGTTGCAATGGGGTTGCAAAGGTCGCAGGTTCGAATCCTGTCACTCCGACCAATACTAAAACGGTCGCTTGCGTTTATCGCAGCGGCCGTTTTTTTATGCCTGTTATTTCGGCTCAAAAATTGGCCCCCAGCGATAGGGGCCAAGGCGTGTTTGGGACTGTCGTACTAATTACTCCCAGTTACCTCGCTCGAGGAATGCTGTTTACCCATGTGCTCCGTTGGGGAAGGGCCATTAACCTTGCGCTTTATGGTCGGCGAGTGCTGTAGCCACCGCTTCTTCCCATTGGCCTGCGGTAATTCCCCAATGCTCCATTTCCGCTTGGTCGGGTGAACCTTCCGCAGCGCTATTGAGCTCTTCTGCGGAGTAGCGCTCAAAACAGTGCTTCGCAAAAGCTTTGGTTTTGCCATCTTGCAACTGGTTAATCATTTCCATGTATGACTCCTTTCCTTGATAAGAATCTGCCAATAATCGCGAGTGACTGCGCGGTTATTGCAGGCTTCAGTGTAGCGGCTCTCGCATCATTGTGCAGAGTGTTAACGCAATGATGTTATGTCAGCAGGGCATCCAAGATGATTTTCAGTGCGATGCTCGCCAACAAACACATAATGAGATTATCAAACCAGCGGTGGGGTAATCGCCTGCCAAGTTGTGCACCAATAGGCATGGCGGCGAGTATCACAAGTAATGCGCCCAGGCTGTAGAGCGTGCGCTCACCCGTAAGAATGCCAGCACTGAGTAGTGCAGGTATTTGTACCAGGGTAATGGCAACGAAAAATACCGAAATTGAGCCAATAAAAACGCGACGCTCAAGCTGCATGGCATTCAAAAAAGTGACTGAGGCAGGGGCTGACATGCCCGCAGCGCCTTGAAGCACACCCGCCAACAAACCGACGGGGAGTACAATTCGCTTTGCGACCGTAAAGGGTAGCGTTGCGGTACGCTTGGCCAGCTTGATGATGAGATACAAAAGGATTGCTGCAGCGACGCCTAGCGATAGCAGTGTTGGTGAGAGCACTACTAGCCCCCAGGTGCCAAGTACAATGCCAGCGCCACCGGCTACGGCAAATGAGAGTAGAAAGCGCAGGGGGAGAAGGTGCTGGCGGTACTGCCATACCTGAAGCGCATTGCTAAAAAGATTGGGAGCTACCAACACTGCAATGGCCAGCTTAACGTCATAAAGCATGGTCAATACAGGTACAACGACCACCGGCACTCCCGAGCCAATTGCTCCCTTAATAATCCCCGCAATGGCGAAAGTGAGCAGTGCAATAATCACGGCGAGTTTCCTTGAGCAGGCATCATGGGCGATACCTGCTATGGGTGAAGCGCTAAGGGCCTATCTAAGCACGTAGCAGGGCGTATAGGGTTGTCCATCAAGCTTCATGCGCCCTTGGGCAACAAAGGAGCTAAGCAACGCGTCTAAACGCTGCATCAATTCTGGCTCAGCGGTGAGCTCGAAGGGGCCATGAGCTTCAATGGCGCGAATGCCCGGCTCTTTCACGTTACCCGCCACAATGCCGGAGAAAGCGCGCCTTAGGTTGGCGGCCAGCTCGTGGGTGGGCTGCTGGCGGTGAAGGGCCAGGCCGCGCATCGCTTCGTGGGTGGGCTCAAAGGGTGCTTGAAACTCACGGGCGATGGTTAAGCGCCAGTTGTAGTAGAAGGCGTCTTGATGTTGGCGGCGGAAATCGGCAATTTGGTCAATGCCTTCGCGCATTGTGCGAGCAACGGCCACCGGGTCGCCCGTAATAATGGTGTAGTAGCGGCGAATCTCTTCACCGAGGGTGTATACCAGGAATTCATCGATTTTCTGAAAGTAAGCCGCGGAGTTGGCAGGGCCGGTAAAGATGAGGGGGAAGGGGATCTCCCGGTTGCTGGGGTGCAACAGAATACCCAGCAAATAGAGAATCTCTTCTGCGGTGCCCACACCACCGGGGAAGACAATAATGCCGTGGCCTAGACGCACAAACGCTTCTAGGCGTTTCTCGATATCCGGCATGACGACGAGTTCGTTAACGATGGGGTTAGGTGCTTCGGCAGCGATAATACCGGGCTCCGAGATGCCCAGGTAACGGCCATCTTTACGGCGCTGTTTGGCATGCGCTACGTTGGCTCCTTTCATCGGGCCTTTCATAGCCCCAGGCCCACAGCCGGTGCAGATATCTAAATCGCGCAAGCCCAAGTGGTAGCCCACATCCTTGGTGTACTCGTACTCTTCGCGGGAAATAGAGTGCCCGCCCCAGCACACCACTAAACTAGGGTCACGACCAGGTTTAAGAGTGCCCGCCTTGCGCAGGATATGAAACACCGCATTGGTGGTGCCTTCGCCCGTACTGAGATCAAAGCGCTTGTGGTGCTGAATTTCGTTATAAACATACACAATGTCGCGAATGATGGATGAGAGATGTTCGCGAATACCGCGAATCATGCGTCCATCTACAAACGCTTCTGCGGGCGCGTTAGTCAGCTTTAGGCGAATGCCGCGATCTTGCTGCAGTACTTCAATGTCGAAATCTTTATAGGCTTCGAGAATGGCCAAGCTGTCATCAGTAGCGCTACCGCAATTAAGTACGGCAAGCGCGCAGCGGCGCAGTAAATCGTGCAAACCACTTTTAGACGTGCTCTTGAGCCGATTAACCTCATGCTGCGAGAGGACTTCAAGGCTTCCTTCAGGAGAAATAATGCTGGAAATCGTGGCACGAGGCGCTGGGGTTTGCGTCATTAGTCTGGCTGTCCCTAAGAGTGTTAGTAATGAACCTGCATACTAGCACGGCGCTTGGCGCTGTTCAGCAATGCGGCTAAGCGTCCGTCTTAGCAGCGTTTGTGCTACGCTAGGGGCCTGCAAGCGCACGCGGCAAGCGGGTGCGATAGCACGTCACAATAGTGCTTCACGTCAGCGCCTTACGATGATGGATAATGAGGATGTTGCTTAAACCCTATGTTTAATGCCCAATACTTTCGGACGTTTATAACGTTAGTGGAAACCGGTAGTTTCACACGAACGGCGCGTCGTTTAGAGATGACGCAGCCTGGGGTTAGCCAGCATATTCGTAAGTTGGAGAGCTATCTTGGCAAAACGCTGTTAGAGCGCCGTGGCAGAAGCTTTACGCTGACCGAATCGGGCCGCCGTGCCTATGATTACGCACTTAAGCTGTTTGCCGAACATGAGCAGTTCCGGCATGGCTTGGATGATGACTCGCTGGATAGCGGCGAATGCCGGATTGCATCCCCAGGCAGCGTAGGGCTGATGTTTTACCCGTATATTCTCGGTCAACAGCAGATGCACCCTAACCTGACCGTCAACTATAGCTTTGCGTTTAACCACGAGATCGTCAACGACCTGCTCGAAGGCCGCTACGATATCGGCATTGTGACCGAGCAGGTTAACCACCCTGAGCTCACTTGCACGGTATGGCACAAAGAGCCGCTCTGCTTGGTCGTACCTGCCGATTTTGCAGGCAGTACGCTGTCAGAGTTAATGGGTATCGGTTTTATCAACTATTACGATGGGATTAACCACGCCAACGCGCTGTTACGGGCGAACTACCCCGATGAGTTTCGCTCCATGACTCATTTCCGTCATCAGGGGTTCACCAATGAAGTGAGCATGGTGCTGGACGCAGTGGCGAGGGGGCTTGGCTTTACGGTGGTCTCGCGCTTAGTCCTAGAAACGTCGCCGTGGCAGCGGCAGGTGAAGGCGTTAGCGCTTCCCCAAGCGATTAACGAAGTGCTCTATCTTCTTCGTCGCCAAGATTCTGTCCTACCTAAACGCTATGAAAAGCTGTTGAACGGCTTTCATGATCAGCGTCTCCAAGAAAAAACGCCCCTGATTCCCGAATAAACGGGCCAGGGGCGTTTCCTATCGCGCTATGGGTTCTGCTTAACGGCGATACTCGTCAATGCTGGGGCAGGAGCAGATCAACTGCCGATCACCAAAGACGTTATCGACGCGATTCACTGAAGGCCAGTATTTAGAGGCCATCACTGCTTCTGTGGGGAAGGCACCTAGCTGGCGGTCATAAGGCCGGTCCCATGCGCTATCCATTAGGTCGGCTTGTGTGTGTGGCGCATTCACCAGCGGGTTATTATCCAGCGGCCACTCGCCGCTCTCTACCCGTGCAATCTCTTCACGAATCGCAATCATCGCATCGCAGAAGCGGTCAATTTCGTAGAGTGATTCAGATTCCGTGGGCTCAATCATCAGCGTACCCGGCACCGGGAACGACATAGTGGGGGCATGGAAGCCATAATCCATCAAACGTTTGGCGATATCTTCTTCACTAATACCAGACGCGCTCTTCAGCGGACGAATATCAATGATGCACTCATGGGCGACATTGCCGTTCTGGCCGCGATAGAGAATCGGATAGGACGCTTCTAAACGCTTGGCAATATAGTTGGCGTTAAGAATGGCCAGCTCGGTGGCTTCACGCAGGCCACGGGCACCCATCATCTTAATGTACGCCCACGAGATCGGCAGAATGGAAGCGCTGCCAAAGGCTGCCGCCGACACTGCGCCGCTCTCTGGGTTAACGCCGTTGATGGGCGTCACCACATGGTTAGGCACAAACGGGGCAAGGTGCGCTTTAACGCCGATCGGGCCCATACCTGGACCACCGCCTCCGTGGGGGATGCAGAATGTTTTGTGCAAGTTCAGGTGAGACACGTCGCCGCCGAAGTCACCAGGGCGAGTGAGGCCAACCTGAGCATTCATGTTAGCGCCATCGACGTAAACTTGGCCGCCATGCTGGTGCACCACTTCGCATACTTTGCGAACGTGCGACTCAAAGACGCCGTGGGTGGACGGGTAGGTAATCATCACCGCTGAAAGCCGCTCGCTGTGCTGCTGGGCTTTGCGGGTCAAATCCTCTAAATCGATGTTGCCGTTAGCATCGCACTCCACCACCACCACTTCCATGCTCAGCATGGCGGCAGAGGCCGGGTTAGTGCCGTGGGCGGAGCTTGGAATCAAGCACACATCACGGTGAGCTTCACCTTGAGCTGCCTGATAGCGGCGAATCGCCAGCAAGCCCGCGTATTCACCCTGCGCGCCTGAGTTAGGCTGCATCGAGATATGGTCATAGCCGGTGACTTCGACTAAGAACGCTGCCAGCTCATCAATCATCTGATGGTAGCCCGCCACCTGATCACGCGGCGCAAATGGGTGCAGGTTGGAAAACGCAGGCCATGAGACAGGAATCATTTCGCTAGTCGCGTTGAGCTTCATGGTGCAGGAACCTAGCGGGATCATGGCATGGGCCAGCGACAGGTCTTTGTTCTCAAGACGCTTTAGGTAGCGCAGCATTTCGGTTTCGCTGCGGTAGCGATTGAAGGTTGGATGTTCAAGAAAATCGCTTTCCCGCTGGTAGGCGGCCGGAATACCGCTCAGCTTATCGGTCACTACCTGGTCATCCAACACTGCCACGGCCAGACCATGCTCATCGCCCAGCAGGACGTCGAATAGGGCGGCGACATCGTGAGCGGTGGTCGTTTCATCAAGGCTGATACCCACATCGCCATTGGCGAAGTAGTGCAGGTTGATGTCGTGGGTCATGGCGCGGCCGTGAATCTTGCCCGCGTCTACCTGGGTAAGGCGTAGCGTATCGAACCAGGTGTTATTCGCTAGTTGAACGCCGGCTTGCTGTAAGCCGGTAGCCAGCACAGTAGTCAGGCGGTGAACGCGACCGGCAATTTTGCGTAGGCCTTCTGCGCCATGATAGGTGGCGTAGAAACCGGCAATATTGGCTAGTAGCGCTTGTGCGGTACAGATATTCGACGTCGCTTTCTCACGGCGGATGTGCTGCTCGCGGGTTTGCATGGCCATGCGCAGCGCGGTTTTGCCACGGCTGTCTTTAGAGACGCCGATAATCCGTCCTGGGATCGAACGCTTGAGTTTGTCGGAGGTAGCGAAGAACGCCGCATGCGGGCCGCCAAAGCCCATGGGCACACCAAAGCGCTGCGAGTTACCTACGACAATATCCGCACCCATCGCGCCCGGCTCTTTCAGCAGCACCAGGCTAAGCAGGTCGGTGGCCACGCAGGTCATAATGCCGCGCTCTTGAGCCGCCTTTAGCATCGGGGCTAAGTCGCTGACGCTGCCGCTGGCAGAGGGGTACTGAACCAGAGCGCCAAACACATCGTGTTCGGCAAGGCTTTCGGCGGGGCCGGTGATCAGCTCAAAGCCAAAGAACTCGGCACGGGTTTTGACGACATCTAACGTTTGCGGAAAGAGGTCGTCAGCCACGAAGAACGCGTTCGACTTGCTCTTTTTATTGCCGCGCTTACACAGTGCCATGGCTTCTGCGGCGGCGGTGGCCTCATCCAGCAGGGAGGCGTTGGCAAGCTCCATGCCGGTTAAATCCATAATCACCTGCTGGAAGTTTAGCAATCCCTCCAGACGGCCCTGGGAAATTTCGGGCTGGTAAGGCGTGTAAGCGGTATACCAACCGGGATTTTCCAGCACGTTGCGCTGAATCACTGCGGGCATGTGGGTGTTGTAGTAACCCTGGCCAATATAGCTTTTGCTGACGCGGTTCTGGCGCGCTAACTGGCTCAAATATTCAAGGGCTTCCGCTTCACTGCGGGGGTCGTCAAGGGCAAGTTCGCGACCTAGGCGAATATCGCTAGGCACGGTTTGCTCAATCAGGTCTTCCATGCGCTGCATATTGAGCGCTTTTAACATGGTGGCGACATCATCGGGGCTGGGCCCGTTATGGCGTTTGATAAAAGCATCGTGGTCGGCCAGTTCGGCCAAACGGCGTGATTCAAAAGGCATGGGGGAGATTCCGGACGTAATGAGAAAACCGTGCAGAGGCGATAATAAAGCGCCTGCCGCAGGGGCAGGCGCTTTGGCTACATGACTTAGGCGTCGGCGCTCAGCGTCGCTTGATACGCATCGGCGTCTAAGAGACCTTCAAAGGCTTGGTCGGTAACACGCACTTTCATAATCCAGCCGCCTTCATAGGGGGCGTCGTTCACCGTTTCGGGAGCGTCTTCGAGGGCTTCGTTCACTTCAATTACTTCGCCATTGACCGGCGAGTAAAGGTCAGAGGCCGCTTTCACGGATTCAATGACGCCAAACTCTTTCCCTTTGCTTAGGGATTGGCCAACTTCGGGCAGTTCAACAAATACCACATCGCCTAGCGCTTCTTGCGCGTGGTCGGTGATGCCGATGGTGACGGTGCCATCTTGATGATCAAGCACCCATTCATGGCTGGCAGCGTAACGAAGATTGGCAGGAAGATTGCTCATAGTGATTCCCTTATAAAATCAGTGGACAGAACGAAAGCATACTAGCGCTTGTCGTTCGCCTTGGCGACTGTGGCCAGCTCGCAGTGAGCGTAAGTGGGTATATGGTACCGTGTTTCTTATCGGAAACAAATTTCTTCATTGCCTCCAAAAGGCTAAAAATGGATGCTCTTTTTCTGTTGTTTCAGTGCGCCAGCCAGTTTCAAAAAGAGCAGCTTTCTCTATCAGCAGGCGACATTGGCATGGAAGCGCACTAAGAAAATAGTGTAAAACATACCCATCATCCGTTTTTCCAGCGTTAATTAAGCGCTATGGTGGGAACGCTTGGTGATTCCATCTGCTATCGGATGGAGCGGGTGAACAACCTAACCTTCATAACAAATGCATTAATCAATTGGGTAAGGAGAGTCGTGTGGAAACGTTAACAAGCCTATTAGGGGCCATTAACGGCGTGGTGTGGGGCCCGTTAATGCTGATCCTGCTATTGGGGGTGGGTATCTACCTGCAGATTGGCTTGAAACTGATGCCGATACGTAAACTCGGCATGGGTTTCAAGCTAATGTGGCAAGGCCGCGATGCCAAGCCATCCGATAAAACCTCTGCAAAACCCGGCGATGAGGGGGAAATTTCTCCCTTTAACGCGTTGATGACAGCACTGTCTGCGACGATTGGTACCGGTAATATTGCCGGTGTGGCAACGGCCATCGCATTAGGTGGCCCAGGTGCTGTGTTCTGGATGTGGATTACCGCACTGGTGGGTATGGCGACCAAGTTTGCCGAGGCAGTGCTGGCAGTACGCTACCGGGAAACCGATAGCACCGGCTATCACGTGGGTGGGCCGATGTTCTACATCAAAAATGGTCTGGGCCGTAAGTGGCTGTGGCTGGGCGGTCTGTTCTCGTTCTTTGGTGCTGTTGCCGCGTTCGGGATTGGTAATACCGTGCAGTCTAACTCTGTGGCTGACGCCATGGATGCCACCTTTGGTGTTCCTCACTGGTTAACCGGCGTTATCATCATGGTACTGGCCGGTGCAGTGATATTGGGTGGCATCAAGCGCATTGCCAAGGTGGCTGGTAAGCTGGTACCGGTGATGGGCATTGCTTATGTGATTGCGGGCTTGCTGGTGCTGATCGTTAATGCGGGCCAAATCGGTGACGCCTTTGGGCTGATCTTCTACTACGCCTTCAACCCCATGGCAGCAGCCGGTGGCTTTGCCGGTGCTGCGGTAATGGCCGCCATCCGCTTTGGCGTGGCGCGGGGTATTTTCTCCAATGAAGCAGGTCTGGGCAGTGCACCGATTGCTCACGCTGCTGCGCAGACGAAAAACCCGGTTCGTCAGGGCTTGATTGCCATGCTGGGTACGTTCATTGATACCATCATCGTGTGTACCATCACGGCGCTGGTGATCTTGACCTCTACCGTATGGATGGAAGGCGAAGCGGGCGCTTCGCTCACCGCGCTCTCCTTTGATGCGGCGCTGCCTGGCTTTGGTAATCAGATCGTGGCCATTGCGCTAGCAATCTTTGCTTTTACCACCATTCTTGGCTGGTCGTTTTACGGTGAGAAATGCTGCCAGTTCCTGTTCGGTACGCGCTCTATTATGCTGTACCGAGTGCTGTTCGTACTGGCTATTCCGCTGGGTGCAGTTGCGCAATTGGGCTTTATCTGGCTGATGGCAGACACCTTCAACGCGATGATGGCGATTCCTAACCTCATTGCCCTGGCGCTGCTGTCTCCGGTTGTCTTTAAGCTCACTCGGGATTATTTCGCTGGTAAGGACGTGCTGCCGGGTGAAGCCCTGGATCATGATAAATAAGGCCTGCCTGTAAGCAGGTAATGCACGATGTAATAGAGCCGGGAAGCCTAGTAAGGCTTCCCGTTTCTCTTTTTTGACAGAGGAAATGCCATGACTGATCTGAAACACACGCCACTTCATGCGCTTCACACGCAGCTAGGGGCCAAGATGGTGCCTTTTGCCGGGTACGATATGCCGGTGCAATACCCGCTGGGTGTTAAAAAAGAGCATGAGCATACCCGCGAGCGGTGTGGCTTGTTCGATGTGTCGCATATGGGACAGATTCTGGTCTCCGGAGAAAAGGTCGCTGAAGCGCTGGAAAGTCTTATCCCAGCGGACTTGGTAGGCTTGCAAAAAGGCCAGCAGCGTTATGGCCTTTTTACCAGCACCGATGGCGGTATTATTGATGATTTGATGGTGGTGAATGCTGGCGATCACTTCTATCTGGTGGTGAACGCGGCATGCAAAGACCAAGATATTGCCCATTTGCGCGCTAATCTTGGTAACACTCATCAAATCGATGTGCTTGATCGCGGTCTGCTGGCGCTTCAAGGGCCACAGGCCCGCGATGTAATGCAGCGGCTCTGCCCGCAAGCCTGTGAGCTAACGTTTATGCAACATGGTCGTTACACGCTGGCAGGATGTGACGTGTGGATCAGCCGCAGTGGTTATACCGGCGAAGATGGCTTTGAAATCTCTGTCGCGGCTGACGAGTGTCAGGCGCTTGCCGAAGCGCTGCTGGCCGAGCCTGAAGTAGAAGCGATTGGCTTGGGCGCGCGTGATTCACTGCGCTTAGAAGCGGGCTTGTGCCTATATGGTCACGATATGGATATGCAAACCACGCCTGTCGAGGCCGGCTTGATCTGGGCCATTGGCAAGCCGCGTCGCTATGGCGGCGAGCGAGCAGCGGGTTTCCCCGGAGCCGATGTGATTTTGCACCAAGTGGATACCAAAGATCATACCCGCAAGCGGGTTGGGCTGGTAGCAGAAGGGCGCGCGCCGGTGCGAGAAGGCAGTCTGCTGGTAGATGAAGCGGGCAATGAAATTGGCGTAGTGACTTCCGGAGGTTTTGGGCCAAGCGTCGGTAAACCTATTGCCATGGGGTACCTCGCCCGTGAGTGGGAAGCGCCCGGTACTACCGTCTACGCGTTAGTACGCGGCAAGCAGCTACCCATGAGCGTTTCCGCGATGCCATTTGTGGCCCCTGGTTACTATCGCGGTTAAATTAGCGAGCGCAGTTAATTCAAAAAAGATGCAAAAGCCCCTCGCGGGGCTTTTGCATGCGGAATATGCTTACCTTAGCACCTGTCGTGGGTCGATGGGTTTCCCCCCCTGACGTAAGTCAAACAGCAGATCATAACGCTGTGTCGCGTTACTTTGTCCTACATCACACAGCTCATCACCTGTACTCACCTGGTCCCCTACGCGGACGAGAATCCGCTCGCAGAGCGCGTAAACGGTTTGCAAGTTATCGGCATGGTGCACAATCACGACATCGCCGAGCTGCCGCATGCTATCTGCAAAGCGTACTTCACCAGGAGCAACGGCCCTAGCACGAGCGCCTGCCTGAGTTGCCAACAACATGGGCTGTAGTGTGCCGCGGCTGTCGGCACCAAACCGACGAACCACACGATAATCCTCTAAAGGCCACGGCCATCGGCGTGCCGAAGCTGGCAAACTAGTGCTTGGCGCAGGGGCGGGCGTTGATGCATTACGGTTATTGGCGCTACTAGCGGCTGAACTGCTGCTTGATGATGCCGTTCGAGCGGTACTGCTAAGTGGTACGCTAATGATTTGCCCGACACGCAATGCCGTGGGGGAAGTGCCTTGGTTAGCACTCTGGATTCGCCCCGTTGTGGTGTTAAAGTGCCTGGCAATACCTGAGAAGGTATCGCCGGGCCTGATTTGATAGCGATAAGGGCCGCCAGAAGGCGCTCGCTCCTGCTGGGTTGGGATCAAGAGGCGCTGACCAACGGCTAAACGGCGAGAGTCAACCCCGGGGTTGAAGCGCTCTAGCCGTTCAAGTGGTACGTTAGCCCGTGCCGCGAGCTGCCCTAGCGTATCGCCACGTCTAACCTCTACCCAGTTGCCGCCAATAGCGCTGGCGCTGCTAGCGGCGGGCACCCGCTGGCTAGAGGAGGGGGTAGAGCTGGCGCAGCCAGTTAGCACGCTGGCCAATACACAAATGGTGAGCCAGTGGCTTAGTCGTGGTCGCTGAGGCGATCTAGCAAGGTATCTTTTTCCTGCCAGAGTGAGTTGATCCATGCGTGGAAGCGTTCCTTATGCTGCGGTTCGTCATGGTAGTTGGCAGTTTGCATCCATTCAGGAATGGCTAGCTGCCGGGCTTCAAGCGTAATGGGGGCTTCTTTACCGCATAAAAAAACCATAAACGTGGGTGATGGGTTGGTATAGCTAATAGTGACGTCAAGAATACCATCCAACTGATCACCCAACAGGCTAAGTACTTGGGCAATTCCTCCTGCTTTAGGGCGAAGCAGATGCTGGAATGGACTTTGCTGCGACTCGCGTTTGGCTACGGTAAAGCGGGTTCCCTCGACAAAATTAAAAATAGCGATAGGGGCATGGCGAGCTTGGCGGCACATGCGCTCAGTGGATTCCCGGTCAACTGTGGCTAGCTTGGGGTTATTGGCGATCTGCTCACGGCTAAAGCGACGCATAAAGGGAAACTCAAGCGCCCAGAAGGCGAGACCAACAATCGGGATCCAGATAAGCTGGTGTTTGAGAAAAAAGCGCGGCATAGGAATGCGTCGGTGCAGTGCCATAAGCAGAATAAAGATATCGGTCCAACTGCGATGGTTGGAGATTACCAGCCACCACTGCTCAGGACTTAATGTATCTGGCACGTTGATCGAGACATTGGGTTTTAACCAGTGCCGCATCCACCACAAGTTGACGCCAATCCAGTTTAGTGCGACGGCACATAGCCCTTTAAGCAGCCACTCTTTTTGCCGCCGTCCAGGGACGATGACTTTGAGCAGCGTCAGAATAATCAGGGGGACACCCCAAACCAGCGTGTTCAACGTCAGCAGCAAGATGCTAACGCCCCCTTTAATAATTGGCATACCACAATCCTCACAGCAATTCGTCTGCGTGCTAAAGGCCTTTTAAGCACGCGCTTAGCGATAAATGCTAATAGATCAGCGCCACGCTGCCCAGCATAACCGTATCAAAGCGTTATGCGTCAATGGGTAGGGAAGGTGCTTTAACACTCTCAAGCAACACGCTACGCAGCGCATGCGCCGCCACGGAAAGCTCTTCCTGGGTCAGGATCCCCACGCGGCAAGCGATGCTTGGCTCGACAAGTGGTACGCAGCGCGCACCCAGCTCATGCATTTGCTGAATGCACATGGAAGGCACAGCGCTGACCCCTAGGCCTTCCGCGACCATTCGTCCGACGGTAGAGAGCTGGTGGCTTTCAAAGGCGACAGGGAGGTCTATATGGCGCTTTTCAAGCTCTTGCTCCAGTAAACGCCGTACCATGGAGGGGCGTTGTAGCGTGATAAAGTCATTCTCAAGCAGCTGCGTCCAGGGCAGTGTGTCGCGGTGAGCCAGGGGCAAAGTGGGAGGAACCACGGCGACAAACTGATCTTCAAACAAAGGTGTAAAACTTAAGCTTCCCTGGCCCTCCGGCGAGAAGGCAATGCCAATCTCTACCTGTCGGGAGCGCACCATATCCGTGACTTCTTCATTGATCACATCGTGCACCGTAACGTTGATTTTGGGGTACTGTTGCCGAAACTTAACCAGTGCACTGGGTAATAGATTGCAGGCAAAAGACGGCATGGCCGCAACGCTGAGTCGCCCTAGCTGTAACGTAAACCGCTGGCGCAGGCGTTCCTCTGTGTTATCCCACTGCGCCAGCAGATGTTTGGCAAGCGGGAGCAGCGACTCCCCCTCTGGGGTTAGTCGCACGCTGCGGGTGCTACGGATAAGCAGTTTGCCGCCTAGCGAATCTTCTAACCCTTTGATGGCAAGGCTTAGAGCGGGCTGTGAAAGGTGCAGGCGCTCACATGCCTGGGTAAAGCTTAGGGTCTGTGCCACGGCTAAAAATGCACGAAGCTGCTTGACGGTCATGGCGTCTCTTTATAAGTTATTAAAATAAATTGATAAGAAAAACAAACTTAACAAATATATCATCTAGGACAACACTGGCAATACTGTTCTGATCGTCATACTCACTATGTATGGCGCGACATTCCAACAAACGCTTCTTGCACACTATTCTCGACAAACGTTCTCAACACCGAGACGTACTCAACAACAATGTGAGGCATAACAATGGCAGGATTCGACAAGCGTGTAGCTTCTTACGAAGAAGCAATGGAAGGCATTGAAAGCGGCATGACCGTCCTCGCAGGTGGCTTTGGTCTGTGTGGTATTCCAGAAAATCTGATCGCAGAAATCAAACGTCGTGGTGTGAAAGACCTTACTGTTGTCTCTAACAACTGTGGCGTCGATGGTTTTGGCTTAGGCCTTCTGCTCGAAGATCGGCAAATAAGCAAAATCTTCGCCTCCTACGTAGGCGAAAACGCGCTGTTTGAGCAGCAAATGCTGAATAATGAAATTGAGGTGGTACTGACCCCTCAAGGAACGCTGGCAGAAAAAATGCGTGCTGGCGGAGCGGGCATTCCCGCCTTCTACACGGCTACAGGTTATGGCACCCCGATTGCAGAAGGCAAAGAAGAGCGTGTGTTCGATGGCCGCCACTATATTTTAGAAGAAGCCATTAAAGGCGATTTTGCGATTGTGAAAGGCTGGAAAGCCGACCGCTATGGCAACGTGATTTATCGCCATACTGCACAGAACTTTAACCCTATGGCCGCCACGGCAGGCAAGATCACCGTTGTAGAAGTTGAGGAGATTGTTGAACCAGGCGAACTGGAGCCAAGCCAGATTCATACGCCGGGTATCTACGTGGATCGTATTATCCAAAGCACATTCGAGAAGCGTATTGAGAAGCGCACGGTGCGCAGCTAAGTGCAACAACGCCAACAATCAACTAACTGCTAAGACAAGAGGTGGCACCATGGCTTTAACTCGCGAACAGATGGCACAGCGCGTTGCCCGTGAACTGCAGGATGGTTTTTACGTCAATTTAGGCATTGGTATTCCTACCCTGGTAGCTAACTATATCCCAGATGGTATAGATGTCATGCTCCAGTCTGAAAATGGCTTGCTGGGCATGGGGCGCTTCCCCACTGAGGAAGAAGTGGACCCCGATATGATTAACGCGGGCAAACAGACCGTTACCGCTCGTCCTGGCGCTGCCATTTTCTCATCCGCTGAGTCGTTTGCCATGATTCGTGGCGGACATGTGGACTTAACCGTACTGGGTGCGTTCGAGGTTGATCAGGAGGGCAATATCGCCTCTTGGATGGTCCCCGGTAAGCTCATCAAGGGTATGGGTGGAGCGATGGATCTTGTGGCTGGCGCAGAAAATATTATTTGCACCATGACCCATGCATCCAAACACGGTGAATCCAAATTGCTGGAAAAATGTAACTTGCCGCTCACTGGCGCCGGGTGCATCAATCGAGTGCTAACGGATCTGGCTTACCTGGAAATTAAAGACGGTGCCTTCATCCTTAAAGAGCGCGCGCCCGGCGTTAGCGTTGAGGAAATTGTCGAGAAAACTGCAGGCAAGCTGATCGTTCCTGACCACGTTCCAGAAATGACCTTCGACGAGTAACACTGAAAGCGAGCATGGTGAAATGGCGTGGGTCTTGGCTCACGCCATGCTTAGCTGTTTTTGGGTGAGTGCCAAGCTTCCCAAGTAATCCGGTAACAGTCAAAGCCTGAGTTAAGCGTCACCAGCGTTAAATATTCAGCAGTGGTGCTAAGAGGCCATTAATTGCTTATCACGGACAAACTGGTCGAATTCGGTAAAGCCGCCAATGTGCTGCTGGTCGACAAAGATTTGCGGTACGGTATGAATGGGTTTGCCCGCAGTTTTGGCGATATCTTCCTTGGTAACGCCTTCTGAGGGCATGTCCACATAGCGGTAGCCATCAATTTTGCCGTTACTCTCGAGATGTTCGGCAAGATGCTTGGCACGTACACAGAATGGGCACGACATGCGCCCAAAAATGACCACAAACATGGCAACAACTCCTTTACGATACAGAAATAAGTAAGTGCTTGGATTAGGAATCAGCGCCCATTGTGGCGTAGGGCACAGGTTTTCGCCAATAGCACCACACTACGTGCCCTATAAAGCCGCACAATGAGCAATGGAACAGTAGGAGAAGCCATGCAAACCCTGGCTCCGCATGAATATGGTTATTTAGCTGAGCTTGCTAAGTGCTACCGCGATGAGCACTTAGCAGGACTTAAGCAGCAGGCGCACTTCAATCCGCGATTAGGCGTTGATGCGCTCTGTTTTCAGCATATTGAGTCGCGCATTAGCGGCGCCAGCGTGATGGCTGGCGCTTTAATTACGCCTTGTGAGCTATGGCTTGTCGCGCTGCCAGAGCAGTCTGCTTTACAAGCGCCGCTTGAGTCACAGTGTGCGTTAACGCTTCCTTCAGGCCGTTACTCACTGCAACTAGAGCGTTTGCCCGCGGGTATCGAGCTTTATAAGCGAAAAATCTTAGAAGATCTAAGCGATCTTGAAACGCTGCAAGAGACAGCACGATTAGCACAGCGCATGATGGAACAGCTAATGACCCCGAACGCTGTACCGCAAGGGTAGAGTAGGCAGAAGCTGCCGGCGACTCCTATACTCATGAGCGTTTATACATTCATTACCGTGCAGTTAATAAAAGGACGTCTGAATGTCATCCCAAAAAGCTTCAACCCCTCGGGTTGCCGTGGTGACTGGTACCAGCAGTGGTATCGGTGAAGCCGTTGTTAAACACTTTTGCGAGCAGGGCCACCAAGTCCTGGCCGTCGATTTTAATCCTGCTGGAAAAGAGATTGCAGAAGCGGCAGGCGCGGCGTTTTACCAAGCGGATCTCACCGACGCAGATGCATGCCGTGGCGCGATTGCTGAGGCAGTGAAACGCTTTGGTAGCGTGGATATTTTGGTGAATAATGCCGGAATTCAGCATGTCGCTTCTATCGAGACTTTTCCCGAAGAGAAGTGGCGGCAAATTATCGACCTGATGCTGACCGCGCCATTCCTTCTCACCCAGGCCGCTTGGCCTTATATGCGTGAAAAGGGCTGGGGGCGAGTGGTAAATATTGCCTCAATCCATGCGCAGGTGGCATCGCCGGGTAAGGCGGCGTATATCAGCGCCAAACACGGCATGATTGGGTTAACCAAAACCGCTGCGCTGGAAGGCGGCGAACAGGGCATTACCGCCAATGCGATTTGCCCTGCGTATGTTAAAACCCCGTTAGTAGATAACCAGATTGCCGATCAGGCCAAGCTGCATGGTATGGATGAGCAAGAGGTGATCGAGAAAATCATGCTCAAAAACGCCGCGATTAAGCGCTTAATCGACCCCTCCGAAGTTGCTCAGTTGGTCGCTTACCTGACGTCAGATGCGGCGGGCGCAGTCACTGGCGCTAGCTGGAATATTGATCTCGGCTGGACAGCACACTAACCCAGCCCCCCGCCTGTTACGATGGCCAGTGGAGCTTGATAACGGGCGGGCTCAGCGGCGAACCGGGCGTTTTTGCAACTTGCGCTGTAGTGTGCGGCGGTGCATGCCTAGCGCCCGGGCCGTGGCGGAAATATTGCCATCATGCTCTTGCAGCACTTTTTGGATATGCTCCCAGGTAATCCGGTTGATGGAAGGGGGGTTATCCGCCAGCTCGATATTGGGGTCAGCGTCAGGGTGTTCAAAGGCCGCCATCACATCGTCGGCATCTGCCGGTTTACACAGGTAGTTGATCGCGCCAAGTTTGATAGCTTCTACCGCCGTAGCAATGCTGGAGTAGCCCGTGAGCACAACGATGCGACAGCTTGGTACTGCGGAGAGCAGTTCAGGCAGCAGCTTAAGGCCAGAGCTATGCTCCAGCTTTAAATCAAGCGTGGCCATGGTGGGCATAAACTGTGCCGCGATATTCAGCGCTTGGTCGGCGTCGTGAGCGACCATCACTTCAAAGCCGCGGCGGGTCAGTGCGCGGCTTAGCACGTGGCAAAACATTTCATCGTCATCGACAATCAGCAGACGTTGCTCTTGGTTCTGCATAGTACCCTCATTTGTCTAAATAGCTGCCGTCTCACCCTAGGTTGGTGCTGAGCAACGCGGCAGGGTGACCTCGGTCAGCGTTCCACCTTCTGGATGGTTATAAAGGCTAACGCCGCCGCCGAAGCGGTTAATCGTGGCGTGGGTGAGAAATAGGCCAATGCCCATGCCTTTGCTTTTAGTGGAGACAAAGGTATCGCCTAGCTGATCCGCAATTGACATCGCCACGCCTGGGCCGTGATCACGAATATCAATCACCACCTCCTCGTCTTGCCAATCCAGGCGAATAGCAATGTGCTCGGGGTTGGCATCGGCGGCGTTATTCAACAAGTTAGTCAGTGCTTGGTCTAAGGTGGCATCAACTGCCAGCCAAGGTCTGCCGCGGCGTTCAGCGACTTCAAAACGATGGCTAACATCGGGCCGAATTACGAGCCAGCGCTGTACCACGCCTGCCAGCCATACTTCCGCATCGAGTATTTCAGGTTCGGCCATGCGCCGACGGTCAGCATTGCTGACCAAGTGCTGCAGGCGCGATTTACAGATATCCACCTGCTGGCGCAGCAGCGCAATGTCTTGCCCTAGTGAGCTCTCTTGCTCCGCGTCCGCCTGCATCTCTTTCAATAGCACGGCCATCGTAGAAAGCGGCGTTCCCAGTTCATGAGCAGTACCCGCTGCTTGGGTGGCCACGGCGAGCACTTGCTCGTTGCGTAGCGCAGCCTCCCGGGTGCGGGAAAGCGCTTTATCCCGGCTGCGCAGGGCGTGGGCCATTTTATAAATAAAGAAGGTGACTAGGCCGGCAGAAAGTCCGAAGTTCAGCCACATTCCTAGGATATGTAGACTTAACGGGCCATCGCTACTGATATGTCCTAGCTGCGGTATCGGGTGGTAGTAAAACATCAGGAAGCTGTAGCCTGCCATGGCGCAGGCGGCGATGATCCACGCGTGGCGCCAAGGTAGGGTGGCTGCGGCAATAGTCACCGGCACCAAGTAGTAAGTGATAAACGGGTTGGTGGAGCCCCCTGAAAAGTAAAACAGCAGCGTGAGCCCTGCGATGTCGGCTAATAAATGCGATAAATACTCGCCATGGCTAACGGCTCTAGGCCTACCCAGCCGCCACCACGTGGCAATGTTCAACATGCCCATGGCAATGACTACGCTGACCACGGCTGTGACGGGCAATTTAAATGCTAGTAGTTCGATGCCTACAATAATGGCCATCAAAAACCCCGTCCAGGTGATCCCCCGAACGATGGTGAGCCGTACTAGATTGCGGTTAGGCGTAGAGAGCGGCAAGGGCAGAGCAGTAGGCATGAGGCGGCTTATTTACTTGATGTTTTGACGCTATGGATAACGAACTTAATAAATAGGGTCATGACAAACGTCATCCAACCCGCAGAGGCTAACAGGTTAAACAGCAGCATCTTAGGAGGGAGCCAGGCCGAGCCGAGCAACGCTTCCAACATAATGTGGAAAAACATCGCCAGTAGCAGCGGGAGCGCCAGCGTGTGAATCCACATGTCAGTGCGGCGCTTACGAATGTGGTAACGGCGCAGTAAATAGCGCATAGGTCGATGTGCCCAGCTAAACAGGACCAGCGTTGCCACCATAAATAGCATCGCCAGAGTAGGTTCGGTGCTTTGACGGTGCATTGATATAGAAATCGACCATGCGAGCCCCAGCCACGCCAATCCCTCGATGCTGGCGATAAAATCCGCATAGCGTCGTACGTTCTGCATAAACAACTGAATCCTTGATCTTACAGCGTGCCGCCATGATACGACACTTGCGCTTATCTGTGGGGGTGACGCGCAGATTTATCCTATCGCCGTATTGAGTATACTGTGGCAGCTCTCTGAACTCCCTTACCCAAGATCAGAATAGGATTTGCCGTGGACGCTATTACCATTACCCGCCCCGATGATTGGCACCTGCATTTACGTGATGACGAGGCGTTAAACGCCGTGGTGGGGCATACTGCTGCGCAAATGGGGCGCGCTATTATTATGCCTAACCTGAAACCGCCGGTGACGACGACAGAGCAGGCAATAGCATATCGCGAGCGAATCCTGGCAGCGCTACCAGAAGGTAGTGCGTTTGAGCCTTTGATGGTGCTTTATCTGACGGATACGACGCCACCTGAAGAAATTGAGCGCGCGGCAAAAAGCGGTATTGTTAAAGCCGTGAAGCTCTATCCAGCAGGGGCGACGACCAATTCTGCGTCAGGTGTGACGGATATTGCTCACTGTGACGCCACGGTTGCTATGATGGCCAAGCTAGGCATGCCGTTATTGGTGCATGGAGAAGTCACTGATCACGAGATCGATATTTTCGATCGGGAAGCGATGTTTATTGAGCGGGTGATGAAACCGCTGCTGGCGCGTCATCCTAGTTTGAAAGTGGTATTCGAGCACATTACCACTCAGCAGGCCGCTGAGTTTGTGGCCAGCGCCTCCGATAACGTAGCGGCGACTATCACCGCTCACCATTTGCTGTTCAATCGCAACAAAATGTTAGCGGGCGGCATTCGTCCTCACTACTACTGCTTGCCTATTCTCAAGCGTGAACAGCACCGCCAAGCCCTGCTGAAAGCGGCGACCAGCGGTAGCCCGAAATTCTTTTTAGGCACGGATAGCGCACCCCACGCGAAAGGCGATAAAGAGTCGAGCTGCGGCTGTGCTGGTGCCTATACCGCTCCCGCTGCCATCGAGCTATACGCGACGGCGTTCGAAGAGATGCAGGCGCTGGATAAGCTAGAAGCGTTTGCTAGCCTGAACGGCCCACGCTTCTACGGCTTGGCGCCGAATACGGATACGGTAACCCTTGAGCGCCGTCAATGGGTATTGCCCGAGAGTTACCCCTACGCATCGGGACAAACCATTGTGCCGCTGCTGGCAGGTGAAACACTGCAATGGGCGATGAAAAAGTAACGCGCTGTATAAGTCTCAACGAAAACGGAGCCATTAAGGCTCCGTTTTCGTTAGCGCAGTTAGGCGATGACACTTATAGGCGATGACACTTACTTAGTTTCGCCCAGGGCGATGAGCATCTGATCCACCATCCGTGATGAGTGGTCGGCGGCAATATCGAGGAACTGCTCGAAAGAGAGGTGGTTGTCGCCACTGCCAGGGATGTCAGAGAGGGCGCGAATGACGACAAACGGGCAGTCATAGAGGTAGCAAGTTTGGGCAATCGCAGCGCCCTCCATTTCCACTGCCAGCATGGTGGGAAATTGGGCGCGTGTGGCGGCTACCCGCTCGGGGTCGGCCATAAAAGCATCGCCAGTGGCAATCATCCCTTCGCGTACGTTTACCTCGCCAAGTGCTGCAATCGCGCCGCGAGCGATGTCGCGCAAGCGGCTATCCGCATGATAGGCAGCAGGCATACCTGGTACTTGGCCTAGCTCATAGCCAAATACCACTGCATCGACATCGTGGTGGCGAACTTCATCGGAAATGATAACGTCGCCAATGGCTAAGTCGGTGGCAAACCCGCCAGCTGAGCCAGTATTGATGATCGCATCCGGCTGATGGCGCTCTAATAAAATCGCCGTGCCAACCGCCGCGTTCACTTTTCCAATACCCGATTGCAGAATGATTACTTCCAAGCCGTGGCGCGTACCGGTATGAAATACAAATCCGGCGTGCTCGTAGCGCTCGGCGTTATCAAGCTGCCCCGCTAAAATATTCACTTCCTGCGCCATTGCGCCAATAATTCCAATCCGTTGCACTGTCGCATTCTCCGTCGTAATTCGTGAGGTTTAATTGTTGAAACGCTCAGTGCTTAATGCTGCTGATCGTGTCGTTCGGCGGCTTCAAGAGTGTTTTCCAGCAACGTGGCAACGGTCATGGGACCAACGCCACCCGGTACGGGAGTGATATAGCTGGCGCGCTCTGCAGCTGCAGCAAAGTCGACGTCACCGACGAGGGTGCCGTCATCTTGACGGTTAATGCCGACATCAATCACCACGGCGCCTGGTTTGATCCATTCGCCCTTCACAATGCCGGGTTTACCGACGGCAACAACGACTAAATCTGCACGGCTGACATGGCCGGCTAAATCCTGGGTGAAACGGTGGCATATCGTAGTGGTGCAGCCTGCCAGCATTAGCTCAAGTGCCATCGGGCGTCCAACGATGTTAGAAGCTCCCACAATGGTGGCGTCCATGCCGCGTACCGCGATACCGCTTTGCGCCAGCATGGTCATAATGCCTTTTGGCGTACAGGGGCGTAGTGAAGGTAAGCGCTGGGCCAGGCGGCCAAGGTTGTAAGGGTGAAAACCATCGACATCTTTGTCAGGGCGGATGCGTTCCAGAATTGGCCGAGCGTCGAGGTGGGCGGGCAGGGGGAGCTGAACCAGAATGCCATCCACAGTTGCGTCGTTATTCAACTCATCGACCAATGCCTCTAACGCTTCCTGGGTGGTGTCCGCTGGCAGGGCATGTTGAAAAGAGAGAATGCCAGCCTGCTCACATGCGCGATGTTTATTGCTTACGTACACATGAGAGGCTGGATCTTCGCCGACCACAACAACGGCTAGTCCGGGTGCACGAGCGCCAGCTTGCTGACGTGCGGTAATTTTCTCGGCAACGCGTTGACGGACATTAGCGGCGATGGCTTTACCATCGATGAGTTGGGCGGTCATGTAATGAGATCCCTATGAAGGTTGAAAAGCAAAGCAAACTGACAAGCGCTGGTGGTAGAACGCGCTTTTAAGGGGGGCAATTTTCGCATGGTAGGGCGGCAAGGCAAAGCGCCTATCGAATCAATCACTTTAAGTGTTGACTTTAAAATTAGAAATAGTAATATATGCCTCGCTTGAGACGGGACACGCAGCAACGTCTAAGGTAAGAAATCGGGATGTAGCGCAGTCTGGTAGCGCGCCTGCTTTGGGAGCAGGATGTCGGGGGTTCGAATCCCTCCATCCCGACCACGTACCTAGCACGGAAGGTGTTAATCTGCTTCTCCAAACTTTGGTTGTGGTCAAGTGCTCATCAGTATTCACTCTGGATACACTATGTGCGCCCATAGCTCAACCGGATAGAGCAACGGCCTTCTAAGCCGTAGGTTGCGGGTTCGAGTCCTGCTGGGCGTGCCAATCAAATACTTTTCAGTGTTTGTTCTCCAGTTGGGTATTCTCAAGTTTGCTTTTTGTCAGTGGTGGATGTAGCTCAGTGGTAGAGCCCCGGATTGTGGCTCCGGTGGTCGTGGGTTCGATCCCCATCATCCACCCCATTGACAAGGCAGCATTAAAAGTTTCAGGTTGTGGTGGATGTAGCTCAGTGGTAGAGCCCCGGATTGTGGCTCCGGTGGTCGTGGGTTCGATCCCCATCATCCACCCCATTAACCTGTAATTTACTCTCTTATATCTCCTCTTCTTTTACAAAGCTCTCCAGCGTCTCTGCTAGTTAAATAAGCATTTCTTTTTGGCTTTTTTAGCCATTGTCTGTTTTATACCCCTCTATCGCGGCATCACTTTAATCTGGTTACCTGCTGTACCAGCTCCTGACAAAAATCGCTGTCTGATAGCGAATCCCCAGATAAATTAATACCCCAGTGGCCTATGGTATGGTTCTCCGCGCAGCGATAACGGTCACCCAACCACGCCAACGTGTTGCGAACCATCCAGCGATCAATTCTGACCATAAAGTGATAGCGTTCCGTCGGCTTGCCAGGTAATCACACCGTCGCGAAGATTGCGTAACATCACCCGGGTGTGGCCTACCGCGCGCTCAAGCTCTGCAGATACGCGGTTGTAGCTTGCTGCAATTTCCCCGACCTCGGTAAATGGGTCGGCATCAATGCGTTGGCGCATATCCCCCTGTTTTTCGTGCTGGCGTATATGCTCCAGAAGTTGATGAAGCTCATTTTGAGTCCCGTGCTCTGCTAGGTTAAGCCCCATTTTTTCCGCATCTTTGGAGACGCGAAGGGGTAAAAAGCGCCTCGTGATACGAAATAGCAGCCAAGCAACCCCAAAACTCCATAGGCCACACACCACCACGCCCAGTAGTTGCACCGTGAATTGATCAAAACGGCTAAAGTTCCAAACATCACCCCAAAACCGACCAGCCAAAAGATACTGACGGCAATGGCAAAATCCGCTAGGTTTTTCATAGCGACGTTAATGGCATTTTTTGTTCGTGTGGTGCCCGCTTCCAGGCAAAGAAAACCAGCCTGCATGACGAAAACCAGCGCAGCTGCCCACAGTACCCAAAGCATATCCATGAGTGTTGTATCAAAGCTGTCGGTCATTGACGTGATCCTTGTGCTGATCTGGTGCAAGGTGAGCACTGACATAGTGCGTTGTTAGGAAATATGTCTTCTATTAATGCCGCACGGTGGCTTCTGTCGCGGAAGGTTTCTGGGGTGTTAAACGCAGTGTTAACTGAGATTAAGCAAATGTTATGCCGTGCTTAGCAAAGTCATCCTTAATTAGGCTTTTTGCGTCATAAAAGACTAAAAAAATGTCTAAAAATAGTGTTTATAACTGTGCAAAAGCTATTTGATTGGTGATATTTTTCAATATGTTGCTTATGTGATTAGCAGCATGTGACTGGGCAAACAATAGAGCGAGAGGAGTGCATCATAATGGCGCGTCAAACGGTGGTTTTAGGAGCAGGCATGGTGGGTGTCAGTATTGCTTGGCAGCTGCAAAAGCGTGGCTATCAAGTAACGCTGGTAGATCGCCGCCAGCCTGGACGCGAAACCTCGTTTGGAAACGCGGGCATTATCCAGCGTGAAGCAGTTAGGCCTTATCCGTTTCCCCGTGATATGAAAACGATCTTGAGTGTGCTTCCAAACCGTCGGGTCGATATCCGTTACCGGCCTGCCGGTATGGTCAATGCGGCCTCGCCACTGCTGAGTTACTGGCACCACTCTTCGTCACGGCTCTACAAAAAAATCGTGCCTGAGTACGCCTCGTTAATTCAGCTCTGTTTGGACGCCCACGCGCCGATGATTGAGGCCGCTGGTGCTGAGCATCTAGTGCGTAAGGAAGGGTGGCTTGAAATCTATCGCACGCCGGAAAAGCTCGCTAAGCGAGTTAAAGAGGCTGAAGAAGCCCGCGAGCTTTACGGCGTACAGTTCACCGTTCTTGATCGCGAAGCGCTGAGTGAGAAGGAGCCGCAACTAGGCAATAAAATCATCGGCGCTATTCACTGGCTAGACCCCTGGACAGTCGCTGACCCGGGTGGCTTAGTGGCTGCCTATGCGGCGTCGTTTGAAGCGATGGGCGGACAACTGGTACAAGCGGACATCACTGGTATCACTCAGCAAAATGATCGCTGGAAAGTGACGACCAGTGCGGAGTCGTTTGAGGCTGAACAAGTTGTCATGGCCCTTGGCCCCTGGGCTGGCCAATGGATGAAACCGCTGGGTTACCACTTCCCCACGTTTGTGAAACGTGGCTACCACATGCACTACGCGACACAGCCAACGGCCAAATTAAACTACTGGTTGATGGACGCCGAGATCGGTTATTTGCTGGCACCGATGAATGCAGGTGTGCGGCTGACGACGGGGGCAGAGCTAGACCGCCTTGAATCTCCCGCGGATGAAGAGCAGCTGGGCGCTGCCGAAAAAGTGGCGCGGACCATTTTCCCGCTAGGTGAGCGAAAAGATAGCGCGGCGTGGAAAGGCGCACGGCCTTGCTTGCCAGATATGAAGCCCGTTATTGGCCCAGCGCCACGCCATCCTGGCCTGTGGCTAGCGTTTGGACATGGCCACCAAGGGTTCACCCTCGGTCCGGCGACAGGCCAGCTGCTGGCGGACATGATGGAAAACAAACCAACCGCCATTGATATGGCACCGTTTCGGGCAGACCGGTTTTAAATATGACGCCGCAGCCTGTTACATAATGAAAAAGTACAAACATGGCCTAGGAAGGCTGGGTTTGCTAGGCTGAATGAGTCACTCAATAGATTGAGGTGCAATAATGGATGTCGCCGCAAGTAATGCAGTTAGCACGGCACTGTATATGAACCAGGCGCAAACTGCTGAGCAGGCACAAATGCAACTGTTCAAGCAAGCACTGGATATGCAGTCCGAACAAATTACCGAGGTGCTCGCCTCTGCAGATACCGGGGCACAGCCTAGCTTGGCTAAAGAAGGTAGTGTAGGCACCCAGGTAAACACCTACGCTTAACCCTTCTGTTGCTAGAGACCCCAAACGCCGACCCTGTCGGCGTTTTTTATATCTATCGGCACGGCGCCCCGCATGTGATGGTATGCCGTTGAAGGCGAGTTGCGTTACCATAGGCACACACAACGCCGAAGGTTTGGCGCTACGTTTTAAGTCATCACGTTGTACCATCTTAGAGAACTCCATGTCTGACGCCCAATTAGCGCGCGAAGCTGAGCTACGCCGTACCTTTGCGATTATTTCGCACCCTGATGCCGGTAAAACCACTATTACAGAAAAGATGCTGCTGTTCGGAAATGCCATCCAGTTGGCGGGGTCTGTGAAAAGCAAACGTAATGATCGTCATGCTACGTCTGACTGGATGAAGATGGAGCAAGAGCGCGGCATCTCGGTGACCACGTCGGTGATGCAGTTCCCCTATGGTGGGCGTATCGTCAACCTACTGGATACGCCGGGGCACGAAGACTTCTCTGAAGACACCTACCGCACGCTGACGGCGGTTGATTCCGCGCTGATGGTCATCGACGGCGCGAAAGGCGTCGAGGATCGCACCATCAAACTGATGGAAGTGTGTCGTCTGCGCACCACGCCTATCCTCACGTTTATCAACAAAATGGACCGCGATATCCGCGATCCTATTGAAGTGATGGACGAAGTAGAAACGGTATTGAACATCCAATGTGCGCCCATGACATGGCCCATTGGCATGGGGCGTCACTTTAAAGGGGTTTACCACCTCTATAATGATGTTATTCATCTCTATACCCAAGGTCAGGGTAGTCGCATACCTGATGACAAGCGTATTGAGGGGCTAGATAACCCAGAAGTTGACGCCGTGCTAGGTGAAGAGCAGGCGGAAGAGCTGCGTATGGAAGTAGACTTAGTACGGGGTGCTTCCCATGAGTTTGACTTGGAAGCCTATCGTCGTGGTGAGCTAACGCCGGTCTATTTTGGTACCGCTATGGGTAACTTCGGTGTGCGTGAAATGCTAGACGGCTTTGTCGAGCACGCGCCGGCTCCGCAGCCACGTGAAACTGATACGCGTGAAGTGACCGCCCACGATGATCGCTTCACTGGATTCGTATTTAAAATTCAGGCCAATATGGACCCGAATCACCGGGACCGTATCGCCTTCCTACGGGTGTGTTCCGGCAAGTACGAAAAGAACATGAAAATGCGCCATGTGCGCATTGGTAAAGACGTCAAAATCGCTGACGCCCTGACCTTTATGGCCTCAGACCGCTCTCAAGTGGAAGAGGCATGGCCGGGCGATATTATTGGCCTGCATAACCACGGCACTATTCAAATTGGTGATACGTTCACCGTGGGTGAAGATATGCGCTTTACCGGCATTCCTCACTTTGCGCCTGAACTTTTCAAGCGCGTGCGCCTGAAAGATCCGCTCAAGATGAAAGCGCTACAGAAAGGCCTGCAGCAGCTGTCGGAAGAGGGTGCCACCCAGGTCTTTATGCCGATGGATAACAACGACCTGATTCTAGGGGCGGTTGGTACGCTGCAGTTTGATGTTGTCGCTCACCGCTTGAAGGAAGAGTATAAGGTCGACTGTATTTATGAAGGCGTCAACGTGCAAACCGCCCGCTGGGTGTATTGCAACGATGCCAAAATGCTTGAAGAGTTTAAGCGCAAGGCCAGTACTAATCTCGCCATTGATGGCGGCGGTTACCTGACCTACATCGCGCCTACTCGGGTTAATCTGCAAATGACCCAGGAGCGCTGGCCGGATATTCGCTTCCAGCCTACCCGCGAGCATTAAACCCCTTAAAGAGGGCAATATGCTGATAGACGCCCACTGCCATTTGGATGTAGCGGAGTTCGACACGGATCGTGATGCCGTGATCGCCGTCGCCCAGGCAGTGGGCGTTTGCCGTTTTATTGTACCTGCCACGGTACGCGCGCGTTGGCAAAACGTGCTGGCGTTGGGTAAGCGTGATGATGTCAGCATCTGCTTAGGGCTTCACCCGTACTTCATTGAGCAACACCAGCCAGATGATTTGAAAGCGCTCGAAACCCTCATACTTCAGCAGCTTGCTGGCGCTTGCCCAGCCCGGCCAGTCGCCATTGGCGAATGTGGTATTGATGGTCGCTTTACGGATAGCCTGGACGAGCAATGGCACTACTTCGATGAGCAGTTAAACATCGCTAAACGCTGCAAGCTGCCTGTGGTGGTGCACTGCGTTAAGGCAAATGATACGGTCAGCAAGCGGCTTCGTCAGCAAGCGCTGCCAGGTGCCGGGCTCATTCACGCCTTTTCCGGTTCTTACGAGCAGGCCGTCAAGTTTTTGGACCTTGGTTATGTGCTGGGGCTGGGCGGCGCGGTGACCTATGAGCGCGCTCAAAAGTTACGCCGTGTGGTGGCAAAACTACCCGATGATGGGTTTGTGCTGGAAACCGACAGCCCCGATATGCCATTAAGCGGTTATCAGGGCCAGCGGAATGAGCCTTCTCGGGTAATGCTGGTGGCTCAGGAGGTGGCGAGGTTACGTCGGCAATCTTTTGATACCGTAGCAGCGCTGAGCAGTGACAACGCCGCACGAGCATTTAAGTTAACTAACGATGAGTGAAAATCCTGACCTCAAGCAAGTTGAGCCGCGATCTGCTCCGGGTCCAAGCGCTCAATGGGGTAGGGCATCTCATACAGCGTGATAGGCTGCTGTTGCCAATAAACTGCTAAATTCTCTTCCATGACCTTGGTGTTCATCACCGCTAGCAATTCTACCTGCTGCTCGCCGCTAAATGCGCTGCTGACCACTTCTCCTAACGTCTTCCCGTTGTCATCAAGCAGTGACTCGCCAATCTCAGGAAGGGTGGTCGCATTAACACTGGCGTGAACTAAGCGTTTTTTCACCTGGCCACGAAAGTGAGCGCGGGCGACGACTTCTTGGCCTGTATAGCACCCTTTTTTAAAGCTAATGCCGCCTAATGCTTCCCAGTTCAGCATTTGGGGGAGAAAGTGATCCTGCTGTTTAGCGGTAAGCCAAGCAAGACCGCTGCGAATATCTGCAAGCTGCCACTCGTTGTGTAATGTATCATCACTGTTGACGAGGTCGCTGGCATCCTCTTCAAACATCAACAGCCAACGGGGTTTGCCGGGCATCCGCAACGCCGTTCCCTTTGAACTGGTAGTGTGGGTATAAGGTTGGTCGGGCAGCGTGATGTCTAGTTGATTGGCAAGCGTATCTGCAGGCTCGCTGGCGCCTGCAAACGTAACGCTGCCTACCACTGAAAGCTCTGCTTTATAGAAAGCGGCAAATTTTTTCAGATGGGTGAGCAGTCCGTCCGCAAGAGAGGCATCTAGTACCAAGCGGAAATGGTCGCTGCCGAGCCTCAATAACTGCCCATTGGCCAACATGCGCCCTTTAGGGGTACAGAAGCAGGTGAGCGGTGCGAAAGTGCCATTCGCCAATCCCACCTGTGCGCTAGTTTGGCCCTGTAAGAATTTCTCCGCATCGGCCCCTTTAATATCGAGCGCGGCATACTGGGTCAAACGTACGGCGCTGGGGGGCTGCGTGTTCGCGGTGGCCATAGTCACTCCTGGGCGTAGTTAGTGGGATGTGTCAGTAAAGCGTGCTTGTAAAAGTGTGGGCAGAATAGGCAGATTGCAAGGCCTTGGGAGCATGCTAGACTCTTTGTCCTGTATCAGGTTTGCATAGGTAATTTCCTGTATACAGTCCCATTGTATGTGAGTTGACAATTATTCAGCAAAGGACGCGGCATGGCAGTTCAATCATTAAGCTTTCAAGGCGTCACTACCGCCGAACAAGTTAACAAAATCACCACCGCACTGATGATGCTTGACGGCGTCGATAGCGCCGAAGTGGGGCGCTATGGGGCGGAAGTGGAGGGTCGTGCTAAGCGAGAAGCGCTAATTAAAGCGGTTGAAAAACTTAATCTTCGCGTCAAGGTATCGTAATGCATCCGCCTATCGTGGTGATTAGCGAACGAAATAGCGTTTTTCGTCAGCGTATCGAGGTAAGTGGTATGGAAGATCTCTATGCCGATGTACCCACTGCGATGGGGGGCGATGATAGTGCCCCGGACCCCCACGACTATTTCGATATCGCGTTGGGAACCTGTAAGGCAATTACGGTCCAAATGTACGCCAAGCGCAAACAGTGGCCACTGGAAGGCATCACCGTCAAGGTTCAACGTGACGATAGCGAAGAGCGCAAAGGCGTTTACAAGCTAGATGTGACGTTAGAATTGCATGGCATCAGCGATCCAGAACAGCGAGCAAAGCTGGAAGACATTAGCCACCGCTGTCCGATTCAGCGCCTGATGACCCAGGCAACGATAGAGATAGCGACCCATACCGCGTAGGCCTACTTCCTCAACAGGAGCAACGATGAGCAAGGAATTTCGTCTGCAGTCAAAATTTCAGCCTGCGGGCGACCAGCCTGCGGCCATACGCGGGTTGATCAGTGGTTTGGAATCCGGGCTTGCCCATCAAACGCTGCTCGGGGTCACCGGTTCAGGTAAAACCTTCACCATGGCCAATGTGGTGCAGCAACTTCAGCGGCCCACCATCGTGATGGCGCCGAACAAAACCCTGGCGGCACAGCTGTACGGCGAATTTAAATCGTTTTTCCCCGATAACGCTGTTGAGTACTTCGTCTCCTACTACGACTACTACCAGCCCGAAGCCTATGTGCCCTCGTCAGATACGTTTATTGAGAAGGATGCCTCAATCAATGACCATATTGAGCAGATGCGTCTTTCCGCTACGAAAGCGTTACTGGAGCGCCGTGATGCGCTAATCGTGGTATCTGTATCGGCGATCTACGGTTTGGGTGATCCAGACCAATACCTGAAGATGCGGCTGCACTTCACTCGTGGTGAGCTGATTGACCAACGCGCCTTCCTACGCCGCTTGGCAGAGCTGCAGTACACCCGCAACGATATGGATTTCCGTCGCGGTACTTACCGCGTGCGGGGCGACGTGATTGATATCTTCCCGGCGGATTCGGATGAGGAAGCGGTGCGCGTTGAGCTTTTCGACGACGAAATCGATTCTATCCGTTTATTTGACCCGCTCACTGGCGATGTGCGCGGGCAAGTCCCAAGGATGACGATTTACCCAAAATCCCACTACGTGACGCCTCGTGAGACCATTCTAGAAGCCATCGAATCCATCAAAGCAGAGCTCAAAGAGCGCTTGGAGTGGCTGCGTAAGCACGAGCGTTTAGTAGAGGCCCAGCGGCTTGAGCAGCGTACGCTTTACGATATTGAGATGATGCTGGAGCTGGGGTACTGCAACGGTATTGAAAACTACTCTCGCTACCTCTCTGGCCGTGCACCTGGTGAGCCACCGCCCACGTTTTTTGATTACCTGCCGGATGATGCGCTGCTGTTTATCGATGAGTCACACGTGAGCGTGCCCCAAGTAGGCGGGATGTACAAAGGCGACCGTTCTCGTAAAGAGACACTGGTCGAGTATGGTTTCCGCCTGCCGTCAGCGTTGGATAACCGCCCCATGAAGTTTGAGGAGTGGGAAGCTATCTCGCCACAAACGATCTTCGTATCCGCAACACCAGGCAACTATGAAGCTGAGCACGCAAGCCAGATCGTCGAACAAGTCGTTCGGCCAACTGGGCTGTTGGATCCGCAAGTTGAAGTACGCCCGGCTAGCACGCAAGTCGATGATCTGCTGTCGGAGATCGGTTTGCGAACAGCGGTAGGCGAGCGGGTGCTCGTTACTACTTTAACCAAGCGCATGGCAGAAGACCTGACTGATTACCTTGATGAGCACGGTATTCGCGTGCGCTATTTACATTCCGATATTGATACGGTCGAGCGGGTGGAAATTATCCGTGACCTACGCCTGGGCAAGTTTGACGTGCTGGTGGGCATCAACTTGCTACGGGAGGGGTTGGATATTCCTGAAGTCTCTTTGGTGGCGATTCTGGATGCCGATAAAGAGGGTTTCCTGCGCGCCGAACGCTCGTTAATTCAAACCATTGGTCGTGCAGCGCGTAACGCCAATGGTAAAGCGATTTTATATGGCGACCGCATTACGGACTCCATGCGGAAAGCGATTGATGAGACCGAGCGTCGGCGCCATAAACAGATGGCGCATAACGAGAAGCACGGCATTACCCCCACGACGGTTACCCGCTCGGTTGCAGATATCCTAGAAGCCGCGCAGACACCAGGTAAGAAGAGCAGTCGGCGTAAGGGCAATGAGCGTAAGGTGGCCGAGCCTGAAGGTGGTTACGATGTGGCTGCCATGAGTAAGCAAGACTTGCTCACGGCCATTAGTAAGCTTGAAGATGCCATGTTTGAAGCGGCTCAAAACCTCGAGTTTGAAGAAGCGGCGCGGTTGCGCGACCAGCTCCATCAAATGAAAGAGAAGCAGCTGGCGCTAGGATAAGCGATGTCTGAAGATCCAGAGATTCGCCGCGCAGCGATCGCATTGAAAAACAGATTGGCGGTTCAGCGTATTTGAGCGCGCCGGGCTCTCGTGCCATCGTTGCGGCAGTGTGATTGAGCGCATGATGGTCGGGTCTCGGCGGCTATACTCTTGCCCACAATGACAGCCTTCTCCTTGGGATAAATTTTATACCGTTATCTTAATAGCTATGTTCAAACAATCAGACCAAAGCGCTACGTAACAGCAAGCGGTTACTCGGTGCATTGGCTGCCGCGTGAGTCTCAATACGGTATACTTCCCGCACACTTAGACGGCCGCGAAGGCTGCAGCCAAGACGATAACCGAGGAGCTGTTAATCCATGACCGTGATTCGCCAGGACGACGTGATCCAAAGCGTTGCCGATGCTCTGCAGTACATCTCTTACTACCACCCGAAAGATTTCATCGATGCGATGGCCGCCGCTTACGAGCGTGAAGAGAACCCCGCCGCAAAGGATGCCATCGCTCAGATTTTGATTAACTCGCGCATGTGCGCAACAGGGCACCGCCCAATTTGCCAGGATACCGGCATCGTGACAGTGTTCGTTCACGTAGGTATGAACGTCACATGGGACGCCGAGCTAAGCCTCGACGACATGATCAACGAAGGCGTGCGCCGCGCCTACCAACTGCCGGATAACGTACTGCGCGCCTCGGTTCTTGCCGACCCGGATGGCAAGCGCCAGAACACTAAAGACAACACGCCCGCCATCATTCACCACAAAATTGTGCCGGGCGATAAGGTCGATATTCATGTGGCAGCGAAGGGCGGCGGTAGCGAGGCGAAATCGAAGTTTGCCATGCTCAACCCCTCCGATAGCGTGGTCGACTGGGTGATGGAACAGCTTCCCAAAATGGGTGCTGGCTGGTGCCCGCCGGGTATGCTTGGCATTGGTATTGGCGGTACCGCTGAAAAAGCAATGGAAATTGCCAAAGAAGCGCTATTAGATCCTATCGATATTCAAGAGCTTCAGGCCCGTGGCGCAAGCAACCGTGCCGAAGAGCTGCGCCTTGAGCTGTTCGATAAGGTGAACAAAAGCGGTATTGGTGCCCAGGGCCTAGGTGGCCTGACCACGGTACTGGATATCAAAGTCAAAGATTATCCGACCCACGCTGCCAATAAGCCGGTGGCGATCATTCCCAACTGTGCAGCCACCCGGCATGCGCATTTCACGCTGGATGGCTCTGGCCCTGTAGCCTTGCCGGCTCCGAAGCTGGAAGACTGGCCGGAGATTACCCGTGAAGCAGGCGATAACGTCAAGCGTGTCAATTTAGACACTGTCACGCCCGAAGAAGTCAAAACCTGGCAGCCCGGTGATACACTGCTGTTAAACGGCAAACTGCTGACGGGCCGCGATGCTGCCCACAAGCGTATGGTGGATATGATCGCCAAAGGCGAGCCGCTGCCGGTCGACATGAAAGGGCGCTTTATCTATTACGTTGGCCCAGTCGACCCGGTCGGCAATGAAGTGGTTGGCCCTGCAGGCCCCACCACGGCCACACGCATGGATAAGTTCACTCGGACGATGCTGGAGGAGACTGGTTTGCTGGGTATGGTCGGCAAAGCAGAGCGCGGCCAAGCTGCCATTGAAGCGATCCGTGACAACCAAGCAGTGTATCTCATGGCAGTGGGTGGCTCTGCTTATCTGGTTGCCCAAGCGATCAAAAAGTCACGCGTGGTGGGCTTTGAAGACTTGGGAATGGAAGCCATCTACGAATTTGAGGTGGAAGACATGCCGGTCACGGTAGCGGTAGATAGCCAAGGCACCTCTGTTCACCAGACAGGCCCGGCTAAATGGAAAGAAATTATTGCCGAAAAAGCATGATACGCTGAGGTGATATAGGCGTTGCTTAACCACAGGAGCCCCGTTCTAACGGGGCTCCTGTTTATGGAGTAGTCAGAAATAACAGGTCCTAACGGATGGTGAGGAATAGCGAATGGCCTCTTGGTTGCTAGGGACAGGGATCATGCTGATTCACGTGCTGGGAATGATCTCGGCGGTGATGGCATTAATGTCGAGCCGTACGTCACAGGGTGCAGTGGCGTGGATTATCTCACTGCTAACCTTTCCCTATGCGGCGGTGCCAGCGTACTGGCTGTTTGGCAGGCCACGTTTTTATGGGTATGTGACGGCAAGAGGTGCCAGGGATTCGGTGTTGCGCCGAGTGCTCGTTCGCTATCGACATAACGTAAAGCCCCATGTCGCTATTTCCGACAATACCGATATTCAAGCGGTTGAACAATTAGCGATGATGCCGCTGACGAAAGGCAATAGCACCGAGCTGTTAATTGATGGCGATGCCACTTTTGACAGCCTATTTGCAGGTATTAATCAAGCGCAGGATTATCTGCTGATCCAGTTCTTTATCGTTCGCGATGATGAGTTAGGCAGGCAGCTCCAGCAGCATCTGATTGCAGCGGTTAAGCGCGGTGTGCGCGTTTATTTTCTATATGACGAAATTGGTAGCCGTAAACTAAATGACGGCTATTTAAATGAATTAAGTACAAGTGGCGCAGAGGTCACACCTTTCCGCTCATCACGCGGGCTAAAACACCGCTTTCAGCTCAATTTCCGTAACCATCGAAAAATTGCCGTAGTAGATGGCAAGCAGGGGTGGATAGGCGGCTTTAACGTCGGCAACGAGTATCTTGGCAAAAGTGCTAAGCACGGCCCTTGGCGAGACACCCATTTGAAAGTGCAGGGGCCGTGTGTACTAGGGCTGCAAGAAGCCTTTTGGGAGGATTGGCACTGGGCAACAGGCGATGTCATTACCTTGAACTGGCACGCGGAAAGTCACCCACAGCAAGATCAGCAAGTGGTGATTGTGCCTTCCGGCCCAGCCGATAAGCAGGATACGGCTGGATTACTTGTTCAACAGCTGATTCATAGCGCCAACCAGCGGTTTTGGGTTACGAGCCCCTATTTCGTACCTGATCAGGGCGTCCAAGACTCTTTACGATTGGCAGCTATGCGAGGCGTCGACGTGCGCGTCATGATCCCGGAGCGCCCCGACCATTTGCTGGTATTCCTCTCTGCGTTCTCTTTTTTGCCGGATATGTTAAAAGCGGGTGTGAAAATATACCGTTATCAACCTGGGTTTCTACATCAAAAAGTCATGCTTGTCGACCATTCATACGCCACTGTAGGTACGGTAAATCTGGATAATAGGTCGTTTCGGTTAAATTTTGAAATCACTGCGTTCATTCCCAGCGCCGATTTTGCCAACGATGTTGCCACCATGCTGGAAGCTGATTTTTCCAAGTGCCGCCGAGTGACTCTCGATGAAGTGAGTCAGCGCCCCATGTGGAAAAAAGTCGTGTCCCGTGCTGCTTATTTAATGGCACCCGTACAGTAATCGTTTGCCCCAACCAAATGACGCAAGCCATCAACGTTCAAATAACAGGAGTCATGGGTGAATCTAGAAACAAAATGGCTAGAAGACTTCGTCGCACTGGCGAATACCCGCAGTTTTTCTGCCTCTGCCCGACAGCGCCATGTCACCCAGCCTGCGTTTAGTCGGCGTATTCGGGCATTAGAGCAGGCAGTTGGCGTTACCTTAGTGGACCGATCAACGACGCCGATTGGCTTAACCTCAGAAGGGCAGCTATTTTTGGTGACCGCCCGCAACTTAGTTGAACAGTTAAACGAATCGCTCAGCCATTTGCGAGGGCTCTCCATTGCCAACGAAGCATTGGATATCGTCGCGGCGCACTCGTTAGCGCTCAGTTTTTATCCGCCGTGGATCTCTAGGCTACAAAAAGGGCTAGGGGAGTTGCCAACGCGTTTGGTTGCCATGAACGTCGGTGAAGCCATTCATGTGCTGCGTGAGGGGAACTGTGACTTAATGCTGGCTTACTACGACCCTTTCGCCACAATGCAATTAGATGCGGAGGTATTTCCTTCGTTTTCGATCGGCAAGGTCAAGATGCTTCCTGTTTCGCTGCCTGACGAGCATGGGAAACCGTTGTTCTCTTTGCAGCGCGATAGCTCCATTCCTTATCTGGCCTATACTCAGGGGGCGTTTCTAGGTCGCAGCGTGCGGATGCTGCTGAAAAACGACCCGCTGCGCATGAAGCTTAGAACGGTCTACGAAACCGCCATGGCTGAAGGTTTGAAGGGCATGGTATTACAGGGCGTAGGGGTTGCCTGGATTCCTGATTTCTGTATTCGTGAGGAGCTAAAAACCGGTAAGCTTGTGCGAGCAGGCGATGAGAGTTGGGACATTCCACTGGAAATTCGCCTCTATCGCTGCTCGCTGGTCCACAAGCCGGGAGTAGAGCGCTTATGGCGGCAGATGATGAAACTGCCGCGTGATTTCCTGCAGGCTTAAAGAGAGCCAAAATCGGCGGGTAAGCCAAGGAAATTCTGAATAATAAAGAAGTGATCCTCAAAGAGGCTCTCTGGCTCCAAGTCGGCGAGTGCCACCCAGCGGGCATGGTCGCCGCCCTTAACGGGTTTAAGGCGCGGCAGCTGCTGGTCAGGCCGCAAAGCAAAGTAGAAAGCTTCGGCTAGTGTGCGACCTCGCCAGCTACGGTGGGGCTCATCAAACAGCCGCTGGCCACGCAGAGAGCCTTTCAATACCGGTTCTGGCACTTTTAAGCGCAACCGTTCGCGCAGCTCACGCAAACAGGCATCTAGTAATCGCTCATGGGGATTGATAAACCCACCGGGCAGCGCGAATAGGCCTTTCCCAGGAGCCGCAGTACGCTTCACCAGTAATACGTGCCCTGATTGCACAACAACCGCGTTAACGGTGACAAAGATAGGGGTGTAGGGTGCCTGTGACCATGCTTGTCGATACTGATCGAGCAACTGCTGCTCTTCCAATAGTCGATGATAGTCCTCGCCTTTGCAGAATTTACTCACGCTTTCTACCACGCCAGGGGGCAAGTCATGGTAAGCCCCCGTACTGAGATAATCATCGGTTGAGCCAGGTGAGCGGAAAAGCCGCTCTCTAATTTGGCTGGCCGAAATGCCCTCCACGAGCGGTACGCTCACCGACTCCCATTGGGGAAAAAGCGATAAATAGTAGCTGGACTGCCCACGACTTGCGCCGATGAGACCAATCCTTGGCAACCGTGCATTGGCGGGAGCTGCTAAATCGCGCACTTTCCGCTGTACGTCCCTGACCCATACATCGTCGTTGTAAAGCGCATCCAGAAGCGGAGTGATTTCAAGTCGTTGATTATCCGCATTATCAAATCCTGAGCGGATCATGGCTTGGCGCTCATCAAAATGCCACGGGTTACGAAGCGAGCGCGCCTGCCAGGAGGAGCCCACCATGACGATTACCTGTCGAGCCTGTTTAAGGGCTTCGCGGATGATGGCAAGGTGGCCTAAATGGGGAGGCTGAAAGCGACCAATAAATACTAAGCAATCAAAGTCATAAGACGTTACAGACCGAGCTGCATCTGAGTTCATTGCGTGTCCTTGATTGCTGAAAATGTGAGAATAAAGCGTTGCCATTATGGTCGGCCCCATCAGCCTCTGCAACGCAATCATACCTGCGCTGAGCGTTTTCATTGGGTATGCTTATTGATTAATCAGTATATAAGCGTTGTATGAAAACGCTGTGATTTGCTTTTAAGGGAATGATGATGCTTAAGCGCACGCTCGTTTTTTGGTGGAAGGTAATTCAAGATGCAACGTCACTCTGGCTTGAGCGTAACGCGTTTAGCTACGCTGGGTCGCTGGCGTTCTACACGCTGTTCTCGTTAGCTCCCACGGTGATTATTGCGGTTACAGTGATTGGCGTGGTCCTCGGCGAAGAGGCGGCTCATGGTCAGATCGTGGCGCAGTTACAAGGAACCTTAGGCACAGAAGCTGCCTTGGCAATAGAGCAGGCGGTTGCCCAGTCTCGCATTGAAGAGTCGGGGGTTCTGCCCACAATTCTTGGCTTTATTGCCCTTGTAATCGGTGCAACGACCGTATTTGCGCAGATGCAGTTCTCGCTGAATACCATTTGGGGGGTTAGAGCGAAGCCAAATAGCAACAGCGCACTTATTTTTATCAAAAACCGTTTGTTATCGTTAACCGTTGTACTGTCTATCGGCTTTATTTTGCTGGTGTCGCTAGTGCTTGGAGTGGTGCTTCGCGGCATGCTAGACGCGACAAACGACCTGTTGCCATTTGCAAGCCTACTAACCACCACCGCCGAGTCGTTAATATCGCTTGCCATGGTCGCTCTGCTGTTTGCGACTATTTTTAAAGTGCTGCCCGATGTAGTGCTACGCTGGCAGGATGTCTTCATTGGTGCAGTGGTGACAGCAGTGCTGTTTACCATTGGTCGCAGTGTTATTACCATTTACCTCGCCTACACGGCCACGGCATCCACCTATGGTGCGGCGGGTTCGGTGGTTATGATTTTACTATGGGTATACTACAGCTCGCTTATCTTACTCTTTGGTGCAGCGTTCACACGCTCGTTGCTACTACGACGTGGGCGTCCACTGGTGCCCCGCAATAGCGCTGTTCTGGTTAAGCATGAGCTGCTTTAACGACGGAGGAGTTTGTCATGGCCCATTGCTGCGTACGTGCCTACATAACAGGAAAAGTGCAGGGAGTATGGTACCGGCGTGCCACTCAAGAGCAGGCATTGATGCGTGGCTTAACCGGCTACGCTAAGAACCTGCCTGATGGCAGGGTTGAAGTGCTAATGTGCGGGCCCTCTTCAGCCGTTGCCGAGCTTAGCCAATGGCTTTGGCAGGGCCCAGAAGGGGCGCGGGTGACCCATGTCACACTTGAAACACTGGATGCTCATCACTACGCTCCTGACCACTTTTCGACCTATTAGGCACACGTTTAGTGTGCCTAGCTGGCAAGTTAGTGATTCTCTGTCTGCCACGCACGAATATTGTCGGCGGTTAAGCCGACGATGTTTTGCCGTGCTTCGGGCGTGATCCACGCGTTGTGCGGCGTTACGATCAGATTGAGGGGTTCTGCATTCGCCAGCGCATCTAATAGTGCGTGTCCATCTTTGGGTGGTTCGACAGGTAGCACATCGACGGCTAGACCACCGATGCTACCGCTACGAAGCGCTTCCAGCGCGGCTTCTTCATCAATAATACCGCCACGAGCGCAATTGACGATTAGCAGTGACGGCTTTGCTTTCGCTAGACGCTCTTTGTTGAGAAGGTGCTTAGTAGCATCGTTCAGTGGGCAGTGCAGGCTAATCACATCTGCCGAGGGCAGTAGGTCATCCAGCGAAGGTCGCTGATCGTTTTGCTCGTTGCCAGGACGGGCGGCAAACGTGACCTGCATACCAAACGCCTCTGCAAGCCGAGCCACTTCAGACCCCAGCTCTCCTTGACCCACCATCACCAACTGCTTGCCAGCAAGCTGGAGTGTTGGGTGATCTTGTAAGCAGAAAAAATCACTCGCTTGCCATTTCCCATCGGCAATATCCGCTTGATAGCGGGGTAAGCGATTCGCCAGTGATAACATCAGCATCAGCGTGTGCTGCGACACACTAGCGGTGCCATAGGCCGACACGTTTTTAACTGTAATGTTGTGGGCTTTGGCAGCATCTAGGTCAATGTTATTCAAGCCAGTGGCCAGCACGCAGATCAATCGTAACGAAGGAAGCTGTGAAAGCGTCTCAGCATCCAGCCTTACTTTATTGACGATGGCAATTTCGGCATCTGCTAGGCGTTCACGCGCCTGCGCTGTGGTGCTTTGCTGATGTATTTCTAAGTGCGTGACGGCATCACGAATAGCCGTCAAATCAATGTCAGGGCCAAGGCTTTGGGCATCCAGTATGACCGCATTGGGCATTTTATTTCTCCATTAACTGCCGAAAGCCGCTTGGCCTTGCTCGGCAGGGGGCACAAAAGGGTATAATGACCGCTCTATCGACCGCAGTCTTGGAATTTATCCCGACAGGCCACATATTGTCAGCCTGGTAGCATTAAGTTTGCCACGACACTGTCAACATAAAACCTGTCGGAGTTGAGCTTTTCAGGAGCCATCAACATGCCCATCTATGAGTACGAGTGCAAGGCCTGCGGCCATCGCATGGAAAAACTTCAGAAAATTAGCGCCGATCCGTTAACAAGCTGTCCTGCGTGTCAGCAAGATGATCTAGAGCGCTTGGTCTCAGCAGCCGGGTTCCGCTTAGCGGGTGGCGGTTGGTACGAAACTGATTTCAAAACAGGTAGCAAAAAGAATTTAGCTGCCGACGGACAAGCAGCGGGTAGCGCGAAAAGCGATGTCGGCAGCACGTCAACGAAAAAAGGCGCCGCGGCGTAGCCGCGGCTGTCAGGGCCTTTAAAGGCTCAAGACAACTTAATTGCCACGAAACAGAACAGGATGTGACATGCGCAGCCATTATTGCGGCCAGCTTAACGAAACATTGGTGGATCAAACGGTCACCGTTTGCGGTTGGGTTCACCGCCGTCGTGACCACGGTGGGGTTATCTTTCTCGACATGCGTGACCGTGATGGTATCGCTCAGTTTGTCGTAGACCCCGATACCGCCGAGGCGTTTGCTAATGCCGACCGTGCACGCAGCGAATATGTTCTGCGCATTACTGGTCGTGTTCGGCTGCGTCCTGAAGGCACCCAGAACCCCAACATGCCCACCGGCATGATTGAAGTGCTGGCCAAAGAAGTTGAAGTACTGAATAGCGCAGCGACACCGCCTTTCCAGCTTGATGAGCATGGCAAAGTCGGTGAGGAAGTGCGTCTGAAACACCGCTATATTGATCTACGCCGCCCGGATATGATCGAAAAACTGCGGCTTCGTTCGCGTATTTCTCATAACGTACGTGCTTACCTAGAAAACCAAGGCTTTCTAGATATTGAAACGCCTGTGCTGACACGAGCTACGCCTGAAGGTGCCCGGGACTACCTCGTGCCTAGCCGTACTCACGCGGGCAGCTTCTTTGCACTGCCACAGTCTCCCCAGCTGTTTAAGCAGCTGCTGATGGTGGCGGGTTTTGACCGCTACTACCAAATCGCAAAGTGCTTCCGCGATGAAGACCTGCGCGCTGACCGTCAGCCTGAATTCACACAGATCGATATCGAAGCCTCTTTCGTGGAAGAAGACGACATCATGGGCATTACCGAAGCCATGATTCGCCAACTGTTCCAGGAAGTGCTGAGCGTCGAACTGCCGGAATTCCCGCGTATGACCTGGCAAGAAGCCATGGATCGCTTTGGTTCGGATAAACCCGATCTGCGTATTCCGCTGGAGCTCACCGACGTTGACGACCTGATGCAGCAGGTTAGTTTCAATGTGTTCTCAGGGCCGGCCAAGGCAGAAGATGGCCGCGTGGCGGCTCTTAAAGTACCGGGTGGTGCCAAGCTTTCCCGTAAAGAGATCGACGAATACACCAAGTTCGTAGGTATCTACGGTGCTAAAGGCCTTGCCTGGATCAAAGTCAACGAGCGTGCCAAAGGGCTAGATGGCCTGCAGTCGCCGATCGTTAAGTTCATGGAAAACGTGGTCGAAGAGCTGCTTGATCGTGTCGGCGCTGAAGATGGTGACATTATCTTCTTCGGTGCGGATAAAGCGCGTATCGTCAACGAAGCCATTGGTGCGCTGCGTGTCAAGCTGGGTGCCGACCTGAACCTTTACACTCAAGCCTGGGCGCCGCTGTGGGTCGTTGACTTCCCCATGTTCGAAGCCGACGACAATGGCCGTCTAAGCCCGCTTCACCACCCGTTTACAGCGCCCTCCTGCTCGCCGGAAGAGCTGAAAGCAGACCCGGCTAAAGCGCTTTCTCGCGCTTACGACATGGTGCTCAACGGTACCGAGCTGGGTGGTGGCTCTATCCGTATCCACAACCAAACCATGCAAAGCACCGTGTTTGATATTTTGGGGATCGGCGAAGAAGAAGCACAAGAGAAGTTCGGCTTCCTGCTGGATGCCTTGCAGTATGGCGCACCGCCCCATGGCGGCTTGGCCTTCGGTCTGGACCGCTTAGTCATGCTCATGGCCGGTGCGAAAACCATTCGTGAAGTCATCGCCTTCCCGAAAACCCAAAGTGCTGCTTGTTTGATGACCGATGCACCGGGTGAAGTCAGCGCTGATCAGCTCAAAGAGCTGAACATTCGCTTACGCCAAAAAGCCAAAGCGGAAGCAGCGGGCGAGTAAGACCGCCTTCACGTTTTGACGAGTACAACACCGACGCTTAGCGTCGGTGTTTTTGTTTTAGGCAGTGCCAAGAGAAAAATCCATGGACGAAAAACAGCTGGCGACCACGGTCAGAATTTTAGGCATTGACCCAGGCTCACGTATCACCGGTTACGGCGTGATTGATCTAATAGGCGTGAAGCCTCGCTATGTGGCCAGTGGCTGCATTCGTACGGCTGATGGTGCACTGGAGCAGCGTTTGGCGCAAATATATGCCGGTATTAGCGAATTGATTGGCCTGCACCGCCCTGATGCTGTTGCAGTAGAGCGGGTTTTTATGGCTAAAAATGCTGATTCGGCCCTCAAGCTAGGCCAAGCCCGCGGCGCAGCATTGGTTTGTTTGGCTAACCATGGGCTGAGTATCGCGGAGTACGCCGCTCGGCAGATTAAGCAAGCGGTAACCGGGCAGGGCGGCGCTGATAAAAGCCAGGTGCAGCATATGGTCACCACGCTGCTCGGCCTGTCGGCGACACCCCAGGCAGATGCCGCCGATGCACTAGCCATTGCACTGACCCACGCTTTTGCTGGCAACGCCCTGGTGGCGGCGACTCCTTCACGCAGTAAGCGCCGCTCATCAGGGCGATGGCGGCTCTAGGCATTACTGGTCATCTGTACAGAGTGGCTTTATAGTGGCTGCTGTTTTGATTGGCTGCGAGGCATATGATGATTGGACGTTTAACCGGCCTGTTGTTGGAAAAACAGCCGCCCTGGATGGTGGTAGATGTGCATGGCGTTGGTTATGAGCTTGAAGCCTCCATGAACACCTTTGTAGCGCTGCCCGCTCCCGGCGAGCAGGTGTCACTCTATACCCATCTCACCATCCGTGACGATGCGCATTTGCTCTATGGGTTTGGGCGAGAGCATGAGCGAGCGCTGTTTCGCGCCTTGATCAAAGTGAATGGCGTAGGGCCGAAACTTGCGTTAGCGATCCTGTCGGGCATGGATGAAGATGCCTTTATGCGCTGTATCAGAGATGACGACAGCAAAGCGCTGACAAAACTGCCAGGCGTTGGTAAAAAAACGGCGGAACGGTTGATTATCGAAATGCGTGACCGCTTTCCTGAGTGGGAGCATGGCAACGATGCGCCGTTGGCTCTTGAAGCGACAAGCGGGCGAGCTGCTCCAAGGGATCATTTGGCGGATGCCGAAGCAGCCCTGGTGAGCTTGGGTTATAAGCTGACAGAAGCGACGAAAATGTTAGCCGACGTCGACCCCAATCAAACTACCGAAGCTTTGATCAAAGCCGCGTTAACCAAACGCATGTCCGGTTAGACCAGCACGAGTGCAATAGCGTGTACTCATTAGTCAGCACTCTAGAAGAGTCTTTATGTTAGAACACGACCGATTAATTGCCGCTGAGCCAGAGCAGGGCGAAGTGCGCATCGACTATGCTATTCGTCCGAAACATCTCAAAGACTATATTGGCCAGCCTCGGGTTCGCGAACAGCTTGAGATTTTTATTGGAGCAGCCAGGCTACGCGAAGAGAGCTTAGACCACACGCTGGTGTTCGGTCCGCCAGGCTTAGGTAAAACGACGTTGGCGAATATTATCGCTACTGAAATGGGCGTGGGGCTTAAATCTACTTCTGGCCCGGTGCTGGAGCGCGCGGGGGATCTAGCCGCTATGCTGACCAATCTTGAGCCGGGCGATGTGCTGTTTATCGATGAAATCCATCGCCTCTCGCCCGTGGTGGAAGAGGTCCTTTATCCCGCGATGGAGGACTTTCAGCTCGATATCATGATTGGCGAAGGGCCCGCCGCACGTTCTATTAAACTTGACCTGCCCAGATTTACGCTGGTGGGCGCCACCACTCGTGCGGGGTTGTTGACCTCGCCGCTGCGTGACCGCTTTGGTATCGTTCAGCGTCTTGAGTTTTATAACCTGGAAGAGCTGACCGAGATTGTCGCCCGCTCAGCACGGCTACTAGGCGTTGAAACCAGCCATGAAGGTGCCATTGAAGTCGCGCGCCGCTCCCGTGGTACGCCGCGTATCGCCAACCGACTGTTGCGCAGAGTGCGGGACTACGCCGAAATAAAGGGCGATGGCGTTGTGGATGTGACATTAGCGGATGCGGCGCTCAATATGCTAAATGTCGATCACCACGGTTTGGATCACATGGACCGCCGTTTACTGCTGGCGATGATCGACAAATTCGATGGTGGCCCGGTGGGCGTTGACTCACTCTCTGCCGCCATCGGTGAAGAGCGCGATACCATCGAAGATGTGATTGAACCTTATCTGATTCAGCAGGGGCTAATGATGCGTACACCAAGAGGCCGTGTGGTGACTCGTCAAGCCTGGCTACACTTTGATAAGACGCCCCACGAACAGTCAATTGATGTTGAGGGAGAACGTCGGCCATGACGGGCGAATTTAGCATACCAGTGCGTGTTTACATGGAAGATACTGACGCCGGTGGAATTGTCTACTACGTTAACTACCTGAAGTTTATGGAACGGGCGCGCAGCGAGTGGCTAAGAGAATTAGGCCTTAACCAGCAAACGTTGCTAGACGAAGGTACACAGCTAGTGGTATACCGCATGGCCTGCCACTATGCCAAACCCGCACGATTGGATGAGGCACTGACGGTAACTGCCAACATTGCGGAAAAAGGTCGTTGCCGGATGACATTTGAACAACAGGTTCGGCGCGACGAGGAACTCTTGTGCTCCGCAACAGTCGAGATAGCCTGCTTAAACGCTACGACACTGCGTCCAAAAGCGTGGCCATTGTCGCTTAACACCACACCCCAGTCGAAAACGACATTAATTGATTGATGAGGGCAACTGTGAACGATAACACCATGTCCATTCCCCACTTAATAATGAGTGCCAGCATTGTGGTACAGCTGGTCATGCTGCTGCTAGTGGTGGGGTCAATCCTCTCATGGGTGGTGATCTTTCAGCGCAGCATTGCGCTACGCCGAGCCAAGCAAGAGTACAACCAGTTTGAAGAGTCGTTTTGGTCAGGTGTTGACCTAAACGAGCTCTACCGCGAAATTCCTGCTGATGCCCCTCGTCATGGAGCGGAGCACATTTTCCAGGCAGGTTTTCGGGAATTTAACCGCCTAATGCCTAAAACCCGCAGTGCCGATACGGTACTGGAAGGTGTCCAGCGCAGCATGCGAGTCGCCTGGTCGCGGGAAGAAGACCGCCTGACCCAACATCTTGTTTTTCTGGCAACGGTTGCCTCCGCCAGTCCTTATATCGGCTTATTTGGTACGGTATGGGGCATTATGGGCTCATTCCAATCACTTTCCATGACCCAGCAAGCGACACTAGCGACTGTTGCACCCTGGATTGCAGAAGCGCTGATTGCCACGGCAATGGGACTTTTCGCAGCGATTCCCGCTGTTATTTTCTACAACCGTCTATCCAATAACGCTTCTCGCTTACTGGGTAAATATGAAGACTTTGCTGAAGAGTTTCACGCAATCTTGCACCGTAACTTGCAAGGACGTGACGGCAAACCTAGCGCTAGTTAAGGGAGTCTGCCATGCAAGGTCCGTTCAATCGTAGTGGCAAAAGCAAGCCGATGGGGGAGATCAACGTTGTCCCTTTTATCGACGTGATGCTGGTACTGCTTGTCATTTTTATGATTACTGCTCCCATGCTGACACAAGGCGTTCAAGTAGATCTGCCTCAAGTCACCTCTGAGCCTATTGAAACCCAGGAAGATAATGACCCGATCATCATCTCGGTAGATCGCGATGGCGGCTACTTTATTACTCTGGGAGAAGATTCGACGGCGGTTTCTCTGGAGCAAATGTCGGAGCGAGTGACTGCTATTCTTCAGCGTCGTCCCGGTACGCCTGTGATGGTGCGCGGAGATCGCAATGTGCCTTATGGCCAGATTGTGCTGCTGATGAGCACACTGCAGAGTTCGGGTGTCGCCAACGTAGGGCTGCTCTCAGAGCCGCCCCAAGATGGTTAAGGGCGAGTCGCACATGGCTGTAAAACCACCGCGTGACCCACAAGACGTTGGCTACACGTGGCCAACGATTTTGGCTGTTGCCGTGCACTTGCTCGTGGTTATCTTTAGCTTGGTCAAGCTGCCCAGCATGTCGGCGGAACCAGACTCTTCTTCGATCGTACAAGCGACGTTCGTGAGCACGGAAACGTTCACTGATCAGGCCCAGCAAGTCACTGAGCAACAGGCCGCAATGAACAATGCCTCTGAACCCGAAGAGCCCGATCCAGAGCCGCCTAGCGATGAGCCTTCCGCGGCGGAGCAGCAAGCTGCCGCCGAGGCAGCCCAGCGCGAAGCAGAAGCTGAGGCAGCGGAACAGGCTCGCGCGCTAGAACAAGCCCAAGCAGAAGCTGAAGCCGAAGCCGAAGCCCAGCGTCGCGCAGAAGAAGCTGAGCGATTAGCCGAACAGCAAGCGGCAGAAGCCCAAGCACGTGAAGCGGAAGAGCAGCGTGCGCAGGCAGAGGCCGAAGCCCAGCGCCAGCGTGAAGCGGAAGCAGAGCGTGCACGGGCGGAAGCCGAGGCTCAGCGCCAACGTGAGGCTGAAGAGCAACGCGCTCGGGAAGAAGAGGCCCAACGTGCCCGTGAAGCAGAAGCCCAACGCCAGCGCGAAGCGGAAGAACAACGTGAGCGTGAAGCCGAAGCACAGCGCCAGCGGGAGGAAGAAGCTCGTCGCCAACGGGAAGCGGAGGAGCAGCGCGCTCGCGAAGCAGAAGCCCAGAAACAGCGTGAAGCAGAAGAGCGTCGTGCTGCTGAGGCAGCCGAAGCGGCCATGCAACGTCAGTTAGCAGGCGAGGCAGAAGCGGCCGCTAATGCACAGCAGGCCCAACAGGCGGCAAACAGCTTTATTAACATTGTCCGGCGTGCTGTAGAGCAAGCGTGGGTTATCCCTCCAGGAGCGAGCAACGCAATGAGTGCTACGATACAAGTGAGGCTTGGTCCATCGGGTGAGCTACTAGCGACCTCTGTCGCTTCATCCAGCGGTGATAGTGCTTTTGATCGCTCAGCTATGCAGGCGGTGGAACATGCAGCACCGTTTGGCGAGTTACGTGACTTGCCAGCGGAACAGCAGCGTACTTTACGTCAATTTAATCTGCGATTTACCCCGGGGGATGTTCGCTGATGCAAACGTTAAGCAAAATGTGGCTTTTTTGCGTACTGCTACTAATCAGCAGCGTAGCAAGCGCTAATTTAACCATTGAGATAACGCGTGGTAGCGATCAGGCGTTGCCTATCGGGGTCGTGCCATTCGCAGGCAGCGAAGGCCTACCTGAAGATGTCGCGCAAATTGTACAAGACGACCTTGAACGCAGCGGATTTTTCGCACCGCTAGAGCGTAGTGCTATGTTCGACCGTCCAAGCCAAGCGTCTGACGTAGAGTTTGGCACTTGGAGATCGCTGGACGTGCGTTATCTCGTCGTTGGGCGCGCGCAGCAGACAGGCAACGGTTATGAGTTGCAGTTCGACCTGGTCGATATTAGCGGCCAACGTCCCATGATCAGTGAAACCGTGACTGCCAGTGGCAACGACCTTCGTGGTGCGGCGCACTACATCAGTGACCAAATTTTCGAGGCGATTACCGATATTCGCGGCGCTTTCTCAACCCGCATTGCTTACGTTACGGCTCAGGGCCTAGGCGATAACATGCAGTTTGGGTTGTATGTGGCTGATGCCGATGGCCGTCGAAGCCAGCAGGTGCTGACCTCGGATCAGCCCATTATGTCGCCCGCTTGGTCGCCGGATGGCCGCAAGCTGGCGTATGTCTCTTTCGAAACAGGCAAGGCGTCTATCTACATCCAAGACGTTAATACAGGTCAGCGCGTTCAAGCCACCTCATTTGGTGGTATCAATGGTGCGCCAACATGGTCGCCAGATGGCCGTCGTATCGCCATGTCGTTATCCAAAGATGGTCAGCCGGAAATTTACGTACTGGACGTAGCTAACCGTTCGCTGGACCGTATTACTAACAGCAACAGTATCGATACCGAACCCGCGTGGTCTCCTGATGGTCGTAGCTTGATTTTTACATCAGATCGCAGCGGTGGCCCGCAGATTTATCAAACCTCGTTAGGCGGTGGAGAGACCAACCGACTGACCTTTACGGGCAACTACAACGCCCGTGCACGCTTTTCGCCAGACGGTGAAGAAATCTTTTTGATTCACCGTTCCAGCCGCGGTTTCCAAGTGGCGAAGCAGGATCTTGAGGGTGGCCGCTTAGTGGTATTAAGCGAATCAACAAGAGATGAATCTCCTAGTGTTGCGCCGAACGGGACCATGGTAATCTTCGCTACCCAACAGGGTGGTAGCGGAGTACTAAGTGCCGTTTCAGCCGATGGCCGCTCGTCATTTAGGTTGCCCGCAGCACAAGGTGATGTACGTGATCCCGCGTGGTCACCTTTCTTAAATTAATAGATGAACAGCACTAACTTCTGTTTTCAGGCAAGGAGTCTGATTATGCAACTTAAGCCGTTGGCTCGCTCATTAGCAGTCGCTTTATCTATCGTAGTTATCGCTGGCTGTTCCAGCACCGGCGGAACCCAAGACGGAGACTCGTACGGAAGCCAGGATGGCAGCAGTATGGGGTCTAGCACGTCTGGTGTTGGCACTAGTGGTCAGTATGGCTCAACGTCAGGTTCTGGCGCTGCTGGTCAGCAGGCGGATTCTCGTATTCCTGAAGTACGCACTATTTACTTCGATTACGATCGCGATACCATTAAGAGCGAATACGAATCTGTGGTAATGGCTCATGCGCGCTACCTGCGTGCTAACCCGAACGCCCGCGTTGTTCTTCACGGTCACACCGACGAACGCGGTACCCGTGAATACAACATGGCGCTAGGTGAGCGTCGTGCGGGAGCCGTACAGCGTTTCCTGAATATTCAGGGTGTATCTCCTTCACAAATGAGCGTGGTTAGCTACGGTGAAGAGCGTCCGGCAGTGAGTGGCCAAAACGAAAGCGCCTACTCGCAAAACCGTCGCGTCGTCTTTAACTACTGATAGTATTGGCGTGCCCTGGCACGCCAACTGTATCACTCGGAGCTATCATGAATCACAGTCTCAAACGCTATTTTGAGAGGCTGTGCGGTGCGGGAGCCATAGCGCTCCCGCTGTCCGTATTGCCTTTATCCCTTCTGTCAGCATCCGCCTTGGCGCAGCAGCCGCTGGTCCAAGACCTCTCCTCAGGTTCGTCCAATAGCTTTTATCAGCAAACTCAGCGGCAAGAGTCGTCAGGCGGTAATCTTGTCCTGTTTAACCAAGTGCAAGAGCACCAGCAGGAAATTCAACAGCTGCGTGGCCAGATTGAAGAACTGCGTCACCAGTTAGAGCAACTGCGAAACCAATCGCAGCAGCAATACCTGGATATTGAAGACCGCTTGATGAGCAGCGCGCCCAGTCAAATTGAGCAGGCAACGCCTCAAGTTGAGCCAGAAGTAGCGGAGCAGGTTGTGCAAGCGCCTTCCGCCCGTAATGTAAGTGAAGACGCACAAGCGGCTTATCAAGCTGCATTTGCCCACGTTCAGGCGCGCCAGTTTGAAGATGCTATTGCGGCCTTTGAGTCCTTTGTGGCCGACCACCCAGAAAGTAGCTTGACGGCGAACGGCCATTACTGGCTGGGCGAACTTTATGCTGCAGAGGGTGAGTTAGATGCAGCTGATCAAGCCTTCACGCGCGTTATTGAGCAGTACAACGGTAGTACCAAAGTACCCGATGCGCTCTACAAACTCGGCTTGGTTAAGGCGCGTAAAGGCGAAGCAGAGCGTAGCCGCGAGCTGTTGGAACAAGTGCGGGATGACTATCCCCAAAGCAGTGCCGCTGGGTTGGCCAATGACTTCTTACGCCAGTCGGCGGGTTAATACCGTTTACTTTTTTAGCTTCAAGGAAACCTCATGAGCTGCAAAATCGACTATCAACCAGCGCCCAATCTGCTAGAAAATCGCGTCGTGTTGGTAACCGGTGCGGGAGATGGGATTGGCCGCGCGGCGGCATTAACCTATGCCCGTCATGGGGCTACCGTTATATTGCTAGGCCGCACTATTGCTAAACTTGAACGCGTTTATGATGAAATTGAAGCGGCTGGCGGGCCACAGCCGGCTATTTTTCCGCTCAATTTTGAAGGGGCGACACTCAAAGATTTTCACGATATGGCAGAAACGCTGGATAAAGAGTTTGGCCGTCTAGATGGGTTATTGCACAACGCTGGGCTGCTTGGCCGCATTACTCCGTTCGAGCAGTATAATCCCGAACTGTGGGGTCAGGTAATGCAGGTCAATATCAATGGTCCCATCTGGATGACTCAAGCGCTGCTGCCATTGCTCCAGGCGTCTGATGATGCATCGGTTATCTTCACTTCCTCCAGCGTTGGCCGTAAAGGGCGTGCGTATTGGGGTGCCTATTCTGTGTCAAAATTCGCCACAGAAGGATTTATGGAGGTGCTGGCTGATGAATTAGAGAATCAGACGAATGTTCGAGTGAATACGCTGAATCCAGGTGCTACGCGTACCCAAATGCGCCGCACTGCTTACCCAGGTGAAGATCCGTTTACACTGCGTACGCCTGAAGAGGTCATGCCCACTTACCTATGGCTGATGGGGCCTGATAGTAAAGGCGTTAGCGGCCAGAAGTTTGATGCCCAGCCGCCACGCGTCTAACGTTTCCACACTGGCGAAGGCTAATCAGTGCGGTGGTCATGAAGAGCGGCTACCAGCTCATCACACGTTGTAAACCACAGGTCGGCAGGCCAGCTCTGGTAGTCGTCTTCTTCACTGATATAGCCATAGCCCACGGCGACAGCCGTCATACCGGCTGCTTTAGCCGCTTGCATATCGCGAACATGGTCGCCGATATACCAGCACGCTTCGGGGGAAACACCGAGGCGTTTTGCTGCTTCCCAAAGCGGCTCAGGCGCAGGTTTTTTAACACTTAAGTCATCAGCGCAGAGCAACGCCCCTGGCGTTAGCGCCAGCGCTTCCAAAAGCGGCAAGGTATAGCGCCGCGGTTTATTAGTCACAATTCCCCAAAGTCGCTCTTCACTGTGCCACTGCGTTAGCCACTCATTTAACGGCTCGAAAAGCTTGCTATGGACCGCCACTGCTTGCTCGTAAGCATCCAGCAAGAACTGCCTTGCCTCATCATGCTCGTCACTACCGCTTTCAAGGCCAAGCGCCAGCGTGACCAGGGCGCTGCCACCATTAGACACTTGCCCACGTATTTCCTGGAACGGCAGGGCCGCTAAGCCGTGATGGGCTCTTAACGCGTTAGTTGCGGCAGCCAAGTCGGGGGCGGTATCTACCAATGTGCCATCTAAATCAAACAGTATCGCCTGGGGGGAGGGTATCAACATTTACTCGCTCGCTTTGCGGCAGTACATCATGTAATTGACGGATACATCATGAGGAACCAGACGATAGTGCCGTGTAATAGGGTTATAAGTAAGTCCCGTTTGCTCACGCACCTCAAGAGATGCCGTACGCGCCCAGTGTGCCATTTCGGAAGGGCGAATAAACTTGGCGTAGTCGTGGGTACCACGGGGCAGCAGCTTCAACACGTATTCGGCCCCTAGGATGGCAAAGGCGTAAGACTTCGGTGTGCGGTTAAGCGTTGAGAAAAATACATAGCCTCCAGGGCGAACCAGTGTACTGCAGGCACGGATAACCGAAGCGGGGTCGGGTACATGCTCCAACATCTCCATGCAGGTCACCACATCATAGTGCCCGGGCTCTTCAGCGGCTAAACCTTCAACGCTGATATGCCGGTACTCTACCGTAACGCCACTCTCTTCAGCGTGAAGCCGCGCCACCCCTAGCGGTGCTTCCCCTAGGTCAATGCCCGTCACGCTGGCTCCTCGATGGGCCATCGATTCGCTCAAAATACCGCCACCGCAACCTACATCCAGCACTTTCTTACCAGCCAGCCCAGCCCGAGCATCGATAAAGTCCAAGCGCAGAGGGTTAATATCGTGAAGCGGTTTAAATTCGCTCTCTGGATCCCACCAGCGACTGGCAAGTGCTTCAAATTTCGCAACTTCTGCGGCATCGACGTTGTCTTGATAGCGGCGAGTGGTGCTATCCTGAAGTGTCACTGACATGGTGTAACCCCCATCGGCAGTTGGTCTTGAGTGAAATGAATATGGTTTGCCATTTCGCGGTGGTTAGCGGCAAGGTGGCATCCACTCAAACGTTGAGTATTATGGTTATTCTAACCACTCCTAACGCGAAACGCATGGAAAGGAACTCAGCATGACGCCTAACACTTTATTTTATCGGCGCTTATTGGCCAGGGAGAGTATCTGAATGCGTGTATTGCTGCATGGTAGTGAATTAAGCGCCGCAACTGCGGCGGCGGCGCTTGCTTGGGTAGGTCATCACGTTGACTGGTTACTCCACGAGAGCGTTCCCTGGCCAACGCTGGCCAGTGCTGACTGGCTACGCCGAGAACCATCGCTGATGGCACAGATTGAGCAAGCCATGGCAGCAGGCAACTTAACCATCGTTGCTACTCCTGACGTCTCTGAAACGCCTGATATTGTTTGGTTAGCGCTTTCTCCTAGTCAGCGTCAGTCAGCCAATTCGCTTTTACAACACCCAATGTTTCAGGAGTACAGCGGCGCGGTGCTGGTCAATAATTCAACATTCCCAGTGGGCGAGACCGAGCGTTTGCATTCGCTAATGGGACACCAGCATAGTCGTGTGGCACTGCCTGACACTCTGGAAGAAGGGCGAGCCTGGCTCTCTTTTACTCGTCCAGTGCGCTGGCTGCTCGGGTGCGATGACGCCATGGGTGAGCAAATGACAAGAGAGCTACTGCGTGCCTTCAATCGTCGTAGCGAAGTGTTTCAATGCATGCCTTGTCGTGCCGCTGAACTGACCAAGCTGGCCATCAATGGTATGTTGGCTACCCGTATCAGCTATATGAATGAAATTGCAGGTCTTGCCGATACGTTAGGAGTGGACGTTGAGCATGTACGCCAGGGTATGGGCGCAGATACGCGGATAGGGTTTGAGTACCTTTATCCAGGATGTGGCTTTGGTGGCCCTAACTTCTCGCGTGATTTGATGCGCTTAGCCGATGTTCAGTCATCCAGTGGTCGCTACTCGGCGCTGCTTGAGCAGGTGATGGACATCAATGAGCAGAAAAAAGAGACGCTGTTCAGAAAGTTGTGGGGATTTTTTGAGGGTGATTTAGCAGGCAAAACGGTAGCGATATGGGGTGCCGCGTTCAAACCAGGCACCGCCCGGATTGATCATGCACCGGTGTTAACGCTGCTTGAAGCGCTCTGGGCACAGGGAGTCACGGTCAAACTACACGACCCGGCGGCTATTCCAGCGCTCTACTCGGCGGTTGGGCAGCGGAATGATTTAATGACGTTCGAGGATGATCCTTATCTTGCCTGCCAGGGTGCAGACGCCCTGATGCTAGTGACCGAATGGAAAGCCTACTGGAATCCTGACTGGCACCGCTTAGCCTCACTGCTACGCGAAAAGCTAATATTGGATGGACGCAATATCTACGACCCCACTTTTGTAGCCAGCTGCGGCTTACATTATCGGGGAATTGGACGACGCGCCGATCCAACGACGCCCTAAGGAAAACATATGTCCGATGTCACTTCATCTCAGCGTATTGTTCCCGACGTGGATCAAAGCCTGACAGCACAGCACTTACGCCATCGCAGGGGGCCGCGATTATGGCCGCTTTGGCTCGTATTAATTCTGTTGATGTTGCTATTAGGCGCAGCAGCAGCAGGGGTTTGGTACGAAAGAGAGAGATTGCTAGCAGAAGTGCATCGTGTGAGTGGTGAGGTGTCTAATCTTCACGCAAGGCTCGACTCCGATGACACAGAGGCCCAAGATGCGATAACCTTTGTACAAGCTCAGATGTCCACTCTGTTCCAAGAGCAGGAGCAGCTGGCTGTGGCATTGACTAATACGCGTGAAGAGCTCTACGGGCTTCTCACAGAAAATGAAGAGCTTGTATCAAATGAGGCGCTTGAGACATTTTCACAACGATTCGAGCAATTTCAGGAGCAAGCAGCCCTTCGTGATAGCCAGCTAGCCGCTATTCGGACATCGCTAGATGCCTTAGAGCAAGCGGGTACCTCTGGTAGGCAAAATTTAGTGGAGGAGGTTACTCATTTAGAGGGGGTCATCAACCAGCGGCTCGATACCATGGAGCGCCAGGTAGCCAGCGACCGAACTGCTACTGAAGAGCAGTTGAGTATCTGGCGGGAAAATGTCGAGCAGCAGTTAACGCAGCTCTCTTCTACTGTCGCTGAATTCAAACCTCAAGAAGAGCCTGCTAGCCAAGCTGAATTAACAGCGCTGGAAGCGCAGTGGACCCAGCGCTTAAACACGCTTGAGAGCGACTTACGGCAGATTCGGCAGGCGCAGCTAGCCTTTAGTGCGCAGATGGAAATGCTGCGCAATTAAATAGCAGCATCACGATGTGGAAGAAACAAGCCACTAAGCCGATGATAGGGTTAGGGATATAACGGTATGGGAAGACAACGGCGGTGGCCTACGGCCAAACAAGTGGCGTATTTACTGGTGCTGCCGCTAATGTCTGCTTCATCGGTCTCTTGGGCCCTTGAAGCAGACATCAGCGGTGTTGATGGGCGTGTGCTAGTTAATATTGAGGCCTATTTAGAAAATATTGAGGCCGACCAGTACACCGATGCCCGCTTGGAAGGTGAAATACGCCAGCGCACGCAAGAAGCCATGCGAGTATATGGCTATTACGAACCTGATATTACTGTCGAGCTAGATCAGCCGCCCATCGCCGTGCGTATTGAATCAGGGCCTCAGGTAGTGATTGAAGTACTCGACATCAGTATTACAGGGGATGCGAACAATGACCCCCCTTTCCAAGACGCGCTTGATGATTTTCCTTTAAAGCAGGGGGAGCCGCTGCGCCATGCCCCCTGGGACAGTCTACGTAGCCAGTTTGCCGGTCTAGCTATTGAGCGGGGCTACTTCGACTGGGGGTTTTCAGATCGACGGATGGAAGTGCGCCCTTACTTGGAAAGCGCTCGCCTCTATATGGCCTTTGATAGCGGGCCACGCTATCACTTTGGCGATACATTTATTACGGGCAGCCATATTGAACCTGAGCGGCTGCGACAAATGCAGACGTTTCGTGCTGGTGAGCCTTACCTAGCGGAATCCCTGGCCCGCTATAATCAGCGTTTAGCTGAAACAGGATGGTTTAGTTCTGTCTCCGTACGGCCCCGGCTGGAGACAGCTCAAGAATTGACAATCGCTCCGCCGAGCGGAGGGTCGCCCTGGTGGAACGAAGCCACTGCATCGCAGCCTGAACGCTCTAGAGTAAGTAGCGCAGCGCTTGCCAGTGCTCTCAGTATTAACAGCCGTGACGATACCCGCTTGCCCATCGATGTCAGTGTCGAGCCGGCAGATCGCCACCAGTTTGAGGTAGGTATAGGTTATGCCACAGATGTAGGCCCACGCCTGCGTTTTGGCTGGCAGCAGCCATGGATCAACCGGTTTGGTCACAGTCTGGATCATGATCTCTATCTTTCTGCCCCTGAACAGCGTTTTACGGGGGTATACAATATTCCGCTAGAGGACCCGATACGGGATAACTACCGCCTGCAGTATGGCGTGCGCAATATTGACGATGGCGACACAAAATCCTTGGAAGGCACCGTAGAAGTGGCTCGGCGTTGGGAATTTGAGAACCGTTGGGTACAAACGCTCTACTTCCGCACAACGTATGAAGACTTTACCCAAGGCGGCCAAGCTGATGAGGTTTGGCTGTTTTATCCAGGGATTCAGTGGTCGCGAACCCGCACTCGTCCTCAACGTTTTCCTCTGTGGGGCGATCGTCAGCAGTTATCGATTGAGTACTCTGACAGAGCCTGGGGGTCTGACGCCAAATTCACCCGGCTAACCGGCGATACCGAATGGATTCGCACCATCGGTAATGACAACCGCTTTTTAGCTCGATTAAGCATTGGCGCTATCGAGACCAGTGACTTTGACAAGATTCCGCCATCGCTGAGTTTCTTCGCAGGCGGTGATCGCAGCGTACGCGGTTACTCCTACAAGAGCTTGTCACCGCGTAATGAAAAAGGTCGCTTACGTGGCGGCCAACAAATGCTGACCTCCACATTAGAGTATCAGCGTCGTGTTACGGGAGACTGGTGGGGCGCCACCTTTATTGATACAGGGGATGCGTTCGATAATTGGGGCCCGACTGGCCTTAAAACAGGCGCGGGCGTGGGCGTGCGCTGGGTGTCTCCCGTTGGCCCGATACGTTTCGACATCGCACATCCCTTTGATATCGACGACGCTTTCCGCGTGCACTTTTCGATTGGTCCAGAATTCTAGGAGAGCTCTTTGGCTAAGGTTGATTCAAAAGCGCCCCAAAACCGTCAGAGGCTCTCACCTAAGCGCCGTACTTGGTTAGCATTCTGGAGCCTGTTACGCCTTATCATCGTATTGCCGTTATGGCTGTTTGGGTTAATTGCCTTAGTTGCCGGGGTGGCGCTCTCCCCTTGGGGAACCGGGCAGCTGTTTTCCCAAGGTGAACAACGTGGTTTTTTCACCTACGAGCAGCAAGAGGGCGCGCTACTGGACAGCTTTCGACTGCAAGGCTTTCAAATGGCTGTTGGTGGCACTCAAATTACGCTAGCGGATTTTGAGCTTGCCTGGGCAGAAGATTGCTTGCTATCCGGTCAGTTATGCTTAGACACGCTACGCGTTGAGGGTGCAGATATTCGCTTAGCTGAAAGCTCAGCAACCGAGGAGCCGCCACAGGAAAGCAATGCACCGTTCAGCATTTATCTGCCGTTTCCGATTGAACTGCGCGATATCGCTCTCAATAACGTACAGCTGACGCTGGCCGACGGTACACAAGTGGGCTGGGAAGCATTTGCTACTTCCATAACCGCCGAGCAGCAGCAAGTCACTATCGCACCTACCACACTGGAAGAGCTTTCTCTCTACTTGCCGCCATCTCCCGGCGTGCTGTTGACGCAAAAGATAGATACATCGCTAAACGCCGCCGGTATAGACGGCGCTATTCAGCTAGCTCAGCCGGCGAAGCCTGCGGCTGACAATGAGGCTATTGCCCTTAGCGAGCGTGAGCGGCTTACGCTTCCCGAGATTCAGCTGCCGATTAACGTAGAGCTGGCATCACTGTTAGTCACTGACATAACAATAAGTGGCGCTGCTGAGTATCAGATTGAGCGACTGCTTGTAGAAGCTCGGGCCGAGGGCAGCGACATAACGCTAAGCACTCTGGAGCTTGCCACACCTGATGCTGACGCCACCTTATCTGTCAATGTCACTCTAAGCGGCGACTACCCACTGGATGCTGCGATTCGTGCAGAACTATGGCTACCCGAGTTATTCCCAGCACTTAGCGGTGAGCAGGTGGCACTGAATCTTTCTGGTAGCCTTGCTGACCTGACCGCGAATCTCAACGCAACCGGGCCCGTTAATGCGTCATTGACTGCGCAAGTAGATGCGTTAGCTCCCACGCTCCCATTTGAAGCGCAACTAGAGAGCGACCGTTTGCAGTGGCCGCTATTTGACAACAGCGAGATTCCAGAGGCGTCATCGGAAGAACCTGCCACTACAGCTGAGAGCTACGTGCTGGAAAACCTTAGCCTTGGTGTCAACGGCAGCCTGGAGGCCTATCAAGTAACGCTTGAAACGAATGCCGAAGGCCCACAAGTGCCTGCCACCGCCATCCGTTTGAGTGGAGAGGGCGATTTAGCCTCTTTCCATTGGTCACCTCTCACCCTCACTATTAATGATAGTGCGCTTAGCAGCGAGGGCCGGGTAAGCTGGGAAGAGGCGATTGAGGTCGATACCAACGTGCGCTTGGAAAATGTAGATCCATCGCTGTTTGTTCCGCAGCTAGCTGGCAATCTAAGTGGCGATATCGTCGCCAGCGTACGCCAGCGCGGCGAGCGCTGGGACATTAGCCTGCCGGAGCTAGATATCCAGGGGCAGCTACAGGAGTACCCACTCACACTCAAAGCTTCTCTTGAGGCTAACAGCGAACTGGAAGTTGATATTGAAGAGCTGCTCTTTACCCAAGGTGATAACCGTCTAACGGCATCAGGACAACTCAGCCAAGAGGCGATGTCTCTTGAGGCCAATATCACGCTGAATCAGCTCCAAAGCTTACATCCTGATCTAGCAGGGACATTAACCGGTGATATTCAAGCCCAAGGCAGTTTCTCCCGGCCAGAAGTGGTAGTAGAGCTGAATGGTCGCAGTTTACGCTTTGCTGAAAATAGGCTAACTACGCTCTCTCTATCGGGTAATGTCGAGGGTCTTGACGACCCCGATCTCAATATCGAACTGGATTTGCAAGGCGTTAATGCAGGTGGGCAAGCGCTCGCGTCGGTCGCCCTTGACCTCACCGGGCGACTTTCCGAGCATGCCTTGCAACTCAGTACCACAGGCGAAGCCGATAACGTTCTGAGCCAAGCTAATTTGGCCTTAGACGGGCGCTTTAACCAGCAGGCTCAACAGTATCAGGCGCGATTAACCCCGCTGGAAGTTGATTCAGAAGCGGGGGACATTCGCTTGGAAGCGCCGCTGGATATCACTTACAACCTTGCTAACGGCCAGGCGCGCTTAACACCTTTCTGCCTGCGTCGGTTGCAGGGTGGCCTCGTATGCTCTGAAGAGCCCATTACCGCGTCATCCGACCAGGGGCGTGCAGTGCTGAGTGTTCGCGAAGTGCCCATGGAGATGCTGGAACCTTTCTTGCCAGAGGAGTGGAGCTTTGAAGGTGATACCACGGCGGATCTAGTAGCCAACTGGGGGCAGGGAGGCGCCCAGTGGCAAGCCAATCTTCAGCTGCTCAGTGAGTTAGCCATCACGGCAGTCAATGATTACGGTCAGCCAGTAGAGCTTCCCACTATTAATCTGGATGCGAAAATTGAAGCCAATCAAGCACAGGCCCAAGCGGATGTACTGCTTGCTCTGTCGGAAGCAGGTGAGCTTACGCTTAATCTAGCGGTAAACGACCCATTGGGTCAGGGAGCGCTTGATGGCCAGCTACGGGCAAATAACATCACGTTAGCTCCCTATCGCCCTATGGTGGTGGGTATGGATGAGCTTGAAGGCGGCTTAAATGGCAGCGTGCAAATTGGTGGCACCACAAGCCAGCCTGATTTACAGGGTGAACTAGCCTTACGCAGCCTGCGTATTAGCGGGCCCGATATTCCCATTACTATTGTGGATGGCGAGCTGGCGGTAGCCTTTGATGGCGAAGAGGGAAATATAGACGGTTTTCTCGCTGCCGAGCGAGGCCGGCTTTCGATTAGCGGTAACGCTTATTGGCCTACCGATGAAGCGTGGCGTATTGGCATAGACCTAAACGCAACTCAAGAGCCTTTGTTGGTGGTATTACCGCAGTTCGGTCGCCTGGAAGCCGCGCCAGATATTCGCATTCGTATTACCCCAGAGCGTCTGCAGGTACGGGGCAATGTGGATCTTCCCTGGGCTCGCTTAGAGGTGGGTGATCTACCTTCGTCAGCAACATCGCCAAGCCCGGATGAAATTATCATTACCGAGCGCGATGATCGTGAGGCTGAACGACAAGCACGTCTTGCGGCAGAGGCTGGGAATGATCCCAGTGCAGCTGATGAACTGGCAGACACCGGTATGGCTCTGGATGTGCTGATTACACTGAATCTTGGGCGCGATATGCAAATTTCCGCCTATGGCCTGGAGTCAGGATTGGGCGGTAGCCTGGAGATTCGTCAGGATAGCGGAGCGCTTCAGCTGTTTGGCGACGTCAACTTAGTAAATGGCCGTTTCCAGGCATTCGGGCAAGATCTATTGATTCGTCGTGGTCAACTGATCTTTAGTGGTCCTCCGGGCTTGCCAGTGCTAGATTTTGAGGCCATCCGCAACCCGGATATCACCGAAGATGATGTGATTGCGGGGCTGCGCGTAACAGGCGATGCCGAACAGCCCAATGTGATGATCTTTTCAGAGCCCGCGATGGACGAGACCCGTGCGCTATCGTATTTGCTACGCGGCCGCGCGCCGGATGCTTCAGGTGGTGGTGTTGATAGCGCACTAACCACTGCGCTCATTGGTATGTCCCTTGGCCGCACCGGTGGGGCCGTTGGCTCTATCGGAGAAGCGTTTGGAATTGATGACCTGACACTTGATACCACCGGGGCGGGTGACGACAGTCAGGTAGCGGTGAGTGGCCAACTGTCTGATGATCTTCGCATTAGCTATGGCGTAGGTATTTTCTCTCCAATTGCAGAACTAACCTTACGCTATACGCTATGGCGGAACCTGTATCTACAGGCGGTGTCTGGTGCTAACCAAGCCGTTGACCTAATTTACACGTTCACGCGCTCAGGCGATCCTTATATTTATCCGCAGCAATAGAATAGAAGAGGGTGTTATGACGCTATTTACGAAACATCAAGCACCAGAAGGGCGCGATACACCCATTGAGACCAGCGACCTTCATACCATTACCGGACACTCTATACACCCACCGTTTGCTGAAGGTTATGAGGAAATTGTGTTGGGTATGGGATGCTTCTGGGGGGTAGAACGGCTGTTTTGGCAGCAGCCGGGGGTGTATGTGACGGCAGCGGGCTATGCTGGGGGCATCACGCCCAATCCAACGTACAAAGAGACTTGTACAGGCTTAACAGGACACGCCGAAGTTGTCAAAGTGGTGTATGATCCACAACGGGTAAGTCTGACCACACTGCTGAACATCTTCTGGGAACAGCACGATCCTACGCAAGGTAACCGTCAAGGTAATGATATTGGTAGCCAGTATCGCTCTGCTATTTTCACCACTACCGAGGCCCAGCTGGCGGCTGCTAAGCAAAGCGCAGAGGCGTTCCAAGCAGCATTGCAACGCGCAGGCAAAGGGCGTATCACCACAGAGATCAAGCCACTCGACGTGTTCTATTACGCCGAAGCGTATCACCAGCAGTATTTAGATAAAAATCCTGGCGGTTACTGCGGTTTAAAAGGTACTGGTGTTACGTGTCCCATTGGTTGAGGTCCAAAAATATGCTGCTTCATCGCCCCCTTCAAAGTCAGGTTGCCCGTTCTGCCGGAACCTTCGTGGTGTTCGGTTTATTTAGCCTTGGGGCTCACGCTGAACAAGCGCCCGCAATGCCACAATCGGTTGATGACACACCTTTTGGTAGTGAGCGTGAAGCAGTTATCTGGCGACAGGATGAGCTAAAAGATCTAGAACGCCTGCTTCGTCAGCTGCGCTTTGACTTAGTCAATAATCAAGACGCTCGTGGTGCAGCCCCGCGCCTAGCGGAGCTGCAGGAGAAGGCTACTCAAGCCCACTTATTACCCGCATTTATTGCTGGAACCCATGGGCGAGGCTCTGATGCGAAACCAGAAATATGGGAAGAATGGGATGACTTTTCCGCTGGGTTTGTCGATTTGGAAGAGAAAGTAGGTGTCTTAATAGACGCTGCGGAACAGGAAGATTATCGAGCAGCTACACGGGCTTTTTCTGAGGTGGGTCTTAGCTGTCGAAGTTGTCACCGTGCCTACCGCTACGATTAACGAAGCGGTAGGCATCAGCGTTTAGTCGCTGGATTGAACGCGATCAATGCGATAAAGCGTTTCAACCTGCTCAAGACCACTGATAGTGCAGTTTAAATCCTTCACGCGACCGTCGCTCAGGCCGTATACCCAGCCATGTACCGAGATGGATTGGCCGCGCTGCCAAGCGCGCTGAAGGATTTTAGTGCGGCACAAACTGTTGACCTGGGCCTTCACATTCAACTCACACATGCGATCAATTTGATCTTCAATGGGCAAGTGATCGAGTGTGTCTCGATGGCGGTTGTACTGTTCACGGACTGAGTGAAGCCAATAATCTACCACGCCACATTCACCACCCGTGACAGCTGCTTTAATACCACCACAGCCATAATGCCCAACAATCATGATATGGCTTACATTGAGGACATCCACCGCATATTGAACAACCGACAGCGCATTCATATCGGTGTGGTGGAGAAGGTTAGCGACATTGCGATGCACAAATACTTCGCCTGGTGGCAGGGCGATAATTTGGTTAGCAGGAACGCGGCTATCTGAGCAGCCAATCCACAGGTAGTCAGGTGATTGTTGATTAGCGAGGCGTTTAAAGAAGTCAGGGTCTTCTTCACACATACGTTCCGCCCAAGCGCGATTGTTATCTAGCAGCGTTGCAATTTGGTCAGGCATCGAGTCTCCGTGGAGTGACATTATCAGGGGGGCTTGCTCGGCGTCGCGCAGCAGCGTTTTAAACACAAGGTAGGCGTTTTAACCTCCCTTGCAAAGAAGGTCAATCTTAGCGCTTCCCACTGCAATGGGTAAGCAGGTAATGAATAGGAGAGAACCATGTCAGCGGATGCTGAATATGATGTCGATTTATTTGTCATTGGTGCGGGCTCTGGCGGGGTTCGTGCGGCACGTATGGCAGCGGCTGCTGGGGCGCGCGTTTCCGTTGCAGAAGATCGTTACTTAGGCGGTACGTGCGTCAATGTGGGCTGTGTACCCAAAAAGCTATACTCGTATGCTGCTCATTTTCATGACAGCTTTGATGATGCGGCAGGTTTTGGCTGGCGGCTGGCCTCACCAGCAACCTTCGATTGGCCTACGTTAAGAGATAATAAAACCAGCGAAATCAAACGGCTTAACGGCATCTACCAGCGCATGCTAGAAGGCGCAGGGGTAACACTGTTTAACGCTCGGGCCCGCGTTGTTGATCCGCACACAGTGACACTAACCAATGCAGATGGCGAAGTGAGCGTCAGCGCCGAAAAAATCTTACTCGCGACAGGCGGCTGGCCCTGGGTACCCGAGTTTCCAGGGAGCGATCTTACCTTAACCTCTAACCAAGTATTTGACTTAGATAGCTTTCCTGAAAGGTTTTTAGTACTGGGTGGTGGCTATATTGCCGTCGAGTTCGCCAGTATTTTTAACGGATTGGGCAGCGAGACACATTTGATTTATCGAGGAGACCTGTTTTTAAAAGGGTTTGACCAGGAAGTCCGCGAGTTCACGTGTGATGAAATGGCCAAAAAGGGCGTTAACCTCCATTTTTCTGCCAACATTGCGCGCATTGAACGGAAAGAGGGTGCTCTGCAGGTTGAGCTAACCACTGGGGAAACCTTAGAAGTGGATGCGGTGCTTTCCGCAACTGGGCGCAAGGCGAATACAAGCGGCCTGGGTATCGATGTACTGGGGATTGAGCTAAACAGCGAAGGCAAGCTGTCCGTGAATGAGCGTTATGAGACGCAGATTCCTTCAATACTAGCTTTGGGTGACCTAATCGCTGGGCCTGAATTAACGCCCGTCGCTCTGGCAGAGGCGATGCAACTGGTGGATATTCACTTCCATAAAAAAACGCCTAGGCCATTGGACTATGACACCATTCCTACTGCCGTTTTCTGTCATCCCAATATCGGTACGGTAGGCTTATCTGAAGAGGCGGCTAGGGAGAAGTTTTCCAAAATACGGGTCTACCGCACTGATTTCAGAGCCATGAAGCACACGCTTTCCGGTAGCCAGGAGCGAATGTTGATGAAACTGATTGTCGATGACGCCAGCGATGTTGTTGTCGGTGCTCACATGGTAGGTGAAGAAGCAGGCGAGCTGATTCAAGGTATTGCCATCGCCGTTCGAGCAGGCCTTACCAAAGAAGATTTCGACCGTACGGTAGGCATTCACCCCACTGGGGCCGAAGAGTTCGTCACCATGCGAACCCCCGCGCGCTATTAACCTTATTGATCAACAGCAATAGGCGAGCTTCGGCTCGCCCTTTTTGTCTCGCGCATCGGTATCACTGATCTAAACTCTGATGGTAGCGCCCAGAAACTTGATGCTAGAGTACGTAACGCTCGTTTGATAACCAAAAATTATAGAAGATGCGAGGATGAATAATATGGTTTTTGAATTGCTCATAATCAGCTGTTATAATGATTCTCAAATTCGCTACAGCGAAGCATAACCATGAGTACGCCTATTAAGCCTTTTACACCTTCTGCCGAGCTGGCTCGCCCAACCGTTGCTGATGCCGTGGTAGGCCATGCCGAAATGCCGCTTTTTATTCGTAAGCCTAATGCTGATGATGGTTGGGGGATTTACGAACTCATCAAAGCGTGCCCGCCGCTCGATGTTAATTCAGCCTACGCTTATCTGCTGCTAGCAACGCAGTTCCGCGATACCTGTGCTGTGGCTACCAACGAAGAGGGTGAAGTAGTTGGTTTTGTATCCGGTTATGTCAAAGATAATGCCCCTGACACCTATTTTTTATGGCAAATCGCCGTAGGTGAAAAAGCTCGGGGCACAGGTCTGGCACGCCGTCTGGTGGAAGCGATTATGTCGCGCCCTGAACTTGACGACGTTCACCACTTAGAAACCACGATCACCCCTGACAACCAAGCATCGTGGGGGTTGTTCCGTCGCCTAGCTGCACGCTGGCAGGCACCTTTGAACAGCCGTGAATACTTTTCGACAGAACAGCTTGGGGGAGAGCACGACCCGGAAAACTTAGTACGTATTGGGCCATTTCAAACCGATCATATTTAACGGTTGGTAAGTAATACCCTATAGGCTTGTTAAACCGTTTTCCCGCTCGTGTTGCCTTAGCTATCACTGTTTTACTCGCTTGGCTTACACACTTGATAAGGAGGTCGCTAATGCAGACCCAAACATTCGAACGCATGGAATCCAATGTTCGTACCTATTCACGCTCGTTTCCTGTTGTCTTTACCAAGGCACAGAATGCGCGGCTGACCGATGAGAATGGCCGTGAATACATTGATTTTCTCGCCGGCGCTGGCACGCTGAATTACGGTCACAATAATCCCCACCTTAAACAAGCCATGATTGATTATCTCTCCAGTGATGGAGTGGTTCATGGCTTAGATATGTGGACAAGCGCTAAGCGTGACTACCTGGAAACCCTTGAGAACGTCATTCTGAAACCTCGTGGACTCGATTATAAAGTCCACCTGCCGGGACCAACCGGTACTAACGCAGTGGAAGCGGCCATCCGTCTGGCCCGTGTTGCTAAAGGTCGCCATAACATTGTGACCTTCACCAACGGCTTCCACGGTGTGACCATGGGCGCCCTGGCAACCACCGGTAACCGTAAGTTCCGCGAGGCGACGGGGGGCATCCCCACGCAAGGCGCAAGCTTCCTGCCATTTGATGGCTACATGGGTGAGCATGCCGACACGCTGGACTACTTTGAAAAGCTCTTAAACGATAAGTCAGGCGGCTTAGATATCCCAGCGGGCGTGATTGTTGAAACTGTGCAAGGCGAGGGCGGTATCAACGTCGCAGGCCTGGATTGGCTCAAGCGCCTAGAAAGTATCTGTCATGCGCATGACATCCTTCTCATTGTGGATGATATCCAGGCAGGCTGCGGTCGCACGGGTAAATTCTTCAGTTTCGAGCATGCAGGCATTACGCCAGACATTGTCACTAATTCGAAATCGCTCTCAGGCTTCGGTTTACCGTTCGCACATGTGTTGATGCGTCCTGAGCTCGATAAGTGGAAGCCTGGCCAGTACAACGGTACGTTCCGTGGCTTTAACTTGGCGATGGTGACGGCGACCGCAGCGATGAAAAAGTATTGGTCTAACGACACCTTTGCGCGTGATGTTCAGCGTAAAGCGCGTATCGTCGAAGAGCGCTTCCAAAAGCTGGCCGCTATGCTGACAGAAAATGGCATGCCGGCGACCGAGCGTGGCCGTGGTCTGATGCGCGGTATTGACGTGGTATCTGGCGATATCGCCGATAAGATCACCAGCCATGCGTTTGAGCACGGTCTCATCATCGAAACCAGTGGTCAGGATGGTGAAGTGGTGAAGTGCCTTTGTCCGCTAACCATTCCGGATGAAGATCTGCTGAAAGCCTTAGATATCCTTGAAGCGTCAGTTAAGTCTGTTATTAAGGCATAGTGTAGCGTTACGCTAAATCGTCACACGCCATTACGTCCCTTACAGGAATAGGCAGCCAACAGCTGGCTGCCACGCAACGGAGCACGTTTATGATCGTTCGTAATCTCGAAGAAGCACGTAAAACAGATCGCCTGGTCACTGCTGAAAACGGTAATTGGGACAGCACGCGCCTTGTTCTGGCCAACGATAATGCAGGTTTCTCTTTCCATATCACCCGCATTTTTCCTGGCACTGAGACGCACATTCATTACAAAAATCACTATGAAGCGGTATTTTGTTATGAAGGTGAAGGCGAGGTAGAGACCCTGGCCGACGGCAAAATCTGGCCGATCAAGGCGGGCGACATCTACCTGCTGGACCAGCACGATGAGCACCTGCTGCGCGGCAAGGAAAAGGGCATGACCGTAGCTTGTGTCTTTACTCCGCCAATCACTGGTAACGAAGTCCATCGTGAAGACGGCTCCTACGCAGCGGCAGACGACTAAGCACTACTGTATGCTAAGTACTACTGTATAGTCCGTATGAAAGCAGCCTAGCAAAATGCTAGGCTGCTTTTTTTGCTAAGTATTGATCAGCCGACCATCCGGCTGCAGGTACATCCAGTCATCCATGGTGAAACTTAATAGACGCCCAGCTACATCAATATCGAGCGGGTAGCGCATATGGTTTGCCAGGTAATGGGCTTTATTTGCTCAAGCAACTGATCAGCAGAGTTCGCATAATATATATTATGTTAAATCAGCTAAACTAGACGAATGAAAAACCGCAGCCATGTTGGACAAGCGGTCACCCTTCTCCTTATCATTCGTGCTCTTATTGTCCAAGGATATCCCTCGTTATGCGCTCAGGTGTTTTATGGCTAATGGCCGGTTTGTCGATGTCGTTTGCAGGCTGCGCAGTGACACAGCCAGAGTCAAATGAGCCGCCGCCGTTAAGCGAGGCGTCTTTTAATACCCGCATCCTTGAGCTTGAGACATCACTGGCCCAGCAGTGCGACGCCTCTACCGCGTTCATTGAGCAGCAGCTCAGCCAGCAGCAGGTACTGACGGCAGATGTTCGTGAGGTGGGCAGCCTGCTGCGCCATTTACGTCAAGAAGTTGCCAGTTTGGAAGCGCGTAGCGAAGAACCCGTCATTATTCGCGAAGAGTGCCATGTTGAAGAGCCCGAAGATAATAAAACACTGCTTGGCCGCAGCGAATGGGTGGGCCTGCCTAGCATTGGCACCTATTTAAAGGCGCGGGTCGATTCAGGAGCCAATACGTCATCCTTATCTGCTTCTGAAATCACTCGCTTTGAGCGTGATGGTGAAGACTGGGTGCGCTTTAAGCTGGCACTGAATGAAGATGACGTGGTTGTAGAGCAGATTCGCGACGAGTGGATTGAGGCGCCTATTGAACGCCGCGTTAAAATTATCCAAGCATCTGGCGAAGAGTCCCGCCCGGTAATTTCACTGTTGATGACTTTAGGGCCAATTCGTGAAAACGTCGAGTTCACTCTGAACGACCGCTCGCATCTGGATTATCCGGTACTGCTTGGGCGTCGTTTCATGATGGATATAGCAACGATCGACGTTGCTGAAACCTATCTGCATGACCGCCCCGAATTCCCGGGTGGCGAACCCTCTGAAGAAGCGGCTGATGATGAAGCGGCCGATCAAGACGATACTGAAGAGTAATCACACTCCCCTGCCGCTTTACGCTGAAAGGAATCGCCATGTCACGGTTGCCATTTTATTTTATCGTTGGATTGCTGCTGCTGGTTGGTATCGTCGCCAGCGTGCATCGCCATTTGCAGTTTGAGATTCCCTGGTTTCCAGGCGAGCAGCGTCAAGTATGGGAGATTGAAGCGGTTATTAACTTCAACGCTCAAAATGGCCCGGTACAGGTCGATCTAGCGCTGCCATCCCACCAGGCAGGATTCCGTGTATTGACCGAAAACACGGCATCTTCTGGCTATGGGCTGGCTTACCTGGCAGATGAGCTGGGTCGGCGGGCGCAGTGGACCATCCGTGAAGCGGTGGGCAGCCAGCAGCTCTATTACTCCGTTCAGATGCTGGTATCACCTGACTCTCGCGCTCCCATACAAACGCCGCCCGGCATCCCTGCTGTTACTCCCTGGGAAAGCCCCTACGATACGGCCGCTAGCCAGCTAATTGATCGTGCTTGGGATCGTAGCGCCAATAACGCTACGTTTGCCCGCGAGTTAATTCTCGATATTAATGGAGAGCGTCAGGGAGAAAATGCGCGCCTGCTGCTAACCCAAATGCAACCGTCAGCTCTGATTGTGCGCTTGCTGAATCAAGCAGGCGTGCAGGCCAGAGAAGTAAGCGGCTTACTGCTGGAAGATGGTCGTCGCCGTCAAACCCTCAGTAGTTGGATTCAGGTGTTTGACCAAACTGCTGAAGAGTGGACGCTGTTTAACCCAGCGACCGGCGAACAGGGTCAACCCGAGAACTTGCTATTATGGGAAACTGGCGGTCGTGCGGTGCTTGAGGTTCAAGGTGGCACGAATTCCCGTGTTTCCTTCTCAATGCTAACCCACTACCAGCCTGCTTCGGCGGCGGTGCGTAACCACTACTCTGACGACACGCTGCTAAACTTCTCGATTCACAGTCTGCCGCTGGAAGAGCAGGCGCTATTCCAGACGATCCTGTTGATCCCGATCGGTGCGCTAGTGGTTGTATTCCTGCGCGTACTTGTGGGTGTGAAAACGTCAGGGACCTTTATGCCTGTACTGATTGCTCTGGCGTTTATTCAAACCAGCCTACTGACCGGTTTGATTGGTTTCCTACTCATCGTGGCGGTCGGCTTAATCATCCGTAATTATCTCTCGTACCTCAATTTGCTCTTAGTCGCGAGGGTCTCGGCGGTCATTATTACGGTTATTGCCATCATCTCGATCTTTACCGTGCTGGCGTACCGCATGGGCTTGAGTGCCGGGTTAACGGTGACGTTCTTCCCGATGATCATCTTGGCGTGGACCATTGAGCGGATGTCGATCCTTTGGGAAGAAGAAGGTCCCAAACAGGTATTGGTACAGGGCGGTGGCAGCCTGCTAACAGCGGTGCTGGCATTCCTTGCAATGAATAACCCGTGGGTACGCCACATCACCTTCAACTTCCTGGGTGTGCAGCTCATCTTGATGGCCTTTATTCTGCTATTGGGTAATTACACGGGCTATCGCCTGCTGGAACTTCGTCGTTTCAAACCCATTACCGAAGATGAGAAGCCTTCATGAGCTGGCTAAAAAACTGGACGTGGCCGACCCGCCTTCGGGATAAAGGCATTGTGGGCATGAACCGGCGTAATATTCGTTATATTGGCCGGTACAATGCGCGCCGGTTATATCCTCTAGTGGATGACAAGCTCAAAACAAAGCTACTGGCTCAGCAGTATGGCATTACCACGCCCGAACTCATCGGTACGGTGACGACACAGTTTGGCGTTAAGCATATGAGGGACATGCTTGACGGCCATCAGGGCTTTGTTGTCAAGCCGGCCAAAGGGAGTGGTGGTAAGGGTATTCTTGTTATTGAAAAGGTAGAAAATGGCCTTTTCTACAAACCCAGTGGTACCAGCCTGACGATGGAAGACATTGAGCGACACGTCTCAAACCTTCTCTCGGGCCTTTATTCATTAGGCGGCTCGCCCGATGTAGCGGTCATTGAAACGCTGATTAACTTTGATGAAAGCCTACTTGAGTACACCTACGAGGGTGTTCCTGACATTCGCGTGATTGTCTTTAAAGGCTATCCGGTGATGGCCATGATGCGCCTCTCCACGGCGGCATCCGATGGCAAAGCTAACCTTCACCAAGGGGCTGTCGGGGTTGGCTTGAATATCGCCACTGGAGCAGCGCTACGGGGTGTGCAGTTTGACCGCCCTTGCTATAGCCACCCCGATACGGGGCATGACCTGGCAAGCCTTGTCGTGCCCCAGTGGGAAACTCTCCTTCACCTGGCGGCAGGCTGCTACGAGATGACCGGCCTTGGCTACCTGGGGACCGATATGGTGTTGGACCGTAAACACGGGCCAATGCTACTGGAGCTCAACGCCCGCCCCGGCTTGGCAATTCAAATGACCAACGGTGAGGGACTACGTCGCCGGCTGGACTTGATTGAGCGTCAGCCTGATAACGTGCCGGTGGCTAAGCGCGTAGCGTTCGCCCAGCACCATTTTGCGCGTAAAAGCGAGCTGGTCGATAACCCTGACACACCCTCGGCAACGGCGTAGACTACACGCGAGACGTTCAACGAGTTATCCAATGACTGAAGCGAATACGCTATTGCAGCAAGCAGAATCTCAGTGTCACACGCGCGGCGTTCGGTTTACCCCGATACGCCGCCGGGTACTTGAGCTTATCGCAGAAAACGGTGGCGGCCTCAAAGCATATGATCTGCTGGATCAGCTCTCCACTGAGCATGCTGCTGCCCGCCCGCCTACTGTCTATCGCGCGCTGGAATTTCTGATCGAACAGGGGCTGGTGCATCGCATTGAATCACAAAATGCCTATGTGGCTTGCGCATGCCCAGAGCACGCCCATGGCTTCCAGCTACTTATCTGTCGCCAGTGCGGCTACGTCGAAGAGCTGCACCTTGATGAAATTAGCGATCAGCTTGCCGCCCTGGCCCAGCGCCAAGGCTTCAACGTTGAGCGCCAAACGATTGAGCTTCAGGGCTTATGTCAAGCATGCCGATCCGTGAGTAATGCCTAATGTCCCAATTTGATGAACTCGCCCCTCAACAGCTTTTTAAGGCGTTAGAGTCAGCGACCACAACAACCTCCCTGCCCAAGCTTGCAACGCTACTAGATGCCGTTCGCTTTAATGAAGACGGCCTGATTCCCGCCATTGCCCAGCAACATGATACGGGCGAAGTACTGATGATGGCGTGGATGAACCGAGAAGCCCTGGAAGAGACGTTAACAACGCAGCGAGTTTGCTACTTCTCACGCTCGCGCCAAAAGCTATGGCGCAAAGGTGAGACATCTGGCCAGCAACAGCACCTTAAAAGCGCAGCGCTAGATTGCGATGGTGATACGCTGCTGGTTCAGGTGGAGCAAACTGGTCCCGCGTGCCATACCGGCCGTCGCAGCTGCTTTTATGTGTCGCTCGGTGCAGACAGCGCCAAGATTACCAGCGAGCCGCTGATTGATCCGGCCACGCTATACGGCAAAAAAGCGCCGTGAAAAATTGGCTGTTCGCCATTAAACAGGTTTTTCTTAAGCTGCTAACAGCAGTGATGGTAGGCTGTATTCGCGTTTACCAATACACCATCAGCCCACTGCTTGGCCCTCGCTGCCGTTTCTGGCCAAGCTGCTCTTCCTATACCATCGAGGCCATCCAGGTGCACGGCCCTTTCAAAGGCGGCTGGATGGCCGTCAAACGCATCGTGAAATGCCACCCAGGCAGCCCAGGCGGCATGGATCCGGTGCCCGGTGGGCGCAGCGAAGCGCTCTGCCGTGAAGATGACGACCGCCCTACTGAGCGTTGCCGCTCAACCTCCTGCCGCCACTAACGTTTATCCTTGCTTAGCCACCTGATAGATACGCTCTAACATAGCGTGCAGGCCGTTACTGCGCGTGGGTGAAAGGTGCTTATCAAGCCCGAGATCTTTCAAGAAATGCGGCTCGGTCTGATTGATCTCTTCGGCTGTGCGCTCACTGTAGATACGCAGCAACACGGCAATTAGCCCTGATACGATGGCAGCATCCGATGTAGCCTTGAACACCAGTTTGTCGCCTGCCTGTTCATGGCACATCCACACGTTGGATTGGCAGCCTTGGATTTTATATTCTTCCGTGCGACGCTCCTCCGGAAAGTCAGGCAGCTGCTTTCCCATATCAATAATGTACTGATAACGGTCCATCCAGTTATCAAACATCTCAAACTCTTCGACCAGCTCCTGTTGGGCTAGCTCTGCGCCTGAAGTTGCCATGGCGTATCCTTTGCGTTGATGAATCACAGTCGCGGCTATTATAACGTTTCAGCCCCTGTTTTTGGGGGCGTTTTCAAGCGGTGGCGCTGCTGCTCTTGATGCCACTCATCGGCTTCGGTGTGCAAATAACGGCTGGTGGTATCTAGCTTGGCATGGCGAGCGCTTTCCGCTAAGTAACGCAGGCTAACGCCGGATTGGGCTTGATGAGTGATCGCCGTATGCCTCAGCCAGTGAGGCGTTGCTCGGCGAAGCGCATTCACATACGCAGGCTTACCGCCCTCCTCTTCTAGCACATCAGCGGCCTTGGCAAAGGTTTCCTTAATCAATCGGTAAAGCTGGTTATCGCTAATGCCTCGGCGTTTATCCAGCGCACGAATGATTGGCGCTGGCTCATGGTAGCTTGGCAGTGCCTTTAGCCCTAGCGCTGCCCGCCATGTTTTCAAACTCTCCAGCATGTCATCAGGCACCGGTATACGAGCCTGTTTACTACCCTTGCCTATCACACTCCACCACCAGCGCCCCTCCACCTCATGAAAGTCATCCATTTGGGCGCTGGCCATCTCACTAATACGTGGAGCCAATAAATAGGCAAAGCTAAAGATGAAACGTCGACGCGCATCCTCGTAAATGAGGCGAGCATCATTACTACTCAAAGGCTGGTTTAACCACTGCCAAAACCAGGCCCACAGCGGTTGCTCCAGATAGCGCTCTACGGCCTGCGACTGATTATTCATCCGTCGCGCTTTATCGCGCATCAGCACAAAGGGGTTATGCCCAACCCACCCTGCTTCTACCAGCCAGCTAAATAAGCCCTGAAGAATAATCAAGCTTTGCCGGCGACTAGTGGGCGACAGTCCATTTCTAAATGGCCGCCACTCAGGATGCTCTCTTGGCTTTGAAGGCCCCACCCACGCCGCCCGTGGCTGAGGGTCTTCTAGAAAAGCTTCAAACTGGCGCAGCGCCTCACGGTTCATATCGCGTAAGCCTTTCCCTTGGCTGACCAGCCAAAGCAGCAGTCTCTCCGCTTCTCGGCGGTAGCTTTTTAGCGTTTGCGGGCTGTCACGGTACTCCGCCAGCCATAGCCACACGGCTTGGTAGTCATTTTCCGCCTCGATTCGCGGGTACTGAGTAGACGCGAGGACAGATTGGCTTGTTGGCCAGTGCTCCTCCTCTATCAGGCTTGGCATTTCAGCGCTCTCTTCTTCGTTATTCAATGGGTTAAGTGTGGCGCGACGCCTCATAAAATTCAAGATAATGGGCGTAATCTTGAGTTTATATGCTATAAAATAAATAATATTACGTTTTATGTATTACGTAATTATTGTATTTTTCAGACACAACCACGACAATAGCGCTCTTTGACTGACAAAGGATGACGACCCATGGCACGCAGCGGAATTCAGTACAGTGACGTCCAGCACGCGATTGATACGCTGCTGGCCCGCGGGGACACACCCAGCGTGCAGCGCATCCGAGAAGTGCTCGGCACCGGTAGTTTTACGACCATCAGTGAGCATTTCCGCTTATGGCGTACCGAGCGTGAGCAAAACCGGGATGTACCGCCCCCCAAAGGCGTGCCTGAAGTAGTCGTTAATGTCGCCAGCGAGCTATGGCGCGAGGCCCAAGACGTCGCTAACCAAGCGCTGGTTCACTACCGTGAAGATGCCAATCGCCAAGTAGAAAGTGCTCAACAGGCAGCTGCCGAGGCTCTACAGCAGGCGGCAAACGCCGAGCAGCGTGAAAGCGCACTGGCTGCTCACTTTCGCCAGACTGAAGAGCGCCTTGAAACGCTTAATCGAGAGCTGGCAGAGAGCCAAGCCAATGAGCGCCACTGGCAGCAACAAGCAGAAAATCTCCGCCAGGAAGCTGCCCAACACCACCATCAGCTAGACCAAACCCAGCAAGCGTTAAAAGAAGCGCAAACGCATTACAGTGAAAAGCTCGAAGAGCAGCAGAAAAGTTGGGAGCAGCGCTTAGCCCAAGAAGAGCAGCGCAACGAGGCATCAGAAGGAAAGTTGATGGCGCTATTGGATACGTTACGACAAGAACGCGCCCAGGAAGAGAGAGCGCTGCAGAAGCGCCTGCAGCAGTGGGAGCAACGAGCAGATGCGCTGAGCCATGAGCTGAAGCAAAAAAATGACGCTCTTCAGGGTTATCAGCAAGAGTGTAGCTTGCTCAAGCAGCGCATCACCGAGCTTGAGCGCCAAAACGGTGAGCTGCATACCCATCGCAGCACGCTCGAAGAGTCGCTAGAGAAAGCGCACAAAGCACTGGAAACTCAGCAGCAGCAAACGCGAGACAGTGAGCACTGGCAAGAGCAGCTATGGCAGCGCATGGCTTCCTTGCAAGCGCAGCTGGCAGACCTGCCCAGCACGCTCGCAAGTAGCAGTGACGACACACCAGAGACAAAAAAGCCATCCCGATAACGGGATGGCCAATAGTGGTTAGGGCATTAAAAGATTAGGAGTAGCTGTCCAGTCGGTTAAGACTTGCTGAGGGTCGGCAACGATTCTGACGAAATCCTCCAAAATGTGCCTTAACCTATTGTATTTAAATTATTTTGGCGTTGTAGCTCATGGGTGAAACCTGCCGTTCAAAATCAAGCGTATAATCGCCAAATCGGTTGATATGGTCCGTGCGGTATGGGGCCAATCCTTTGAGAATATCGTGATCAATATGATGGCCGCGATCCTTGAGATCTTTAAGGGTTAACGTCATCGACTCCACATTGTGAAGAATGACCAGGTTGGCCACCAAGTGGTTATATTTGATCACCTTCCGTTGCTCGTGGCGGATATTCTCGGCGATCACCCCCTCGCCGCCGAAAAATAGCCATTTTACGAACTGGTTGAACTCCTCCGTTTTGTTCGTCTCCGCATGAATGGTTCGCCGCAACTCCACGCTGCCAATGTAGTCCAGAAGAAAGGTTGTCCGAACTACCCGCCCCAGTTCCCGGAAAGCAAAGTAGAGTTTATTCTTGAGGCTTGCGGTACCTAAACGTCGCAATACCGTGGACGGTGCTATTTTCCCTGCCTTTATCGATAGCGCCACCCGGAGCATGTCGGGCACATGGGTTTCGATCAGTTGCCAGTTAATGGTTTCGCTGAACAAGGCATTGATGTGCTCATACCGTTGGCGTTTGTCAGGCTTGTAGAACACCAGCTGCTTCAGATTCCGGATGCGGGGCATCAGGTTGATACCCAGCAGGTAAGCCAACCCGAAGACGGGCGCACTTTGCGCCTGAGTATCGCCATGCAAGGTGTCAGGCTGGATATCGGAATCGTTTTTGATCAGCCCGTCAAGGATGTAAATGGCCTCATAAACGCCGCAAGGGATGAAGTGGCTGAACAGCGCGATGTATTTGTCGGAGACGTGGTAGTAGCCCACCCCGCCGTAGCCACCGTACCGTATGTGGTATTCCGATAGCAGATTCTGTTCGTACAGATTCCATTTTGTGCCATCGGCGGCAGCCCGCTGGCCAGTTCCCCAGTGTCGCGGCAGCCGGTAGCGGTTGTAGGCATTGATAACCTGCACAATGGCCTGCTCCAAGCGCTCTTCGGTGACGTGCCGCAGGTTGAGCCAGGACACCTGCCGGCGATTAAGTGTCGTGATGGATCGGGCGGTCTGAGTTGGCCCGAGATTGCAGCCATAGCAAAACAAGGTCGAAACAAAGCGGGTACGTGGGTCTTCCAGCTTGCTCTCAAAACCGGAAAGTGGTCCAAAGCGTTTGTGGAGCCCCAGCCATTTTTCGGCTTCCACCAGGATGTCGAGAATATTCTTTTCGGGCAAATTCTGGGATAACTGTTTGTCAATTTCGGCCAGCCCATCGGGAGGCGCTGTGCGACGGTGCTTCCGGATCACCAGCTCTTCACCATTGAAGACGGCGTATTCATTCTCCGGGAAGTTACGGTCAATGCGGTCCGCCGTTTCGCTCAAGCGTGAGCGGGCCTGCGCCACAAAAGCGGCTGGGTCGGATGCGATATCAACCATCGCACTGTAGTCCGCTATTTGGGCATCATAGACACTCCAATCCACGAGCTGATCGCGGTAGTCGCTGTACTGGTCGCTATTCGCGACCGCGAGATCGCCGGAAATCAGTTCACGCTTCACCTGCGTTAGTACGCCCAGCTCGAAATACTTCCGGTAGACCATACCGGGCAGTAGCTGGCTTGACCCGGACCCCAATATGAGACGGCGCCAACGCTCCGGTAGCCAGGACACGTCGACGGGTTGAGTGCTGAGCACAAGGCATTCCTTGCGGCTGTGCCGGTGCTTTTTCAGAGTCGCAATCGCCTCAATCAAGGATTGATCGTGGCTGGTTGCCGTCAGATCCAGTAGTTCAAGGCAATTGAATAGCAGGGGGCGTAACGGGCGATAGGGTTGCAGCATAAACGGGATGAAGTTATTGCCAGCATAGGCCATGTGTTCCTCACACTCGGCCAGTAATTCATCAGGGTCGCTCTGGATGGCAGCCGCCACTCGGGCACCTCGCTCGGAATCCGTCGGCGCTTCCTGAACGGCGGTCAGCACGTCACGCAGTTGAGCGACCAGTTTGTCCATCCGTTTCATGTGATCCAGATGATACTGGTTCAGGTTGGCTTCCGCCTTAGTCTTGATGTTGCGCATCTTGCGGACAAAGATGTCGACGGCATCGTCCATTGCGCGACGCAATTGGGCATGGACCAACAGAATCATCAAGGCATAGCGTTTGGTGCTTTGCATAGCCTTGATGTTGGCCGCGCCAAGCGCTCGTGCTTCCAGTATGAAGTGGTGATACTTGGCGGCTGGAATGTGATCAACAGCGGGCAATCGTTGACACCAGCCCTGAAGCCATTCCAGGTGCTGAAGATACTTCTTCACTTCCGTATTGGTCGGCTTTTTGGGTTCCTGTTTCAGTTTATGCCAACTGGTATGAGATGAATCGTCTGGCACTTGCAGCAGCCGGTCAAATTCCTGTTTTTGCTGCGCCGTCAAACCCGCACTGAGCGTCCGAAAGTAACCTGTATTAACCGTGCTGCGAGCCTGACGCGCGGACCGTTGCAGCGTTGAAAAACCCGGCAGTTCAAAACGCTGGCGCACCAGCTCTTCGATCACCACATTGATAATGTCCGCCAGATCTTGCTTGGTGGTTGCCGCTTCACGCGCCAAGTCCCTCACGATAGCCTTGCCTTCGACGGTAAACGCCTTGATGCCCACCTGTTGACGAATCGCGTCCAACATCCGCTGACGGGCGCCACCATTGCGGTCGTATTCCCTGAGCTGGCTCAATGGGACGGGTAAAAGGTCGTCGCAGGCCAGGATATGCGCTGTGATGGGCCGCGGGACCGTTTTGAGATTCACGAAGTAGCCTAAGCGCTGAACCGTTTTCAGGAGAATTAACAAGGCACCACGAGCAGCCGGTGTTCGGCCGTGCTTTCTGGCAAAGGCACATTCTTTGGCGGTGGGTGTATAGATTTCCGCCAGTTCCTGTTCAGAGACGTCCGCCTTCAATCGCGGATAGGCGGTTTCGTGGAGGCCACTCATGTACGGACCTTTTCTATCAGTGCCCCATGATGAGGTCTTTCCGATTAAATGAAGAACTCCTGATGATAGTGCTTACAATGATCAGGGGCGTCGGTAGGTGCTGCGAAATGGCTGAATCAGCATCTGATCCAACCGGAGGTCCCGCGGCTCTCGAAAATCCTCGATGCCGATGACCATTCCAATATGGCCAGCGGCAGGTTTATCCCGATAGGTGCCAAAAAACCGGTCCCACCAAGGCAAATTAAAACCAAAGTTGCTATTTGTCTCTTCAGGAACAATCGAATGATGCACGCGGTGCATATCCGGCGTGACCACCAACCGTCTCAACTTTTGCTCCAGCCCTTGAGGCAATCGTACGTTTCCGTGGTTGAACATTGAGGTTGCATTGAGAATCACTTCGAAAATCAGTACCGCAATCGCAGGTGCTCCCAGCGCAACCACGACGGTGATTTTAATGGCCATGGAGAGCACAATTTCCAGAGGATGGAAACGCAGGCCCGTCGTTACGTCGAATTCCAAATCCGCATGGTGCATACGATGCAAGCGCCAGAGCCAGGGCACTGCATGAAAGATGCGATGCTGAAAGTAGATTGCGAGATCAAGCGCGATCGTCCCCAAAAGGACTGACAACCAAACTGGCAGATTGGCCAGATTTAGCAGTCCCCACGCCTGCTCATTCGCCATCACCGCAGCTCCGACGGCGGCCACGGGAAACAATAGCCGAACGACCAGGGTGTCCACCACGACCATCAAGAGGTTATGTGGCCACCGCTGCCGGCGAGTGTAGCGCTGGTCGCGACGTGGTGCGGCGGCTTCGGCAAGTATCATTACAAGCAGGATGCCCGTGAAGATCCCAAGCCGGATGACTGCCTCGTGGTCAAGTATGGCTTTACCTCTTATGCTCGGTGATCGTTGAAATAGCCCTGCGTGCCTTGTTGCGCCATGGCATCGGCGATGCGGCCGATGGCCTGTGTATAGGCCGCGGTCCGCAGCGTTGTGTTACCTTCCTCCGCCCGGTCGAAACAGGCGCCGGCCTCGCGGGCCAGGCGTTCGGTGAGGCGCCGATTGACTTCGTCTTCGGACCAGGTATCACCGATACGGTTCTGCACCCATTCCAGATGGCTGACGATCACACCGCCGGCATTGACCAGTACATCCGGTAGCACCTCGACACCGCGTTTGGCTAATTGGTCATCGGCCGCATTACTGACGGGCCCGTTGGCAATTTCCAGGATCGTGGCGGCATTTACGGTCGCGGCATTTTGCTCGGTGACGGCGTCCTCCAGTGCGGCTAGTACCAGTACATCGACATCAAGAGCCAGCAGCTCTTCGTTGGTCAGTTGCTCGACGTCGGCTTCCTGGCAGACCGATTCATCACAGTAAACCATGCCCTTGAGCTCCCGGTTCTTGTGCTTATGGCGCCAGATCGGGTCTGGATCGAGTCCGTCAGCAGCATAGATGGCACCCTGGGAATCCGACAGCGCGACGATCCGATAGCCGCGCTCGCGTGCCAGCCGAGCGAAGTGATAACCGGCATTGCCGAAACCCTGGACCGCCACACGGAGTTCTTCATGCGTTTTACTGCGGCGCTCGGCCCACAGATCAAGCACCTGCAGCGCACCACGCCCGGTGGCCGCGGTGCGACCCCTGGAACCGCCCAGCCCTAAAGGTTTGCCGGTGATGGTGGCCGGTACCTGACGGCGTTCGATCTGGGCAAATTCGTCGGCCATCCAACCCATGATGGTGTCGTTGGTGTTGACATCCGGTGCCGGGATGTCACTGTCCGGCCCGATGAGGTCATGAAAGGCGCGGATATAGCCACGCGACAGACGTTCCAGTTCCAGTCGGGAGAGCGCCTTGGGGTCGACCCGAACACCACCTTTGGCACCGCCGAATGGCAGGTCCACCACCGCGCACTTGATGGTCATCCAGAAGCTCAACGCCGTGACTTCTTCCGCGCTCACGTCCGGATGAAAACGAATGCCCCCCTTGCTTGGTCCGCGAGTGTCGTCGTAGCGTATGCGCCAGGCCGGAAAGAATTGCAAGGTGCCGTCGTCCATGCGGATCGGGATGTTGACCTGCACGCTCTGCTGCGGCTGGGCCAGACGCCTGCGAACGTCATCAGGGACGTCAAGTTGGTTAAAAATCCCGTTCAGGTGACCGTTGTCACCGAAGGCTTGGGCGTTGGAATGACTCATGGTTGTGACTCCTTATCGAACCCGCAAAAGTGTTTTGCGATGTCTTATGATTCAGCTTTCCATTGAAAGTGGGTTGTGCGATCGTCCGTTACGTGTTGATTGGTGAGCGTGTAAGTTGCACAAGATTCCCCGCGATCCGTGTTGCTAATGTCTTGGCGCGGTCTGCGCTCGGCCCTGCGAAATCTTCGTTCACGGTCTCCCGAAACAGCTTCAGCCAGCGTTCGAAGTCATCAATCTGCAAAGGGTGTCGCGCGTGCAACGCCAAGTGGCGGGCGACCATGTTGCGCCGGTAGCCGTCGCGTTCGCCGAGCAGCAGCTTGCACCAGTAGGCGCGGATGTGCGGCAAGTGCGTTTCGAGCTCGATATCTGCCACGTCCACGAACAGCGTGCGCAGGCGATCATCAGCCAGGACCTTCCGGTAGAAGGCATCCAGCAACTCGGCGATGGCCTCGGGCGTGTCGAGATCGCGCGGGGTTGAGTGCATGGCGGTGCTCCTGGCTAAACGGTGATGTACTCGGTAGCTGGCGAGCGTGGGTGTTTGCGCGACTTACGGTTGTGACTCCTTCTCAGACGGGGTATCGCAGCAAGCATCGTACTGCCTCTTGCGCCATAGCGCGTAGACGGTCAGGCCGATGAAAATGGCCAGGGCCGGCAGCAAGACGTAATCCAGATAACCGGTCAGTGCGATACCCACGATTACCCAGTAGTCCCCGAGAAAAACGCCGGCACCCGTTCCGGTCAGCACGATGGCAAGAATCGGCAAATGACAGGGGCAACTCAGCACCGCCAATACCCCCCACAGGTAACCGGTGAGCGGCCTGGATACCTCGGCCGGTTCGCGCGCCTTATCAGTCATGTCCACGTGCCGCCTTGGTTAGTACTTGGGTGCAGCGATTCAGCGCGGCTCTTTTAACACCAATCGTGTGTTGTATTTGCCGTTCGACGGCTCGGCACTGCCGTTCATCTCCGCTATCCAGCGCCTGTATAAACTCGGTAATCTCGGGTAGACCGAGACCGGCTTCACGACAGGAGCAGATTAACTTCAGCCGTTCCAGGCAGCTGTCATCGAATAAGCGAAAACCAGCTTGGGTAGTACTACAGGCGTACACCAATCGCATATCCAGATAAGTCCGGATCTGATGCACAGACAGGCCACAGAGACGGGCCGCCTCGGAAATGACGTAGCCTTCTGTTTGTGGCCCCGGCCCACGTTCAAGGCTGGGTTTTACCATTCGAGTGTTTACCGTCATGCTAGTGGCTTCTTGCCCTGTCGAGTATAAGGTGCGCAATCCGCTGACCCAGTTCGAAACCTTCCTGAACACTCACAATGTTCGCGTGCGGTTTATCTCGGCACCAGGCCTCCCCGGCCTGTCGAGAGGCAAAGAAGAGGACGTCGCAACAAAAGGCACTTCGAATGTCTCCCTCTGCGGCCACCGATACTAAAGAGATGACCGCGTCCTCCGGCTGGAGCAAAAGCACCCCCTGTGGCGTAACCGTCAAGGTGGCCGGTTTGTTGGTATGCGGACAAGGCGATTGAACCTGCGCATGTTCGTCAATGACGATTGGAAACATCAAAGCATCAAGTGCACACCAGGTGTAGAGTGTCTGGTCGTTTACGACAAACGCATGCGGTGTTTCACGCAGTGTGATGCCGTAGCCGATCAGCCGTCCCTGGCCGTCGTACTCGATGGTTCCAGCAGGCAGTTCGTCGAGCACCAACACCACCTCATCAGGTGTCCAGTTGAGCGACTTCGCGAGCCGCTCAATAGTGACCGGTTGTCCCAGGGCAAGCTCGCGCAACAGCGTCACATGAAGCGCGGCTTCCCTTTCTCCGGTCAGACCTAGCCGTTCCACGATTTGACGGATGTCATTCATGGGCGTCGCCATTCTATCCCGCACAACAGGACAGCTGGCTGACGTCTTTGGTAAAGGTCTGGGCACAGAGCTTGAGCCCTTCGACCATCGTCAGGTAGGGAAACAACTCATTCGCAATGTCGTTAACGGTCATGCGTGCGCGTAAGGCCATCACAGCAGTCTGAATCAGTTCACCGGCCTCGCCTGCCACGGCCTGAACACCCAGTAATTGCCCGCTTTCACGCTCCGCGACGATCTTGATGAAGCCCCCGGTATCGAAGTTAACCAGCGCCCGTGGCACGTTATCGAGGGTCAGGGTGCGGCTGTCGGTGTCATATCCCACCGCTGCAGCATCTGCCTCGGACAGGCCTACGGTAGCAACTTGCGGATCAGTAAAAATCACCGCAGGCATGGCGCTGAGGTCGAGGCTGGCGTCACCGCCGGTCATATTGATGGCGGCCCGGCTACCACCGGCGGCGGCCACGTAGACAAACTGGGGCTGGTCGGTGCAATCGCCCGCGGCATAGATGCCCGACGCAGTGGTTTGGAGATGTTTGTCAATCTGGATCGCACCGCCCTCGGTGGCAACGCCGATGGCCTCCAGGTTGAGGTTTTCGGTATTGGGTGTGCGACCACTGGCGACCAGCAGTTGCTCTGCCTGTATCGTGCCGGCGTTGGTCTGCATGGTAAACAGCTGACCGTCGTGGCTCACTTCGCTGGCCTGGGTCTGCTTGAGCACCTCGATGCCCTCACGACGGAAGGCCGCTTCCACGGCTTCACCCACCGCCGGATCTTCCTGTGACAGCACCCGGCTGCGGGCCAGAACCGTGACCTGGCTGCCGAGGCGTGCAAAGGCCTGCGCCAGTTCGATGGCCACCACCGAGGCACCGATTACGACGAGGCGCTCGGGAATGTGATCCAGTTCCAGCGCACTGGTGGAGGTGAGATAGGGAGTTTCGGACAGCCCCGGAACGGGTGGTTCGGCGGGTCTTGCGCCCGTGCCGATAAAGGCCCGGTCAAAGCTCACCGTCTGTTCGCCGCCGGCGTTGAGCGTAACCGTCAGCGTGCGCTCGTCCACGAACCGCGCCTCGCCCTTGAGGACGGTAATCGCGGCATTGTCATTGAGAATATTCTGGTACTTGGACTCGCGCAGTTCCTCCACTCGTCCCTGTTGCTGAGCAAGCAGCGCCGGACGATTCACCACCGGCGCCTGGGCGCTCAGGCCGTCATCAAACGGGCTTTCCTGGCGAAGGTGGGCGATGTGAGCCGCCCGAATCATGATTTTAGAGGGCACACAGCCAATGTTGACGCAGGTTCCGCCAATGGTGCCGCGTTCGATCAGTGTCACCCGGGCACCGCGTTCAGTCGCCTTCAGGGCGGCAGCCATGGCACTACCGCCGCTGCCAATCACAGCAATGTGCAGGTTGTCGTCACTCATAAATGTTACTCCTTAGTTGATGGACTATCGCAGCAGGCGTCGTGTTTCTTCTTGCGCCAGACGGCATAACAGGTCAGGCCAATAAATAAGACCAGTGCGGGCAACAGCACGTAGTCGAGATAACCGGTCAGGGCAGCCAGGCCTAACGTTCCTAGCAAAACCACCAGTATCGGCGTGAAACAGCGCGACCAGCACGGTGCAAATGATGCTCACCCGCAACAAGGTTTGGGGTTCGCATGGTTACTCCTGTTTCGCCTGGGGCTGTTTCAACGTGGACGGGTAACCCGCGTTAGTCGTGGCTTGAGTCAGCGCCTCAACGGAGGTTTTCTCATCGTCGTAGGTAACCGTCGCATCACGTTCCTCATATCGGACATCCACAGCGCTCACGCCGTCGACCCGCTTTAGGGCAGCTTTAACCGTAATCGGGCAGGCCGAACAGGTCATGCCTGGAACGGACAAGGTCACCGTTTGTTGCGCAGCCAGGGCAGGCAGGCTGAACAGCGTAAACAGTACGGCAGCAATCAGGGACTTTTTCATGGTGTAGTGCCTCTCAGTCAACATAGTGGATCAGGTTTCAGTAAAACAGCGGTAAGACGAAGGGGAAAGCCAACGCAGTCAGAATGAGCAGCGCGACGATCCAGAAAACGACCTTGTAGGCCGTGCGCACTTGCGGTACCGCGCAAACATCGCCCGGCTGGCAGGCCCCGACAGGTCGATATATCCGGCGCCAGGCAAAGACCATCGCCACCAGTGCCGCACCGATGAACCAGGGCCGATAGGGTTCCAGGGCGGCCAGGCTGCCGATCCAGGCACCGGAAATGCCCAACGTGATCAAGACCAGGGGGCCAAGACAACAGGCAGACGCCAGAGCAGCGGCAATCCCTCCTGCGATCAGCGAACCGCGACCGGATTTGGACTCTGACATTACGATGGCTCCTTTCTAAAAATGGGTGACTGAGGTAAGGTTACTCCCGTAGTCAGCTACGGAATCAACCCCTATGTCCAAAAAACAACACTCAATGACCATTGGAGCCCTGGCCAAAGCCGCCGGTATGGGAGTGGAAACCATCCGCTATTACCAGCGCCGGGGGTTAGTGGCAGAGCCTGAAAAGCCCTATGGAAGCATCCGCCATTACGACGATCAGGCGTTGGCCCGCCTGCACTTTATTCGAACGGCCCAGTGGCTGGGGTTCAGTCTGGATGAAATCGGAGGGCTGCTGACACTGCAGGACGGTACCCATTGCGATGAAGCACGGGTATTGGGCGAGCAAAAACTAGCCAGTGTGCGGGCGAAAATTTCAAGCCTGCGACGCATCGAGCGTGCGCTGGACGGGTTAGTGCAGGAATGCTGCGCTCAGCGTGGGAATGTTGAATGCCCATTAATCACATCGCTCCAGGATGGGCTTGAAAACTCGGCTTTTACCTGATTAAAGAACAAGACAGTCCGTGAACGAGGCGTACACAAAATTAAGGGCTGAAGGGAGGTACGCTAACCTCACCAACCAAAAAAAGCAGGGCCTCCCGAAGGGCGAGACACTAGGCATGGCGCCCACTCGCCCTGCGATTGACAGCTACCTTTGCTATTATTACATTTAGTTACACCCTTATATCTTTTAGCGTTTTTCGCAAGGTTGAAATTCATGCTGTTCCGTCAGTTCTTCGACAAAACATCCAGCACCTACACCTATCTCATTGCGTCCGGCCGGGGTCGAGAAGCGCTCATCATCGACCCCGTAAAAGAGTCGACGGAGGCCTATCTTGGGTTAATTAATCAACTTGATCTTAAGCTTGTCCGGGCGATTGATACCCACACTCATGCTGACCACGTCACTGCCCTTGGTGATCTGCGTGACGCCACCCAATGCGTCACCATCATGGGTGAATTTACTAACGCGGAATGCGTATCAGAACATGTATCGGAAGGTGATCGAATTGATATCGACGGCATTCGGTTGGAAGCCATTTACACTCCGGGTCACACTGATGAATCCTTCAGTTTTTACTGGAATCAGGGCGACCAGAAGGCGGTATTCACTGGCGATGTGTTATTGATTCGCGGTAGTGGCCGGACTGATTTTCAGGGCGGCGACCCACGCAAGAGCTACGATTCTATCGTTAACAAACTGTTCCGCTTACCTGACGATACGTTGGTATATCCAGCGCATGACTACAAAGGAATGCTGAGCTCCTCCATCTACGAGGAGAAGCATTACAACCCACGTCTGGCGGGCAAATCGGAAGCCGAGTACGCCCGGATCATGAATAATCTTAACTTGCCCGACCCCAAACTGATGGATGTTGCCGTGCCTGCAAATCTGGCATGCGGAAAGCAACCGTGACGTTTGTAAGCATGGATTGTTACCCAATGGCGCAGCACTCTGCATTGAGTACTGAGTCCGGCCTCGATCGTGCCCTGGCGATAGCGATCCTTGCTGGCATTCTCGCCGGTCTCTTTTTGGATAAACCCAGCCGCTATGAGCTGACATAAACTTATTCAGAAGTTCCCTGAAATTAAAGGAGATATTCGATGGATATCAAACAACTTGATGAGCGCTTTAGTGTAACGGCGCAACCTGGTATTGACGATATTGAACAACTGGCAAACGCGGGTTTCCGCACGATTATTGCCAGCAGAGCTCGAAATGAAACGGACGACCAGCCTGATACCCAAACCCTGAAAAACAAGGCAGAGTCCCTGGGCATGACGTGGTACGAAATTCCAGTCGAACCGGGAAAGTACGCCCCTGAGGATATCGAGGCTTTTGCCAGCGATTTGCAATCATCCACGGACCCGGTTCTCGGCTATTGTCGCACCGGGAAGCGCGCCATCCACTTGTGGGCCTATGCCAAGGCGGCTCACTATCCGATCGCGGACCTGCTCAGCCAAGCCAGCGCAGCCGGCTATGATCTGGAACCACTGCGGGACGATCTTGAGATATATCGGAATCGGATGGGTCAGAAGTGATCGCGAGATCGTCCCGTTAAAACTGGCCTTAAAATGTCAAAATGCCTTGGTGCCATCCGAGGGCTCACGAGCATGACTTTGTCGTTGATGATCGTCACATCTACTGGCCCAAATAAAAAGGACGCGCCACCCACTGGATAACGCGCCCCACAGTGCTTTCCAGGCTCTACAACTCGCCGGTGTGATTCGCCCCAACGGGGTTGCCGAACTCAAACGCATCGAGCTCGCGGTTCAGTTTCGGTACCGGCAAAGTGAATGCGCTGGGAGGGTTCACGGGCGCCGTACTCCTGGCCGGCTTCGCTCTCTTCATGGTGGTTGAGAGCATTGATCGCTTTATCCATCCGGTCACGATTTCGTTCAACGGCGCTATTTTCGTAGCGATCATCGGACTGATCGTCAACGGCGTGTCGGCATAAATTCTTGGCGACCACCATGACCACAGTCATGCCCACCAGGAAGACGATTCACACCACTCTCATGACCATCACGACCACAACCGCCGTGCGGCCTATTTCCACGTGTTGGCCGATGCGCTCACCTCTGTATTGGCCATCGTGGCTCTGCTTGCGGGTAAATACGCCGGGTGGAACTGGATGGACCCGGCAATGGGTATCGTCGGTGCCATTCTCATTACCCGGTGGTCTTGGGGATTATTGAAAGCCACATCGCGCGTGTTACTCGATCAACAGCAAACCGGTATCCAGCAGGGCGTTAAACGAGCGGTAGAATGCGGCGATACGCGCGTGAGTGATCTTCATGTTTGGTCGATTGGGCCTAACTTGTATGCTGCGATTGTCGCGGTCGTTACCCATGACCCTCAGCCGCCCGGTCATTACCGCGATCGTATCCAAACGGATAACGCATCACTTGTGCATGTGACTGTGATAGTCCATACCTGTCCAATGCATTGCGAACTCTCTCAGGATGGGTAGCCAACCACTGTCATACTAAACATTAATCGGAGCCCTCGATCAGGCTAGCAACTTTGGCCAGCAGGGTGCTTGCGGCGTTGTCCGTAAACTGCTGCCCTTCCTCGATGTAGCCCCGCACCGTCCCGTCATGCTTCCAGCCGCCCTGACGCTTGATCTGCGCAAAGTCGACCTTCTCCCGCGCGGCGGCGGTGGATAAACCGCGCCGGAAGCTGTGACTGCTCAGGGTCGGCACGAAGTCCAGGTCGCAGGTTTCCCCGAGCGCCTTCAGGATACGGTTCACTGACCCGCCTGAGAGGGCTTGGGGTTGCAACCGATCCCAGCGATTGACGGCTCGAAAGACGGGTCCTTCGTGAATGCCCGCGCGCTTTAGCCAGTTTTCGAGGGCACTGACCGGGCAGACCGGCCCGTTGCCCCGAGGCAGGGCCCGCTTTAGCCCCTCACCGTGAGGATCCGTTTTCGAGCGCGGCAGAGTCACCACAAGCCCTTCCGGCTCCCACGACAAATCCTCCACTTCAATAGTCACCAACTCACTGCGGCGAAACGCCCCAAAAAAACCGACCTGCAGCAGGGCCCAGTCGCGATGCTTCTTGAGCGAGTCAGGCTGCTGCTGGAGTGTTTGCAGAAAGACGGCAATGTGTTCGAGGCGCAGCGCCCGGGCTTGCCGTTTCGGCCGACCATGGACGCGACGAATCCCTTCCAACGTTTTGCGCACGCCAGGGTCCCGAGCGGGATCACGCAATCCCTGAGTCTGGTGCCAGCGCCCCAGGGCCGTCAGGTAGACATCCAGCGTGCGAGGATTAAGCGCGACTGCCTGGTCGGACAGGTAGGCCGCCAAGGTCGCCGGCTGTGTCGGTAGACGTCCGCCCCAGCGCTCAAAGCTTCGAATGGCCGCACGGTAGGTTCGGCGCGTGTTGTCCGTGGTGGCCATGTGGATGTACCGATTAGCCGAATCGGCTAACAGGGTCTTTTCCGTATTACGTAATGTGGACCTGGTGGTGGGTTTTGGATCCATGATCACTCCAATTCGAGGCGTGCTCTCAAGAGCCGGTGGTGTACCGGTGTTACAGGGGCAGAATAGAGCAGACCACACTCTAACGCACGTTAATACGCTTTAACGTGCGTTATGGGTCTTAAATTAACTTTGTTAATTATCTCATAAATAACGTAATATTACATATCACGTTATATGATAAAAATGAGGCATGTCATGGCCCGCGCCGGAATTACCTACCAGGATGTCGCCAACGCTGCGCAACGCGTCCGCCAACGCGGTGACGAGCCCACTGTCGACCGGGTGCGATCGGAGCTCGGTACCGGCAGTCGCAGCACTCTCGGGCCAATGCTGAAACGTTGGAAAACAGGCAGCGAAGCCGCAGCGCATCTGAACGGACTCCCGGCTGACTTGGTGGCCGCCGTGAAAGCCCTGCATGAGCGAGCTCAATACGCGGCCGATGAACGTATTACGCAGGAGCGCGAAGCGCACCAGACGCTGGAACAGCAATGGCGCACCGAGCTGGAAGAGGTGCGGCAGCGGTGCGAGTCACTGGAAGAGCAACGCTGCGGGCTGGAGAAGGCCAATGAAGCGCTTCGCAACGAAAGCGATGCCCAGGCCCACGCTCTGCAACAGGAACAGCACCGGGCGGCCTCACTCACGTCCAAACTGGAGGCAAGTCAGGAGAAACTCAGTGAGACCACTGCAACCGTCCAAGAGATGAAGCAGGAAAACCGCGATATCCGCAGCCATTTCGAGCACTACCAGCAGGAGATTGCCGAGGATCGCCGTCATGAACGGGACCAGTTCCACAGGACCCAGTCAGGGCTGGAGGGTCAGGTGGATCAGCTGACGCAGCAGCTCCGCTCCAGCGAACAGGACCGCGACACGCTGAGACAACATCGCGACCAAATAAACCAGCGCTATGAGGCCAGTCAGGATCACGCTGAAAACTTGAAAGAAAAGTTGCACGCGAGCCAGGCCGTCATAACACAATGGGCAACGCGAACAGAAACGCTGGAAGCGACAGTCGACCGCCTCCAGCTGGAGCGAGATAGCGACGCCGAACACCGGGAGAAGCTTGGTGCGGCCCTAACGGATTCTGAAAAACATCTCGCGGCCTGCCAGCAGCGGATCTCCGACCTCAGAGAGCGCGTGGCAGCGGCTGACGACCGAAACCAGTTCCTCAACGATCAGAATCGCGAATTACTGCAGGAAAAAGCTGTCCTCCAGGGTCAGTTGAAACAACTACAAACAAGCCTGGCTAAATAGCCCGCTATTGTCTCGGCCTGATCATCCCTGAGAGTTGCGAGTAATGCCAATCGCGCAAGGAGAAGTTTAGATGTCTACCGTGACCTTTGGCAGGCTGCGAGCTGCGGCAAAACGCATTCAGCATGATGCGCTGACGGTTTATTTTGTGGCGCGAGACTCGAATACCCCCATAGTCGTTCGGCTGCTTGCGCTCGCAATCGCAGCGTACGCCATGAGTCCAATTGATCTCATTCCGGACTTCATACCGATCCTGGGCTATCTTGACGACATTATCTTGGTCCCGCTGGGCATCGTCCTTGTCATCAAGCTGACGCCATCGAATGTGATAGAAGCGAGTCGCTCGAAAGCAGCTAAAGTGGCAACCAAGCCGATCAGCCACGTTGCGGCCGCAGTCGTTATTGGCACATGGCTTTTATGTGCCGCGGCTTTTGGCTACTGGGTGTGGGAATACGGCAGGTAACGCATCGTCTGCACGCGATGAAATAGTTAATTTAGGGCTTGTAAAACAGATGGTTAATGCGCTTTTTGGAGGATTTCGTCAGAATCGTTGCCGACCCTCTTGCTGGGCTCACCGCTCTGCTCATCGGGTAACTCCCAAGTGCCCTTTTCGGTCCATGGATCGTTTTCCGGAAACTCTTCGATATTGATTTCTGGCTCATCGTAGTCGGGCTGGAAGCGCAAATCGTAGTGCGCCGCCCTAACCATAGAAACCATCAGCAACATGGAAATCAACAGCAGCGGCACACCGCTCACAATGCTAGCGGTCTGTAGTGTTTGCAGCCCTCCTAAGAACAGCAGAGACATTGGCAGCAGGGACAGCGTGAAGGCCCAAAACAGGCGGTGCCACCGCGCTGGCTCTTTATCGAGCTTCTTTTCTGCGGCAGAAGAGAGAATGTAGGCAATCGAATCAAAGGTAGTGGCAGTGAAAATAGACAGCAGAATCACCACTGCTAACGTCACCAGCCAAGAGAGCGGCAGTTGGCTCAGCACCGCATAAAAGGCCGCATTAGCTGACTGATCGTTCATCACCTGGATAACGTCCAGCGTGCCTGAAAGCTGTAGGTAAAGGCCATAGTTGCCCAGGATGATGAAAAACAGCGCGCAGCCCAGTGAGCCAAAGAAAATTGATCCGGCCACCATGGTTTTGATGCGGCGCCCTTTCGAAATGCGCGCAATAAACAGACCCACGGTTGGCGCAAATACCAACCACCAAGCCCAATAAAAAATCGTCCAGGATTGATGGAAACCGGTGTCTTCGAAGCCATTCAGATCACCGAAAGGCTCTGTCCACGTCGCCATTTGAACCAGGTTGCTGAGCATTAAGCCGATGGAGTTTAGGCCAGTATCCAAAATAAAGACGGTAGGCCCCATCACCAAGACAAACAGCAGCACGGCTAAACCAAGCCACATATTGATATCAGACAGCATCTCGATGCCGCCCTTCAAACCGCGCCATGCACTTACCGCAAAGATCGCCGTAGTGCCTACCAGTACCGCAATTTGGCTGGTGGCATTAGGGGTGAAGGAGAACAGACCACCCAGCCCTTCATTGATCAGCGGTACCAGAATACCTAGCGACGTTGCGCCGCCGCCCAGCATGCCAAAAACAAATAGAATATCAATGATGTTGCCCAGCCAGCTTCTAGCCAGCTTCTCACCTAGCGCGGGGCGAATGGCTTCACTGATGCGCAGCACTTTATGTTTACGCACATGCAGGAAGTAAGCCATGGGCAGTGCGGGTACAAGGTAGATCGACCAAGCAATAGGGCCCCAGTGGAACATACCGTAAGTCGCTGCCCATGCGGTTGCCTCTTCAGAGAAAGGCTCCACATGAAAGGGAGGGCTCTGCAGGTAGTACATCCACTCGACCATACCCCAGAACACAACCGCCCCGCCGATGCCTGCTGCGAACAACATCGCACCCCAGGAGAGCAGCGAAAACTCCGGCTCGGCGTCTACATCGCCCAGTTTGATTTGCCCTATATCGCTAAACACGATGTAGAACATAAAGCCCAGCGAAGCGACGCCCATGGCGAGATAGAGCACGCCAAAGTTAGTGGTCACGAAGCTTTGCGCTGCCATCACCCAGACGCGCCCCATCTCTGGAAACAGTATGAGCGGAAGCGTCACTGCAAGTAACAGGCCCAAAGACCCAAAAAAGATAGGTTTATGGATATTAGAAAACACAGATGAGCGTTTAATGGCCGTCTCTCCATGGCACTTTGTTGGGAATTCTCTTGCTATAACGGCTTAGAGAATAGCTTTACAATAGTGTTACATGGAATAAACGTTGACTGCCAGCAGCGGCTTCTATCGTCGATCGTTTTTGCATATAAAAGCGCACCACAAAAAAGCCCAGCAGAGTGACCTGCTGGGCTTTTGCGACGCTAGCTTAAAGTATCTGAATAATGCTTTAGCGGTAATAAGCGTTTGTCGTGTCGGTATGGTCAGTCACATCACGGATGCCTGCCAGTTCGGGGATACGATCCATCAGCGTTTTCTCTACGCCATCTTTAAGCGTGAGATCCACCGCTGCGCACCCCTGACAACCGCCGCCGAACGCTAGAATCGCCACGCGGTCTTCTGTCAGCTCGACGAGCTTAATCTCGCCACCATGAGCCGCCAATCCAGGATTGATTTCACTGTAGAGCGTATAGTTGATACGGTCTTCCAGCGGGCTGTCGGCATTCACCTTGGGCATTTTAGCGTTGGGTGCTTTAATCGTCAGCTGTCCGCCCATACGGTCGGCATTAAAGTCGACAACCGCTTCCTCTAAAAACGCCAAGCTGTTTTTGTCGAGAAATACACCAATTTTCTCAAGCTCAAGCTTAACGTCGGTGGGCTCTTCTTCCCCAGGACGGCAATAGGCTAAGCAGGTTTCTGCATAGGGCGTGCCGGGCTGAGTGATGAAGATGCGTACAGCGATGCCTTCAACGTTCTGCTTTTCCAGCAGTTCCGCTAAGTAGTCTTGCGCACTGTCGGTAATGTTAATGCCGGGCGCTTCGATAGTCGTGGTCATAAGGGATGTTATCCTCCCGTGGTAGTGGCAGTGCCACTTCACATGTCATTTATGCCTATGGTAAGCAAAACCGCGTGCCGACACAATCCCGAGTGTTTTAGTCGGCTATTGCTCTCGCCTATGAGTGCGGCTAATAAGGATGCTGCAATAACTTCACGCCCACGCTTGCTGCCCTATGGGGCGCCCTTTGGTATGATAGCCGCCGCTCAACTAATGACGACGACGATAAAAATATCCTTTCTGACTGAGACGCTGGAGATTTCCCCCTGCCATGGCTGCTAGTGATTTGACTGCTTCCCTCACCCAACGCCTTGCCCAACGCATCCTGATTCTGGATGGCGGCATGGGCACCATGCTGCAGAATGCCCAGCTCAGCGAGGATGATTTCCGCGGTGAACGTTTCCGCGATTGGCCGTCGGATTTAAAAGGTAATAATGACCTGCTAGCGCTGACCTGCCCGGATGTCGTCGCGCGTATTCACCGCGATTATTTGGAAGCTGGCGCGGATATCCTGGAAACCAACACGTTTAACAGCACCCGGTTATCCCAGGCCGACTATGGCATGGAAGACCTGGTGCCCGAGCTTAACCGTGAATCGGCACGCTTGGCACGCGAAGTATGCGATGCGGTTGCCGCCGAGACCGATATCCCACGTTACGTGGCCGGGGTGCTAGGCCCAACGTCACGCACGGCATCACTCTCTCCAGACGTTAACGACCCCGCAAAACGTAACGTGACGTTTGATGAGCTGCGGGAAAACTACTACGAAGCCGCTAATGCGCTGATCGAAGGTGGTGCCGATCTCATCATGATCGAAACTATCTTTGACACACTCAATGCTAAAGCCGCGATTTATGCGCTTGAAGAGCTGTTTGAGGATCTTGGCCGCCGCCTTCCGGTGATGATCTCCGGCACGATTACCGATGCCTCCGGGCGCACGCTTTCCGGGCAAACCACAGAAGCCTTCTGGAACTCCGTGCGTCATGCCAACCCGCTCTCTGTGGGTTTGAACTGTGCGTTGGGTGCTGAAGAGCTCCGACCCTATTTAGAAGAGCTCTCCACCAAAGCCGATACGTTTGTGTCTGCTCACCCCAATGCGGGCTTGCCCAATGAGTTTGGTGAGTACGACCAAACACCTGAAGAGATGGCCGCCATTGTCAGCGAGTTTGCCCAGAGCGGTTTAGTCAACATTATTGGTGGCTGCTGCGGGTCAACGCCTGAACATATTCGCGCTATTGCCGATGCCGTGCGCCCTATGGCGCCCCGCCAAATACCGGAGCGCAGCAAAGCGTGCCGCCTGTCAGGTCTTGAGCCGTTTAATATCGAAGCCGACTCCCTGTTTGTTAACGTTGGTGAACGTACCAACGTGACTGGGTCAGCACGTTTTAAGCGCTTGATCGTTGAAGAAGATTTTACCACGGCGCTGGAAGTTGCTTTAGAGCAGGTGGAAAGCGGTGCCCAGGTTATCGACATCAACATGGATGAAGGCATGTTGGAGTCGAAGGAAGCCATGGTGCGCTTCCTAAATCTGATTGCAGGCGAGCCGGACATTGCCCGCGTGCCTATCATGATCGACTCCTCAAAGTGGGACATCATCGAAGCGGGCCTGAAGTGCGTTCAGGGCAAGGCAGTGGTCAACTCGATCTCGCTCAAGGAGGGGGAAGCCGCCTTCCGCGAACAGGCCACCAAGTGCCGTCGTTTTGGCGCCGCCATTGTCGTCATGGCGTTCGACGAAGAGGGCCAGGCCGATACGTTTGCGCGCAAGACCGAGATCTGCGAGCGCGCCTACCGGCTGCTCGTCGACGAGATAGGCTTCCCGCCGGAAGACATCATTTTCGATCCCAACATCTTTGCCATTGCCACGGGTATTGAAGAGCACAACAACTACGCCGTCGATTTTATCGAAGCCACCCGGTGGATTCGTGAACACCTGCCCCACGCTATGGTCTCTGGCGGCGTGTCCAACGTGTCTTTCTCGTTTCGAGGCAACAACCCCGTGCGGGAGGCGATTCACTCGGTCTTTCTCTACCACGCCATTCGTGCAGGCCTCACCATGGGCATCGTCAACGCGGGGCAGCTCGCAGTCTATGACGACCTGCCCACCGAGCTGCGAGAAGCCGTCGAAGACGTCGTGCTCAATCGCCGCAGCGACGGCACCGAGCGATTGCTGGAGATCGCCGATCAGTACAAGGGCGACGGCAGCGGCGCCGCCAAGAAAGAGGATCTCGAGTGGCGCAGTTGGCCGGTCAACAAGCGTATCGAGCATGCGCTGGTGAAAGGGGTCACCGCATACATCGAAGAGGATACCGAGGAAGCCCGAGCCCAGGCGGCCCGTCCTATCGAGGTGATCGAAGGCCCGCTCATGGACGGCATGAACGTGGTGGGCGACCTGTTTGGGGCGGGTAAAATGTTTTTGCCCCAGGTGGTCAAGTCCGCCCGTGTCATGAAGCAGGCGGTGGCGTATCTGATTCCCTTCATCGAAGCGGAAAAAAGTGAGGACACTCAGGCCAAGGGCAAAATCGTCATGGCCACGGTCAAGGGTGACGTCCACGACATCGGCAAGAACATCGTCGGCGTGGTACTGCAGTGTAATAACTACGAAGTCATCGACCTTGGCGTCATGGTACCGGCCGAGAAAATTTTGCAGGCCGCCATCGACAACGATGCCGATATCATCGGCCTCTCTGGTTTGATTACCCCGTCGCTGGACGAGATGGTACACGTTGCCAAAGAGATGCAGCGCCGTGGTATGAACCTACCGCTGCTGATTGGCGGCGCCACCACCTCAAAAGCACACACGGCGGTGAAAATCGAACCGCAGTATGAGCACCCCGTGATTTATGTCACCGACGCATCTCGCGCCGTGGGCGTGGCAGGCAGACTGCTAGCCCCCAATTTGAAGTCGGCCTACGTGGCCGAGATCCGTGAAGAGTACGAAAAAGTACGCGAGCGCAACGCCAAACGCCGCCCCAAAGCGGCAGACCTGGATTACACCCAGGCGCGTAAACGACGCTTCCGCACCGACTGGGCGAACCATACGCCTGCCAAGCCGAATACCTTGGGCCTGACGACCTTCGACGATTACGACCTGGAAGAACTGGTTGAGCGTATCGACTGGACCCCCTTCTTCATGAGTTGGCAGCTTGCCGGGAAGTACCCAAAAATCCTCAATGACGAAGTGGTGGGCGAAGCCGCCCAGAGCCTGTTTGCCGATGCACAAGTGATGCTACGCAAATTGATCGATGAACAGCGCGTGCATGCCCGCGGGGTCATTGGTTTATGGCCCGCCAACAGCGTGGATGACGACGTGATCGAGGTCTACGCCGATGAGAGTCGCACCAAGGTTATCGAGCGTTTGCACCACATCCGTCAGCAAACCACCAAAGGCCGTGACGGCATCTGCTACAGCCTGGCTGATTTCATCGCCCCCAAAGAGAGCAGCAAACCCGACTGGATTGGGGGCTTTGCGGTGACCACCGGACATGGCGTGGATGAACTCTCCAAAGCCTACGAGGCCGCCGGTGACGATTACAACGCCATCATGGTACAGGCGCTGACCGATCGGCTAGCCGAAGCCTTTGCCGAGCGCATGCACGAGCGGGTGCGTAAAGAGTTTTGGGGCTACGTGCCCGAAGAGGCGCTGGATAACGATGCGCTGATTGCCGAGAAATATCAGGGTATTCGCCCTGCCCCCGGCTATCCTGCGTGCCCTGACCATACTGAAAAAGCGACGTTGTTCCGCCTGTTAAACGCCACGGAGAATACTGGCTTGACGCTCACGGAAAACTTTGCCATGTGGCCAGCGGCCGCCGTGTCGGGCTGGTACTTTGCGCACCCCCAGTCGAAGTACTTCTCTACCGGCAAGATTACTCGCGACCAAGTCGAAGCGCTGGCTGAGCGTAAGCAGATGCCGCTGGAGGAAATGGAGCGCTGGCTGTCGCCGATACTCTCTTACGACCCTAGCTAAACCAGTCTAGCGTATGTCGCCGGTGGTTCGTCGTCAGGGAAAGGTCATGCGCTTGGCCTTCCCCATTATGTTGGGCATGCTCTCCCAGAGCGTGCTCAACCTTATTGATGCTGCTCTGGTAGGTCACTTAGGCAAGGAAGCACTGGCGGGGGTCGGTATCGGCGGCTATGCCATGTTTATGATGACGGCACTGGTTTTCGGGCTCTCCTCCAGCGTGCAGTCGCAAACCGCCCATGCTTCAGGTGCTGAAAAAGCCTGCGCTGCCCAGCCGCTTCGCGCTGGCTTAATGATTGGCTTAGCCATTGGTGTGCCGCTCTCTTGCCTTGCTTGGTGGCAAACGCCTGCCCTCATCCAACTGATGGCACCTTCGGATGCAGTGACTCAGATCGCCCTTGAGTACTTCCGCTGGCGCGTTGTAGCGCTCACAGTGATTGCACTGACTCTTTGCCTGCGCGGCTACTGGAATGGATTGCAACAAACGCACCTTTATCTGCGTATTATCGTGTTCGTGCATGTTGTGAACGTCGCCCTCAGCGCGGCGCTGATTTACGGTATTGGGGGGTTACCAGCATTAGGTGTGAACGGCGCCGCTATCGGCACCACTCTGTCGCTTCTGCTCGGGTTATTCATCTGGGCTGTCATTACGTGGCGGCAAAGCCCCCCGCTTACTCGCCTCTTACCTTCATGGCATGGCGTGAAGGTTACTCTGAAGCTCGCGCTTCCCCACTCGTTACAGCAGTTATGGTTTGCCGCAGGCTACATGGTGCTGTTTTGGCTGCTGGGCCAGTTGGGTACATCCAGCGTGGCCGTGGGCCATGTGCTGGTGAATTTATCTCTCTTACTGATTTTGCCAGGGGTCGGCGTTGGCGTGGCCGCCATGAGCCTTGTAGGCGAGGCCCTAGGCCGTGACGATCAGCAGGCCGCCCACCGCTGGGGCATTGACGCCTTAAGTGTTGCCGGTATGCTGCTGACTGTTTTAGCGTTACCCATGCTTGTTATGCCCGAGCCCATTTTAAGCATCTTCTTTACCGATGAGGCGCTGGTGCAGTTGGGGAGACTGCCGCTGCAAATCACCGGCTTGATGATTGTGCTTGATGCTGCCGCACTGGTGCTGGCGCAGGCATTGATGGGCGCAGGTGCGCAGCGTACCGCCATGCTGCTGACGCTGGGCATGCAGTGGCTACTCTTTTTGCCGCTGGCCTGGTGGGTGGGTATTTGGCTTGGCTACGGCCTTGTAGGTGTATGGTTGACGCAGCTCTTTTACCGGCTACTCAACTCCAGCAGCTTTTTATGGGTATGGCAGCGACGCCGCTGGCTAGCCCACGGCTTTAAAATTGACGCTTCTAAATAGCATTTAACGATAAAAAGATAATTATATATTCTTTTGTAGAATATGACGCCCGCGTTAAGGTGACGGTACATTACCGTCCGTCTCGACGTGACCATTTCGCTTTTAGCAGGATCGTGCCCCATGTACCGTTATGATATTCACGACCAAACGCTGGTTGACGAGCGCGTAGCTCAGTTCCGCGATCAGATGGAACGCTACCAAGCCGGACGTTTGGGAGAAGAAGAGTTTCGCCCGCTACGGCTGCAAAACGGCCTGTATATTCAGAAGCACGCACCCATGCTGCGCATTGCCATCCCTTACGGGATGCTAGCAGGCGCCCAACTGCGTGCACTGGCCGATATCACCCGCCGCTACGACCGCGGCTACGGTCATTTTACGACGCGCCAAAATCTGCAGCTCAACTGGCCTGCGCTGGAAGACGTGCCAGATATCTTAGCTGAGCTGGCCAAAGTACAGATGCACGCTATTCAAACCAGCGGCAACTGCATTCGTAACACCACTAGCGACCAGTTTGCTGGTATTGCCAACGATGAAGTGGAAGACCCACGCCCCTGGTGCGAGCTTATTCGTCAGTGGTCTACCCTGCATCCGGAATTCGCCTATCTGCCACGCAAATTCAAAATTGCCGTGAGCGGTGCTGCCCAAGATCGCGCGGCTATTCAAGTGCACGATATTGGCCTGCGCCTGTGGCGCAACGATGACGGCGAGCTGCGCATTAAAGTGCTGGCCGGTGGTGGTCTGGGCCGCACGCCCATGATTGGCGATGTGGTGCGCGAAGACCTGCCCTGGCAGCACCTGCTGACGTATCTTGAAGCCTGCGTACGGGTTTACAACCAGTTCGGCCGCCGGGACAACAAGTTCAAGGCGCGCATTAAGATATTGGTGAAAGCGCTAGGCATTGAAGAATTCCGCCGCCGGGTTGATGAAGAGTGGGCCTACCTGAAAGATGGCCCGCAGACCCTTAACCAAGCAGCGGTCGAGGCAGCCAAGGTACACTTCCCTGAACCCGACCGTCGCCCGGTAGCAGCGAGCGCCACGGAAGATTTCGACAAGCTACGCAGTGAAAACCGCAGCTTTGCGCGCTTTGTGACCAATAACGTGACCGACCACAAAGTGCCGGGCTACAAAGCCGTCACGCTGTCGCTGAAGCGCCGTGAGCACGCACCGGGAGATGTCACCGCCGACCAGATGGAAGCCGTTGCTGATTTGGCTGACCGCTACAGCTTTGGTGAAGTGCGTGTTACTCACGAGCAGAACTTGGTGCTATCGGATGTGCCGGTTGACGAGCTAGAAGCGCTGTGGAAAGAGCTGGACGCGCTCGGCATGGCCAACCCCACTGTTGGCACGCTGAACGACATCATCTGCTGCCCCGGTGGCGACTACTGCGCCCTTGCCAATGCGGTCTCTATTCCAATTGCTCAGGCGCTTCAAGAGCGGTTTGAAGACTTAGACTTCCTTTACGACCTTGGCCCGCTGGACCTGAACATTTCAGGTTGCATGAACGCCTGTGGTCACCACCACGTCGGCCACATTGGTATTTTGGGGGTCGATAAGAAAGGCGAAGAGTACTACCAAATCTCGATTGGCGGTAACTCCACCGATGATGCCTCGCTGGGTAAAATCTTGGGCCCCTCTTTCTTCCGTGAAGACGTGCCGGGCGTGGTTGAGAAAGTGCTGGAAGTCTACGTGGCCGAGCGTCACGAAGATGAGCGTTTCTTGGATACTTATCGCCGCATTGGCCTAAAACCCTTTAAGGAGCGTGTTTATGCCCAGCAATGACACCCAAACCGAAGTGGTTGAACAAACCCCGGTTCATGTAGATCATTTAATTGAAAACGGTGAGCTGGCCGCTGAAAACGCCTGGTGTGTCTCATACGATGCTGAGGCGCTACCCGAGCAGCGCCCTGCGTTTGTTCCACTGGCGCTATGGCAGGCGAACCAGGACGACAACGAACTCGCCCCTCTGCTCACGAGTGACACTGAACTCACTACCGAGCTTGGCAGCACGTTGAAAGGCGCTTCTGCCATTGCCGTAGACTTTCCGGCATTCACCGATGGTCGCGGCTACACCATCGCTCGCCTGCTGCGCGAGCGTTATGGCTATACAGGCGAAATTCGTGCGGTTGGTGATGTGCTGGTGGATCAGTTGGATTACATGCGCCGCTGTGGTTTCTCCGCCATGGCACTGCGTGATGACCAGCATCCAGAGGATGCCCTTCGCGCTCTGAACGCCTTTAGCGTACGTTACCAAACCGACGTTGAAGAGCGCCAAGCGCTATTTGAAAAGCGTTTAACGGCTAGCCATTAAACCGCTCTACTGTACTACAAACGCCGACAGGGGCCAGCCCTTGTCGGCGTTTTTGTTTTAACCACGCCGTTTCTGCTGGCGCTCGCGATTATTGGCTTTGGCGCGATCACTTTTACGCAGCATCACCCAGGTTGCGCCTAATCCCCCTTCGGAGGGCTGAGCCGATACATAGGCCTGCACCTCATCAAACTGAGTGAGCCACTTGGCAATATAAGAGCGCAGTACGTTGGCCGGGCTATCCAGCTCCCGCCCACGGCCGTGAACGATTAATACCGAGCGCAGGTCGTGCGCATAAGCCTCTTGGATGAAGGGAAACAGCATTCGCCGGCACTCTGCCAGCGGGCGCCGTAGCATGTGTAGTTGCGCCTGCACACTGTAGCCACCGTGCTTTAATTTATCGACGACCCCTTGTTGAATGCCCTCTCGGCGAAACTCAATAGGATCAAACGGGGGCAGCAGATCAACAAAGTCGTCGGATAAAAAATTACGCTCATCTAAGCGCTCTGCAGCGCTTTCACGTCTGGCCAGCTGGGCTTCTGAGGGCCGTTGACGTTGGGGGCCTGTGTCTGCACGGTTACGCTGGGGAAGTGGCTTCACATCGCCAACGAGTGCGCGGAAATCCATCTCATCACGAAGTGACTGGCTCATAACAGGCTCCTCCGATAGGGTCCGATGCTTAGTCTAATGCCTAAGCGACGATGCTTATCGTAGCAAAATCACCGACACTGCTTAAGACTTGTCTTACGGCGGTCAGTTCTTCACCCTAGATAGCCATTCGTTGCCTAGGACATCAGCATGATTTGGTTAAAGCGGTTAGTGGTAGTCTCGCTACTCTGCCTAATGGGAGTGGCCACTTGGCTATGGTTGACCATGCTTAGCCCATGGTTCTACGAACGCCCGGAAGAGCTGCCGGACATCGAACAGCGCACGCACCAGGTCTTTGTTTATGGCACGCTACGTTACTTGCCCATTCGATGGGTGGTGATGGGCACCTCAGGCTCGCCTAAGCCTGCGCGCCTAGACGGATTTGAACGCCAAGGGCTGGATCTTTCCCGCAACGCAGACAGTCATGTCGATGGCCTACTGCTGACCGTTTCGCCCGAGACCTTGCAGCGGCTGGACCGCTACGAGCGGCTGGGCATTCGCTATGAACGCGTTGAACAGACACTCGCGGATGGTAGTACTGCCTGGGTATACGTGCGACTCCCCATGGTAAGTGAGCTCGACATCCACCCTCCTGCCCACCGGATAGCTCTGGTAACATACGACTAGTTTTTTGTGGCCGTAGAGTCCCACCGACGGTCGCCACCCCTACTGTTTAGGACACGCCATGAGTGAAGCCACGCCGTACGTATTAATTCTGTATTACTCCCGTTCAGGAGCCACTGCAGACATGGCACGCCAACTAGCTGCGGGCGTTGAAAGCATCCCTGGTATTGAGGCGCGCTTGCGCACCGTGCCAGCAGTGTCGCCAACCTGTGAAGCGGTGGATCCAGAGATCCCAGAGGAAGGGGCTGTTTATGCAGACCTGGATGACTTGCGCCACTGCAGCGCGCTAGCGTTAGGTAGTCCGACGCGGTTTGGCAATATGGCAGCACCGTTAAAGTATTTTCTCGACACCACCAGTAGCCTCTGGATGAACGGTGCGTTAATTGATAAACCCGCCAGCGCCTTCACCTCCACGTCCAGCTTGCATGGCGGCCAAGAAAGCACGCTATTGACGATGCTGGTACCGCTACTCCATCACGGCATGGTGTATGCGGGCATTCCCTACAGTGAAACCGAGCTGCTGAACACTCAGCACGGCGGCACGCCTTACGGGGCTAGCCATGTGGCAGGGGCGCGCAGTGATCGCCCGGTAGACGAGCACGAACGGGCTCTGTGCAAGGCACAAGGTAAACGGCTCGCGAAACTAGCGCTGGCAATGCACAAGATGCGCCTGGAGGAAACACCATGAGGCAGTGGTTAGAGGGGCTTGAGGAGAAACACGGGCTCGATAAATTAACTCGACAAGCACGACAGTTAGTAATCATCAGCTTTGTGCTGCTACTGCTACTGGTGATTTATCGTGGCTTCTTTGTACAGGGCGATACGTTTAACTGGCGGCCAGTCGTGGCGTTTGTGCTTCCACTGGTGCTGTTCTTGCCGTCTATTATTGGCCAGAGAGCTCGTGGGCACGCTTGGCTTGCGTTCGTCAGCCTGCTCTACTTCACCCAAGGCGTTATGTTAGCCACGCTACCGGGGCAAGGCATGCGTGGCGTTCTGGAGGCCTTAGTAGCCCTGGCGCTGTTTGCGGGCTGCATGGGCTATGCGCGCTTTCGTAGCCGCCAGCAGCGCCTTAACGGCTAATAAAACCAGAGCCAGCCACTCACGCCTGCTGCTACCAGCAACGCGCCAGTCGCATAGCGCTTTTGTGCACGGTAAGCGGCAGGCTTTTCATCGGCTGGCACGTTTGAAAAACGCTTCACACCCGTCAGCATAGCGGGCACTAAGCGTTCGCCCTGCAGGGTATGCCAAACCAAACCCACCAGATGTAAACCAATCAATATCAGCAACAGGTCGCTATTCAACGAATGCAGCCGGGCTAGCACATCACCTACTGCAGGGCCCAAAAGCCCATAAAGCGGCGCCTGAAAGAAAATATCGTCGCTCAGAAATAGTCCGCTGAGCGCTTGAAAACCCAGTGACACTAGTAGTAGCACCACCATCCATCCGCCTACCGGGTTATGGCTTGCATAGTGCGGTGCACGCCGTGTCATCAGCGCTTTGGCGTACCCGGCCGTCTTCTTCGGGCCGTATAAAAAAGTGCTAAACCGAGCGTAGGGCGAGCCTACCAACCCCCAAATAAAACGAAATACCAACAGGCCAATAATGATGTAGCCTGACTGAGCATGCACTTCGATAGGAAATAAAAACGGTTGCCCCGTGGTTTTGGTGGTGTAAAACGAAATCACCACCGCCGCCAACAGGGACCAGTGAAACAAACGAATTAACTTATCCCATACGGCTATGCGTGTCGTGCGACTCTGCATCAAGCTATCCTCTAACGTCATACTGGTAGAGTTTCTCATTTATTGCTGTGTTCTCATAGAACGATTCAGCGCGCCTGCTAACGCTTTGCTACTGCTCTTATCGTTTGCAACCACAAACCGAACAACACTTGAGCTTTATCGGTAGACCAGCGAACATGACAATAATGCAACTTATCACTGCAAGGGAGCTTCACCGATGACACGAAAGATTGCCGACGTCAGGCGTGACTATGAGGGTGGGCGTTTAGAAGAAGCGCAAACCCCAGATAACCCGTTTGTCATGTTTGATGAGTGGTTCAGCTTAGCGCTGGAAAGCGAAGGCAAGGATGGCAATGCCATGACCCTCGCCACGGTGGACAGCCAGGGTCGTCCTCATGCACGCGTTGTGCTGCTTAAGGGATTCGATGAGCAGGGCATGGTGTTTTTCACCAACTACCATAGCTATAAAGGCAGCGAGTTAAACAACGTGCCTTATGCTGCCTTGACGTTCTGGTGGCCCTCCTTATCACGCCAAGTACGCATCGAAGGCCCAGTGGAGCAAGTGTCTGCAGAAGAGTCAGACGAGTATTTTGCCAGCCGCCCGCGCGGCAGCCAGTTAGGGGCTTGGATCGCGACCCAAAGCGTGGTCATTCCAGATCGCAACTGGATTGAGGAGCGTCAAAAGCGCTTTGAACAGGCTTACGAAGGCCAGGATATTCCGCGCCCTATCCATTGGGGCGGCTACCGAGTAAATCCTGAAATGATCGAGTTTTGGCAAGGGCAACCCAGCCGTTTGCACGACCGCCTGCGCTATGAGCGCCGTGATGGCGGTGAGTGGAGCCGGTTCCGTTTAGCGCCCTAATCATCTAGCGCGACATGTCATTCAACAAATGGCCTGCCGGTATTCCAGCAGGCCATTTGTTTGAGCGTGGCTTAGGCTTAATCCGGCTGGCTCTCCAAGCGGTGCCGTTGCCACTCGCTGTCGGGTTCGTTTAGCCGTAACACTGCATCAATCACCTGCTCTTCCATGTTGTACCGACAGCGGAAGCCAAGGTGCTTCATCAGTGCCCGCATCGGGTGGTTATCCACCATGATCTTGCCGATCATTTCGAGCGTGCCGATGCTGGTGCAGTAGTCGATCATCTTCTTCATCAGCAGGCTGCCAATGCCCAGCCCCTGAAGATCATCCCGAATGATAATGGAGAACTCGGTGCGGATATTGTCTGGATCGTTCCAAACCCTCACCACTCCCAGCATCTCCTTACTGCCATCATCGTGCTGATGCTCGGCAATAAATGCCATTTGCCGGTCATAGTTGATATGCGACAGGATGGAGAGGTCCCGCTGGGTAAGGTTCGACTTGTTGTGGAAGTAGCGAAAACGAATGCTCTCTTCCGATAGCTGGCGGTGGAAGGTAGTAATGAGCGGAGCATCCTCGGCGCGAATAGGCCGCACCTCCACCTGCCAGCCGTTATTGAGTGTGACCCACTCCCTGAGCTCTTCCGGGTAAGGCATGATCGCAAAGCGTGCGGGGTGCCCCAAATCCATCGCAAAATCGACTGCCAGCATGCCGTCACGGTTTAGCAGCAGCGGGTTGAGCTCCAAACCACGCAGATCCGTCAGGTCAGAGGCCATTTGTGACAGCTTAACCAGCAGTTGGCAAAGGTGCTGAATATCTCGCTCGGGGTCGGCAGAGTGCTCACGAATCAATGACGCCGCATGAGTGCGGCCCACTACATCTGAGGCGAGGCTCATATTGAGCGGCGGCAGCGCCACTTGGCGGTCGGCAAGTACGTTAACCTTGTAACCGCCAATACCGAAGACGATCAGCGGCCCAAACACGGGGTCCCGAGTGATGCCTGCACAAATTTGCATAGAGTGTTTGCCACGCTGCATGGGCTGTAAGCAGTACTCACGAATGGCGTGTTCGGGAAATTTCTCTTGTACTTTATCGCCTAACCGCCGCACGCCCTCAGCGACTTGCTCCGGCGTTTCCAAGTCTTGCAGCAGCCCAGCGGAAATTTTATGCGGGTGCTTGCGATAGCGATAAGGCCGGCAGTTACCCTCATGAACCACTTTCAGCGCCTTGGGCCCCGGAAAGCGCTCGGCGACCACCAAAGCCTCTTCTGGCGAGTGCACATAGGCGCTGGTGGAGGTAGGAATGCCGTAAGCCTCCAACACTTGCGCGGTTTCAGAGTGGGTGAGTGTCTGCCTGCCCTGCTCTTTTGCCTGCTTGATCAGTGCTCGGCATTCTGCACGTATTTCCGGGCTGGTAGAAAACGGCAGGCTGGGGGGGATTTCATGCAGCAGCGCCTGCACACGCTGGTAATCCACCATGTGCATAAACGCCTTCACTGCCTTTTCAGGCGAGGTATAGGTGGGAATCCCTGCCAGGTTGCAGACATGGCGAGCATTTAGCGCTTCTTTCAAGCCCATCCAGCTAGTGAGTAAATTACGCTTAAAGGTTTTACGGTGATCGATCAGCGCTTGGGCGGTGACCTGGGAAGGCGCTAACCTCGTGGGGGCATGCACTACCAGCACGGCATCCACATTAGGGTCAGCGGTGACGATTTGCAGCGCCTCCACAAAACGCTCTGGCGTCGCGTTACCGCCTAAGTCCACAGGGTTTTCACCCGGCTTACTCATATCCACTTGGCTTTTATGCAGCGCCGCCTGGGTGTCTGGGCTGAACTCAGCGAGCTTGCCACCCGCGCTAATCAGCTTATCGATGGCCAGCATGGCAGGCCCAAGCCCGTTGGAAACAATCGCCAAACGGTCGCCGTGTAGTGGCTTCATGCGTGATAGCGTTTCCAGCGCATCGAGCATTTCATCCGAATCGTTTACCCGAACCACGCCTGCACGGGCGAAAGCAGCATCGAACACCACGTCGCGATTGGCGATTCCCGGTGTAGGGGGCATGCTGGAAATATCCGACTGCGGCGTGCGGCCACTTTTGATCGCCACCACCAAACGGTTACGGGAAGCATCCCGTACGGAGGTCATAAAGTGCTGGGCATCCGTTACCCGCTCCAGATGCAATAAGATGGCCTGAGCAGGGGAAAACTGGTTCACATAGTCGATCAAATCAGGCAGCAGGACATCAACGCTGTCCCCTACGGTAATCAAATGGGAGAAGCCAACATCGCGACCCGCTGCCCAGTCGATCATCGCGTTGGCCAGCATCCCTGACTGGCCTAGGTAGGCGACCCTGCCGGCTTTAACCGGCTGGCTGGAGTAGGAGGCATTGAGCTTTTTGCCGGGCACAATCAGCCCCATACACTCCGGACCAAGCACACGAATGCCTGACTCCCGGGCAGCTTGCAGCATGCGTTGACGAATAGAGCCTTTATTGTCCTCATCACGGTCAAGGTAGGCCCCACCAGAGAGCACCAAAGCGGCTTTTACGCCAAACTTTCCGAGCTTTTTAATCAGTTTGGGGACGCCCTCAATAGGCGAACACACTACTGCAAGGTCTGGCACTTCCGGCAGCTCATCAACCGTACGCACACAGTCAACGCCAAACACCGTCTCGTAGCCCTTGAGGTTAACGGCCCAGAGCTTACCTCTAAAACCACCCTCTTGAAGGTTGCCCAAAACCAAACCACCCAAGGACTCAGGCTTTTCAGAGGCACCGAACACGGCCGCCGAACGAGGTTCGAAAAAATGATGCAAAAAACGTGTGCTCACGAATGTGCCTCCCCTGGAGTGAATGACTACTGTGTACGACTTATTGACACTGTCGCGCAAGTCCCCGTGGCGATTAAGGTAGCTTTATTGTTATCGGAGCGCTTGCATGATCACTGCCTACCTTACCCACCCCGACTGCGCATTGCACCACATGGGGCCAGAACACCCTGAAAGCCCACTGCGGCTGGAGGCAATTCGTGCGCGCCTATCACTCTCTGGGCTATTGCAGCAAACCATGCAAGCCGATGCGAAAGAAGCCTGCGATGTGGCCTTGGCAAGAGTACACCCCCTTCGCCACCTAAATGCGCTGGAAAAGTGCCTTCCCAAAGAGGGGATTGTCACGCTGGACAGCGACACTATGATGAACCCAGATAGCCTAAAAGCCGCACGAGTAGCCGCAGGTGCAGTCGTGCGTGGTGTTGATCAGGTGTTTAAACGCCAGGCAGATAACGTATTTTGCGCCGTTCGTCCGCCTGGGCACCATGCAGAAGCTGCGGATGCGATGGGCTTCTGCTTTTACAACAACATTGCCGTGGGAGCCGCTCACGCAAAGGCCAAATACGGCGCTAAGCGCATCGCCATTCTCGATTTTGATGTGCATCAATGTAACGGCACTATCGATATTTTTAAAAATGACCCCGAAGTACTGATTTGCACTAGCTTTCAGTACCCCTTCTACCCGTGGCGTTACCTGCGCAGCGAATGGCAGAACGTAGTGAACACGCCGCTAGAAGTAGGCACGGCAAGTCAGGAGTACCGTCGCGTGATAGAGCATCAGTGGCTGCCCGCACTGCACGCGTTCAAACCCGATCTCGTGATGCTATCGGCAGGCTTTGACGCACATAAAGATGACCCTATGGGCGACATCTGCCTAGAGGATGAAGATTTCTACTGGGTAACACACTTGGCTATGGAAATCGCGGCGCTCTACGCCGATAACCGAGTCGTGTCTGTGTTGGAGGGTGGCTACAACCCCACGTCATTGGCTAGCGGTGCCGAAGCACACCTGAAAGCGCTCTTGGGCCTGCCCTTCAACAATGTTCCCTAGCCGCACCCGCGGTTAGGGAGCTGTGGTACTATGCAGCCACCATGTTGGCCTCCATTCTACGTGACCGTTATGACCGCCACTTCTGAAGAGCACGCAGCGCTGCGCATCGCGTCAGGGCGCAAACCTTTTGTCGAGCCGTTACGCCTGGGCGAGCGCCTCAAGCAAATTCGCCTTGCCAATCAGTGGACGCTGGAAGATGTGAGCCAGCGCACCGGCATTGCTCGCTCCACGCTCTCCAAAATCGAGAACGATCAGGTGTCGCCGACGTTTAGCGTGGTGCAGAAACTGATTAGTGGTCTCAATATCGACCTGCCCCAGCTCTTTACGCCACCCAAACGCGAACGCTACACCATGGGTAGGCGCGATCTCACGCGGAAAGGAAAAGGGCAGTTGCACCCTACTCCCACCTACGAGCATGAGCTGCTGGGCCATCAGCTTGCGCAAAAGCGCATGATTCCGTTTAAAACCATCGTACGGGCGCGTAGTTTCGAAGAGTATCACCAGTGGGTGCGTCACGATGGCGAAGAGTTTTTGATGGTGCTGCACGGCGACATCATGCTTTATACAGAATTTTATGCGCCGCTGGTACTGGCCGAGGGCGACAGCATCTACTTCGATAGTGACATGGGCCACGCCCTAGTCTCTACCAGCCAAGACGATGCTGTCGTGCTATCGGTGTGTACCCGAGGGGATTTGGTTTAGCGCTAAGGTTGCTTACTACAAGCAGTTCGTCGGCTTCGGCAACCCAGCAATACGAGCCAAACGTTTCGGCGGGCTGCCGGGAAATAGGCTCATTAAATAGACCGAGCGCCCTTTTTCCTCACCTAATGCTTGCTTGGTGGCTTTGACTAGCGGTCGCATCGCTGGTGCCATTTCATAGCGGGCATAAAAATCCCGCACCACGCGAATGAGCTCCCAGTGCTCCTCTGTAAGTGTTAGCTCTTCATCCTTAGCTAACAAATCGGCAACCCCCTCGTCCCAGTCCCCTTGCTCTACTAAATAGCCCTCAGGGTCGAGTTTGATTTGTTTATTAGCATCAAGATAACGGTATAAATTTTCATCACTCATTGATTTAGTACCATGACAGAATCTTAGTATGCTGCTCAGTCAGTTCGACAAAGCCTTCCATATCCACCAGGATTGCTTGGCTATTGAGCGCAGCTCCGCTTAAGCCGCGAGAAGCCGCATCCTCTTTTAGCACACACACGCTCACATCAGCCGCCGCATCCCAACCTTGCCAATCAGCATGCAGTAACGCCTGCACGGCATCTTCAATCAGCAAAATACCATCGCCCTCCGCAACGATAGAGAGCATCTGCGCGGCCGCTTCGCTGTGCGGGGGCTTGTTCAGAATATGTAACATGTCGCTGCCCGTTTAAAAATTCATGACATAGGAGTAACGCTGTACCAATGCGGGTAAGGTATCGTCGGCCACCACCGTGGCCCCATCCACTAGTTGGGCTGCTTGCAAGTTCAACGCATCCAGCGCGCTTTGAGGCACTAGCAGCTGGTCGATATCATACATCTCCAGCATATCAATGGTCGGTAGCGTTGCCTTTTGTCCTGGCGCACCGGCTGCCTGCTCTTTGAGAAGCGCCAGCACTCCCTGGCCAAGAAACAATAGACTAACCGTTTGGCCAAAAGCCGCAGCGACCAGCGCTACATCTAGCCCTTCTCTCAAGGCATTGGAGCTATAGGGGGCATGGCGAATAATCACTAGCCGCTCGTGTTCATGACTCATTGGGCGCTCTCCTAGGCAAATGTGATTAAACGGTCACAACGCTGCTGAAGCGTCAGCAGTTGCCCTAACCCGGTTAACTCAAATGGCGTATCCAGATTAAAGTGCGTTTGCCCATGGCGTTTTGCCTCAGCTTCACTCATTACGCCACGGCGCAGCGCCGCCGCAATGCACACGTCCAGCATCACGCCATGCTCATGATGCAGCGCTATCCAAGCGTCGCGCATGTTGAGTTCATCCTGCGGAGGTGTCATTAAGCTGGAGGCGTTATGAATCCCTTCTTGATAGAAGAATACGCCCGCCACTTGATGGCCTCGGCTGATCACTGCTTTAGCAAAGCGCAGTGCCGAATGAGGTGCCGCACTTGTGTAGGGGGCACCCATGACTAATAAGCCGTACTCCATTGCATCATCTCGTGCCAATTCAACGAAAAAAAACAGACCCTACTGAGTAGGGTCTGTCATTGATGTCACTTCGATCAAGTGATCGCGTTCTTACTACCCAATCAATCGTTGCTCATGATGCCCAGAATAGACAGCAGGCTGACGAACAGATTGTAGATAGAAACGTACAGCGTCACGGTAGCGAGGATGTAGTTGGTCTCGCCAGCGCGGTGCACAATTTCGCTGGTTTGATAGAGAATCGCGGCAGACGCAAATAGCACGAAGCCTGCAGAAACCATCAGCGACAGCGCAGGAATGTTGAAGAAGATGCCTGCAACCATCGCCAGAATCAACACGATGGCACCTGCCATCAGGAAATTGCTGAGGAAGCTGAAATCTTTCTTCGTGGTCAACGCAACCGCAGAGAGGCCAATAAACGTCAGGCCGGTCATAGCCAGCGCATTCATAATCAGCGCACCGCCATTAGGCAACGTTAGGTACGCAGAAATAATTGGGCCCAGGGTAAAGCCCATAAAGCCAGTAAACGCAAAGGTCGACAGCAGTCCAACTGCGGAGTTAGCTGTTTTGTGAACCAGGAACATCAGGCCATAAGCACCGATGAAGAATACAAAGATATTCATCTGCTGGATGCCCATCGCCACTGAGGCACCCGCTGTAACTGCGGAGAACAGCAGCGTCATTGCCAACAGTGCGTAGGTATTGCGCAAAACCTTGTTAGCACTGGCACCGCTCACCGCGCTATGGGTTTGCGTTCTCGCCATATTCGAATCGTTAAAAGCCATGTATCTATGCTCCCTAGTAGTCATACTATCAACGGACAAGCATGCCGTTACCTAGTTCCAGACGCAAGTCTTTGTCTTCCACGCAATTCGCACGTTTTTACGCATCTCCTCTCGGCATGCTTTAACTCCCACATCGACTTGGACACTACAATGCGCTTTAAAATCCCCACTCCCCTCTCAGTAACGGGTATTTCTACACTTTCTGCCCTTACCTTTTCCACCTTATTACTTTCCACAACGGTCTATGGCTATACCCCTAGCGGCAAAGACATCACTTACGGCCTGAATGGCGAGAGTTTTGAAGGTTATTTGGTCTCCGCTGGAGAAGACGCTAAAGGCAGCGTGCTCATCGTGCCTCAGCGCTGAGTAGCTCGCCCCTCAAACGGCAACCGGCTGCCAGCCTTCTGGCGAATAGCGCTCTAGGCCACCTTCTCCCAAACGAGTGAGCCACAGCCAGCGGTGGTTGATTAAATCGGCCACCACCGGCTGGCGTTCAATAATCGCTTCGATGCGTTCTCTGGGCGCGTCGATCACCACGGTTAAGCGCAACGGCTCGTGATGAAGCTTCTCGCCATCGCGCAGCGACTGCTCCGGAAGGCCAATGCGCAGTTGGGGCGAATTACCTTCAATAACGCCCACATGGCCACCCACCACTGAATGCAGCAGCTTATTGCCAGCGCCGTACAGCCCAGGCACCACGGTAGACGCGTAGTACTGCAGGTTGATCCAACTGGCCACCAGCATCGGTGCCATCATCAGCCCTTCTAACACCTTGCCTTGCGAATCTTGCTCTGGGTGGTACTCGTGCAAGAACACGCGCCCGTCCAGCGCTTTCCCTTGGGTACGCGCCCGTGGCGCTAAAATAAGCGCAGCATTATTTACCAGCCCCCACTCAGGCCGTGGTTGCGACCAGTCGGCACCGCGTATAGCGAAGGTTTTCAGTCGCTCGATAGGATCGGCGTCATCCACCCCCAGGTCAGGTGCCCGCTCAAGACGCGTAGCCTCACCCGCCACGTGTACACCGCTTTCAAATGCGGCCAGCGCGACTTCTAGCGCTTCGGGCATCTGCTCATCCCGGTAGATATGCACACGGTCGGTGAGCGTGCAGTGGGTGGCGGCCAATACATAAAACGGGCTGGGCAACGTCATACCCTCGTGCTGTACGGCCTGCTGTACTTCTGGGTCGTTCAGCAGCGCAGCGGCCACCCGCGCACTCATGCCACCGCCCTGCCCGCCACAGGCACCGCAGGTAAGCCCGGCGTGGTGTGGGTTGTTTTCGCTTTGGGAGTCGTGGCCCACCAGTACCAGTAGCGAGGCCGTGGGGGTTCCCAGCAGCGTTAGCAGGTTTTTCGCCAGCGCTATTTTTTCATGACGGGCAATTGGCTCGCCGTCGTAGGTGTGGAAAAGCCCGGCGGGCGCTTCGCACTGGGGCACGGTTGCCTGTTTACGCAGGCTGTCTTTGATCAGCTTCCAGCCCCAGGCAATGCCGGTTGTTTCCACCAGGGTGAAGGTTGAAAGCGGCGCGTACTTCGCGTGGCGCACGCTTTGGCGCTGGCTCTCTTTTTGATAGCGCTGAACGCCCCGCTGCTGGGGATGCAAAGAGCCCACCCGATAAGCAGGTTTTAACAACCCCGGCACGCGGGGCTGGGCACGCTCGGGCCCTGTAGCCGCATCGGCCACCGGCATAGCGAAGAACCCCGCGACGCCTAATGTGGCAACGGTAGGGGTGGCCTGCTCTAAATGGCGACGGAACCGCTCAGAGCGTACATCGATACAGAACGCAGCCTGTACCTTGGGAGCGGAGGAAAACTCGGCACTCGGCGCGGCTAACGTTATGGCTAGCGCCCGCTGATAGCCCAGCTCATAGGCATGCTGCCAACACCACAGCGCCTCATGCGCAGAAGTAATGCCCGCATCGGCGGTTTGCCACTGGGCAAACCACTCGCTCTGTTGGATGCTGGTGAGCTGGTCAACGCCTATCCACTCCCATGCCAGTACCATGGCAGCCAGCTGGGTGATGCCCGCCTCTGCCTGCTGGTGGGCGGTATGCCAACCAATGCCTTGGCACCAGGAAGCCCAGCCGTTAACCCGTAGCAGCAGCGTGTGGGCTAGCGCCTCAAACGCTTCTGGGGTGAGCGCCCAATCCTCGGCTATTTGCGCAACCGCTGCGGCGGGGTCATCTGGCAGAGTTTGTAGCGCCTGGCGCTGCGCTTTAGGCCAGCGCAGATCGTGCTGTGCCGCCGTTTTCCAGAAGTGATAAAGCGAAGGCACAGCACGGCTTGCCCAGCGCTGTTGATGGTGATCGAAGTAGCTCGCACAGCTCTCCGCCAGCGGTTCAAACCCGTCATGCCCTGCCAGGGAATCCCAGGCGCTGCTTAGCGGCGTTACCGGCTTCGGCGGTGTTGCCAAGTAGCTCACTAGGCTCTGCTCGGTATAAGCATAGCCGCCTTGGCGCAGCGCCTGCTGTAGGTCTTGCGGAGTAATCCGACCCGATTCCCAAGCGTTACGATAAAACTCGGCAGGCATGGTCATCGGCTGCCCGGCCCGGCGGCTGAGCGCTTGGCTCACCTGCTCAATGGGCTGATGCTTCAGGCCCCACCAGGGGTTGACCGCAATCCACTGGTCCAGCGGCCACACCGGGGCAATGGCGTCGGTCGCGCGCTTTAGCGCATCGCGATACTGCTCTGGCGACGGCACTGACGAATGGTGTGAGGATGTGTCTACGGCAATAGGCTGACTCATGACCACTCTCCTTTTAAACCAGGGGCAAGCGATGAAGGACGCGACCAGGCACGAATGGGGGCTACCGCATCCACCGCACGCTGAAACGGCAGTGCCAGGTAAAGCCCCTGGCTAAAGTGAACGCGCCAGCGGGCTACCCAGGCAGCCTGAGGGCACAGCGTGACGGCTCCAGCGGCCAACACTAGGCTTGCCAGCATCAGTGTCCCTAAAAGGCCTGCCGTGAGTGTTAAGGGCGTGTAGGCGCTGGGCAGTGCAGGTGCCAGCACGCTGTGTAGCAAGGCATACAGCGGCACCAGGGCAAGCGCCATTCCTACCAGCGCTAAACGCTTGGGTTTGGCGGTGCCCACCGGCATGCCCAACAGCGTGCTGCCCACCGCCAAGCTAAGCAGTGCACCCAGCAGCGGATTATGGCTAACCAGCGAGGGCCACAGCATCAGTACCATCGCCGCGACAGCGGCCGCAGGCAGCGCAAGAGAAAGACGCTGACGCAGCGGTGCAAGCGGCAGGCGCTCACAGCGCGAGGCCCTCACGGTACGGCCAGACGCCAAGAAGGAGTGAGCTTTGTAAAGCGAGTGCGCCAACAGGTGAGCCAGCGCCAAGGTGTACGCCCCTACGCCAATTTCAAACAGCATAAAGCCCATTTGCGCGCAGGTAGACCACGCCAGAGCATGCTTGACGGAGGTTTGGGTCAGCATCGTCATCACCGCGACCAGTGCGGTAAAACCACCCACCGCAATGAGCAGGTAGTGGCCCAGCGTTAGGCCATCAAACACCGGGAACAAACGCAGCCACACAAAGCCCCCCAGGTTAATCACCCCCGCATGCAGCAGCGCGGAAACCGGTGTGGGGGCTTCCATCACTTTGATCAACCAGCCATGCATCGGCACCTGGGCGCATTTGCACAGTGCCGCGATGGCCAGCGCCACCGAGGCGGCCTCCACCTGCCAGCCGCCAGAGGACGCCGCAGCGGCCGCAAACAGCTCAGGTAGCTGAAAGGTACCGAAACGTGCATATAAAAGCACTACCGCTACAATCAGCGCCGCATCGCCTATACGGCTAACCACAAATTTTTGCCATGCCGCCCGTTGGGCTTCCACACGCTCAGGGTAGAGCGTTAATAAGTGGTGCAGCGCCACACTCACTCCCACCCAGGCAATCAGCATCACGACCAAGTGATGGGTAAAGACCAGCAGCATCACGCTTGCCAGCACCACCAAACACCAGGGCAAAAACCGACGCTCGCCACGGTCGCCCTTTAGGTAGTTCTCTGCAAAACGCAGCAGCACCGTGCCTAACAGGCTGATGAGTAGCGCCATCCACACGGCCAAACCATCCGGATACAAGCCCAGCGGCTGAGCGGCTTCGGGCAGGCCGGTAGGTACACCCAGCGCATCCAGCACCAGTAGCCCGCCCACCGCTAGGCTCGCGACCAGCGCGCTTGCCGTTAACCAGCGGCCTATTTGCCAAGCGCGCTTCAGCGATGCGGGCGTGCTGGCCCGTGCGCTGACGCCCGCCATCACTAACAGCGAAACCGGGACCAGTAACCACAGCGCTAGCAGTGATAGCACCGTTATGTTGATGAAATGTGGCATAGCCTTTCCCCTTCAGTCGTATGCCACAAACTATGCCCAGCTCGCCACCATATAAAAAATAGTTTATTTTTAAAGAATCGTTCTTTAAAACAGAACGAATAGCCAACACGCAGCCTGAGGCCCCTCTGCCATGAAGCTCAACTACCATCACCTTTACTATTTTTGGCAAGTGGCGAAATCAGGCCACCTGACCCGCACGGCCGAAGCGCTGCACGTGTCACAGTCGTCGCTTTCCCAGCAAATTCGCCAGTTAGAGGAGCGCCTAGGCCAAGCGCTGTTTATTCGCGAAGGGCGGCAGCTGCACCTTTCCGAAGCGGGCAGGCTGGCGTTTGATTACGCGGAAACCATCTTCACCCAAGGCGAAGAGCTGAGCGCGCTGTTTGCTGAAGGCGGCCACGCCCATCGCGAAGTAGTTCGCGTCGGGGCAGTGGCCACGCTATCGCGCAACTTTCAGGAAGGATTTGTACGGCCGCTGCTGGGCCGAGACGACCTAGATTTGATACTGCAAAGCGGTGGTATGGATGACCTGCTAAGGCGGCTTTCGGCCCACAAGCTAGACGTGGTGCTCTCTAACCAACCCGTGCGTGGCGATAGTGAACACCCCTGGCGCTCCCAGCGGTTAGCGCGCCAGCCGGTAAGTTTAATTGCAGCACCCCACCTCTCGCCGCCCCCTGCTTTTCCCAAAGGCTTAAACGGCCACGCGTTTATTCTGCCTGGGGTTGAAAACGCCACTCGCCACGCCTTCGACCAGCTGTGCAGCCACTACCGGCTAACGCCCAAGATTGCCGCCGAAGTCGACGACATGGCAATGATGCGCCTACTGGCGCGGGACACGCAGCACATTGCCGTTATGCCCCCCGTGGTAGTACGTGACGAGCTGCACAACGGCACGCTAAAAGATTACGGCGCGCTGCCCGGCGTATGGGAAGAATTCTACGCCATTACCATTCAACGCCGGTTTGAATCCCCCAGCCTAAAAGCGCTGCTCACTCGCTCTGGCGAATCGCTGCTGGATTAGCGCGTAGGCAAGCGCTCTACTTAGCCAACAAGCCCGCCACACCCCGCTCGGCGGCTTCAATAGCGCCGGCAAAAGACAACGGCGAAGCGGTTTTAAGGCGCTCCACTAGGGCGCGCTCTCGCTGCTCTATGCGCTCCATCTCTTTCATAGCTTCCCGCTTGCTGTGCAGCAAGAGCGACCCGCTGGCATACGAAAGGCTAGAAAGAAGGTCAGGAGGGGAACCGACTTTTCACCATAAAACTGGAAATATATCCAGCATGACTACCTGAGAATATCTCTCAAAAAAATGGTTAGAAAAAGTGGTTAGAATACAAAAAACCAAAGCCCGTAAGTCATTGACTTTACGGGCTTTTTCAATAATGGCGGAGGGACAGGGATTCGAACCCTGGATAGGCTATTAACCTATGCCGGTTTTCAAGACCGGTGCATTCAACCGCTCTGCCATCCCTCCGGCTTATGGGTGCGTATAATAACAGCTTCCCCTTGTAAGTCAACGCCTTTTGAATAAATTAGTAGAGTCTTAAGCCGACGCGGGTTATCTCACCACCTTCCATGTCACTGACGACCCAATGAATGCCGTGCCAATCAACATCGTCACCTATGACCGGGTGCCCGCCTACGCGGAGGGAAATAAACTCCGCTAGCGTCATGTCCTGCTCGCCAGGGCTTAAAGTTAAGCCGTAGGCCTGGGCGATGTCTTGCATTTGGGCATTGCCATCTAAGGTAAAGGTACCGAAGAAAGCGCGCTCTTGCTTGAGCTTGGCATCGCCATTGAACAAGCGATTCAGGGCCACCAGGTCTTCACTGCGACCAATCACGCAGACCACATCCCCCAGTTTCAGTCGGGTGCTGCCTTTGGGGTGGAGCATGACATGGTTGCGGAACAACGCCGAGATCAAGGCGCCGGAGGGAAACCGCAGCAGCCGGATAGGCACATCGTCCAGGTCCTGGTTTTCTACCGTGTAGACGAACATTTCAAAATCGTTTTCCGGCAGGATGCCCAGTGGACCGCGACGGTTGGGCATGGTACCCGCGGGTACTTCTACTTTCAGCCAGCGGGCCATGAGGGTGAGAGAGCCGCCTTGAATCAGCAGCGACATCAGCACCACCGCAAAGGCGACATTAAAGTAGAGCGACGCGTTTTCGACTCCGCCAATCACTGGAAAAATGGCGAGCACGATCGGAACGGCTCCGCGCAGGCCGACCCAGGCAATGAAGAGGGTTTCGCGCCAACGGAATTTGAAAAAGGGTTTAATGCTAATCAAGACGGCCAGCGGGCGAGCAACGAAGATCAACGCCAACGCAACGAAGCCAGCGGGCAGGGCCACGTCCCAAAGCTCGCTGGGCGTCACCAGCAATCCCAGCACCAAGAACAAGCCAATTTGGCTCAACCAGGCCAAACCATCGTGTACGGGCAGGATGAAATTGAGGTGGCGGCCTGGCTGATTACCAATCATCAGGCCCGCTAGATAAATCGCTAAAAAGCCGCTGCCTCCCAGCACGCTGGTCAACCCGAACACGCTAAAGCCAAGTGCCAGCGCCAGCATGGCATAAAGACCAGGTGCCAAGTCCAGCCAGCGGAGCAGTTTAGCGCTAAGCCATCCGCCCCCAATGCCGACGGCCAACCCAATACCAAACTGAGAAACAAAGAACAGCAACGTTTCGCTGACAGCGCCGATGTCACCGACCAGCAGCTCTACCAGCATCAGTGTTAGAAAGATCGCCATCGGGTCGTTGGTACCCGATTCGATTTCCAGCGTCGCCCCTACCCGTTCGTTAAGGTTCACTCCCCGTCCGCTTAACATGGAGAAGACCGCCGCAGCATCGGTAGACCCGACGATGGCACCTACCAGCAGCCCTTGCACCAAGGAGAGATCAAATACCCACATGGCAATGACGCCGACGATGGCACTGGTAATGAAGACACCGAACGTCGCCAGAGAGAGCGCAGGACGAAACCCGACTCGGAACGTTTTAAGACGCGTGCGCAACCCACCATCGAGCAGAATCATGGCGAGCGCTAGATGGCCGATCGTAAAGGCCATGGAATAGTCATCGAACTCGACGCCTAGCAGGCCTTCCTCTCCGGCCAACATCCCGAGGCCCAAGAAAATCAGCAGTATCGGTACGCCCACCATGGAAGAGAGACGACTCGCGAGGATGCTGAGCGCCATTAGGGAACCACCCACTAGGAAGAACGTATAAATTGCGTCCATGTCTCTCCATCTCTACATTAATGCCGTTCTATTATTGCATATCGTTGCTGAATTTACTGAGCGTGTTCGCTAGGTTTATGCAAGGGACTAGCCAGATGCTTTGCCTGACAGCTAAACTCCGCCGTCCTACCATCGGGAGTTGAGGTTATGTTGAACGCTTTTTGGCGTGAACGTTCATTTCTAGCACTGTCATTGTTCTTTTTTTTATTATTTTCATTTTCAGCAACTTACGCAAACGAAGAGCGTGATTCAGGAAACCTCGACGCCCCTCTTTCTTTAGAAAGCGATGTAGCGCTTCCTGAAGGGCTGTGGCCCGCAGGCGATAACAGCGCAGCTGAAGTGCCTGAAGAAGCGCCCAGTATGGCGGTGATTCCCCCGTCGCCTCTTGACCCGCCGCCGCTGAAACAGCTCACACTAATGCTAGACTGGTACTTAAGCCCCCAGCATGCCGCCCTTATCGTGGCGAAAGAGCGGGCCCTGTTTGCCGCCCAAGGGCTTGAAATCGAGCTATTAACCCCAGCCGACCCCTCCATTGCGATTAAGCTGCTGGCGGCCGGAGAAGTGGATTTAGCGCTCACCCGCCAGCCGCTGCTACATTTACATGCCCACGATGGCGCGCCAATCACACGCATCGCCACGCTGATAGAAACGCCGTTAAATGCAGTGATCGTGGCAGGTGAAGCGCCAGCACCAGCAGCGGTTGCCGACGCCCTAGCCGATTTACACTACGGTTATTCCACCCGCGAGGGGCGTGATGTGTTAGTGGAACAACTTCTGCCCCGTTCAGTGCGCCAAGTCGATGACTTCGTTGCGCCTGAAAGCGTCCATTTTGATGCCGCCGATGCACTACGTTCGAGCAGAGTCGACGCCGTGGCGGATGGTTTTTTTCATACGCTGCCCCAGCAGCTCGCCTCCGATGGCATCGTCACTCATACCGTGCGCTACAGCGACATCGATATCCCGCGCCACGATGGGCTGATTCTATTAGCCAATAGCGACTCCGTTGCTCGTCAGGCCACCACCTGGTCGCGGGTGCTAATCGCTCTGGAAGAGGCCAGCAACTGGATGATTGAGCACCCCGAAGAAGCCTGGACGCTGCTGGTCACAACACACCCCGTACTGGATAACCCCATCAATCAAGAGGCGTGGGATGACCTGCTCCGCCGCGTTGCGTTAAGCCCTGCGGCACTAGACGAGCGGCGCTATGCGGCGTTTGAAAGCTACTTGCAGAGTGCGGGCGTCACAGAAAATTCAATTCCCGTCACGCGGCTGGCGGTGAACCCCCACTTACTGATGGAGCGCTAACCCGCACGCCGTAATTACGATTGCGCCGCTATAAAGGCGTCGATCGCTTGCTGAAACGCATCAGGCTGGTCGGCATGCAGCCAGTGGCCAGCGTTTTTGAGGGTGACCAGCCGCGCCCGAGGCAGCACTTCACGCAGCGCTGGCAGCATATCATCGCTCACGTAGTGGGAATCAGCACCTCGCAGTACCAGCGTTGCACCCTCAAATGGGGAATCACCATCGGGCTGCCCGATAATGGCTTCATAGCCGCGTTGAATTTCATCCAGACCAACCCGCACGCCCATCACGCCATTCTCGTCACGCACCAAGTTAGTCGCCAAGAATAGCCGTGTGGGGCGAGAATCGACGTGTTCTGCCAGCAAAGCGTCTGCTTCGCGGCGATTGGTTGGCTTGCCTTTTCGTACTTGCTCCAGGGCAGCAAACACATCGTCATGGCCGTGCTGATAGGCCACCGGGGCAATATCAGCCACCATGAGCGATAGGCAACGCTGCGGCGCTTGGCGCGCCAGCGTAATGGCTACCTTGCCGCCCATGGAGTGGCCTAAAATATGCGCTTGCTCAATACCCAGCTTATCTAACGCTGCCAGCACATCCTGGCTCATGGCGCTATAGCTCATGCCTTCTGCGTGTGGGGAGCGTCCGTGATTACGCAGGTCCACCGCCACTACCCGGCGCTTGCGCTGCCACACTTTCAAATGCGAGCGCCAATTATCGGCACTGCCGAGCAAGCCATGAATCACGACCAGCGGCTGGCTATCCGCGTCGGCGTCAGCAGGCAGGTCAATCGCGTAAAGATCCACGGGGACATTGTCGGTCATGCTATTTCCTTATCGGTTAAGCGGTTCGCGGCGCAGCATCGTCCTGCCCTGTCCATACCACCAAGCGGCGCGTTAGCCAGGCAAGCAGCAGACCATAGAGGGGCAGGAAGAACAGCAGGCTAATGCCCAGCTTAATGGCGTAGTCAACGGCAGCAATTTCTACCCAGTGCTGAGCCATAAAGGGGTCAGGACTGTTATAGAAGGCGGTGGCAAAGAAGGCAAACGTATCGGCAAGATTGCCCAGAATGGTCGAGCACACAGGTGCGACCCACCACGCCCACTGGCGCAGGCGGTCAAACACCTGCACATCGAGCAGTTGCCCCAATACGTAAGCAAGGAAGCTGGCAACTGCAATGCGGGCAACAAACAGGTTCCACTCGCCGAGTGCCTCAATGCCGGCAAAGCTGCCGCGTGGGAAGATCACTGACACCACGTAAGACACCAACAGCGCCGGAAACATCACGCGTAGGATAATCGTGCGGGCTGGCCCTTTACCAAATAGGCGCACCGTTAAGTCGGTGGCTAGAAAGATAAACGGAAAGCTGAACGCACCCCAGGTGGTATGAAACCCAAACAGCGTAAACGGTAGCTGCACCAGATAGTTACTGGCAGCAATGATGGCGATATGGAAGGCGACCATTACCATGAGGCAACGGCGATGCTGAGCGTCGGTTAAAGCAAACATACAGATTGGCCTTTTTTTGGTTGATAGAGGGGTTAGGGAACCCTCGAAAAAGCGCGTTGAGCGCCACTGGGGCGCGCATTATACGCGTTCCTCACGGTAATAAAAAAAAGCATAAAATTGAACGCACAAAGCCGCCCATGGGGTTGGGCGGCTTTGTGCGTGGTTTGAGCGTGGCAGAGAAGATGCTTAGCTATCGGTGGAGGTTGCTTGATCGGCAGCACCCACGTTGCGTTCACGCATCGCTGCATGCACATCTTCCAAACTGGTGGGGTCATCAATGGTAGAGGGAATGCCGAAGGATTTTCCATCGGCGATATTGCGCAGCAGTTTGCGCAGTATCTTGCCCGAGCGGGTTTTGGGCAACCGGTTCACTATCAGCACCTGCTTAAAACAGGCGATGGGGCCGATATGTTCACGCATGCGCTCAATCAGTTCTGCTTCCAAGGTTGCTTCGTCGCCATTAAAGCCATCTTTGGGAATCACTAGCCCCACTGGTAGCTGCCCTTTTAGTTCATCATGAATACCGATTACCGCACATTCCGCCACTGCCGGATGCGCGCCCACTACTTCTTCCATCTCACCGGTAGAAAGGCGATGACCCGCTACGTTAATCACATCATCGGTGCGCCCCATGATGAACAGGTAGCCCTCCTCATCAAAGTAGCCGCCGTCGCCGGTTAGGTAATAGCCAGGGTAAGCGGCCATGTAGGCACTGTGAAAGCGCTGCGGATCACGCCATACACCCACCAAACACCCCGGCGGCAGCGGCTGCTTGATGACGACGCTGCCCTGTTGCATGGCGGGCGCCTGTTCGCCGTCGCGGTCCAAAATCTGCACGTTGAAACCAGGCACAGGGTAAGTAGCAGAGCCTGCTTTAGTGGCCGTTACTTCGATGCCTGGTAGGTTGGCGGCAATTGGCCAGCCGGTTTCAGTTTGCCACCAGTGGTCGATGACCGGCACATCGAACAGGTCATCCAACCAATGAAAAGTCGGTGGATCTAAGCGCTCACCAGCAACATATAAGTGCTGCAGGCTGCTGATATCGTACTTTTCCAACTGCTTGGCGTCAGGGTCCTCTTTTTTGATGGCCCGAAACGCTGTTGGGGCGGTGAAAAAACTCTTCACTTTGTACTCATCAATCAAACGCCAAAACGCTCCCGCATCCGGTGTTTTCACCGGTTTACCTTCATACACTACCGTGGTACAGCCACGCAGTAGCGGTGCGTAAACAATATACGAGTGCCCCACGACCCAACCCACATCCGAGGCGGTAAACATCACATCGCCTGGATTAAGGTCGTAAATCACTTCCATCGAATAGGCCAAGGCGACCGCATAGCCGCCAGTGTCTCGCACCACGCCTTTGGGCTTGCCAGTAGTGCCGGAGGTATAGAGCACATACAGCGGGTCGGTGGCTTTCACGGGTACGCAATCCACAAAGGGAGCATCCGCCACCAGCTCGTGCCAGTCCACATCGCTGGGTTGTAACTCTGCACGATGCGCTGCGCGCTGAAATACCACGCAAGCATCTGGCTTGAAGCTGCTCAGCGAGATAGCTTTTTCGACAATGGGCTTATAGGGCAGCACTTTATCAACTTCGACTCCACAGGAAGCAGCAATCACTACTTTCGGTTCGGCATCTTCAATGCGAGCTGCCAGCTCGTGGGGCGCAAAGCCGCCAAACACTACCGAGTGCACCGCGCCTAAACGGGCGCAGGCGTACATGGCAATCAGCGCCTCAGGCACCATGGGCATATAAATAATGACACGGTCGCCTTTGGTTACCCCCAGCTTGGCAAGACCGCCAGCAAACCGCGCCACCCGGTCGCGTAGCTCAAGGTAGCTAATGGTTTGCTTGGATTGAGTAACCGGTGAGTCCCAATAAATGGCGGGGTGATCACCGCGCCCTTGCTCAACGTGGCAGTCAATGGCGGCATAGCAAATATTCAGTTCGCCATCGCCAAACCAGCGAGCGTGCTGCTGGTCGTCATAGGTAAGGATGGCGCTAGGCGGCGTGTACCAAGGCACCCTCTGAGCCTGTTCGGCCCAAAAGGTGTCCGGCTGTTCGATAGAGTGCTGGTAGGTATGCTGATAGAGGCTCATGGTGACCTTGTGATTATTGTGTCGGTTGATAAGCATCTTCGAAGCAAAGATGAATTGTTGACACTTTATAAAGTAACCATCAATTTCACCCTCATACTATGGGATAAAACGCGACCAAAGCCGTAGCCAAACGCAGACATTGTCGACAAAAAAGCCTTCACTACCATTGATAGAGCGTTAAACCCATATTTGGACAAAAACCGCTAAATTACTGATCATTAAACAACCCAATCCTCGCGACGCGACGATGGCCACATAATCTATAACAACGCTGTCACTACAGTGTAGGCAAGGAGATCCTCATGTCTGCTTCTACTAGCGCCGCTGAACGTCTTCTGGAACATAACTGTCATGCTATTGAAGCAGGCACTAACCTGCTCAAAGCGTTGGCGAATGAAAAACGCCTGCAGATCCTGTGTTTGTTGGCAGAAAAAGAGCTGTCGGTAACGCAAATTAATCAGCAGCTTTCATTGAGCCAGTCGGCGCTTTCTCAGCACTTGGCGATTTTGCGTCGCGACCAGTTGGTCAATACGCGGCGGGAGTCTCAAACCATCTATTATTCACTCAGCAGCGAAAGCGCCAAGGCAATTATTAACACCCTGGCGCAACACTATGCTGCCTAGTATTGGGCACTCAGTCTTGGCTACTTAGCACTCGCTGTTCAAGCGAATCTAACGACGCTGCCAGCCTGCCGCGTCGATCACGCCCAGAGCCTTCACCATGGCATGCTCCACGCCCGCCGATACCGCTAGCCCGACCTTGCGGCTGATGGTTTTCGGCGGCTCTAGCTTCACACGATACACCTGGGCTTGGGCGATACGCTCTACTAAATAGGCCTCGCTGGTTCCCACGCTATCCACCAGCTTCTGCTCTAATGCTTCACTGCCGTACCAAATCTCTCCGGTGGCAAGTTTTTCAATATCCATATCGGGCCGATGCTTAGCCACGTAAGTTTTAAATAGGCGGTGAGTGTTTTCTAGGTCATCGATAAATTTCTCACGCCCTTCTTGGGTGTTTTCCCCGAGCACGGTCAACGTGCGCTTATATTTACCGGCAGTAAGTAGCTCAACATCGATATCGTTGCGTTTGAGAAGGCGATGAATATTGGGCACCTGGGCGACCACGCCAATAGAGCCAATCACCGCAAACGGCGCGGCTTTAATGTGGCTGGCGGTACAGGCCATCATGTATCCACCGCTGGCGGCCACTTTGTCGATGCATACCGTGGTGGTGAGCCCCGCTTCTCGCAGCCGGTCCAATTGAGCAGCGGCTAAGCCATAGGCGTGTACCAGACCACCTGCTGATTCCAAACGCACAATGACTTCATCATCAGTGCTGGCCACCTCAATCACCGCCGATACCTCTTGGGCGAATTGCTCGGCTTGCGAGGCTTTAATATCGCCATGGAAATCCAGTACCCATACTTTTTGGGTGTTTTGGGCCTCGCTCTTGTCTTTCTTGGCCGCCTTTTGCCGGGCTTTCTCTTCGTGGCGAAACGCTTTAACCAGTTTTTTACGCGCCCCCTGGGCAGTTGTGGTGACACGTAACCGCCGGTTACGCGCTCGGCGCTGATCATTCAGAGATTCAACATGCAGTTTTAGGCCATGCTCGTTGCTCTCTTTACCGCGCAGCACCAGTAAAACCAGCAGGCCAGCCGCCAACATTACCAGGGTTGTTTGCAGTAAGAATGTGCCCATTTCTGCGAGCCATTCAGCCATTGTCACTCTCCTATTACGGTGTTTAAACGTTTAAAACAATTACCTTTTTTTACTATCTGGCACGCATACTCTACATACGTTGCACACGAGGCTTGATTAAAACAAATGTTTGAAATAGTCTCGTCTTAGGCATTACCTGATGTTTCCCATTAACGCTTAGGAACTTACCTATGTCATCCACTACGCTTGAAAAGTTGCAGTCCCGCTTTAACCCAGAGGCTGCAAAAGGTATGAACGAGGTTTTCCAGTTTCATTTTTCTGACGCCGGTAGCCACTATCTGGATATTCAGGACGGCACACTCGGGGTACACGAAGGCGAACACGATGATCCGTCGGTCAGTCTAAGCATGAGCACCGACACACTAAAAGGGATTATGAACGGTGACATTAACGGCATGACAGCCTTTATGACCGGCAAGCTGAAAGCCACCGGTAACGTGATGCTGGCAACCAAGCTTACTAGCCTGTTTCCCAGCCAGTAAGCCCAGCATTAGCGCCACTTGGCCAAGTGAGTTTCGATCAAGTCTCGCGAAATAGAGTAAGGCGGCGGCAGCGACGGTAACTGCCGCGGCGAAAACCACGCGGCGTCGCTAATTTCCACGCCATCAATTCTGATGCGCCGCGTGGTGGCTTCGGCAAAAAAGCCAAACATCAGCGAATGCGGAAAAGGCCACGCCTGACTATGGTGGTAACGCAGTTGGTCCACATGCACGCCCACCTCTTCAAATATCTCTCGATGCACGGCCTCTTCCGCCGACTCCCCAGGCTCAACAAACCCTGCCAAAGTAGAGTAACGCCCAGGTGGAAAACGCGGGCTACGGGCTAGCAGCATCGCTTCTCCACTGGTCACCAAAGTAATGATACAGGGCGAAATACGCGGATAGTTACGATGACCGCAGGCATAGCAGTGCATCGCGAACTCTGCTTCAAGCTTGGTCGCCTTTTCGCCGCAGCGGCCGCAGAAGCGATGGTTCTCAAGCCAGGCGCCTACCTGCAAGGCCGTTGAGAGCAGACCAAACCAGGAGGCAGGCAGTTCCCCTAGCCACTGGCGTCCGTCAATCCAGTCATCGCCCGGCTTATTCTCCACCAGCAGCGCCACGGGCTCATCGTGCCAGTAGCACAGCGGCTGCATGTGTTCGTTCCAGGGCTGAAACGGCTGGAGCGGGCTTAGCTCTCCGGTTAATGGTGCTGGCGCAATATGGCTACGAGAAACGCGGACCACCCGCCCTTCTCTAGCATGATGAGGAATTTCACGTTTAAGCATCGGCAGTTGTACCGTCTAACGGTTCTTGAAACCAGCGCAACTGGTGCGCTTCGCACTTAGCTTGATGGGCAGCACGCTCTTCATCGCTTGGGCGCACTACCCGTAACTGGCCAGGTGTTAACGACAGTCGCTGCACCGACAGTCCTTCATTAGCCTGGTTTTGCTGATTTTTTTCGCCACCGCTGTCGGCATCTAGCGTAAGCGCCGTTTGTCCCCCCGTCATTGCTAGGTAGACATCAGCCAGGATTTCGGCGTCTAACAGTGCTCCGTGAAGTACCCGGTGACCATTATCAATATCGTACCGCTTACACAGCGCATCCAGACTATTACGCTGGCCGGGGTGCATCTCCCGTGCCATGACGAGCGTATCCAGAATCCGACAGTGGTCCCGCACTGGGCCTAACGCGGGAGCTTGGCGGCGCTTATTAAGCATGCCTAGTTCATGATCAATAAAGCCAACATCGAAGGGTGCGTTATGAATGACTAGCTCAGCCCCTTCAATAAACGCCCAAAAATCATCTGCAATTTCGGCAAAAACCGGCTCGTCGGCGACTTTAGCGTCATCAATACCGTGTACCGCCACCACTTCTGCATCAATATGGCGCTCTGGGTTGATGTACTGGTGGTAGGTGCGCCCGGTAAAGCGTCGATTAATCATCTCGACGGCACCGATCTCTACCAGTCGGTGGCCATCTTTGGGGTCAATGCCGGTGGTTTCCGTATCTAGGATGACTTGGCGCATGCCGCTCTCCTCTGGTGTTCATCGATGGCTTCATTAGCCAACTCATCTGCACGCTCATTACCAGGATGACCACTGTGCCCTTTTACCCAGTGCCACTCTACTTGATGCCGCTGGGTTTCTTCGTGGAGGGTCTTCCAGAGCTCAGCATTTTTCACGGGCTGCTTGGACGCCGTTTTCCAACCGCGCTTAATCCAATTATGGATCCACTGGGTAATGCCCTGGCGCACGTATTGTGAGTCGGTCCATAGCGCCACTTCGCAAGGCTTATTGAGGGTTCGCAGTGCCATGATGGCAGCCATTAGCTCCATACGATTATTGGTCGTATCTGCTTCATAGCCTTTTAAGGTTTTCTGATGAGGGCCGCTTTCCAGCACCACCCCCCAGCCACCCGGGCCTGGATTACCTCGGCAGGCCCCATCGGTATATACCGTCACACGGGGCAGCCCCTCGGCGGCTTGCTTACTCACGTTCACTATCCTTTTTTAGACGACGTTGACCTGCCGGATACCGCATAGGCGCACCCGTGCGTGTGGCCCCTAACGATGAGGGCGACACAGGCGCGCGTAACCCAAATTTCACACGCTGAACCGGTGCATGGCGCTGGCGACGCTGCGCTTGAATCATATAACTTTCGCCCAGAGGAAGATTATGCCGACGCCCTAACGCCTCCCAGCGCTCTCCGCAGGCGGTGCTCATCGGGCCACGAAAGCAGCAATAGTCTACGCGCTCCACCTCAAAATCGACAAACGCCAGCCAATCCTTGAGCCGGCTCGCAGAGCGCCAATGGCCGCTCCAAGGGAAGTCTGCCTGCTGCTTGCGCCAGCGCTGGGTCAGCCCGTTCAAGCCTAGCGGGTTAAAACCAAACAGTACCAACACGCCATTATCCGCCGTAACGCGCGCGGCCTCTTGCAGCGTGTAGTGCGCATCGGAAAGATGTTCTAACCAGTGATGAATGACAACGGTATCGAGGCAACAGTCGGGGAGCGCCAAACGATCCGGTGGGCATACCAACGTCGAGTCGCTGTCTGCCAACGCAAGGCTGGGTGCCCAGCGAATCGGGTGAGCGATTGCTGACATTGTCATTAATGCCGGCCCCATACCCATCTCTAGGCTATGCCCGCCCTTACGGCCCTCAACCACCGGGCCAAGGCAGGCCCGCTGGGTTTCCCATAGCACGCGTCCTGCCTCTGTTTGCCAGTACGCCTGCGCGTTGGTCATGCGCTGGGCGAGGCTGGTGGCCTTTGGCGAATTTGACATAAACAGCGCTTCCCTCCACAGTAACGTCTTTTTAACGTCGTTATGCGCCTAGCTTCCGCGCGCACAGCCCGTCATTTTGAACCTTAAAGGATCTCGCCCATGATGAGCGTGACACCGATTCCCGCCCTAAGCGACAACTATATTTGGCTAATAAGACAGGATACCAGTCAAAGTGTTTGCGTGGTGGACCCCGGTGAAGCCGCGCCTGTCATCGAGTTCCTCGAGCGTGAATCGCTCACTCTGGATACCATTCTGATTACTCATCATCATCAGGACCACACTGGCGGACTAGATGCGCTAACCAAACGCTATTCACCCCGTGTGATTGGTCCTGACAACCCCAGCATCAAAGGAATTGATGAGCGAGTGGGCGAAGGGGACCAAGTACGCATTATGGGGCGCCTGTTTGAAGTTATGGCCACTCCTGGCCATACACTTGATCACATTAGCTACTTTACGCCGGGTATTCCTGGCCTGCTTTTCTGCGGCGACACGCTATTTTGCGCCGGTTGCGGACGCTTGTTTGAAGGCACCCCAGAGCAGATGTTTACTTCATTGAACCGCTTTGCGGAACTACCTGAAGATACCCTGGTCTTTGCAGCACATGAATACACGCAGGCGAACCTGACGTTTGCACGTGCTGCCGACCCTGATAATGATGCTGTTACGCATGCACTGCAGGAGTGTGAGAAGGCACGGATGTTAGACCGGCCTACTTTACCCAGCACGATAGGACGCGAGCTGAAAATCAACCCCTACCTGCGCGTGGGCACCGATAGCGTGCGCCAAGCGGCAGGCTCTCAGGGGGCAAACGATGATGACCTCGCCACGTTCACCACTCTACGGGAGTGGAAGAACCGTTTTTAAGAACGCTATCGAATAGAAACGAACCAAACTATGACCTATCGAACGATTCGCCAGCGCTTACTGTTAAGCGCTGGCAGTACCGTAATAATGGGCCTTTTTCTGGCCGCAGCGGCAAACTCTCAAGCCTCTGCCACTGACACAAACCGCACCTATACCACTGCTAATGACGCATCGATGGACGATGGTAACCAGAAAAATACCAATCGTTTTCAGCCTACTGCGTTACATCACCACTTCTGGGAAGCCCTTGTGCTTGAACCCCAGGATGCCTGGAGCTCACTACGCTCAAGCTTCCAATGGCAGGAAAAAGACTTGCCTGCCGATGCTCAGGCTAGAGTCGATGAGTGGATTGAGTACTACCGCTCCAGCCCGCATAACATCGCGGCTATTACCGAGCGCGCCACCCCTTGGCTTGCCTGGATTGCGCAGCAGGTCAGCGACCGCGGTCTGCCCGGCGAAATTGCCCTGATTCCTTTCATTGAAAGCTCGTTCGACCCCAGTGCGCGCAGTCACTTAGGTGCTGCTGGCCTGTGGCAGTTTATGCCAGGCACCGGCGATGCCTTAGGGCTGGTGCGTAACGGCAACTATGATGGCCGTTTGGATGTTGTGACTTCGACAGAAGCCGCGCTGGATTATCTAGAGATGCAGGCAGATCAGTGGTACGAAGGGGACCTGATGCTATCACTGGCAGCCTACAATGCTGGTGCCGGTACCGTGAACCGGGCTCAGCGCCAAGCACAGAGCCAAGGGTTGGATGGCAAATACTGGGATCTTTCCCTCCCCCACGAAACCATGCAATACGTGCCTAAGCTCAAGGCAATTGCGACGATTATTAATGATCCCGAGAAGTACGGTGTCAGCCTGCCGGATATCCATCCAGACCCCGCGTTTGCGAAAGTTCAATTGGAACAGCCGGTGAGCTTAGCCCAAGCCTCCCAGTTGTTGGATGTCAGCCAGTCCGCGCTGGCCGAGCTAAATCCTGGCCTGCTGAATGGCAGCCTCGACCCACGCAGTGCACAGACGCTTCTAGTGCCTGAAGAAGTTGATACGCAGGTATTAGCTCAGCTTTCGCAGTCAGATAGTACCGCGCTTGCTTCCAACAGCACGCCCGACGTGCACCGCGTTGAGCGAGGCGATAATCTTTCTGCTATTGCCGCGCAGTATAATCTTGATCAGCAAGACTTAATCAGGTGGAATGCTATAGATCGCCCGGAAGCACTGCAGCCAGGACAGCTGCTGTCGCTCTCTGGTCGTTAACACTCTCTGGCTACTAACGCATCAGATCAATAGTTTAGAATTAAGGCTTTGCAAGGTGTTCACCTAGGTTTTGTTACTACAGGAAGTTGCCAATGCCACGTGGTGTGATGTTCACTAAAACGCTTTTGCTAATAAGCGGCTTGCTGCTGAGTATGTCGCTATTTGCTTCAGATGAGGCCGTTGACACCACCACTACTGCTGTTGAAACGGTGCATGGGCTATCGCTTTACGATAGCCCGGAATTGCCGGAAGATTTCACCTACTTTCCCCACGTTAATCCGCAAGCTCCCAAAGGCGGCTCCATTACACACACCGCCGTAGGCGGTAGCTTCGATTCCACCAATCCTTTTATTATTCGCGGAACGCCCGCCACCGGCATTTCTCAAATTTATGACACGCTGATGGCCAGCAACCCCAATGAGCCGTTTAGCCTTTATGGCTTACTAGCGAAAGGCGTGCGCCTAGATCCTGAGCGCCGCTGGATTGAGTTCGACCTACGTGAGGAAGCTCGCTTTCAGGATGGCGAGCCGGTCACTGCCTACGACGTAGTATTCTCCTTTGACTTGCTACGTGAAGAGGGTAACCCCTTCTATGCCAGCTATTATGCGGGCGTTGAGCGAGTCATCGCTATAAACGAACATCAGGTACGCTTCGAGTTCAACGATACCGAGTCTCGGGAGCTGCCGCTGATTGTGGCCCAGCTCCCCATTCTTCCCCGCCACTATTGGGAACCCCGCGACTTTAGCGCCCCAACCCTGGAAGCACACCCAGGTTCCGGCCCCTACCGGATAAGCGAAGTGGACCCAGGGCGACGCATTGTGTACCAGCGCAACGAGAACTACTGGGGCAAAGATCTACCGGTCAACGTCGGCCGTTACAACATCGACCGCGTGGTATACGAATACTATCGAGACCGGGATATCGCCTGGGAGGCGTTTAAAGCCGGGTTAACAGATTTCCGTATTGATGCCCGCGCAGCCACCTGGGCCATTGGCTACAACTTTCCCGCCTACCAAGATGGCCTGATTAAGCGCATCACCGTTCCTGATGTAAACCCGTCGATGATGCAGGCGTTTGTCTTCAACCTCCGCGAAGAGAAATTTCAAGACCCACGGGTGCGTGAAGCCTTGAGCCTGACGTTCGACTTCCCCTGGTTAAACACCAATATTTTCTATAACACCTACGCTCGCACGGAGAGCTTCTTCCAAAACTCGGAAATGGAAGCCATCGGCGAACCCTCCGAGGCTGAACTGGCGTTGCTCGAACCGTTTCGTGATGAGCTGCTGGCATCTCATCAGTCAGAGCGACTTTTCACTGATCCACTCCCCATTGAGCATCCGGTGGAGCTTCGTGAACGCTTAAGGCTAGCGCTTGAGCTTCTGCGTGAAGCGGGTTACCGCGTCGATGATGGCGTACTGGTTAATGCCGAAGGCCGCCCACTCTCGCTGGAGGTACTGCTTTACGACTCAGGCTTAGAGCGCGTTGTGCAGCCCATGCTGCGGAACATGGCGCGCTTGGGTATCCAGACCTCCCTACGCATTGTCGATATCAACCAGTACCTTAACCGCGTACGGGATTATGACTACGACATAGTGATCAGCCACTTCCCGCAATCCAATAACCCCGGTAACGAACAGCGGGACTACTGGACCAGCGCCGCCGCCGAAGCGCCGCAAAGCCGCAATCGGATGGCACTGGCCCACCCCGCCGTTGATGCCCTGGTGGAAGAGATCATTCGGGCAGAAGACCGCGAGTCACTGGATACCGCTACCCGCGCCCTTGATAGGGTGCTGCGCTGGGGCTTTTATGTGATCCCCCACTATCACTCCGGCGAGACACGCATTGCAGTATGGGATAAGTTTGGTTACCCGGAACCATTTCCCGCCTACGCCATGGATTTAGATGCCTGGTGGGTAGATAGCGAACGTGAAGCAGCGCTGCAGCGACGTAATCGTCGCCGCTAGCGTTTGTCGTTGCGGCTGACCCTCGTTTATCACAATCGCTCACAACAATAGCCTGTTTACATCATTTCGTGGAGTGCGCTGTGGCACGTTATACCCTACGCCGACTGCTACTAATGATCCCGACCCTGTTCGGAATCATGCTGCTTAACTTCATGATTGTGCAAGCCGCCCCCGGCGGGCCGATTGACCAAATGCTGGCGCGTTTTGAAGGCGCTAACGCTATGGCCAGCACACGGCTGGATATGGGCGGTGCCGATGTACAGGTCAACGATGACTCCCGCGGGGCGCGCGGTATCGACCCGCGCTTTATCGAACAGTTGGAGCAGCAGTTTGGCTTTGATAAGCCTGCCCATGAACGTTTCATCGGCATGATGGCGGACTATCTCACCTTGGATTTCGGCACCAGCTTTTTTAGAGACAGGCCGGTGATTGACCTGATGATCGAGCGGCTGCCGGTGTCGATCTCCCTCGGTTTATGGACCACCCTGCTGGTCTATGTGATTTCCATTCCGTTAGGCATTCGTAAAGCCCTGCGCCACGGTTCACGCTTCGACGTATGGACATCGGGGCTGGTCATTGTCGGGTATGCGATTCCTGGTTTTCTGTTCGCCATTCTACTAATAGTACTGTTTGCTGGCGGCACCTACCTGGACTGGTTCCCGCTACGCGGGCTGACCTCGCCGGATTTTGACGAGCTATCCGCTTGGGGCAAAGTGAAAGACTACTTCTGGCACATCACCCTGCCGGTTATCGCGGCGGCCATTGGCAGCTTCGCCACCCTCACCATGCTAACCAAAAATAGCTTTCTGGATGAAATCCATAAGCAGTATGTACTCACTGCCCGAGCCAAAGGCGCCGATGAGCAGCGCGTGCTGTATGGGCACGTCTTTCGCAATGCCATGCTAATTATTATCGCGGGTCTGCCCTCGGCAATGATCGGTATTTTCTTTACCGGCGCGCTGCTGATCGAGGTGATTTTCTCCCTGGATGGGCTGGGCCTGCTGGGCTTTGAAGCGGTCATGCAGCGTGACTATCCGGTAATCTTCGGTACGCTGTTTCTCTATACCGTCATCGGGCTGCTGCTCAAACTGATCTCGGACTTAACCTATGTGTGGGTTGATCCGCGTATCGATTTCGCGTCGAGGGAGTCTTAATATGCACGTTCTTACCTCACGCCTCTCGCCTATTACCTTGCGCCGACTGGCGGCGTTTAAAGCTAACCGCCGTGCACGTATCTCGCTGTGGCTCTTTGGCATCCTGTTTATCATCAGCCTGTTTGCCGAGCTGGTCGCCAACGACAAACCGATTGTGATGCAGTATGACGGCCAGTGGTACGTGCCGCTGCTGGTGGATTATCCAGAAACCGAGTTCGGAGGTTTCCTCCCTACCCGTGCCGATTACCTGGACCCGTTTATCCAGCAGCAGATCAGCGACCACGGCTGGGCGCTCTGGCCGATCATTCCGTTCTCCTATCAAACCCTGGATATGCAGATGACGCAACCCTCGCCTGCGCCGCCGGATAGCCGCCACTGGCTGGGCACCGACGACCAGGGCCGCGACGTACTGGCGCGGGTGATTTATGGGTTCAGGCTATCCGTAGCATTTGCGCTAGTGCTCACCGCTGGGTCATTGGTGATTGGCGTTTTTGCTGGCGGGGTACAGGGCTACTTCGGCGGCAAGGTGGACCTCATTGGCCAGCGAGTCACCGAGATTTGGTCAGGCCTGCCGGTGTTGTTTTTATTGATTATTTTGGCCAGCTTTGTACAGCCTGGCTTCTGGTGGCTGCTGGGTATCATGCTGCTTTTCTCCTGGCTGGGGCTTGTGGATATTGTTCGTGCCGAGTTTTTGCGGGCCCGCAACCTGGAGTACGTTCGCGCCGCCAAAGCCATGGGGCTTCCTTCACGGCTGATTATGTGGCGGCACGTACTGCCTAATGCCATGGTCGCCACGCTGACGTTTATTCCCTTTCTGTTCACTGGTGCCATCGGCACGTTAACCGCACTGGACTTCCTCGGCTTTGGGTTGCCACCGGGCGCTCCATCGCTGGGTGAGCTAGCCGCCCAGGGCAAAAATAACCTGCACGCCCCTTGGTTAGGGATCACCGCCTTTATGACCCTGGCGATCATGCTTTCCCTGCTGGTATTTATTGGCGAAGGCCTACGCGACGCCTTCGACCCACGCCATGTTAAACAGCGTCCTACTTCTATCCAGCAAACCTCTGTCCAGGAAACGTCTCATGTCTGAGCCTACTGCCAAACCGCTACTGCAACTTAATGAGCTAACGGTAGCCTTTGACGGCAAGGTTGTGGTGGAGGCGCTGTCGCTCACGGTCAACGCAGGGGAAACCTTGGCCATTGTAGGCGAGTCAGGCTCAGGAAAATCGGTCTCTGCCCTGGGCGCCATTGACCTGCTGCCCAGTAACGCAGAGGTACGCGGCGAACGCTGGTTGGAAGGAGCCGATCTTAACAAGCTAAGCAAACGCGACTGGAACGGCATTCGCGGCAATCGCGTGGGGTTTATTTTTCAAGAGCCGATGACCTCGCTTAACCCGCTGCACCGCATTGGCAAACAGATTAGCGAAACGCTGCGGCTACACCAAGGGCTGAGCGGTTCAGCCGCTCGCAGCAAAGCAAAAACGCTGCTTGAGCAAGTCAAACTGCCTCGCCCTGACGAGTTGCTGGATGCTTGGCCTCATCAGCTCTCTGGCGGGCAGCGCCAGCGGGTGATGATTGCCATGGCGATTGCCAACAACCCCGCGCTACTGATTGCCGATGAACCCACCACCGCACTCGATGTCACCGTGCAGCAGGAGATTCTCGCGCTGCTTAAAGAGCTGCGCGACCAGCACGGCATGGGCGTACTGCTGATTAGCCATGACTTAAACCTGATACGCCGCCACGCCGACCGCATCTGCGTGATGTATCAGGGCAAGGTTCAGGAAACCGGCCACGTTGCTGAAGTGTTTAGCAACCCACAAAGCGATTACACCAAGGCGCTGATTGCCGCCGAACCCGAAGGCCGCCCTGCAGAACCCGCAAACACAACGCCTCTGCTGACAACACAACAACTGCGGGTAAGCTTTAAGCGGCCTAAAACGGGGCTGTTTCAGCGCCAGCCCCCCGCCTTTGAGGCGTTAAAGGCCACCAACCTGACTATTGCCCCCGGTGAAACCTTGGGCATTGTTGGAGAGTCGGGGTCCGGTAAAACGACGCTCGCCTCGGCGATTATGCGTTTGGTCGCCAGCCAGGGTGAGGTGCAGCTTGGCGATACACCGCTCAGCCAGCTCTCGGGGGATGCGCTCCGCCGCCAACGCCACCGGCTGCAGATGGTGTTTCAAGACCCCTACGGCGCCCTTTCACCGCGGATGCCGGTATTCGATATTGTCAGTGAAGGCTTGCGCTTTCACTATCCAAAGCTTAGCGATGCGGAAGTGGCCGAACGGGTACACCGCACCCTGCGTGAAGTAGGCTTACCGGAGAGCTGCGCGGCCCGCTACCCCCACGAGTTTTCTGGCGGGCAGCGCCAGCGCATTGCCGTGGCGCGGGCAATTATTTTAGAGCCTGAGTTGATAGTGCTTGATGAGCCCACGTCCGCCCTTGACCGCACCGTGCAAAAGCAGCTGGTTGTGCTGCTGCGCGAACTGCAAGCCCGCCGCCAGCTTAGCTATCTGTTTATCAGCCACGACCTTGCCGTGGTACGGGCGATGGCGCATCGGGTCATGGTGCTAAAAGATGGCGAAGTGGTCGAACAAGGCAACTGCTTGGACGTACTTGCTGCCCCTCAACACGCCTATACCAAAGCACTCATCGAAGCTGCGCACTTGCACTAAGTGCCTGCTTAACTTTTTGTTTAAGCAATTTTTCGGATGTTCTGCAGCCTTTAGTCAAAACAAGATAACGGTATAAAATATAGTGTTTTTACGCAAACAAGATACCGCAATGGACATCTAGTCCATTGCGGTATCTCAACGGAAAAAGGTCGCTTAAAAGCTGGCGATCTCTTCCGGAGTAAGCTCCCGCCATTCGCCAGGAGCAAGGTCATCGGGCAGCAATACATCACCAATCGAGCGGCGATGTAGCGCGTTAACGTGGTTGCCTAAAGCGGCAAACATGCGCTTCACCTGATGGTAGCGCCCTTCGGTAATGGTGAGTTCCGCTTGTTGCGGGGTGATAAAACGCAGCGTGGCTGGCTGGGTAGGCGTTTCCTCACCTTCCAGTAAGATACCCTCAGCCACCTGTTCTATCGCCTGCTGGGCGGCCTCGCCTTCCATCGGCTCAGCCAACTCCGCTATATAGACTTTGGCACAGCGGTGGCGTGGCGAGGTCACTCGGTGCGACCATTGGCCATCATCGGTCAGTAACAGTAGGCCCGTGGTATCCACATCTAGCCGCCCTACTGGCTGCAGCCGCTCCACTTTAGGTAAGTCGATAATGTCGATTACCCGCGGGTAGAGACCCCGGCGAGCGGTACACTCCACATCCACCGGTTTATGCATCATCACGTAGCGAAGCCCCACTAGGGCGAGCCGTTCGCCGTTGAGCTTCACTTCGTCATTTTCAGTATCTACCTGGGTGGCCGCCTGCTTGATCGGTTCGCCATTGAGCGTCACTTCACCGTTTTTAAGCGCACGTTTTGCGAGGCTGCGGGTTAGCGGTGTGGTCTCACTTAAAAAACGATCAAGGCGCATTATTGCCCCACTCCTGGCAGCAACGAAAAGCGGTCGGCATCTTGCCAGGCAGGAAATTTTTCACGAAAGGCATCTAGGTCCGTTTTATCTAGCGTCCCCGTTTCAATAAACGGAGTATGGGCAGGATGGTCGATCAGCGGTTCGCCTTTAAAATCGACCAGCATGGAGTCGCCACTATAGGCCAGCCCCTTGGCATCTTCACCCACGCGGTTAACACCCACCACGTAGGCGAGGTTTTCCACCGCGCGCGCCTGTAGCAAGGTACGCCACGGATGCCGCCGAGGAGCGGGCCAATTAGCCACGCACAGGATGGCATCATACTCGAAATGCTCGCCCTCTGCTGGCTGCTGGCGCATCCACACTGGGAAACGCAGGTCGTAACACACACTAAGCTGCAGCTTAAAACCGTTGAGTTCTACGATGTGGCGCTGCTTCCCCATGCCATAGCGTTCATGCTCCCCGGCCATGCGAAACAGGTGGCGTTTGTCGTAGTAGCTCACTTCTCCCGTTGGCGTTGCCCACACCATACGGTTGTAGTACTGGCCGTCGTCAACAATGGCGACGCTGCCGGTCACCACGCAGCCCCTTGCCTTCGCCTGGGTTTGCAGCCAGGCAACGCTTTGGCTCTCTTTCATGGGCTGCGCCATTTCCCGGGAATTCATCGTGAAACCGGTGGCAAACATCTCTGGCAGTACAATCAGGTCAGTGTCGCGACTGTCTAAATCACCCAGCAGTGCCTCTAAATGCGTGTGGTTGGCTTGAGGATCTTCCCAGCGTAAGTCGCACTGCACCAGGCTAGTTTTTAATTGACTCATGCCGCGTCTCCTTTGCATCGGTGTCTTTATCAATTGTGTGCTAGATTAGCATTTTTACTTAATGAGGCTGCTATGCTTCCATCCGCTCCTAGGGACCCTGAAGCGGTCAAAGGCGTCATGTTTGGCTTAACCGCCTACATCATGTGGGGTTGTTTCCCGCTGTTTTTTGCCCTCTTTGACGGGATTCCGGCCTTTGAGATCTTGATTCACCGCATTTTGTGGTCGTGCCTATTCCTGGTGGGGCTGATTAGCGTGCTGGGCCGCTGGTCACCGGTCGTGGCTGCATTGGTGCACCCTAAGCGCTTGGGCCGAGTGTTAGCCTGCGCGCTGCTGATCGCCTTTAACTGGGGCATCTATATCTATGCGGTGGAGAGCAAACAGGTGCTGCAAGCCAGTTTAGGCTACTTTCTCACCCCGTTGGTGAATGTAGCACTGGGCATGCTAGTACTTCGGGAAGTCATGGCGAAGCTACAGCTTGTGGCGCTGGGCCTCGCCAGCCTTGCCATTGCGATTCAATTTATCATGCTGGGTGAATTACCGTGGCTTAGCTTGCTGCTTGCCCTTAGCTTCGGCAGCTATGGGCTGTTTCGTAAGCAAGTGCCACTGGATGGACTGTCAGGCCTCTTCGTGGAAACGCTGCTGCTATTCCCGCTGGCGCTAATGGCGCTTACCTGGATGAGCTGGCAGGGCGAGTCACATTTCCTCCACGATGCGCCCATGTCCGTGCTGTTAGTCGTGAGCGGAGTCTTAACTGCCCTGCCGTTGATGGCCTTTGCAGGCGCGGCGCGTCGCTTACGCTTGGCCACGCTGGGGTTCTTAATGTATATCAACCCCAGCATTCAGTTCCTAATTGCCTTGACGATTTTCGGTGAGCCCCTGGGCATGACCCAACTCGCTACGTTCTTGATGATCTGGACCGGTCTTGCGCTCTACTCCTGGTCCTCATGGCAATCACGCCCGCGTCAAGCGGTAGTTTGACGAAGCAGTCGGTAACGCTGGCTGCTCTTTATGAGCCACACTGGTTGCGGTGTTTTTTTCCGGCGGGTAGCCAACACGGAAACCGCCCCAGTGCTTGCCATTAATATAAATCGGCACTGAGAGGTCGTGCATGATCTCGCCAGTATCACGCTTGTAGGTTTGCAGTAGCAGCGGTTTCTCGTGTGCACCGCAACGGCTACCGGTAGGATCATCAAAAATACGCTTACTGCGGCAGTACTTTAGATCGTGGTCATAATCGCCGGTTGGCGCGCGGCTTACCGCAGCATTGTGGGTAGGCACGTAGCCGTTACGGTCACAAGCAATGGCGTAGCTCAAGCCATATTCGTTGAGTAACGGCTCCTGAAGGCTGGGCAACTGCTGATCCGTGAAAGAATCGAACCCAGTATGGTAAAGCGGGGGCCGAGTGCCGTTAATGGCCGCATAATCTGGTTGGAACAGCGCTCTTTCTGATAGCTCCCCTCGGGCAATGGCTTTCTCAAACAGTTTACCGATGCGGTCAGCGGTTTGGCGGGCGGCTAGGAAAACCGTTTGGTGCCGACCCATTAAGCGCTGCTGAGCTAGCTCGCCATCTATACCCTCTGCGGCATCCATCAGTGCGCGCGCCTGTAGCGCCAGTTCATGCATATTACGATTGCCTTCATCGACATCATCTTCCAATTGGCGCAGGCTGTCGGCAACGGTTTGGCTGTGCTCTTTGGTGCTGTTCATAGCGTCAGCAACGCTGGTTATCTCCTGTTGAACTTGATCAAACTCTTCGGTAATTGTAGCTAGGCTGCTGCCCACCCGCTGCATGCCCTGAGAGCGCTCGCGAACGCGGGTCATTAAGTCTCCCATAGTAGTCACCACGCTTTGCCCACTTTGGTGCATGTCTTTGACCAGTGCATCGACACTTTGCGTCGCAGTGGAGGTTTTCAAAGCGAGGTTACGCACTTCTCCCGCGACCACAGCAAAGCCCCTGCCATGCTCACCTGCTCGAGCGGCTTCAATGGAGGCATTCAGTGAAAGCAGATGGGTCTGTTCGGCAATGCCTTCAATCATTGAGGTGACGCTGCGCACACGCTCAATTTTATCGTTGAGTGCAGTCAGCATATCCAGCGCTTGGTTAGAGCGCTCAGCCACATCGGTCATATCATGGATGATAGCAGTTAGTTCATCGTGATTATGATGGCTAGCTTGCTGAGCATTATCGGCAAGGGCAGCCACCTGGGTAGCACTGGCACTGACCTGCATAATGGCAGCATTGATAGCGCTCATACTGGAGGATGCTTCGCTAGCCATAGTCTCCTGTTTGCCCAGCCGCTGAGCCATCAAGTCAGCGTAATGGGACACTTCCGCCGAGGCAATGGCCGTGCTACTGGCACGATTCATTAACCGGTAAGCCATAGCGCGCAGCGAGCCATAGTCTCTCAGGGGTTTTAGCCCGCGCACCGATTGCTTCAACCGGTGCTGATCAGCGCTATAAACACTATATAACCCGACAGCCATCACCCCCATACCACCCAATGAAGCGCACAACACAGCGAGGTATTTCCAAGCACCTGGTTGAGACACCAGCCCGATAGAGGCTATCAGTAGTAGCAATGGCACCAGCCAACGAAGTAGTCGCATGTGAGGCACTCTTTTTTAGTTGACGTTGTTGAGTTGGAAAACGCTGGGATGTAGGAGCCCCCTCTTTCTCAGTAATCTTAACGGGTTATGCTAATGAAAGAAGTAGCACTTTGGGGGAAGAGCGATGTGTATTGCTGGCAAGGAAACGGCAAATGCCGTAATTATCGTTATAACGCGCTAAACTATTGCCTTTATTTTCAATGCTGCCCTTATGCACACTCGGCCTAAGCCATAGGAGCTTATGTTTAAGCGCTATTTGCCTATTTTTACCTGGCTGCCCCACTACCATAAGCGTTTGCTTGGAGCCGACCTTCTGGCAGGCTTAATTGTGACCGTTATGGTCATACCTCAATCGCTAGCTTATGCCCTGCTTGCGGGATTGCCAGCCGTGGTAGGCCTCTATGCGAGTATTCTGCCGCAACTGCTGTATACCTTTCTTGGCACCAGCCGCACTCTGGCGGTAGGGCCAGTCGCCATCATCGCGCTGATGACCGGGGCCGCGCTATCCTCGGTGGCCGCGCCTGGTACCCCCGAGTACCTGCAGGCTGCGCTGGTGCTCTCGCTGCTCTCAGGTGCCATTTTGGTGACCATGGGGGCGCTGAAGATGGGTTTTTTTAGCAACTTTTTAAGCCACCCGGTTATTTCGGGCTTTTTGACCGCTTCGGGAATTTTGATTGCCGTTAGCCAGTTAGGCAGCCTGTTGGGCGTTTCAAGCAGCGGTTTCACTCTGGTAGAGCGCCTGATGACGCTACTGCCTAACCTGCCTACGTTTAACCCTTATACAGTTGCCATTGGCGGTGGAACGCTGCTGTTTCTGGTGTTAATGCGCCGCTATGGAAAACAAAGCTTGATAAAGGTAGGCCTTCCCGCAACACTCGCTGATTTAATGGCCAAAGCCGGGCCCGTTTTTGCCGTGGTGGTCACTACGTTGGCGGCGTGGCACTGGCAGTTGGCTTACGAGCATGGGGTAGCCGTGGTCGGCACTATTCCCAGCGGTCTGCCCGCACTTAGCTTTCCCTGGGGGGATGCGTCGTTATGGCGAGCACTATTAATACCCGCCATGTTGATTAGCCTAGTGGGGTTTGTCGAGTCGGTTTCTATGGGGCAAATGCTGGCAGCAAAACGGCGCCAGCGTATCTCCCCCAACCAGGAGCTGATTGGCTTAGGGGCCGCCAACTTAGCGGCAGGGTTTACCAGTGGCATGCCTGTCACCGGCGGCTTATCTCGCACCGTCATCAACTACGATGCGGGCGCACAAACGCCTGCTGCTGGGGCCTTTGCCGCGCTCGGCATTGCACTTGTGACCATGGCATTTACCGGCTGGCTCTACTATCTGCCCATTGCCACTCTAGCGGCCACCATCACAGTGTCTATTTTAACGCTGGTGGATATCCCCATGCTGCGCCAAACCTGGCGCTATTCGCGCAGCGACTTTGCCGCCATGGCGGTCACGATTCTATTAACGCTGGTGGAAGGCATTGAAGCGGGTATTATTGGCGGGGTGACGCTCTCCATTGCGCTCTTTTTATACCGCACCAGCCGCCCTCACAGCGCATTAGTGGGCCGAGTGCCGGATACCGAGCACTTTCGTAATGTAGAGCGGCACGATGTGGAGACGGTAAGCAACGCAGCCCTACTGCGCATCGATGAGAGCCTCTACTTCGCCAATGCCCGTTATCTCGAAGACACCATCTACAACTTAGTGGCCAGCCGCCCAGAGCTTGAGCATGTCGTGCTGATTTGCTCTGCGGTCAACCTCATTGATGCGTCTGCCCTAGAGAGCCTGGATGCCATCAATGCTCGCTTAAAGGATTCCGACGTCAAACTGCACTTATCAGAGGTGAAAGGCCCGGTGATGGACCAGTTGAAAAAAAGCGACTTCCTGGATGCGTTAACCGGGCGGGTATTTTTAAGCACCTACGCGGCATGGCGGCAATTCTCTTAGCTTAGGAACGCATAAACCACTGAAAAGCCAGGCAACCGCCTGGCTTTTTTTGTGAGCCTAAGGACTATTTTTGGCTGCCCACCAGAACAGCGTTGACAGCCTCTCTGGCCTTACCTACTATCACTCGACCACTTAGCAAAACCAAATACCGCATAGCAAAACATAAAGTAACTGAACGTAACGAGCCCAAAAGCAACAATCACAATAGAAGCAACCACAATAAAGGAGCATTTCAATGCGTCCGTTTGCTCACCGCCTGTTAATCGCTGCCCTCCCGCTCTCGCTGTTAGGAGTGGCGGTCAGCCAAGCCAACGAAGTAGAACTCCCCAGCACCATGGCCTGGACCGCCTACGGCACCAACTCCAGCGGCTACGCCCAGGCCGTTGCCATTGGCAATATGCTGCAGAATAAGTACGACTCTTCTGTGCGCATTCTGCCTGGCGATAACGATGTCTCCCGTATGACGCCCCTCAAACAGGGTCGCGTTGACCTGTGCGCTTGCGGTATCGCCAGCTACTACGGCGCCGAAGGGGTCATGATGTTTGCCGACCGCGACTGGGGCCCGCAGCCGCTGCGCGTGATTACCACCTCAACCGCGTCGTTTGGTCTGTCACTGGCCGTGGCGGGTGATTTGGACGTTGAAACCCCCGCCGATTTAGCAGGCAAACGCATTGCTTATATTCGCGGTGATGATGCCCTGAACAAAGGCACTGAGGCGTACCTTGCCTTCGGCGGCCTAACCTGGGATGACGTTGAACGCGTTGACTACCCCGGCTATGCCCGCTCTTTCGACGGCATTATTGCTGGCGATGTGGACGCCTCGTTCACTACCACCGTTACACCGCCCGCTCAGCAGCTCGCGAGCAGCCCACGGGGCGTTAGCTGGCCGGTGCTTGACCCTAACGATGAAGCTGGCTGGGAACGCATGGCGGCGGTGGCACCCTACTTCCGCCCCCATGAAGTCACCGCCGGTGCAGGCGGCATTAGCGCCGACAACCCGGTACCCAGCGCCAGCTATCCCTACCCCATTGTGGTGGCGAATCAAGACCTTGAAGACAATGTCGCTTACGGTTTAATCAAAGCGATGCAGGAAAACTACGACGACTACAAAGATAACGCGCCGGGTGCAGTGGGCTACGCGCTGGAGTACCAGGATCTACAGTGGGTAATCCCATTCCACGACGCAGTGGTGGAGTACTACAAAGAGATCGACGTGTGGACCGATGAGATGCAGGCCCACCAAGACCAACTCGTTGAGCGTCAAAACGTATTAATGCAGGCCTGGGAGCAGTTTATGCAAGACGCATCCAGCGATGCCGATACGTTTACTACTGACTGGATGGCCGCCCGCGCCACGGCGCTCACCGATGCTGGGTTCGAGCCGATCTTCGAGTAACTCGCCACGGGGCGGCGCTCGCCGCCCCTGCTGATTGATGGAACGCCCTATGACCACCGATACCGCACCTGCCAGCACGCCGCAGGTTAAAGAAAAGATCAGCCAAATCCGCGAGCTGCCTCTGGCGCTTCGTTGGGTGCCTGCCACCGTCACCGTATTACTGATGATGATGACGCTGGACTACCTGTTTAACTGGGGCTTGCTCACGTTCGTGACCGGGCTGGAAACTCAGTTTTACTATGCAGTGGTGGCACTGCTTCTGCCGCTCGTGTTTCTGCTATGGCCCATGCGCAGCAGCCAACAGGAGCAATCCATTCCCTGGTATGACTACCTGCTTAGCGCTGTCACGCTGATCGTGGGTGGCTACTTTGTGTATAACGCTGTTCCCATTCTGGAGCGCGGCTGGGCGTTTGCAGCTCCGGATATCGCCATTTATTTCAGCTATGCCTACTGGTTATTGATTATCGAAGCCGCCCGCCGAGCCGGCGGTTTGCCGATTGCCATCATTGCCGGGGTGTTCTCGCTTTACCCCTTAGTAGCCGATATCGTTCCTGGCCCCATCCAGGCATTCCCTTCTAGCCTGCCTGAAACGGCGATGTACCACACCATGAGCACCGAAAGCATCATGGGGGTTCCGCTACAGGCGTTTGCGGGCCTGGTGATTGGCTTTCTGGTGTTTGGCGTGGTGCTGCAAAAAAGCGGCGGCGGCAAATTCTTCATTAATTTAGCCTTTGCGCTTTTAGGCCATGTACGCGGCGGCCCGGCTAAGGTGTCGATTTTTTCCAGCGGCCTGATGGGTTCCATGAGCGGCAGCGTGATCAGTAACGTGCTGACCACTGGGGTGCTCTCGATTCCGGCCATGCGCCGCATTGGCATGAGCCGCTCGTTTGCGGGCGGTGTGGAAGCCTGCGCCTCAACCGGTGGCGTATTGATGCCCCCAGTGATGGGTGCCACCGCCTTCGTGATGGCCATGTTCCTGGATATTCCCTACTCAGCGGTGGCGCTGGCAGCGGTCATTCCCTCAATTCTCTATTTCCTTGGCCTGTTCATTCAAATTGATGCCTATGCCGCGCGCAATGACATCAAAGGCCTGCCCGCCATAGAGCTGCCGTCGATTAAGCAAACCCTGAAAGAGGGCTGGTACTTTATCTTCGTCTTCGGCCTGCTGGTATGGATGCTGCTGATCATGCAGCGCGAAGCGGTTGCCCCGTTCTATGCGACCGCCCTGCTGTTAGTGCTCAACCAACTCTCTAAGCAGAACCGCTGGGGTTGGAAGGATGTCACCGAAACGCTCTCGTCAGCGGCCAAGCTATTTGCCGAACTTATCGCCATTCTGGCGGGCGTTGGTATGTTGGTAGGCGCGCTCTCCATGACCGGCCTGTCGGGCACCATTGCCAACGACTTTATCAATATCGCCGGCGGCAGCGTGCCATTGCTGCTAATTATGGGCGCGGTCACCAGCTTTGTGTTGGGCATTGGCATGACCGTGACAGCAGCCTATATCTTCCTGGCGGTGGCGCTCGCCCCTGCGCTGATTCAAGGCGGCGGTCTGGACCCCATGGCGGTGCACATGTTCATTCTCTACTGGGGCATGCTCAGCTTTATCACGCCACCCGTGGCACTCGGTGCTTTTGCCGCCGCTACCGTGGCCGGTGCCCGTCCTATGGAAACCGGCCTGCAGGCCATGCGTCTAGGCAGCGTGATTTACTTTATCCCCTTCCTGTTCGTACTGAATCCCGCGCTGATCATGCAGGGCGAACCATGGATGATCATTGCCGTGTTTATCCAAGCGGTCATCGGCATCATCCTGTTTGCCTCCGCGATGCAAGGCTACCTGATGGGCGTGGGTCGTTTGGGTTACGGCGCGCTGCAGGAAATCGTGATTCGTGCGCTGGTACTGATCGCGGGGCTACTGCTCGCCCTACCGGGCGGCGGCATGGTACCGCTAAGCCAGTGGGAGTTGATTGGTTTAGCCGCTGTGGCGCTGCTACCCGCCGTGGTGCTTGCCCGCCTTAGCCAGCGCCATCACCAGCGTTCGCTCACTGCCAACGCTTAATGCCACCCTCGAGGATTCTTATGAGCACAAAAACAAATCTCACCCTCGTACTCGGTAGTTTAACGGCAGGCCTGCTGGCGGCTGGCAGCGCCAGCGCCATGCCTAGCACGCTGAACTGGACCGCGTATGGCACCGGCACCAGTGGCCATGCGCAGATTATGGCCATCAGCCAGCTGCTACAGGAGGAGCACGGCACTCAGTCCCGCGTCATCCCGGGTGAAAACGACACCATGCGCATGACACCGCTGAAAACTGGCCGCGTGGATCTCTGCGCATGCGGCATTGCCAGCTACTACGGCTCTGAAGGCGTGATGATGTTCGCCGGGCCGGACTGGGGCCCGCAGCCCATTCGGGTGATTTCTACCTCCATGGCCAGCTTTGGGTTAGGTATGGCCGTGGCAGGCGACGTAGAGATGGATTCCATCGCCGATCTGGAAGGTAAACGTCTAGCCTACCTGCGCGGCGACGACGCGCTGAACAAAGCCGCTGAAGCCTACCTAGCTTTCGCGGGTTTGACCTGGGATGACGTCGAGCGCGTTGACTTCCCCGGCTACAACGCCGCCTTCGACGGCATTATCAGCGGCCGTGCCGATGCCGCTATTACCACCACCGTGACACCGGCGGCGCAGCGGTTAGCGGCTAGCCCTCGTGGCTTACAGTGGCCAGAACTGCCCACTGACGATGAAGCAGGCTGGGCACAGATGCTGGAGGTGGCCCCCTACTTCCAACCCCACGACGTCACTTCAGGCGCAGGTATTAACGCTGACCACCCGCTTGCCAGCGCCAGCTACCCCTATCCGATCATGGTGAGCAACGCCGATTTAGCGCCAGAAACCGTCACCGGCTTGATCACCACGCTAGTGGAGTCCTTCGACGACTATAAAGATAACGCCCCAGGGGCTAGCGGCTATGCCCTTGAGAATCAAAACATGACCTGGGTGGTGCCTTTCCACGATACCGTGGTGGCGTACTACCAAGAAAGCGGTGTATGGACCGATGAAATGGACGCCCACCAGAACGCTTTGGTGGAGCGGCAACAGCTGCTAATGGACACCTGGGAAGCCTATCAAGCCGATGCGCCCGAAGACGAAGCGGCGTTTATCGACGGCTGGATGGAAACCCGGCGGGCTGCCTTACAAGAAGCTGGGTTAAACCCCGTTTTTTGATGTTGCTTCAATCACGACGGAAATCATTACCTAAGGCCGCCTCTGCGCGGCCTTTTGTTTAGCCAACAACGTTCCGCAATGCAGAACGTTGTTTTGCATTATTGACTCCAACGGCGTCTTTCGCCATGATCACCTAATTCCGAATAACAACTTTAAATTTCATATAGCGAAATACGGGAGCCACTATGAGTGTTCACTACCAGCGACATGGCGAGGTCGGCGTCATTAGTATCGCTAACCCGCCCGTCAACGCATTGAGCCAAGCGGTGCGTAGCGGTTTGCTCAGCGCCCTTGAAGAGGGGTTGGCCGACCAGCAGGCCCAAGCACTGGTGGTGATAGCAGAGGGGCGAACCTTTATCGCCGGGGCCGATATACGTGAATTTGGTAAGCCGCCCCAGGCACCGCTGCTACCGGATGTCATTACACAGCTAGAAGCCTGCCCCAAACCGCTCATCGCATCGCTACACGGCACTGCGCTGGGAGGCGGCTTAGAAGTCGCGCTGGGTTGCCACTATCGAATTGCGCTGACAGGCACCCGCGTTGGTTTACCGGAAGTGAAGCTTGGCTTACTGCCCGGCGCAGGCGGTACCCAGCGGCTGCCCCGTTTGGTAGGTGTTGAAAGATCCCTAGAAATCATCACCAGCGGGCGCTTTGTAGACGCCGCTGAAGCGCAGGATATCGGCATTATCGATGCCATCAGCGATGCCCAAACACCGCTGGAAGCGGGTTTGGCAGCGGCAAAAGAGGTATTAGCGGGACAACAGCAGGCGCGCATCACCGGTCAGTTACCCGCTCCAGAGGCCAACCCCCTGGCCATTGCTGCCATGCGAGAGCAGCTTGAAACCAGCGTACCAGCTCTGTTCTCTCCGTTTCGCATTGTGGACGCCGTTGACGCCTGCACCAAAGCCACATCTCTGGAAGAGGGTTTGCGCCGCGAGCGTGAGCTATTTCTTGCCTGTATGGACTCCCCGCAGCGCGCAGGGCTGATTCACCTCTTTTTTGCCGCTAGAAATCCCCATGTCGTCCCTGGCGTAGACAATGCTGAGCCCTTTGCGCAGATCGCCCTCATCGGTGAGCACACGCTGTTTGAGACGTTTCATACCGCCGCCCAGCGCGCCAACATAACGCTTACCGATACCCCAAACGATAGCACCGAGCTGTGCCTGCTCGCCCCTGGCGAAGATGTCAGCACCTGCCCTTCTCAAGCCGTCACCGTAGCGCTGCAGCCACTCACCGACAGTGCCTCAGCCACACTCCTAAGCCTAGTACTTGCCGAGCGCGGCCCGTTCCATGAATTGGTGAATCACCACGCCAGCGCGACCGACCAGCAGCGGGCTGCCTTAACGCTCAAAGCGCTGCGGGCCAACGTGGTGGTTAGCAAGTCGCCTAGCGTATTGAGCACGCTGTATAACGCCGCAAAGCAAGCGCCCGACAACGACGCTCAGTCAGCCATGGAGCAGGCGAGCCTGACGCTAGCGCAGCAAGGTGCCTGCTACCGCGAGAGCGATATTGATCTGCTGGCAGTGGAAGCGTTGGGCTACCCCCGCCATTTAGGCGGGCCGCACCGCCATGCCTCTCTGCCATCCCATTTATCGACTCACAAAAAGACGCCTTCCGAGGATGCACACTCATGAACCTGACGTTTAGCCCCGAAGAGCAGGCATTCCGCGAGGAAGTCCGCCGATTTTTAGCCGATGCACTGCCGAGCGACATCCGTGAGCGCGTGCGCCTAGGCCGCCATCTACCCGCCGATGACCACATCCGCTGGCAGAATATTCTCAGCGATCAAGGGTGGCTTGCCGCCAACTGGCCTGTTGAACACGGCGGTCCAGGCTGGGGCCCGGTGCAGCGACATATCTTCGATGAAGAGTGCGCCGCCGCCCACGCCCCTACGGTGGTGCCCTTTGGCGTCAATATGGTCGCGCCAGTGATTATGAAATTCGGCAGTGTGGAACAGCAACAACACTACCTGCCGCGGATTCTTAATAACCAGGACTGGTGGTGCCAAGGTTATTCTGAGCCGGGCGCTGGCTCGGATTTGGCGGGCTTATCCACCCGCGCCGTGCTCGATGGCGACCACTACATCGTCAACGGGCAGAAAACCTGGACGACCCTGGGCCAGCACGCCAATATGATGTTCTGTTTGGTGCGCACCGACCCCCACGCGAAAAAACAGGCGGGTATCAGCTTCTTGCTGATCGATATGCAGACCCCCGGCATTACCGTACGGCCGATTATTACCCTCGACGGTGCTCATGAAGTCAACGAAGTGTTTCTCGATAATGTGCGCGTGCCAGTAGAAAACCGCGTGGGTGAAGAGGGCCAAGGCTGGACCTGCGCCAAATTCTTGCTTACCCACGAGCGCACCGGCATTGCCGGGCTTGGCCACGCTAAGCAGGCACTGCGCCATTTGAAGTCCCTCGCCTCCCGTATGCAGCATCGCGGCAAGCCGCTTTTATCGCTCCCCAGCTTTCGCCAACGAGTGGTCAAAGCAGAGCTTGAGCTGATGGCGCTGGAAGTGACCAACCTGCGCGTGGTTGCCGCAGCGCGGGATGGCGGCGTGCCGGGTGCAGAAAGCTCGCTGCTAAAAGTGCGTGGCTCTGAGCTGCGCCAAGAGATCAGCGAGCTCACCCGCCGTGCGCTTGGCCCTGCTGCCCTGCCATTCTTCCCCGAGTTTCTCCATGGTGATGCGTCGCTAGATGACGAATACGCCCAAGGCGCTGCCGCCAGCGCCCAGTATTTTAATCGTCGCAAGCTGTCGATTTATGGCGGTGCCAACGAGATTCAAAAAAGCATCGTCGCTAAAACCATTTTAGGTATGTAAGGGAGTCACCATGGATTTTGCACTCACCGACGAGCAGCGCATGCTCGAAGAGACACTGACACGCTTGGTGGCCGATCAGGTAACGCCCGAGCAGCGCCGCGCTATGCTGGAAGCGCCAGCCCAAGGGGCCAGCCCGCTATGGCGCACGTTTGCCGAGCTGGGCCTGCTGCATATGCCGTTTAGCGAAGACGTAGGCGGGCTAGGCGGCGACGGCACCGATGTAATGATTATTATGCAAGCGTTGGGGCGCGGCTTGGTGCCGGAAGCGTACCTGTTTGGGTTAATCATGCCCGGGCAGCTGCTGGCGCTATGCGCCAACTCAGCACAGCAGGAGCGCTGGCTGGCACCATTGTTGGAAGGTGAACACCAGCTCGCCTTGGCTTGGCAAGAACACACCGCCCGCTATGACGCTTTCGATATTTCGACTCAAGCGAGCCAACACAATGGCCAGTGGCAGCTTAACGGCCGCAAAGATGTCGTGATGAACCTCAGCAATGCCGCCGCCACGCTGGTGACCGCCCAACTGCCTACCGGCAAGCTAGGCGTGTTTATCGTCCCTGCCAATACTCAAGGCGTCACCTTACAGACCTATCGCACGATGGATAACCAGCCCGCCGGTGACCTAACGTTGAACAGCGTGACTCTGCCGCTAGAGAACTGCCTAAGCGAAGACGCAGGTGACGCATTGGCAGAGGTGCTGGCCCTGGGTCGCGCCGCACTTTGCGCCGAATCCATCGGCGCAATGGAAACCGCCTGCGACCAAACCCTCGCCTATTTAAAAGAGCGCAAGCAGTTTGGCCTGCCGCTGGCCACGTTCCAGTCACTGCAGCACCGCATGGTGGATATGCACCTCCACCTGGAGCAGTCGCGCTCCATGGCAATTCTCGCCACCACCAGCCTCTCGCTGCCTGCTGACGAGCGGGACTATAAAATCGCCGCTGCCAAGGCCTACTGCGGCGAGTCCGCGCGCTTTATTGCGGAACAAGCCATTCAGCTTCATGGCGGCATGGGTATGACCGAAGAGTGCTACGTGGCCCACTACGCCAAACATCTGGTGATGTTTGATCACTACCTGGGCGACAGCGACTATCACCTTGAGACGGTGAGCGAAAAGCTCGACGCCGCCTAAGGAGCAGCTCATGCACAGTGAAGAAACGTCACTTGTACGCATTGAGACTACCGAGGGCGGTATCGCCGAAGTGACCATTGCGCGCCCTGCGGTGCGCAATGCGCTCAACGAGCCTACGGCCCTGGCGCTCAATGACGCATTAGCCACCGTGGCGGCTGACCCGCAGGTACGCTGCGTGATCCTCAGCGGTGAAGGTAGCGCTTTTTGCGCCGGTGCTGATTTAGCGGAATTCGAAAAGGCCTCCACCCAGCCCGCAAGCCAACGTCTGGCAACGCTTTTTCTGCCTGCGCTGCGCAGCATGATGACGATGGAAAAGCCCGTGATCGCCGCGGTGAGCGGCGCTGCCGCGGGGATTGGTGTGTCCTACGTGCTAGCCAGCGATATGGTGGTGATGGGCCGCTCGGCTTACCTAAAACTGGCCTTTATCAATATTGGCTTGATTCCCGACGGCGGCGCTTGCTGGCATTTGGTACGCAAGCTTGGCCACGCCCAAGCTTTTGAGATGGCGGCACTGGCTACCCCAATGGATGCCGAGCGCTGTGTGGCGCTGGGCTTGGCCAACCGGGCAGTGGAAGATGATCAGGTGTTAGTGGAAGCACGAGCGATGGCACAGGCCCTGGTGGCTCAGTCACCTCAAGCGCTGGGAGCAACGAAACGGGCCATGCGACAGTCAGCGAACCTGTCGCTTGACGACACGCTAACGCTTGAAGGCGCACTGCAGGATGAGTGTAAAGCCACCGATGATTTTCATGCTCGCGTGGCTGCTTTTCGTCAGCGCCGTCGTAACTGATCCAGTGCTTGCTGATAATCCGCACGCAGCGTGGCTATTTCATCGGCCACGCTGTTCAGTGTGGTAATACCCCCCACCCCTTGCCCTGCAC
>Ga0209644_1000014_pt1 | contig 232760 bp, 211 predicted proteins | sample ETNvirome_2_1000_FD_184069 | JGI IMG/M metagenome (GOLD analysis project Ga0209644, IMG submission 184069) | Marine viral communities from the Pacific Ocean - ETNP_2_1000 (SPAdes) (version 2) | ecosystem: Environmental > Aquatic > Marine > Oceanic | place: Pacific Ocean | collected 2013-06-22 | reverse complement strand
TAGCGAGTAGCGAGTAGCGAGTAGCGAGTAGCGAGTAGCGAGTAGCGAGTAGCGAGTAGCGAGTAGCGAGTAGCGAGTAGCGAGTAGCGAGTAGCGAGTAGCGAGTAGCGAGTAGCGAGTAGCGAGTTTACAAGAATACGTTAATTATTCTTAATTATGTAAATTAGCTTACCCAACATTTTACCTATTTCTTCACATTCATTTAAAATAAACAAATAGCTATCTTCTTGGAGGTAGCCTAGCTCAGAAGCTAGCATGATTTGTGTTTTCAATTCACCTACAGAGCCTTTTGCTATTGAAAGAAAGTGAGCCCTTTCTTTTTGAGAAAAACGCTCATAACCTTCGGCAATGTTGCTCGGTACAGAAACCGAGCAACGACACATCTGATCCTTCAAACCAAAATCTTTTAATGCATACAAGCTTTTGTAAACTAGAAGACTTAATTTAAAAGATCTTTTCCAAACATCAAGGTTTTCATAATACATAGCCACTCCTTGGCTTTTTTATTTAGCTCGCTTTTCGTAACTCGTTCCTCGTTACTCTGCGTTATTTATAACTCTCATACGCTTCTTTCATGCGTGCTAGGTTGTTGTAAATGTAGCTTGCATTTAAGCGGCCTTTATTAAACACCGTATTATCGAGTGTGATTGATGATGTAGGCGCATAAGCTTCATTAAATACTAGGGTATTTGCATCATTACCGATACGTGTGCCAACAGAAGTACGCCATGCAGCTTGGCCTTTTAACTGACCATAACGCGTAACATTCATGTCTTTACGTGGAGTAAGCGGGATACTAATTGCAACACCTACTTTTTGCGATTCAGTATCTTGATAATATACACCTACGTAGCTGTCACCAAACCAAAAACGGCTTTCTAGCTTATAGCCACTGTCTTCGTAAAAATAATTACCGCCGCTGGCGTGTAAAGTAATATCGTGTTCTACCCAGTTGTATTGATAAGAAAGCGTTTGATACTCGCGAGTCGCTCTGTAATCAGCAAAATCAAAATAGCCTAATTTTGCACTTACTTTATGGCGACCTTCAGGGCTGAGCCATGCTGTTTCGTTAATAATCGCTTTGTAATCAAAAAAATCTTTATAAAAACCTATTTGCGTTTGGTTATAAAAACCAAACGGTAACGCAAAGGTTTGATACAAACTTGCATTTACAATGCCTTCGTCAAGGCTGTAATTATCAAATACTTTACGGTCTTCAAAGTCGTCGCTTTCTTCAATGATAGTTTGCGCAGCCACATTAATACCCGCCCCTTTCCAAAGAGGTATATCAAGTGTTGCACGTGCACCTACCGAGTAATCAAAAACACCAAACTCTGTAGCATATGTTGATGAAAGCACAGGGCTTACTGTTAAACGAGGCTTAAAGTATGGGCTTGCTTGTGCTTTACCTGCCCACACAACCCCCTCTGGGATACTCGCTCGACCATGTTGAATATTTAAGTCAGGGCTTATACCACGCTCTATAAAGGCACGGTAGTTATCAATATTTCCTTGAATGGCGATTAGTGGTAAATCCGACTTAGATAATTGAACACTAAAGTGCTTGTTTTCAATGCTAACATTTTCTGTAATGCGACCAAGTACAACACCTATCGCGTCTACGTTGTTGCGGTTAAATACCGAGTTCTCAAAATTAATAAAAATTGTACTGGTGTTAAAACCAACTACCACATTTTCAAAACCGTCATTTAATAAAGCATCTTTTAATTGCTGAACTTGGTCACCTAAATTTGCATTAGACAGCTCTTTAGGTGCTTTATTAATATTAGCAAGCGTTAATGCCTTAGGTTGCTCTGCAAGCTTTGGAGCCATGGCAGTATGAATAAACCCTACACCATGGTCATTCACTTTAGCCATTGGCTTAGTGCTAACCGGTGCAACATATGGCGCTGGTTCAACAGGTTTGTAATTACTTTTAGCTTCATCAGACAATGGTAGGCTAAAGTTAACACCCCAATAGGTGTCTTTTTCTTCTGAAAAATCGGTACTGCTGTAAAAGCGGCTGGTTAAAGTAAGCTCACCAATATCGTAAAGCCACTTTTTAGGTACTGTAATACGTGCAGCTGCATTTACTGATTCGGCATCGTACTCGGTTAATACACTAAACCACTCGAGTGGTTGCCACTCAATTCCCGCAAAGGCACCGTCCATCATACCTGTATGGCGATCACTGCGACCAACACCTGCACTGAATCTAAAATCCCATAACTCTTTTGATGCCACTACATAATACGCTTCGTAGTTATTGGCTGCACCACCTAAGTCTTTTGCACCAATTGCAAGGCTAAACCAGTTTTTTGGAATATAAGGTAATTGATACTTAGCATTAAATGATAAATCACGAATTTGCCCACGCCCTTCAATTGAATAGGTATTATCGTGCATTGTACTTGATGCTATTTGACCACTGACTTCTAGGCCATCAAATAGCCCAGCAGAAAATATAAAGTTATGGCCATCTACATATTCAACTCCACGAAAATCTAATTGGTTATTGTAACCAATATCGGCAGTACCTTTTAATTGCACATCTGCATTAGGAGTATTTATTAAACCTGTGTAACCAGAGAATGATTGATACGCTTTAATGTCTTCTGCAGCAGCTGGCAAGCTTAATGCAGCAGCACAGCTTAAAAACAAGGTATTAAATTTAGGCATAGGTAAGTCCGAGTTAAAATTATAAAATCCTTAATTAAAGTAAATATAACATTAGAATCAAAAAACAAGAAGATAGTACGAATTAAATAGTGGCGAGTGGCGAGTGGCGAGTGGCGAGTGGCGAGTTGCGAGTTGCGAGTTGCGAGTTGCGAGTTGCGAGTTGCGAGTTGAACAAGATTTTATTTGGGGAGAGGATAAAACAAGTGGTTAAAAGCTATTAACTAACTTCTAACCACTAAATGTATGTGTGATCTGACTTGTGAAATCTAATATCTAACTTCTTATATTTGAAATCTTTTTGTTAAACCGCTTTAAGGTGTCTTTCTGTAGGGTTAACCATTTGCGTCACAAAATCAGTGAATTCAGCGCCTAGTTTTTCATCGCGCATGCTGTATTCAAAAATAGCTTTTAAATAGCCCAATTTATCACCACAGTCGTGTGCACGGCCGCTCATATGAAAAGCTTCAACGATTTCGTGCTTCATTAGCTCGTCGATCGCATCGGTTAATTGAACTTCGCCGCCAGCGCCTGCTGGTGTTTTAGCAAGTAGTGGCCAAATAGCTTTCGACAATACATAACGACCAACAACAGCAAGGTTAGATGGTGCATCTTCTGCGCTTGGTTTTTCAACCATGGTTTTAATAGGGGCGCTTTCGCCCGCTTTAATTTTTACACCGTTTATGTCGGCAATACCGTATTTGCTCACATCATCAAAGGCAACAGGTTCAAGCATAATTTGACTTGCTTTAACCGCTTTAAAGCGCGTGATCATAGCTGCAATATTCTCAGTTTTTTGATCTGCCGTATCCGCATCTAAAATTACATCGGGCAATACAACCACAAAGTCATCATCACCCACAATCGGTTTGGCACACATTACTGCATGGCCCAATCCTTTAGCTTCGCCTTGGCGTACATGCATAATGGTTACATCTGCCGGGCAAATAGAGCGCACTTCATCAAGTAGGGTACGCTTTACACGTTTTTCGAGTGTTGCTTCAAGCTCAAAGCTGGTATCAAAATGGTTTTCAATGGCGTTTTTAGAACTATGTGTTACGAGTACAATATCTTTAATGCCTGCAGCGACGCACTCACTTACTATATATTGAATAAGTGGTTTATCTACTAATGGCAGCATTTCCTTTGGAATAGCCTTAGTCATTGGCAGCATGCGAGTGCCCAGCCCTGCAACAGGAATAACAGCCTTCATATCAAATCCTTTATTTGTCGTTCGTTTAAGTCAACGTTAACAACTTAAAGCTTGATAGAAAGTGAATGGTTGTTTGGATGCGAGATGCGAGATGCGAGCAATATTATTCTGGAATATTAAAATTCAAAGAGCAAACCACAAAAACCGTGGGTATTATGTTTGCATGGCACGTTTGCACCAGAAGTTATTTTTTTAAATTCGCGGCTAAAGCCCCCTCCTACAAGTGATACTTATCACACATTGTAGGAGGCGTTTTAACGCAGAAAAAGCAAATCTTTTCAGCGGCATAAAACAACCTTATCTACTTAGTTGTACTAGCTCGTATCTTGCTTTTCGTAAATCGTTGCCTATAACCCATTCGCGCGAAATAAATTTCACGCCTACATTAAACCGTAGGCGTTATGCTTGCATGGCGCGTTTGCGCAGAAAAAGTAAACTTTTTCAAGGCATTAACAACCTTCTCTATACAAGCTCGAATCTCGCTTTTCGTAACTCGTTGCTTATAACCCTTTCGCCCGAAATAAATTTCACGCCTACATTAAACCGTAGGCGTTATGCTTGCATGGCGCGTTTGCGCAGCAACGTCTTTTATTAAATTCGCGGCTAAAGCCACTCCTACAAGTGATACATATCACACTGTGGGAGGCGTTTTAACGCCGAAAAAGTAAACCTTTTCATCGGCATTAACAACCTTCTCTATACAAGCTCGAATCTCGCTTTTCGTAACTCGTTGCTTATAACCCTTTCGCCCGAAATAAATTTCACGCCTACATTAAACCGTAGGCGTTATGCTTGCATGACGCGTTTGCGTAGCAACCTTTATTATAAAAAATTATCAAATATGCTTTGTTAATTTTTTAAATTAACCACCTTGCCTTGCTCTGCAAAGTCATTGATATTATGGCTTGATGTTTGTTTAGCGTTCCAAACTAGGTCACAAATACCATCGGTCGGGTTAAAGCCAGTTGGTGCGTCCAACAATAATTGTCTTATGGTTTCGTGATCAAAATTATGACAAGCGATATCAAGCGCCTCTAAAAATACATTTAACTCTGCTAGAGGCAACATAACTTCATTTGCTGTCATAATGCGCTCATGCGAGGTTTCGCCTACATTGTCACCAATTAATAGCTCTTCGAACAGTTTTTCACCCGGGCGAAGGCCTGTACACACTATTTCTATATCACCATGCGGGTTGTTTTTATCTTTTACTTCAAAGCCAGATAAACGAATCATTTTTGTGGCTAAATCGATAATTTTTACCGACTCCCCCATATCAAGTACAAATACATCGCCCCCTTTGCCCATAGCACCTGCCTGAATAACTAATTGTGCGGCCTCAGGGATGGTCATAAAAAAGCGGGTAATATCTTGATGAGTTAACGTTATTGGGCCGCCTTCACGTATTTGCCTACGGAACAATGGTACTACCGAGCCACTTGAGCCTAAAACATTACCAAACCTTACCATACAAAACCGCGTGTTATGGTTTTTACCTTTATTTTGGGCTAAGCCTTGCAAGCACAGCTCTGCCATACGCTTTGTAGCCCCCATAACATTAGTAGGGCGCACTGCTTTGTCGGTCGATATAAGTACAAAGGTTTCAACTTTGGCATTTACAGCGGCTTTAGCCGTGTAATAAGTACCAAAAACATTATTGCGTACACCTTCAACAACATTGTGTTCAACTAAAGGTACATGCTTGTAGGCTGCAGCGTGATATACCGTTTGTACACCAAACGCAATCATTACTGTTTCAATTCGGTTAATGCGCTGTACAGAGCCCATAATTGGGATTAGCTCAACATTAAGTTGGTTATTAGCTATATACTCTGCTAATTCTTTTTCTATTGAATATAAACCAAACTCACTTAACTCAAACAACACAAGCTTGGTTGGTTTTTGCTTTACTATTTGGCGGCATAACTCAGACCCTATTGAGCCACCGGCCCCCGTTACCATAACCACTTTATTTTTAATATTAGCGGCCAATAAATGCGCCTTTGGTGCAACACAATCGCGACCTAATAAGTCTTCTATTTCAACATCTCTAAACTCAGAAAGCTTAGCTTTACCCTCTATTACATCGGCCATACCAGGAATAGAAAGCACTTTAATAGAAAGCGGCTCAAGTTGCGCTAAAATTTGTTTACGACGCGCTCTACTCTCACTAGGCATTGCCAGTAAAACCTTACTTACTTTACCTCTGTTAATTAGGTCGTAAATATCTTTAAAGGCAATAACAGGAATACCTTGAATAATAGAGCCCTGCTTTGTTTCGTCGTCGTCTATAAAAGCGCGAACAAAATACTCTGGCCCTGCACCTAACGCTGTAGCTAATTGGCGGCCCGAAGAACCCGCACCGTAAATAATAACCGACTCTTTATTTGCTGTTGTTAATTTACCAATCATCGCACGTACAACAATACGTGCCCCCCCCACTGTAAGTAAACACAGCCAAGCAAAAATAAACGGCATGGTACGGGGGATTTCTACACCAATAAAAAAAGCAAAAAGTACCAAAGCAATCGTACTAATAAGGGTGCCAATTACAATTGCCCATAAAGCTTGCGAGTTCATATAACGCAGCACTGCACGATACAAACCTAAATTAATAAAAATAAACAGTGCAGTTGGCACAAGTAGTAAAAGTAACATCCAGTTGTCTGTTTTACTAAGCGGTGCAATGCTATCGAGCCTAACTATTAACGCAAGCCAAAACGCTGATATTATAAATAGCGAGTCGATAAAAAGAGTAATAATGCGCTTAGTTGCACGCGAAGAATTTAGAATAGAGCGAATAATATTATCCACAACAAGTTCCCTGTCTTGTTTTTGCCGATTAACATACCAACCTAAGCTGACTGGCTGCTTAACAGTTGTTAAATTTTCATGAATTATAGCTGAACCAAATGAATCTAGCCACCAAACTAATACAATATCATTAGCTATTGATTTTTATAAAATAAAATTACTTAACTTGTGCCACTTAATGCTAAAGTTTTTCTTTAAGGAACAGTGCTCCAAGCAATTATTAGTTTTATATTCTCAATTTATTTAAACATTGAAGGCTCGGTAATACATCAAAACGCCTAGCCCCCAATGACAACACAAAAATAACTAAAGTAAAATTACTTACTCGCTAGCTCAAAGACGTCTTTTAGAACTTGCACTGACTTTGCGATTTCATCAATGGTCAGTGTGGGGTGTACTAAAAACATAATTGAAGTTTCGCCTAGTTTTACAGCGTTTGGTAAACGCTTTTCAGGGCGCCAAGATGTGTTATCAAAGGCTTTCTCAAGGTATACCTCTGAGCAACTCCCTTGAAAACAAGGTACGCCACGTGCAACTATTTCGTTCACTATACGGTCACGATCCCAACCTTTGGCCAACTGTTCAGGTTTAACAAACATATAATGCTTGTACTCTGCATGCTCGCAATACTCTGGCACATCGACTAAGCGAATACAGTTAAAGTTAGCTGCTGCGTTGTCTAACTCAGCGCCATAAGCTTGGCGTTTGGCAGTCCAATCGCTCATGCGTGTTAACTGAATACGGCCAAGAACAGCTTGCATTTCGGTCATTCGCCAGTTAGTTCCAAAGCTTTCGTGCAGCCACCTAAAACCTGGTGGGTGCTCTCGGTTATAAATTGCATCAAAGCTTTTACCATGATCTTTATAGCTCCACATTTTACTCCATAACTCTTTAGAGTTTGTGGTAACCATGCCACCTTCGCCACCCGTGGTCATAATTTTATCTTGGCAAAAACTCCACGCACCTACATGACCAATACTACCAACCGATTTACCTTTGTATTTAGCACCGTGCGCTTGCGCGCAATCTTCTATTACATAAAAACCATGCTCAGCGCTTAATGCCATTATTTCATCCATTTCTGCTGGCATACCCGCTAAGTGAACAACAATAACCGCTTTCGTTTTTGGCGTTAATACTGCCTTAATGCTTTGTGCAGTAATAGCTTGGCTATTTAAGTCAACGTCGGCAAATACAGGGGCAGCACCCGCGGTTACAATGCTACTAGCCGAAGCTAAAAATGTACGCGGAGTGGTAATTACTTCGTCGCCTTGGCCTACACCTAATGCTTTTAAAGCAAGATCAAGCGCTAATGTTCCATTACCCAAAGCAATTGCGTATTCACTGTTGGCCCATGTCGCAAATTCTTTTTCAAACTCACGACATTCAGTGCCTGTCCAATAATTAACTTTATTCGATAAAATAACGCGGCTGACCGCATCGGCCTCTTCTTGTGTAAAACTAGGCCAAGGAGAAAAAGGGGTGTTTAACATTTTAAATTAAATCCATCTAAGAGCGATTATTAACTCTTTTTATCGCTTTTAACTACGACTGCTGGCGAACCAAAAGCAGTTACATTTGCAGGTAAGCTTTTAACAACTACACTACCTGCACCCACTAAGGTGTAATCACCTACTGATATTAATTGAATAACCTGACTACCAATACCAATCCAACAGCATTTACCAATTTTAACTGCTCCAGCTAGCGCTGTATTTGGACAAATATGCGAATACTCGCCTATTTTAGTATCGTGCTCAATAACTGCTGATGTATTTATTATGCAACCATGACCAATTTCAGCAAAGGCATTAATGGCTGCGCCAGCCAATACAACAGTACCCGCAGCTATTTTAGCGTATTGGCTTACTGTTGCAGTAGGGTGTACTAATGTGGCCAAAGAAAAGCCGCGCTGTATTAACTCATCACATTTTTGTTTGCGAACTTCATTATTACCAATAGCGACAAGCACCTCAAATCGTGATGAGTCACATAATAATAAATCTGAGAAAGTACCAACAATATTCCAATGCTCAAGCGCTGTTTTTTCTGGAAATGAGTCATCATAAAAGCTAACTGCGTAACCAAGCTGCTCAGCTAAATCGGCAACCACTTTACCGTGCCCACTTGCTCCTAAAATAGCAATTATTGGCTTTGTATTAGTCATTTTTACTGCCTTTAAAAGGCTCAATAGTTACATGACCGTCTGCACTGATACCTTCTCGAACAAATACTTTTTTAACCGTTAAAAACAGTATTTTTGTGTCGAGCCAAAAACTTTGATTATCAACATACCATACATCAAGCTTAAATTTATCTTCCCAGCTAATGGCATTACGCCCATTTACTTGTGCCCACCCTGTTATACCTGGGCGCACATTATGGCGGCGAGCTTGCTCGGTACTATAAAGTGGTAGATATTGCACTAATAATGGCCTAGGTCCCACCAAGCTCATATCGCCCTTGAGTACATTAAATAGCCCAGGTAACTCGTCGAGGCTAGTAGAGCGTAAAAAGGCACCAAATTTGGTCATTCGCTCATTGTCAGGTAATAAATTACCATGCTTGTCTTTACCATCAAGCATGGTTCTAAACTTCATCATTTTAAATACAGTGCCATTTAGACCTGGGCGGTCTTGTGTAAACAAGATAGGCGAGCCTAATTTAAAACGGATCAATAAAGCAACAATAACAATAACAGGTAATAAAGTTAACAAAGCACAAAGAGCTACTATAAAGTCAAAAACTCGCTTCATTTTACAGCTCCAGTAACCCATGTTACCCATTTATCAGCAAGGTTATGGCGATTAAATTCTTGCTTTGCCAGCATTTGCGCTCTATAACCCATTTCTGGTAATAAGTTTTTATTATCTGCAGCATGTTCAAGTGCATCTGCAAATGCTTGTGGGTTCTCAGGTTCAACAGAGTATCCACAGTTGTGTTGTTTAATCATGCTAGCAAGCCAACCTGGGTAATTATTTAAAACGGGTAGGCCTGCTGAAATATAATCAAAAAACTTATTGGGTGATGTACCAAAGTAAAAAGCAGGTACATTAGCAAGCAGCTGCATGCCAATGTCTGCACCCTTCATTAATTCTGCAAGTTTTGCTTTATTAACTGGTGGATGAAATATTACATTGTCTAATTGTTCTTCATTAGCACGCTGCTGTAATTGCTCTTTTAACTTTCCTTGGCCAACTAAAACCAATTTAATATCAAAGCGACTGCGTTTTTTCAACTCTGCGGCAGCATCAAGTGCAGCATCTAAACCATTAGCCATACCATGTGTGCCCGTAAAAATAGCCATTAGCTCATTTTCAGCAACGCCTTCTGGTCTCCACGCGTTAGTCTCGTTTGCAAAAATATTTAAATCACAGCCATTTGGTATTAACTCTATTTTGCTTGCTTTAACCCCTCGTTTTTTTATACCTTCAACGATACCCGGCGATAAACCAATACAACGATGCGCTGAACGATAAGAGCACCACTCTAAAATAGACATTGCAGCCAGTACTAAAGGGTTTTTTATTACCCCCATTTCTTTAGGAAGCTCAGGCCATAAGTCGCGAACTTCAAAAACAAACGGTTTAAAACGTAGCCAACGCGCAAAAATACCAGGAATTCCTGCGGTAAGTGGCGTTGTTGTCGCAAAAACAACATCATATTTATGAGTTAATGCAATACCAATACTCTTTAAGGCAAATTTTAAAAAGGTACCAGCTCTTTTAACAAGGCCATCTTTATTTGAATAAGCAAGGTCAAATTCAATGATATCGATACCATCGACATTCCCGCCTCTGCGGCCTTTAATAAACTGCCCAGTTAGACCTGTTTCACCGCCACCGTAACTGCCGCATACCATAGTTACTGAATGGCCATGCTTGATCAATCGCGTAGCCATCTCATAAGAGCGTATTCCGGTTGAACCTTTAGGAGTCGAAAAATGTTGGTGAAAATACAAAACTTTCATATTAAAAATTTACTTCCGTGGTAATTGTGCCTGACTTATGAACTTCTAATTCAATGACTGGTAGGGTTGATTCTTGATAATAATAACGAGACTCTTTGCCATCGATTAGTTCTAGGCGTGTTATTTCAACGTCTGCACCAAAAGTTATAGAGCAATATTCACTGGTTAATGTTTTACCTATTAGTTTCCATTGAGTTGGAATTAGCCTAAACCTAAGTACAGCTTTATTTTTAAAACCACTAGCAATGTCTGTTATCGTCAATTTTGACGGTGACAATGATATGCTGCGTTTATGCGTACACTTTAAGTAGTCTGTATATGAAATAGCAAATCTTTGGCTATTTTCTATAACTTTGAGCTGCTCTTTATTGGTTGATTTAAGCCAAACACCTAATAAAAAGCGACTTAACCTAGGCATTTGATCATGATCATCAAACTCTATTGTATTATGACTTTTAACACCACCATAATAATCAATATAAGCTTGTCCTGTATTATAACTAAATGTGCCACCATCTCTAAAGACATTATTACCCTTAAGCCATAGGTCTATATGCAATGCATCACTCTGACTAGGCCTAAATTTAAATTGTGGATAACGAAGATATACAGCAGCCTTGTCATTTGTCAAAAAACAATAGCCGCCATCAGCGAAATCTACCGGTTTTTTCTCAGGCAAAGACTCTAAGGGCTTTTTGAGTTCTAACCACTGAAGTGGAATGTCGTAGCTACCCTCTTTAATGTAAGCCGATTGGCTACTAAACAGCACATTTGCTAACTGAACGCTTGGTTTGAAGTCACGATAATCAGTACCAGACAACGGAATTAACCTTGCTCCATCATTTGCGCCAATATTTGGTGCATCACCAGACTCTTCATCAGTAAAATAGAAGAGCCAGCTGGCTGCAGCTTTTAATTTAGTAGTTAGCTGTTCAGAAAAGCTCGGTAATTGTAGGTTACGCCTCCAAACTTCCACCAAGCTATAAGTATCCAACATTACTCGGTGATAAGTAACTGAATACTGGCTAAAACTACCATCATTCTCAATTAACCGGTCAGCGCGGTTTTCTAGCCATTTAAGTCCCTGTTTCTGCCATTTATGGCCTTCAGGTTCGCCATTTAAAACAAGCCAAGAGCCACCAATGTAAAGCGCCGCAGCTTCAGAGGTACCATGGTTATTGTCTTGTGCGACCGCATACATAATTGTTGGGGATATTCGCTTAAGGTGAACTTTTAACAAGCTAACAAGAGCCTGAGAACTATTGTTATGTTGCTGTAAAATAAGCGCTGCAAGTGCTAAATGCATCACCCTAATAGAAGCCTCTTGACCGCACTTCCAGTTAACCCCTAAGTATGGTGGATTATTTACGCTCCAGTCATTTAACCAAGTGTTCAAAGTTTCAAGTGCAAGAATATCACCTGTTTTAGCTAATTGAGCAAAGCCAATTACCCAATCAAAACGAGAGGCTTCCCAAACACCTTTTATATCACCTAAATCATTATTAAAGTCATCGATCGTAAACCAAGGTTTATCACTCGGTGCAAACCGTTTTGTTAAACAGCTTTGATGCCAACTTGGAATACCAACACTGTTTAAAGGTTTTCCAAAATAAAAATGCTGCCCTACCCACTGTTTATTAGCTATTAGACTACTATTTTGCTCAAACTGATCAGAAAAAAAATCACCACAAGCTAGCTGCGATGAAATCTTTTTTACAGGATTAATACCTGTTCTAACGCCTAGCTGGTACATGAAAACTCGCGCTAGGTTTGGTAAACCTAACGAGAGTGCTGTTTTAATTTTTACTAGGCTCATTTTTGCATACGTAACTGATTTGCTATATCAATAGTTACTTTTGCAACTTCGAACAATTCATCAGCCGAGATAGGTGCTGGCTTTCCTTGCTTAATAGATTCGATAAAAGCAGCCGAGCAAGCAGTTTGCCCTTTGTCTTGTTTCCATAAATTAAGCTTTTTAAAGCCCTTCCAACCAAAACCTTTTAATTTAATAAAGTTATCGAGTTGCAATGTACCACCAGCAGTAAATACCTCGACTCGCTCTTTAGGGAAACTAGCAGCACCATTTGCTAAATAATGTATAGTGCCAAATGAGCCATCAGCAAAACCCAATATAATGGCAGCTTTGTCTTCTGTAACGTCTACTGTGTCGGTATCACCCATCCTACGGGCTTGAACTGACACAATTTCACAACCTGCCAGGTAACGCATTAAATCAATAAAGTGGCATGCTTCACCAATTATACGACCACCGCCTACATTAATATCTTGTGTCCAATGATCTGTTGGAATACTTCCTGCATTCATAGTCATAATAAATGATTTAGGCTCTTTGATTGGTTCTAAAAGCTGCTTCATTTTTTGAACTTGTGGAGAAAAGCGACGGTTAAAACCGACCATTAACTTAGGTGCTTTATCTGTTTTAACTGCATCATCATAAGCAGCCTTCACATCAGCAAGCTCTTCGTGAGTAATAGCTAGTGGTTTCTCAACAAAAACATTCTTACCTGCTTTGAGCGCTTCTTGGACAAAATAAGCATGGCTATTGTGGCGGGTTACAATTGCAACAGTATTAATATTCGGGTTATCAATCATAGCCTGGGTATCAGTGGTTGCTTCGCTAAAGCCCGCTTTTTCACCATGGATAACTCCATTAATACCGCCTGAAGTCGCAATGCTATGAAATTGAGCACCCGCTTCTTTAAACGCAGGTATTAGCATACGAGATGCATAGTTACCGGCACCTACAAAACCAACTACGGGCTCATTAGGCTTATAGTTTGTTATCGCGTTTAATTTTACTGTTTTTTCATGGCGTGAATTAGGCTCAGATTCAAACTGTAATAAAATACCTAACGCACTTTTATCAGACGTAAGTAACTCATAAGCATCACTTGCATTCTCAAATTTAAAGCGATGAGTTATAAGTGGCTTAACATTTAACTGACCACCTGCCATCATGTCTAAAATAGCTTCAAAGTTGCGCTGCTCTGTCCAGCGAACAAATGCAAGTGGATAATCATTGCCTTGCTCTTCATAGCTTGGATCATAACGACCTGGGCCATAAGAGCACGATACTTGAAAAGTTAGTTCTTTCTCGTAAAAATCTGCTCGGCTTAATTCTAAACCGGTTACACCAACCAAAATGATACGACCACGCTTACGGCTCATTCGTGCAGCTTGCGTTACAGGATCGTTAGACTTGGTAGAGGCGGTAATAATAACACCATCAACACCGACACCGCGACTAAACGCCATGCCAGCAGCAACTGGATCTTCACCTTTACCTGGATTACATGTTTCGGCCCCAAACTGTTTAGCAAGATCAAGCTTTGCTTGATCAAAATCAATTGCTAATACTCTACAGCCTTGCGCCCGAAGCATTTGTACTGTTAATAAACCAATTAAACCAACACCTGTAACAACAAAGCATTCCCCCATTGTTGGGTTAGCTAACCGAATTCCTTGTAAACCAATACTAGCTACAACAGTAAACGAAGCTTCTTCATCGCTCACATTTTCAGGTATTTTAGCGACTAAATTTTTAGATACGCGAACCACATCAGCATGAGGTCCATTTGATACAACACGATCACCTTGTTGAAAGCCCTCAGCACCTTTACCAACGCTTTCAACAACCCCGACATTACAATAACCTAATGGTAATGGTTGGGCTAACTTAGACTTTACAGCGTCAACAGTAGTCATTAAACCGTCTGTTTGTACTTTTTCAAGCACCATTTTAACTTTATCAGGTTGTGCACGTGCTTTATCTATTAAATTAGCTTTACCAAAATCAACTAACATACGCTCGGTTCCAGCTGAAATAAGCGTTGTAGTTGTATTAACTAAAACATGGTTTTTTGTTGCTTGAGGCGCAGGTGCTTCAACAATGGCAGAGCCTCCCTTAGCCATGTCTTGCAGAATTTGTTTCAAACTAAAATCCTTAATCGTAATGAAAAACGAAATTATCCGACTCAGCTGTAGATACTGATAAAACTGAGTAATTTCCAATTAATAAACTATAAGCCTCTAAAAAACTTTCAAATGAATCTGGTTTGAAAATATACGTACCAGGATATCTTTCGCAAACACTAGAAGCTAAAACACTTACTCCAAATGATATAGCATCAGCTACCGCTATACCAAAACTATCTTGAGAGTTAGGCCTAAGATATATCTCTGCAGAAGCTAAAGCATAATTAAAAGAGTTAGACGTACGATTTAAAAACAGGCTAATCCTTGGGTTATTATCAATCCTTTTTTTTATTAATGAAAAGTAATCATTATTTAAATCACCATATAAAAAAATTATTAGCTCACGTTCCTTTTCAATAGTATTAAATAAGTTGACCACCCAATGATGATTATAAACATCTGAACAATAGCCACTTATAACACAGTAACGACCTCTGCTCTTTATTAATTTAACTTTTTCTATAACATCCCTATCAACATTACTAACATTCTCCTCCTTCAATGGTAAATAAGAAGTTTTTTTGAGTAACTTCCCCTTATCAACCCCACACTTCAAATAGAATTTTTTTTGTGTTTCAGATAGGAAATATATTGTATTAAACTTTCTAAGCAAACGCTCAATTATAAATCGTGGGATTTTTGAAGCTAAATCCCCATGATGCAACATTAAAACAAATCTTCGATTCCTTTTAGGTAACAATGTAAGTAGCAGCAATGCTTTTGGCGTAGAAAAATTGAAATGAATTAGTTCAACACCCTTTATAAGTGATTTAGAAAAAAAATATTTAATTATAAATGACAACATATTTAAATATACAATCTCCCCTACAAAAAGTGGAGGACGCTGTTTATTATCTGCTGGATATAAATCTATAACTTTAGAAACCAAATTATTATTAGCAACTCGATAAATAAAATTTGTTACCCCACCTATAGGCTCTGGGATACCGCCAACAACCATAACCTCACTCATTTTTACCTACTTTAAAACGACTAATAACTAACAAAAAAACAACTGAAAACCAGAAGTAGCCTTGTTCGATAGGACTAACCATCATCCCTGTGAACCAACTATATAGAAGCAATAATAATAAAGCCATGAACCTCCAATTGATAGCTGACTTCAAATAAGCCTTACATGTAAAATAACCAAAAAGTGAGCCACCCAATACCACCCCCATATATGAAAAGTCTCTATAGAATGTAAACAATAAAGTACCAAAAGCGTTTCCTTCAAAGTTACTGCCGATCCTTAATGGAATCATATTATAGTCCCTATTTTCAAAGCTAGCTGCTGACCAATTGAGTTGCAAAGGTCGTAATATCAAATCTAGTATTTGCTCAAAAAAACCAGCGCTTGATCGACCAAAAGAATGCTCATATAGTAAGCTATTATGGTTTAAAACATGCTGGTCATAAAATGAGAAACCTATTATGTGATAATTTATAACATAGTGCTCTATAACACCTTTAGAAAACTCTCCTGTACCATATCTAATTGTTGCAGCTAATAGTAACCCCCCCGCTATAAGGGATATGTAAAAAATAGGCTTTAAGTTCCTAAAAATTTGTTTTTCATTTACATATAGAACCCTTAGTACAGAAAGCCAAAAAAGAAGAATTATAGGGTAGTTAACTTGCCATAGTAATGAATATAATATTGCAGTGGAAAAAACCAAGTATTTATTAATGCTTCGCTCATTTAAGGAAAAATAGACTAAACTGTAAGTTACTATTAGAGGGTATATTAGCACTTTTGTAATTAAATCGATTATTTTACTACCGGTGAGATAATCACCATACCCAAATGTTCTGACAAATATATTGTATTCTACAAAGGAACTTGTATAGAAACCTGATAAATAGAGGGACAATAATAGCAAAATTAAAATAGCCAATAAAATCAAATTAGACACTCTAATAAAGCCTTGATTAAGAGTAGTACTCTGTCTGGTATGAGTGTTTAAAAGTTTCTTTTTATAATTAATAACTAATGAACTTACAAAACCTAAGCACATAGAAAAAATCAACAACCCAAATTGAGATAATGTTTCTAAGCTAGGTGGATATAAGTTTGTTATTCCAACAACAGATAGGGTCAGCCATATAACCCACCAAGAAATCATGAAGGCTAGTAATAACAAAGCCGAAGTTATACTTCTCATAAGTTAATCATTCACAAGATTCAAATTCAAATAAGTCATGTAAAACTTTAGATGGGCCTAAGTATTTTTCAGCAAAGATTTTCGATGCTTTGTGAGTCTCAAACCTTACAATAGAGCTTTGAAGGGAAATTAGGCTTTTGAAAACGTCCATATGATTACTTGATGTAAAAATAGGGTTTTCAGAAGGCCATAGTCCACTTTTAACATGAGGTGTGTCATTAGCTATTAATGGTTTCCCTAAAAACAAAGCATATGCTCCAATTGCCCCAATCCAGTGTTCCCCGACCTGATCGAAGCAAACATCTGATTTTTGATACAAATTTAACAAGTCAATGAATTTCATTTCTTTATGCCACGTTACGATATTTTCAATACCATAAAGTTTACATAACCTCTTCCCTTCAATATAATCCAGACCTTTTTCAACAAAGTGCACTTCTATATTTTTATGTTTTTTATAAAATAAAGAGATCCCTTTAATTATTTCATCATTTCCTTTGTTATATCCATCATTTCCTTCTGAAAAGTTCTTAAAAGTAAACCTCACTCCAGAGAAAATTACCATTTTATTACTTTCAGGCTTATAAACTCTTGGTTGTTCAATTAAAGGTTCGAACGATATATCAAATCTAGGCACATATCTAACACCACTTGATTGAAGATTTTCAACAACACGATCACCGTTTTTATTAAAACCTAAAGGAAAATATAACACAGCTTCACTTTTCAAATAGCCCAAATACTGTCTTTTAACAGCTAGTTTAATCATATATTTAGAAAATACTGAAGGTAAAAACTTCCAGAAGGAGTGTTTTGAAAAGTTGATAGATAATTTATCTGCGCCCTGTACATCAGCCCAAGAATCTAAATCACCACCATGTGATAAAGCTATAACTTTACAATTATTAGAATTGATATAACTAGCCAGTGATGTAAAAAGGCTATTTAGAATATAAAGCTGGGGTTTTTCCGTTCTAATTTTAGAAAGTTTAAAGTTCAAATATTTCAATAAACTTTTTCTGAAAAATGGAATCATCATTTGTGAAGGAATATTAACTTCAATTATCCACTCAGGGTAAGGATAGTTTATAGAAGGAAAGTGGTTTTCAGGTCTATTAAGCAAGTCTGTAGATGGTCTATCAACGAAATAAATAACATCATACCCTAGTTTTTTTAGCTCAATTGCATACATCATTGGCATAGCATTAGTCGATCCTATGAACACTATAGGACCATCACTTTTACGTAATTCGATTTTACCTTGTTGCAACTTAATTTCCTTTAATAAACAATAATATACGACGCCTTAGAAAGCTGGATGTAAAAGCAGCTGTAAATACAACTAAGGTAAAAACACTACAATAATAAATAAAGCTTTTCCATCCAACTAAGTTTTCAAACTTAAAGCTTTCACAAATGCTTAGGACTAAAATAATAGGCAAGTAAATTAATAAACAATCATTTATTAACCACTTTAGATGAAGGCCTGGCTTTAACTTATGGTGAACATAGCTTACCCAAAAAATTAAGTATATGCTATTGACGCTTAACCATGCATAACCTGCCCCTACTCCCCCAAAATTACTAGCAGCAAAGATAATTGCGGGTATCAGAGCTATCAATATTATGAAATTCCCTATTAGATGGTAACGTAAGTTGCCCATAGCATATTGTAAATAATATGGGAATGCAGCAATTGCCAAAACAGCATTTCCCAATGCGTACAGTTTTAATATATAGCTTGAATTAGCTGCAACAGTAGCGTCACCACTCCAAACGAGTAAAATAGGTTCAGCCCAAAAAGCAATAATAATAGCTGCAGTTCCAGCTATAACGGACACTAACTGCGTACTATTTCTATAAACGATGAGTAAGTCATCAAATTTATTTTCAGCGAACAACCTTGACATCCTTGGCATTATTGCACCACTTACTGGGCCACTAATTACTAATATTCCACTCGCAACAAGTACAGAGAGAGTGAAGTAACCATAATCATTTAAAGAAAGAATACCCGATAGTATTAATTTATCCACTTGAGTTACTAGCACCCAAACAGAAGAAGTAAATGCAATAGTTAAAGCAAATTTTAACACTGATTTAACTGGAGATAGTGACCATCCGATCGACTGATTCAAATCGCTCTTACTGGGAATTAAACTTATTCCTTTTAACCAAAGGCCACAGAACTCAATCAATGCAACAAGCAATTGATGAATAAAAAAAACTTTGGGTGTAAATCCATAAAAGTGCATACTTATAAATACACCTATAAATCGGAGACTTGAAATTAGAATATTAAAAAAGCTTAACCAAACTAACTGCTCACTACCAGTGATAATTCCTCGATATAAGCCACAGAGCCATCGGAGTGAGACACTCAAGGCTATTACTTCTAAGGCAAACACAACTTCATTAAAAGCAATATTTTCAACAGTTAACCAGCTTGAAGCAATAACACCTGTTGTACTCCACAAGAGTCCGCCACCAACAAATGCTATAAAGAGAAATATTATACTTAAAGCTCGTAATAGCTGGCGATAGAATAATGGGGTAATACTTCCTGCTAAGTAACGTGCTGTCTCTCGCCCTATGGTAGGTGTTAGCCCAAAATCAAGTAAAGTAAACCAAGCTTGTAGCATGGCAAAAAAACCAACTAGTCCGTAAGCTTCAGCCCCCATGTGTTTAATGTAAAGTGGGAGTATTAAAATACCCACTCCTGTTACATAAAACTGACTTACATAATTGGCTAATACATTCTTTTTAAGTGACAAGACTTACTCCGACACTAGCGCAAGTTTAAATTCTAGTTCTAATAGCTTTTTATCGCGTTTTTTAATAACTTTTGCTGGTGAACCACCTATTATGTCAAAATTTGAAAAACTTTTTGTTACCAAAGATAACGCACCGACCGCAACTCCTTCTTCCAAGCTTACCCCAGGCAATACAACGCACCCAGCACCAATTATTACATGTTTACCTAAACAAACTGGAGCCTTTATTACATTAGTTAAACTTTTAGGAACCATTGGGTTTGTCATATATTCACCGCTATAGTCATCGCTTGAACTATAAATTGACACCCTAGATGAAATGTTACAAAAATCACTTAAAGTTATTCTTCCAGCTCCTATTAAAGAGCTAAAAACAGCGATATGAATATAATTTCCAATTTCTATTCCGCCTTCACCAGCAGATAAAACAACAAAGTCATCGATTCTGACATTATTACCTATCACTATATTTTCAGCGCCATAAATACTAGCCTTATCAGACACTAAAACATTTTCACCTACCGACTTAAAACCAATATCGTTTAATTGCTGCCTAGATAAAAAACCCATAATTAAAATTTACCTTTGACTGAGTGCTTAATTACGTTTACCACTTTTAAAACATCATCATTACTCATAAAATTATGTAATGGCAAACAAATTGCACCACTAGCCAGTCTGTGGCTATTTTCACAACCAAAGCTTTTTTGTTGGCTGTATGCTAAATCTAGCGAAGGAGTAAAGTAGCGCCGACATTGAATGTCATTATTTTTTAAAGCTGTAATTACATTTTCTTGCACATCACTATCTGAAATATAAATAGGCATATAAGCGCCATTTAAGCTAGCTTGCTCATGCCAAATTGGAAGTTCGACAATTCCTTCTAATTCAGTTCGATAAGTAGTAAATAATGTTGAGCGATGCTCTATTACGCCCTCTATGTTATCAAGTAGAGTTAAGCCGACTGCACATTGATATTCATTTAGTTTTGCATTTATACCTGGCTCCCCCAATGTACCATCGTCTTGTATACCAAAATTAATAAGTCGCTTAGCCTTGTCGTAATCAGCTTTATGCTTAAAAACAATGGCACCACCTTCAACAGTATGAAATACCTTAGTCGCATGAAAACTTAATGTACTTGCATCTCCAAAATTAAGTACGGATTGTTCATCTATCTTCACATCAAAAGCATGTGCAGCATCGTAAACAACTTTTTTGTTATACTTATTGGCAACAACAGCTATACCTTGAACATCGCACGGGTTACCATAAACATGAGTCGCAACCACGCCATCGTAGTTATTATCTTGTGATAACGCTTCATCAAGTGCGGTTGGGCATAAGTTATAACTATGTATGTCGATATCACTAAACGCGGTATTTATACCTTGCCATAGAAGAGAGCTTGTAGTGGCAACAAAACTAAACGGTGTTGTAATAGCTGAATTTATATTCAATGCTTTACAAGCAACCTGTATAGCTAATGTACCGTTTGATACTAGTAATAAGTTTTTAACCCCTAAATATTCCTCTAACCTCTTAGTCAAAAGTTCATGTAAAGGGCCAAAATTAGTATACCATCCACTTTCATTAACTTTAGTTAGGTAGCTGGTTAACAGAGGCAAATCAGGTATTAAAGGTTTGTTTAATGCGATTGTCATAATTAATCTTTAATTAATTTCATTAAATACTGGCCGTAACTATTTTTCAAAAATGGCTTTGCCAACGCTTGTAGTTGCTGGTGACTTAACCAACCATTATTAAAAGCAATTTCTTCTAGACAAGCTATCTTGTAACCTTGTCTCTTTTCTATCGTTTCTACAAATTGAGCAGCTTCAAGTAAGCTTTCATGCGTGCCAGTGTCTAACCAAGCAAAGCCTCGGCCAAGCATTTCAACATTAAGCTTGTTTTTCGCTAAATACATCTCGTTTAAACACGTTATCTCAAGCTCGCCACGATGTGAAGGTTCGACTTGTTTTGCCAATTTAACAACTGAATTATCATAAAAATATAATCCCGTTACGGCATAATGTGACTTTGGCTTTACTGGTTTTTCTTCAATTGAAATTGCTTTTTGATTTTCATCAAATTCAACTACGCCAAAACGTTCAGGGTCTTTTACTTGATAACCGAATACAGTTGCGCCATGGCCATTTTTGGCATTTTGTACTGCATGCTTTAATTTAGGAGTAAAACCTTGACCATAAAAAATGTTATCACCTAATACAAGGCATACATCATCGTTACCAATGAACTCTTCACCTAATATAAACGCCTGCGCTAGCCCATCTGGGCTTGGCTGTACAGTGTAACTAATCTCAATACCAAACTGTGAACCGTCGCCTAGTAAGCGTTTAAATGAGGCACTATCCTCTGGGGTTGTAATAATGAGTACCTCACGAATACCCGCTAGCATTAAAACTGATAGTGGATAATAAATCATTGGTTTATCGTAAATTGGCAATAACTGTTTTGATACACCCATAGTTATAGGGTAAAGACGAGTGCCAGAGCCACCAGCGAGGATAATTCCCTTCATTTTATTTACCTTGATTTACCGTGCTTATTTCGCCAAGACGTTCTCGTTGATATGAGCCATCTTGCACATTTTGACACCAGCTTTGGTTATCTAAATACCATTTTACTGTTTTACTTAAACCTGATTCAAAAGTTTCGATCGGTGTCCAGTTTAGTTCTTTACTCATTTTTGAAGAGTCTATTGCATAGCGACGGTCATGCCCTGGTCGATCATTCACAAATTTAATTTGCTCTGCATATTTAGTAACTTTAGGCACTAATTCATCTAAAATTCTGCAAATTGTTTGAACAACTTCAATATTTTGCTTTTCGTTATGACCACCTATGTTATATGTTTCACCTACTTCGCCTTCTGTCACTACTTTATACAAAGCTCTGGCATGGTCTTCAACATACAACCAATCACGAATTTGATCACCTTTACCGTAAACAGGCAAATCTTTTCCTTCAAGCGCATTTAAAATAACAAGCGGGATTAGTTTTTCAGGAAAGTGATATGGCCCATAGTTATTTGAACAGTTGGTTATAATTGTAGGAAGACCATATGTTCTTAACCACGCTCTTACCAAATGGTCGCTCGATGCCTTACTCGCTGAATAAGGACTGCTTGGCGCATATGGAGTTTGCTCAGTAAATAGAGGTAACTCACCTTCATGTTCAGATGGATGAGGTAAATCACCATAAACTTCATCGGTTGATATGTGGTGAAAGCGGAAAGCTTTTTGGCTATTTATGTCTAATGTACTCCAATATTTACGAGCCGCCTCTAATAGTGTATATGTACCGACAATGTTTGTTTGAATAAATTCTGCGGGGCCTGTTATTGAACGGTCAACATGGCTTTCTGCCGCTAAGTGCATAACAGCATCTGGCATGTAATTTGAGAATACTCGATCAAGCTCATATCGATTGCAAATGTCAACTTGCTCAAACACATAACGATCACTTTTTTCAATTGAATTAAGTGACTCTAAGTTGCCTGCATAAGTAAGTTTATCTAGGTTAATAACCGAATCATTCGTACTTTCAATAATATAACGAATTACTGCTGAACCAATAAAGCCAGCCCCGCCTGTTACAAGTATTTTCATTACCAAATACCTTTTGTATCTATTAAATAGTCACTATTAATTTTATTGTTCCTAAATTTTTTATGATCAACAAGTAGCAAGTGGATATCAGCCTCACTTCTAGCTACATCAAAAGTAGTTAACTCAATCAAGTTAGCTTGAATTGGTAGTTTATTAACATTAGGTTCAACTGCTAAAATTTTACCAGAGTGAATTGTAGCGATCTGTTTAGTAATATTTAATGCGGGGCTTTCACGTAAGTCGTCAATATCAGGCTTAAATGCTAAACCATAGCACGCAATAGTCACGTCTTTAGCAGTTTTAGTTGGGTTTGCCTGTAAAAAGTCAGCTATTGCTAATTTTACTTTGTTAATTACCCACTGTGGTTTTGCGTCATTCACCTTACGTGCTGTATGTATAATTTGGGCTTCTTCAGGTGTTTTGCTCACAATAAACCACGGGTCGACTGCAATACAGTGACCGCCAACCCCTGGCCCTGGTTGTAAAATATTTATACGAGGATGGCGATTAGCCAACGAAATAAGCTCCCACACATCAATATTTAGCTTGTCGCAAATGATCGATAGCTCATTGGCAAAGGCTATTTGTACATCACGACATGAGTTTTCTGTTAACTTTGCCATTTCGGCCGTGCGCGCATTAGTAATTACGCACTCGCCTTGCACAAAGGTTTTATATAGCTCTACTGCACGTGCAGAGCAATTTGCAGTCATACCACCAATTACGCGGTCGTTTTCTACAAGCTCTCTTACTACATGCCCTGGTAACACACGTTCTGGGCAATGTGCTACATTTACATCAACTAACTGACTTGCAGACTCGTCGTGTGGGTTTGGAAATTTCAAATCTGGACGCGCAGCTGCTAACCACGCAGCCATTTGCTCTGTTGCACCTACTGGTGATGTAGACTCTAAAATAACTAAATCACCTTTTTTAAGTACAGGTGCAATTGCCTCACTTGCTTTTTGTATATAGCTTAAATCTGGCTCTGGGATTGTAGAATCGTTATTTTTGAATGGCGTGGGTACCGCAATTAAAAATGCATCTGCTGGCTCAGGCGTTAGTGTTGCTTTTAAATAACCTTCACTTACCGCTGCATGAACTATCATATCTAAATCTGGCTCTACAATATGAATTTCACCACGGTTTATTGTGTCTACCGCATGTTGATTTACATCGACACCAATTACCTTTTTTTTGCGCGATGCAAACATTGCAGCTGTAGGTAAACCTATGTAACCAAGGCCAATAACTGAAATAGTATTAAATGACATGATAATCCTTTGACTTAAATTTGAGCTACGAGCTACGAGCTACGAGCTACGAGCTACATTATTCTATACTTAATAAAGAGAAAGTATTTACACCCTCTCTTTATTTTTATACTTTTTAGTAAAAGCTTTTGCGATATAAATTACAGCTAAAAATTAGTTTTCCGCTAAAATATCACAGATTCGTTTACACGCTTTACCATCGCCATACGGGTTATGAGCGCGGCTCATTTCTTTATATGCTTTCGTATCGGTTAGTAATTCATTTAGTGCTGAGGTAATTTTTGTTACATCAGTACCAACTAGTTTAACAGTGCCAGCTTCAACAGCCTCTGGCCGTTCGGTGGTATCACGCATAACAAGTACCGGTTTACCTAAACTTGGTGCTTCTTCTTGAATACCCCCCGAGTCAGTTAAAATAATGTGAGCTTGGTTCATTAAATACACAAAAGGTAAATACTGCTGTGGCTCAATTAAGTGAACGTTAGTAACATCACTTAATATACGATTAACAGGCTCTTGTACATTTGGGTTTAAATGTACCGGGTAAAGTATTTGGCAATCTGGGTGTGCGTTTGCTGTTTGTGCTAATGCTTCACAAATACGCTCAAACCCACCACCAAAGCTTTCGCGGCGGTGTCCTGTTACTAAAATAATTTTTTTACTAGCGTTAAGCATTGGGAACTGTGCAGCGAGCGTATTATTTAGGTCGCTATCGCTTTCTATTTGATCTTTAACCATCAGCAATGCATCAATCACGGTATTACCCGTAACACTGATATTTTCAGCTGCATAGTTTTCGTTTAACAAATTTTGCTTAGACGTTTCGGTAGGTGCAAAGTGATACTTAGTAAGCGCCCCCGTAAGTTTTCGGTTTGCTTCTTCTGGCCAAGGCGAATAAATATTACCGGTACGTAAGCCTGCTTCTACGTGGCCAACCGCTATTTGCTCGTAATACGCAGCTAAACTTGCAGCAAACGTTGTTGCGGTATCACCATGCACTAAAACAACATCTGGTTTAAACTCTTTAAGTACTGGCGTTAATTCTAATAAAATACGGCTTGTTACTTCTGGTAAGGTTTGCCCCGCTTTCATTAAGTTTAAATCATACTCAGGGGTAATTTTAAATAGCTCGAGTACTTGGTCTAGCATTTCGCGGTGTTGTGCTGTTACACAGACTTTAGCCTCAAAACGGCTATCTTTTGCTAAAGCGTGTACAAGCGGAGCCATTTTTATTGCTTCGGGGCGGGTACCAAATACTGTTAAAACTTTCACGTAAAAATCCTTGGTGAATATAAAATTAATATTATTTTAACTCTTTTGCATTACATTGTTATATCAGCTTGTGTCATTTTAAAACTTTAACTAATACTGGTTTATTAATGCATTTATGTAGTGCAGCTTTATAACTTCACTAAGCTTGATACTCATTTATTTTTAAGGCGTGCAGTTTATTGCACGCCTTAACGTTGATGAACTAACAATTACTACTACAAAGAGCCATTACTTAGTTACTACCCGATTTATACTCATAATTGTAATAACCGTAGTAACCATACGCATTGCTTGCTTTACGTAATACACCATTAAATACCACGCCTTTTACATCAATGCCATTTTGCTCAAAGCGGTTACGGGTAAGCTCTATTTCACGCGCATGATTTTGACCAAAGCGTGTTACGAGCAATGTTGTGCCCGTGTGAGCACTGACTATCGCTGGGTCTGTTACCGCTAAAATTGGAGGGGTATCTATTATTACAATGTCGTATTTGCTTTTTATTTCTTCGACTAGCTTACTAAAGTTACTGTGCATTAGTAACTCAGAGGGGTTTGGTGGTATTTGGCCCCGTGTAATTACGTCGAGGTCTTGCACTTGCGAGTGCTTTGTTACTTGCTCTAGGTTTAAGCGGCCCGATAGGTAATCACTTAAGCCATCGTCCCATTGCATACCAAATTGGGTTTGCAAATACCCTTTACGCATATCGGCATCGATAATCAGTACCTTTTTACCACTTTGTGCCAGCACCGTTGCAAGGTTAACCGATATAAACGACTTACCCACACCTGGACTTGGGCCCGAAATAGCAATAAGGTTGTTTTTAGACTCCATCATCGCAAAGTGCAAACTGGTACGTAGGCTACGCAACGCCTCTATTGATAAGTCAGCTGGGTTATCAACCGCCAGTATGGTTTTTGGCTTGTTACGGCCTTTTTTAGCACGACTAAAGCCAGTAAGTTTATCTTGGTAGTCTGAGTACGGCACACTTGCGAAAACTGGTAAGCCTAGCGCCTCAATTTCGTTAGGGTCTTCGACCCCTTTATGTATTGCTTTTTGTATTAATACAATCGCTACACTTAGCATACCGCCCAGCATAGTTGCCATAACAACAATGAGTGCTTTTTTAGGTTTAACCGGTTTTGAGGTATTAACCTCGGCGTAGTCAATTATACGTACATTGCCTACGGTGCCTGCACGCACAATATCGAGCTCTTGCGTTTTACTTAGTAACAATGTGTAAATTTGGTTGCTTACTTCTACATCGCGTTTTAAGCGTAATAACTCTTGCTGAGTTTCGGGTAGGTTGCCTACCTCGCCCACTAGGTTTTGCTTTTGTTTTTCGACCGCTTCAATTTGTTCAAGCACCCCTTGGTACGTTGGGTGGCTGTCTTTAAATTTACGGCTTAGCTCTAAGCGCTTTAGCTCTAGCTCTTGTAATTTAGTTTCAAGCTCTACCACTTGCTCTAGTACGCCTTGCGTCTCTAAAGTAATGTTGATTGATTGACGTTTTATTTGGTAGTCGTTAAAGCGCTGCTCGGCGTATTCCAGCTGCTTTTTTACCTCGGGTAACTGTACCTCTAAAAACTCGAGTGATTTTTGTGCCTCGGCGCTATTACGCTCTACATTACGGCGTACATAAATAGCGGCCACTTTATCGAGCACTTTTTCGGCATAGCCCGCATTTTCGCTTTGTAAGCTTAAATTAATAATACCCGAGTCTTTACCTTTTTCGCTTGCACCAATTGCAGCTTGTAAATCTAAAATAGTATTTAAACGATCTTGACGTAAAAGCGTAAACTCGGTGCCAGGGCGAGCAATTAAACTGCGAATTGTTACGTTAAATTTGCCGTTTGTTAGCTCTTCACCCACTTTACCTTTTAAAATAACATCGCCGTCGCCATTTAAAAGTGTAAATTGTTTATTATTGCCAGTGCCTTCACCAGCAACTAAGGTAAACCCTGTTCCAATTGCTGAACGCGGTACGTCAAACCTAAATACGTTTATGCTCTCGCCACCCCACGCATAGCTGCTTGCCCCAAAACTAGGCTCTGCTAGGTCACCATTTTCTACTGGAGTAAACTTACGAAACGCTCTGTTACCAATTACAGGAAAGAGCTTTGGTTCAGCAATAATATCGAGCTTTAATGTGTCGACGGCCTCGCCAATAACAGAGCGCGATTTTAGTAACTCTATTTCGGTTACCGCAGCAGATGTACTTTCGAACATACCTGCCATATCATCAAAGCCTGGTACCGATGCGCCACCGTCTTCAACTTGTATCATGGCCGTTGCTTGGTAAACCGGAGTAGAAAAAACCGCGTAAAACACACCTACAGCCATGAAGGCTGCCGTAATTGCCGCTATAAAGTATTTGCGGTCAATTAATGCACCTAATAACGCCATTAAATCGATTTCTTGGCTTGCTTGTTCTTGTAGGGTTCTATTTTGTTTATTTGCTGCTAATGCAGTGGGCTGAGCATTCATGTACTAGCCTTTCCTTATAAATACTTTTGCCAAGCGCTACACGCGCTATCGATTAATTCGTAAACATGCTTAAAAGCCTCTTGGCTTTGACGGTAAGGATCGGGTATTTCTTTATCGCCTACCCACTTACCAAGCAAAAATGTTTTACCGCGTGCCTGTGGGTAACGCGCACACAAGTCATTTATGTGGCGCTGCTCCATCACGAGTATTACGCTATTATTTGCAACAAGGTTTGAGGTAATTTGCCTACCCTGATGCGCGCTCATATCAATATTATGCTCGTTTGCAATTAACTGAGCTTGGGCATCGGCGGGTTTTCCTTCAAGGGCTGTTAACCCCGCCGACGATACAGTTACATTTTTACCTTGCAGTTTGCTTTTTAATACATATTCGGCGGTTGGGCTGCGGCATATATTACCGGCACACACAACTAATACAGAATCAAACATACCATTTAACCCTTAGTTTGTGTTTGCTACGTCGTTTACTGCATCTACCGTACTAACAGAAGGCAGTAGTAAGCTTATTACACGGTTCCAACGGGCAAGCGGTGCACTTGTTACATATACTATGTCGTGAGGTTGTAACTTAAACTGCTCGGCCAATACTAAAGCGGCCACATTTTTAGCATGTAGCTGATATACATCGGCAATTACACCGTCGGTTTCTAAATTGCGTTTACGTAGCACAAATACGCCATTAGCATCTGCCGTGTTTTCGTTTAAACCACCTGCATCACTTAATGCTTGCGCTAAATTTAAACCATAACGATTAACACCCACTGTACCAGCGCGCTTAACATCGCCTAATACAAACACTTTTTGCATATCGTTACGGTTTACGTGGACAATATCGCCATGTTTTAACAAACGATTTTGTGAAATATCACCTTTAGCGTAAAAGTCATCTAATTTAATAACTTCGGTTTTATCACCGCGTGTAAATGTCACTGTTCGCCAATCGGCAGATTCAGTTAAACCACCGGCTTGGTTTAATGCATCAATTAATGTAAGTGGAATTTCGGTTACTGGTAGTACGCCTGGTTTATTTACTTCACCCGTGACATAGGCTTTTTGGCTTCTAAAACCAACTATCTTAATATCGACCTGTGGGTCTTCGATAACGCGGCTTAAGCGCTTAACAAGTTCTGCGTGTACTTCTTGTACTGTTCTGCCAGCCGCTTGAATATTTGGTGCATATGCATACGTAATTGTGCCATCGGCTTGAACACGAAAGCCATCAAATTCGGCAGTACGCTGAACAGCCGCTGGTATTGTAAGCTCTGGGTGATCCCATACACCTATCGTTAGTACATCACCAACGCCTAATCGGTATTGGTAGTCAGAGGTATCAACACCGTCTAAGCTTGTTGGTTTAGTATGTGTAACTTGAGATTGTTTTTGCTGATTAATTAAAGAAGAGTCGATGATTTGAATATTGACTTTATCGAGCTCCTTCTCAAGGTTATCTACTTTTTCACCCGATTCGATTCCTTCAAAATGGCTACCGGGGATGATTGTACAGCCAGTCATTGCTAGTAACGCAAATGACGTCACAATTGTTTTACAGCTAAGCGCCATTGTTATTTCCCAAATAATTTTTTAAAACGTCCAGTTTAAATAAACCCACAACTGTTTATTTTTTTGCTGCCTAATTAAAGCATGGCAACCATTGGTTCGCAAGACTGAGTGTTTAGTAAACGCTCACTTGTGACAGTTTTTTGCAAAATAGTTAATGAATGCATCGAGGTTCTTTAGTACCGATTGCTTTTTCTTTATGTTTGGTGTTCTCGCGCGAAATAAATTTTATGCCTACAAAGACACACACTACACACGTGGGAGGTGTTTTAACCCCGAAAGAGCAAACCTTTTCAGCGACATTAAACAACCAGCTCAATTTAGCTCGCATCTCGCTTCTCGTAACTCGTTACTTATAATCCCTTCACAGCTAAAGCAGCTCCTACAAGTGATACGCTTCACACACATGGGAGGCGTTTTAACGCCGAAAAGGCGAACCCATTCAGCGGTATTAAACAACCAGCTCAATTTAGCTCGTATCTCGCTTTTCGTAACTCGTTACTTATAATCCCTTCACAGCTAAAGCAGTTCCTACAAGTGATATTCATACACCGTAGGGGGGATTAACGCTGAACCACATTTGGCGTTTTCGCGCGAAATAAATTTCACGCCTACAAAAGACACGCACTACACACGTGGGAGGTGCTTTAACACCGAAAGAGCAAACCTTTTCAGCGACATTAAACAACCTGCTCAATTTAGCTCGTATCTCGCTTCTCGTAACTCGTTACTTATAATCCCTTCACAGCTAAAGCAGTTCCTACAAGTGATACGCATCACACACGTGGGAGGCGTTTTAACGCCGAAAAGGCGAACCCATTCAGCGGTATTAAACAACCAGCTCAATTTAGCTCGTATCTCGCTTCTCGTAACTCGTTACTTATAATCCCTTTCACAGCTAAAGCAGTTCCTACATGCGATATTCAAATACCGTAGGGGCGTTTTAACGCCGGACCACATTTGGCGTTTTCGCGCGAAATAAATTTCACGCCTACATAAATAAGCTCGCATATCGTACTTCGTGGCTCGAAGCTGTATAAGTCCTTCGGACACGCTTCCGTTCCAGTTCGTCGCAGAGCTCCTCTCGCTCACGCTTGAAAACAAAACTTTTTGCTTGTCTAGTCCTTCGGACACGCTTCCGCCCCTAGGTTGCAGTTCCTACGTACTGATTTTATTGCTAGTTTTTGTTTTTACGCGTTGTAGCATAATGCCTACACCGTAGGAGGCGTTTTAACGCCGAACATTTTTACCTTATTCACGGCAAAAGCCGTTCCTACGTTAATGTCGTGTTGAATCACGACTTATAAATTTTTCCACGCCACGCAAGCATGGTCCCTGCGGCCGTTCCTACAAGATTACTCGTAGAACTTACAAACTAATTTCTTTGTTATCTACACTTACGATGACTTGTTTGTTCAATAAATTAACTAACAAAATACTGCGCATATCGCCATCGGGTTCTTGGTATATGGCTTGAACATTTTTAAATGACTCGGTATTTAAATAAACCACATCACCTGTTTTAGGTAAGTCTGATTTTACTTCGCACGCTGTTTCAAAAGAACGGAGTTGAGAAATTAGCTGTTCAGGAACAATTTGAAACTTGCTGCCATAAGCTACAAAACCGCTTACGCCCCGCGTATTTTTTACCGCAGAAAAATTACAATTTTGTGTGTTTAACTTAATAAATAAATAGTTCGGAAAAAGAGGAGATGTTTTAATAGAACGGCGTCCCTTTATAATTCGCTCTATTTTATGTTCGGGAAAGAATACCTCAAAACCTTGGTTTTGTAGGTTTGTTTGAGCTCTTAGCTCTTGTTTTGCTTTGCAAAAAAGTAAGTACCAACTTTCCATAGTCACACCCAGAATGCTCATTTTCCTTAAATCCAATCCTAAAGGATTGCTTTTTATGAGTCGGCGATTATACGCATAGAGTTCTGGCGTGTCTATTATAATATTTCATGCTTTTTCTGTCATTAATCTAATCGTTTCCGAACAGATCTCGTGTATATATTTTTTCTGCAACATCTTGCAACTCTTTAACCATACGATTTGCAATAATTACATCTGCACTTATTTTTAGTTCATTGAGATCTTGTGTCACTTTAGAGTTAAAAAAAGTACTTTCTTGTAGCTCAGGCTCAAATACAATGACTTGAATCCCTTTAGCCTTAATACGCTTCATTACACCCTGAATAGCAGATGCCCTGAAGTTGTCTGAATCGGTTTTCATAATAAGACGATAAATACCCACAACTTTAGGGTTTTTAGCAATAATTGACCCTGCTATGAAGTCTTTACGTGTTGAGTTTGCATCAACAATCGCACGAATCATGTTATTAGGTACGTTTTGGTAATTAGCTAATAATTGTTTGGTGTCTTTAGGTAAACAATACCCACCATATCCAAAAGAGGGGTTGTTATAATGACTCCCAATGCGCGGATCTAAGCATACACCTTCAATTATTTGTTTAGAATTTAATCCATGACTTTCAGCATAACTGTCAAGCTCATTAAAATAAGCCACACGCATAGCAAGGTAGGTATTCGAAAATAGCTTAATCGCTTCGGCTTCGGTTGAATCGGTAAATAAAATATCAATATTTTCTTTAATGGCCCCTTGAGCTAACAAGTTGGCAAATACCTCGGCACGCTCTGAGCGCTCACCCACAATAATACGCGATGGGTGCAAATTATCGTAAAGGGCTTTGCCTTCACGTAAAAATTCTGGCGAAAAAATAATGTTATCTGTTTTAAACTTATGCTTTATATTTTCGGTATAGCCAACTGGTACTGTCGACTTTATCACGATAACAGCATGTGGTTTTATAGCTTGCACATCTGCTATAACTGCTTCAACTGACTGGGTATTAAAATAATTAGTATCGGGGTCGTAGTCTGTCGGTGTTGCTATCACTACAAAATCAGCTGCTTCGTAAGCCAAAAACTTATCTGTTGTTGCCGTAAAGTTTAATTTTTTATTCGCAAGGAAATTTTCTATTTCGGTGTCTGATATGGGTGATTTACTCGCATTCAGTAATGCCACTTTTTCTTCAACAATATCCAAAGCCACTACATTATTATACTGAGCCAACAACATCGCATTTGATAAACCAACGTAACCCGTACCTACAATTGTTATGTTCATAATTGCTCGTAAGTAAAAAACAACGTCCTGCTGTATTTACTTACTACGCTAATTTATTTTTGTGACGATTTAATTATCAAGCTACTTTTTTAAAACAACCAGTAAACGTTATTAATTTTAATCGGTAAGTCTATGATCTTGAAATTGCTGAATGAAACCAGTTTAGAAAAGGTAAAAAGAAAGAAGGTAGATTAAACATTGCGGATTAAGAAGAATGTATTTTACACGCGAGACTTAACTGCGTTCACAACATAACATAGGAAATAATACCAAACACTCAAAGGGCCAACCTTATTACTACTCTTAAGTATCTTAAAGTGCCACATTGCGGCCTTAAATTTGTTACTTGATAAGCTATTCGTAGCAACTAAGTAATTCGCAACGGGCTCCTCAATACCTATAGAGTCTGTTTTTTCTATTATATTTAACCACATAGCATAGTCTTCATGCCCTATGTGCTGTTGGTAAAATTTACCAAGCAATTTAGCGTTGTATATGCCTGTTAAGTTACCTATACAGTTTTGTTTTAGCATATCCTTAAGAGTTACACGTGACTTAATTTTTTTTATATTAAGAACATCGCCAGACTCGTTTACGCGATAGTATGCACTGTGTGAAGCGTTTACATTATGTATGTTCATCGCTTCAATTTGAGCTTTTAACTTATTAGGTAACCATGTGTCATCACTATCTAAAAAAGCAATGTATTCACCTTGAGCCACTTTTATACTGTTATTTCTAGCTGACCAAGCCCCTGATGCTCCCTTATTCAGGGTATACTTTATACGTTTATCATTAGAGGCAAGCTCTTGTACAATTTTAGCAGTTGAGTCTGTTGAGCTATCATCTGTAACAAGCAGCTCCCAATTTGTATAGGATTGGTTTTGGATTGAGCGAATGCTGTTTTCTATCGTTTTTTCAGCATTAAATGCAGGCATAATAATGGAAACCAACGACATTATTATTTTGCCCCGAAGCCTGTCAGCATAGTTTTTAAAGTTTTAAACACAATATTTACGTCAAGCCAAAAAGACAAATGTTTAATATAATAAAGATCGTAAGCAAGTTTTTCTTTTGTAGAGTCAGTATCATCTGCATAGCCATGGACTGTTTGTGCCCACCCAGTAATGCCTGGTTTAACCATATGACGATAACCATAAAATGGAATATCTTGCTCAAATAACCTCACGAAAGACTCTTGCTCGGGTCTTGGACCAATAAGCGCCATATCTCCCTTTAGTACATTAAAAAACTGAGGTAACTCGTCAATTCGAACTTTTCGAATAAATTTTCCAACTTTAGTAATTCGAGCTTGCTCATCCGTTGCAAACTTATCTTTATCACACAACTTTTCAACGGTCATGCTTCGGAACTTATAAATTTTAAAAACTCGACCAGCTTGGCCAACTCGCTCTTGTGTAAATATAATTGGACCGGGACTTTCTAATCTGATCAATATCGCCGTTACTATCATTACAAAAAGTGAAAAAGGCAACGTTAAAATAATAATAGCTGATTCCCATACACGCTTAAAAAGCTGATAAATAGGGTTTGGTTGCAGAGTTCCTATTGAGTTTTCAGAAAGATGATGAACTTGTACTTTACCCTTGATCATTTCTTTTATACTTTCGGCATGAAAAACTGAGATTTCGTTCAAGCTACAATCTGCAATAAACTTTTCTTGATAAGGCGTTAAATTCTGGTGTAGATCAACAACTAAACCATGTTTAATCGCAGTTTGATCATAAGGTTCAGATAGTAAGACCGTTTCAATGTTACTATGAGATTCCAAGTCAGAATAATCAAAATTATCAATCACATGCAACATTAACTTTTTATGATTTGTTCTTAAAATCGTTGTTGTAAATAACCAAACAAAGCTTGATGCAGCACCGACAAAAATTAGAAATAAAGAGTAATCAAAACGCAAAATCAATACTAACGAAAGTGCTATGCTAAACACTGAAAAAATTAACGGGATTATGTAGTATTTTCGATCAACTAAAAGATACTTCGCCACTAAAGGCAAAGTGAAGGCTGTCGCTAGGTAACTTCCCTCAACAAGCATTAAAGAGTTTTTTACAGATTCCGTAGAGTAAGGGAATGCAGAAAAAGCTAACACCAAGCATGCCGTAAACAACAATCCTAGTGTGTGACATACAAATGAATTTGATAATAGTTTATACACGTTACAATCTTTTAGTTGAGAAAAATAAAATACAAAGAGAAGTATTTTACACAGTATTGACAAACAACAACCGAGAATTATACAAGAAACAAAAGCTAATGAACAACGAAGCTCTTAAATAATTTGTAATTACTTTTAACTGAAAATACAGTAAATGATACATAAAACACATATATGTATCATTTGGGATTTATTTTTAAGATAACAAAAACTTAAAACAGATAGATTCATCTATACTTTATATAATCTAGTAAAGCTGCCATATAAGTGAAGTGACTGATTAAAATCTAACCTTTCAAGTATGTCAGCTCCATAGGGACACCTGCTTTAATACTTTTAGCAGCGACTTTACCTATTACATCATTTAAATACTTTGGTGCTAAGCCATATCCTGGTCTAATACTCTTTACATTCTCATGTGTAAACACGTCACCTTCTGCAACATCCTTTACTACATACAATGAACGCCTAAAGATTGCATTCCCTTTCTCGCTCTCTTTTCGCTCATAATTTACTTTTCCTAGCGCCTGCCATGCTATTTTACTATCTCTGCATAACTGCTCTAACTCTGGCTTCTCTAACGAAAAACTATCATCCGGTCCGCCACCATTTCTGTCTAGCGTAACGTGCTTTTCGATTAAACATGCCCCCAACGCGACCGACGTAATAGCTGTTGTATTATCTATTGTGTGGTCAGACAGCCCCGTTAGCACATCAAAACGCGTTGCCATATCTGCAACCGTTGCTAAATTGTAGTCTTCTGCTGGCGCTGGGTAACCGCTCACACAGTGTAAAACAACCAACTCTTTACACCCTGCGTTTCTCGCTGTTTCGACTGCTTCGCGTATTTCTTCTTCGTTTGCCATACCCGTCGAAATTATCATCGGCTTACCCGTTTTCGCTACATACTCGATTAAGGGTAAATCAATGGCTTCGAACGAAGCTATCTTATAAGCGGGCGCACCAAGCTCTTCCAACATATCCACTGCCGTAAAATCAAATGGCGAACTAAAAATTGTAATGCCAAGCTCTTTCGCTTTCTCAAATAAAGGTTTATGCCACTCCCATGGCATGTGCGCCTCTTCATATAGGTCATAAAGCATTTTGCCATCCCATAACCCGCCTTTAATTAAAAACTCAGGGTTATCACTTTTCATCGTGATTGTATCGGGACGGTAAGTTTGCAGCTTAATTGCATCTGCGCCACATTCTTTTGCCATTTCCATTATTTTATAAGCGTTTTCTATGTTGCCATTATGGTTTGCTGACATTTCCGCAATAATATATGGTGCGTAATCTGGGCCTATCTTTCTGTTATCTATCGTAATAAATTTTGTCATTATTCCTCACTCCACAACTGGTCGAGTAAATTGCTCTGAATTGACTCTCTGATACCCTGCGCTACTAAAAAGCGCTTGTGATGCCGCGTTTTCTTTTAATACCGTGGCATTTATTATCACATCAGGGTGTAAGTTATCTATTTGCTGTAAGGCATATTTTCCTATGCCCTTGCCAAAATAATCAGCGTCAATAAAAATTGAAATCGTGTATTGACCTTGCGCGCTATTATCAAGGCGAACCACACCCACAGGTGCCGTTTCTTTGTTATTTTCGTAAACAAGTTCAATAATATAAAAATAGTCGTTGTTTGCTGCGAGCTTCTTTGTCATCCATGCTTGATGCTCTGAAAAACTCGGCACCGCTTTATTTAATGCATATTTTCGTGTTTCTGGCTTACACTGCCACTCGTAAACTTGTTCAATATCTGAGGTGATAGCGGGCCGTAACTTTAACCTAAACTCACTCAGTCGGTTAATGGCTTTCACCACTCGCTGTACTCCCTGTCCATCACACAGCTGTAAATTAATTCTCCGTATCTCTTCATACTGACTGAGTAATTCATGATACGTCGGCACTAAATCTGTCTGTATTCGAGATAGGTCGACTTGTTTTGCAGCACCTACCAATACCAAATTACGGCTAATTGTTTGCTGATTTTCAGCCAGGGCAATAATAATGCTTGGTAGCCCAACACATGCTCGCTCCCACGAGGTACTTCCCGGTGCGCCTATTGCAAGTGAATGCTCGGCCATTAATGCTGCCATATCACTTACAAAGTCAATATGCGTTACCCAATGTGGGTGTTGTAACGAAAATGCCTTTACACTTTCATAATTTGGCGCGCGGGGGCTTAATAAAACGGTGACAAGTGGCTTTGTGTCAAGCTGCTGTAAAGCCTGCAGAGCTCGAAGTGTCGCGTTTGGTGCATCAATGCCTCCCATCGAAAGAAGGATGCGAGGCGGCTGTCGCAAAAGCGACTTTTTTTCTACTTGGCACTGTTGGTGATATGTCGCAAAAACAGGCGCAATTAGTGCGTATTGCGTTCCTGCAAGTACCAATGCATTGGCATTTTTTCGGTTATACTCCGCTGCGTGTCGTTGTAATGTTTGATCGATAATTAATTCAGCGTCATGCGCTCTCACTAAGTCATCAATTACAACCACTTTACAATCATGCGTTTCTTTTACTCGCTTGTGCCATAAAGCACCAATACCATAATGGTCAACAATGACTAAGTCCGTCGATTTAATTAAATCAGCACACTCTGCTGCATCATCAAGCTCTGGGACTTGAAGCCAGCCTTGATAGTCATCTGTACTAACAGGTTCAACTGGGCACGCTAGCGCTGAAAGTGGGCAAACATTGTGACCGCGCTGCTTAATAAATGATATTAAGTCACCGGCTTGTGGACGAGTCAAAAAAACAACCTGGTGGCCATTGATTGACAGCGCATCCGCCAAAACCAAACAGCGCATAACATGACCACTACCAATGTGAATGGATGCGTCAACCCGAAAAGCAATTTTTAGCATTTGATAACCTGAAATAACGCTTCAGCTAAATCCCAATCCTCTGGCGTATCAATATCTTGCACTTGCTTTCGTGGCAAAAGTACAGCTTTTGACTTAACCCCAAATATAGGCCGTTTAGCTTTAAATGCGTCCGCTGTACCCCAATAAAATTGGCCCGCATCATGGTATGCTTCAATTAAATCTTGCGAACGGGTATTAAAGTGCTCCGGTTGAAACATTTCAACCGTGCCTTCGGCATTCAGTTTTAGCGCTCGCTGAATAGGAAATGCATAACTCGTTGCACTAAATGCATAATCCAACTCACCCGATTGCAATGCTTCATACCCTTGTTTTAGGTTACTTGGCAAAACAAACGGCGCGGTTGCATAAAGACAACAGACATTATCAACAGCATCACCCTGTGCCTCAAGCCATTCAAGCGCATGTTTCATAACATCCAAAGTCGTTGCGTAATCATCCGCAATATCTGCTGGTCGCATAAACGGCACCTGTGCGCCAAACTGCTGTGCAACATCGGCAATTTCAGCATCATCTGTTGACACTATCACCTTGTCAAAACACCCGCTTTTGATAGCCGCTTCTATCGAATAGGCTATCATTGGCTTACCATGAAACAGTTTGATGTTTTTTCGCGGAATGCGCTTACTGCCACCCCTAGCTGGAATGATTGCTATATTCACGACTATTCACTCAAAACAGCTGTTAATTGCTTCACAACGTCATCTTGCTGTTCATGGGTCATCCCGTGAAACATCGGGATAGAAATCGCTTCTGCGTAATAACGCTCAGCTTCTGGGTAGTCACCTACGTTAAAACCCATTCGCTGATAATACGGCTGCAAGTGCACCGGAATATAGTGCAAATTGACTCCGACACCCGCTGCTCTTAGCTCATCAAATACCTGTTTGTGTGATTTGGTGATGGCGCTTAAATTCAAACGAATTACATATAAATGCAAGCCAGAATACGTCTCAGGCAACTGATACGGCAAAGTAATCGGTAAATGTGCAAGCTTTTCATTGTAACGATTAGCTAACTGATGGCGAGCAGCGACAAACGACTCTAAGCGTGACATTTGCGACACTCCTAGTGCCGCCTGTAACTCTGTCATACGGTAGTTAAAACCTAGGTCAACTTGCTCATAGTACCAGCCGCCGTGTGATGGATTTTCCATCAAGGCTTCATCTCGAGTGATACCATGACTTCTATACAGTGCCATTTTATCGGCCAGCGCTTTATCATTTGTGAGTGCTGCGCCCCCTTCTGCCGTCGTGACAATTTTAACAGGGTGAAAACTAAAGACGGTTATATCACTGTATTCACACGCACCAATCGGTTGTGACTGGTAACGACCACCAATCGCATGCGACGCATCTTCTATTACTTTAAAACCATACTCGCGTGATAGCGCATGGATAGCTTTCATATCACAAGGTTGACCACACAGGTGAACAGCCACTAACACCTTTGGTAACGTTCCCGAAACTTTAGCGCGTTGTAACTTCGCCTCTAATGCAGTAGGACATAGGTTGTACGTTTGTGGATCAATATCGACAAAATCAACCGTCGCACCACAATAAAGGCCACAATTAGCTGATGCAACAAATGTGACGGGTGTTGTCCAAAGAACATCACCTTGCCCTAGCTCCAAGGCTAAACAGGCAATATGCAATGCTGAGGTGGCACTATTAACTGCTAATGCGTAATGTGCACCAGTGGCATCCATTAACGACTTTTCAAATGCAGGCACTTGTGGCCCTTGAGTTAAAAAGTCTGACTTCAATACCTCAACAACAGCGTTGATATCTTCTGCTGTGATAGATTGCTTTCCGTACGGTATCATTTATGCGTTCTCTTATACTTCAAACGTAGGATCAACGTGCTCTTTGACTAAGTCGCGCAAACTTTCAACGGTTTCCCACTCGGTGTTTGTACCTGAGTTGTATTTGAAACCAAAAGGAACTTTCTTCGCTTTATGGTGCTCAAGAAATTGCGCTTCAGTGTACATGTAAGAAACTGACGGTAGAATCGCGTACTTGTCACCTAAATCAATGGTATTAATTGAGTCGGTTTCAGTGAGCATTTCTTCATGTAACTTTTCACCAGGGCGAATACCAACAACTTCAGTCTTACACTCTGGAGCCACGGCTGTAGCAACATCTAAGATTTTGTATGAAGGAATTTTAGGAATAAAGATTTCACCACCTAAATGATGGCCAATCGCAAACATAACCAAATCTACGCCATCTTGAAGGGAAATATTAAAACGTGTCATTTCTTCGTGCGTGATAGGTAGAATACCGTCTTGACGCTTATTCAAGAAAAATGGAATAACCGAGCCACGTGACCCCATAACATTACCATAACGAACAACGCTAAATTTAATGTCTTTTGAGCCTTTAATATTGTTCGCCGCTGCAAATAACTTATCTGATGCAAGTTTTGTTGCTCCGTATAAGTTAATTGGGGCACATGCTTTGTCTGTTGACAATGCAACAACGTCTTTAACGCCGCATTCTAGTGCCGCATGAATCACATTCTCTGCGCCATCTACATTAGTACGAATACATTCTGTTGGGTTATATTCTGCTGTATCTACTTGCTTAATTGCAGCAGCATGAATAATCACGTCAACACCTTCACACGCTTGCTTTACACGCTCTTTATCACGTACATCACCAATAAAAAAGCGTAACTGGGGAAACTGTTGTGGCGGATAGCTCATACGAAGCTCTGATTGCTTCAATTCGTCACGAGAAAAAACAATAATCTTTTTCACGTCAGGGTAACGCGCTAAAATTGTCTCTATAAATTTCTTACCGAATGAACCCGTGCCACCCGTGATTAATACTGTTTTATTGTTTAACATAACTTTTCCAACAAAAGACTCTTTTTCAGTCTCATTATAATAGTAACAATATACTCATTTTATGGTTTATACTTGTAAACATTAAGTAAACTTACACTCACTCAAACGTTTTAAACCCACATTTACATTGCGAAGAATGTCGATACTTTAAAGAAGTCTCAAACCTTCTAATGTAGTTAAAACTTTATAGAATTAACTTATCTCATTAGCTAAGTTAATCGCATCGAGCATAGAATCTTCTATAGAGCAATATTTCCAGTCTCCATATCGTCCGATAGAATATATGTTCTTTTCAGATAGGATAGCTAATATTTCTTTCTTTGATAAATTGGATTTATCACTTACATGTACATATGCAGGATCCATGATAATAGAACAATATGAAACGAGCTTATGATCATTAATTATACCTACTGTTTTAAGGTTTTCTAATGTTAGCTTTAACTGCTCATCAATATCGACAGGGTCCTCTGGTGAATAACCAATTTCAACATACATACTCAACCTTGAGCTACCGAGGATGTTATCGTAAAAACCAACTCGATAAAAATTGATATCTTTATCTGGAAAGTAAAGCCAATGAGTATCTTCATTTGGTGACTTTTTATCAAAACCTAAATTAAATACCAACACTTTGTTATAACTAAAGTCATCAGCTAAACGATTTACTTTTTCAATGTTAATTTTTTCAGAAAAGCTTTTAAGTGGAGAGCTATTCACTAAGTAATCAAAAGTAATCTGCCGCTTATTTGTAATAGCAACCTTTTCATCGTAGTTTATTTCTAACACTATCTCATTTAAGGATATTTTCGAATCTGGTATTGACTCTGCCAATGCATCAACAAAAATTTTAGCACCCTCTTTAGGATACAAAAAAGTTGAATTATAGCTCTCAACAGACTGCTTTTTGAATGATTTAATAACCTGATCTAGATTGGCGTAAGGAAAAAAGCGACCCATTGCATTCACGTCAAGAGTGTTTAAATCGCATGCATACAATTTTTCGTTATAGGGTTTTAAAAAATAATCAGTTATTGCTTTTCCAAACTTAGCATACAGCATATCAAGAAATGATTCGTATGCTTCTTTATCATTGCGAAAGTATAGATCGTACAAACACTCTTGGAACTTGTCTTTTTTTAGCTGATGAATATTTGACTGGAAAGGGAAATCAATTAAGTCATTATCAAAAAAGATCTTCGTTACTTTAGTCCTTTCAACAAGTTTTTGATCGTCAATTTTCTCTTTAAAAAAGTTTTTAAGCTTTTCTGTCGCGAAATGAAAAAAGTGACCCGCGTAATCCCAAATAAACCCATCTTGATTTATAGTACGACAGTAACCACCAAGCTCTGATTCTTTCTCCAAAATTAAGTAATCATCAGAGTTAACAAAGTTGGCAAATGCTAAACCAGATACACCGCCACCTAAAACTAAATATTTTACTTCTGTAACCATCAGTGTTCCTTCCTATAACTCAAAGTGCCTTTTATCATCAACTTTAAACAATCAAAGAAGCTAAAGACATTTTTATACTCTGAATACTTTTTGAGTGAAAAAGCTAAATCATAAGCAATAGCAGAGATTCCAAACAAGCGATAAAAGGCAGCGCCCTTAGAAAATAATAAGGCTTCATTATAATCTGTACCTGAACTTTCTGGGGGATGCACAACAATAGGAATTGGTACATAAACGCACTTCAAACCTTGACTTAAAGCATCCTTTAGAAAAATAATCTCATCATGAACTCGATATTTACTGCCTAGACCAAACTCTAGATCAAGCTTCAAACCCTTATCGATGATTGATTGTCTTTTAAAAGTAATCTCTATTGAAGCACATTTTAAAATACTCATTTTTGAATGATATCCCTCTTCAACCGGATAATTTGGCTTGAATGGTTTACCTTCAGTCGTTTGTATTTGAAAAGTTATTATATCGGCATCAGGATATTTAGAATAAGCATCCTTAACTATATTTTCATAACCTTCCAAGTAACTTACATCGTCGTCAGCAATAATACAGATATCGCCTGTTGCATTTTCAATTGCTAGATTTCTACTCTTAGATGACCCTCTCTCAGTATTAGATATCATAGTGATATCATCAGAGACTTCTTTACCATTAAAATCTGATTGGTTAATTAATAATAATGGCGAAATAATATTCTTAGCTTGCCAGTCAATATCACTGATCTTAGCTTTAGCCATTGTCGCCATTAAAATCTCAATATTCATTTCAACTCCAAGAGTAAATAACTTCTGCTTTCGACATTATATAAAACTCCCAAAGCAAATAGATAGAACCATAAAAAAGCATAAACAAAAATAACTTGCCTTTACTTTTTGCATACTCGAATAACATTGCAATTATCAAAAACTCTGATATTAAGAAAAGTCGACTAGAGCGTGATGCCAATCTCAAATCAAAGCTAAGAAGCATATATAAGCATGAACCAGTTAGAAAGCTCAGTATAAGAACTCTCTTATAAGGTGATATTTTATCAAATTCAGGGGCAATCAACAAAATTAAAAATGAAATAACGCATATTTTGAAAAAGTCAGGAGTTAGCCAACCACCTTTAACATTTGCATTCTCAAGGTAGAACTGAACTTTCATCAAGATAGGGTTTGAATCGAGACCAATTAAATAAACAAGAAGATTACTGAACACACCTGAAAAGTACAAAGCAACAAAAATAGAAATTACTACTACATAATTTTTCTTTGTAACTTTAAATTTTGTAGCAAGAAAAATAAAGAATAAACCAAATATTGCTACACTGTGAAACATCAATGCAATTAGATTTAAAGAAATATATAAGTTCTTTCTGTCAAAGATATAACGTAAAGAATATATAAAGATCAACATTGCTAATGCTTGCCTTATTTGACCATATGGACCTCTAAAGTAATAAAGCAAGAAGAACATTAAAACAGCTACTGAAGCATAACGGATATCTTTCTTAATAATAGAATAAAGTAGACAACATAAAATTAGCGAGTAAATAATATTAAAGAGTAGAAAGTTACCCCCAATAGATTTCACTGCGATAATGAGCAACTGAAATCCAGGTTCTATCCAACCACCAATTCCAACTTCATTTACATTGTTAAAAATATTCTCATATAACTCTAGATCCCAGCCTTTATCACGAGCAATAAGTAGTATTAATAGTAATAAGATAGCTAATAAAGAACCTGAACTTTTGAAGCTAACTTTACCAAACAAGTCTGAATAGGCTATCAATATTATTGTAATGCTTGCAATTAATAGCAGCACATAATTAGACAGTGAAAAATAATCCATCGCAAGTCCGCTAGTAATATGAGAAAGAATCAAGCATTTAAGTAACTCTTTATTCCATAGTTATACACAAAAAAAACAGGTTAAGTTAAAGTTCATTTTGAGACTTTCACATAATTCACATTATCATATTTCATATAATGCTCTACACTAGATCCATGATGTAAGACAGTTACGGTTTTATAGTTTTCAGAAAGGGAATGAATCAATATCTCAGCAGGAACTTTGTTATCTAAAATATCAAACCCCTCAAGATCAAGTTTAATACCTTCTTTTATATTAGGATGCAATTTAATTATTTTCTTATCGAATTTTTTTTCACCTGCAGATTTTAAGAAACAACTATCGAAATGCCAATCACTAATATAAACAAAAGATGAATTCCCGCTACCTAATGCGTCAGGGTTAAATCCATAAACATCATTTAAATAAAAAATATTATCCTGACAGTAGCTTTTAATACTCTTTTCTAGTTTTAATATTTTAAAATTTTCTTTTTTTATTTTTATATTTTTTTCATAAACCAGAGGTTCAAAAACATAAACACCATCGCAAAACCAACTTCCACCGAAAACAGTACTGATACCTAAAATGTCAAAAAGCTTAGTTTTAATACTAGGTTTATAGATATCGTTTCTATATGTTCCAATTCCTTCTTCATAAACATATAATTTCCTAGTTCTAGAAAATAGCTTAAAGTAGGTAAGGTAAATAGCGAGTCTTGTGCCTATATCTCCATCGATATAAGTCTTACTGGGCTGTAATTGTGCACCTTTATAGAAAGACATAAATCTATTTTTTACAAATAGGACTTTCCCCCAACAACCTTTCGATTTAATTTTATTGAATACATTTTCAGCATCATGAAACATATCAATAATAATCAAGCAACTTTCATTCATTCGCGTATCAGCAATAATACTTGCTACATTTATTTGTAGAGGTTTAGATGCGATATAAAGTTCCATCTATTTTATTACCTTAACTTTAGAATTAAATGTATAAAAATACATAACAATTAATTGAAGAAGTGACGATATGAATAATGTATAAACCAATAAATCCATCGATATTTTAGAAAACAAGTAAGAAATAATTACATGCACACCTGCTGCGATCACACTTATTGTTGAGATTAATTTATTTTTGGCTTTATAGAACAAGACATTAACCATAATAAAGTAAGGTATCATTAGGGCATAGCCTAACACCAATATACTAGTCCACTTATTTAGATTCATATATTCGTTACCAAAGAAAAAATAGAAGATTTGATCAGGGATCAAATAAACCAAAAAAGGAAAAATAGGTATAATTAAAAAAGATTTTAGAACAAGTTTTTCTATCACTTTGATATTTAAAGAAGAGCTTTTCATTTTTGAGTAAAAATGTGGGACAATAGCTCGATTTAAAGCCAGTAATAAAAGATAGAATATACTTGCTATTTGCATGGCTAGAAAATATTCTGCTAATGCTGTTTTAGAGAAGCTCTCATTAATAAAAAATCTCTCAACATGCCCCTTTAACATCCCAGAAAAAGAATGTAACAAAAGCGGAAGGCCAAAAGAAAATAAATATAATGCATGTTTCATATTTATTTTCTTTCTTATTTTATGCTTATAGGTTTTTAGATTAAAAACAAGCCAAAATGATGGTAAAAACCAAGATAAAGCACTCGCATAAATTCGTGTCTCTGATGTCGCTTCCGAAAATTCAAAAAATAAAATAATACTAATAAGAAGAACAAAGCCACTGATTAGTTGAGCCGCCAAATACTTATCCACTTGTCTAGAAGCCTGAGCTACAGATAAGTTAAGCATATAAATCACATAACAGAATGAGACTAAGCAAGCCATGGCCATATAATAGTAGGAAAAAAGGTATGATATTAAAATGAATATTAAACACAATACCGCACTAATGAAAGAAGCTACGTTCTTAAGTCTCTCAATAGCCCTAAAACCATAGCGGTGATAATAGCGAGCTATAGCGCCATCCATTGATAACAAGAGACATATTGATGAAAATGCAATAATAGACTGATAAATAGAATATTCAGCTAATTCATTAACACCCATTTTTTTTGCCATATATGGCAATAATAAAACAGGGATGCCTTTACTTATTATTTCTCCTATTATGTATAAGTAGGATTCTTTTAAAATTATTTTTGACAATTTTTTTCTCAGTAAAATATAAAGTTTATTCTACTTTTTGTTCTTTATATATGTAGGATACTAATACACAGAGAACAGAAAAAAAGAAGCCTATTATAAACCCCATAATACATAAAACAGCTCTTTTGGGTGAAAATTTAATTTCATCTGCTATAGCGGGATCTATCGTTTTAAATATATATTCATCCCGAACCTCTGCAAGCATTTGATTCTGTACTTGGGTTTCGATCATATCAAACATGATCTTTCGCATATCTACATTTTTAGTTTCTTCTATCTTCTGTTGTAAAAAAGCGACACTTTTATTTGCCTCTTCGATGTCTACTTTACGTAATTCATCATTTATAGATATAATTATCTTATCTAAAATTTCTTTAGCTATATATGGAGAAAAATGATTTACTGAAATATAGACAAAACTAGTGTCTTTATCTTCAGAAATATTCAGGTTTTCCTTCATAAAGAATCTATAAGCCTCTATATCACTAGGAACTTGTGTTTTAGGGAAAGAAACTTCGCGTACCCACTTTTGACTTTTTACTTCATAAATTTCAGGGTCATAAACCAATTCATTATTTTTAGGTTCCCAGTCCTTGGCAGCCAAAATGATCGGTTTCAGTTTATTATCATTAATAAACCTTTTAATAAAAGATCTACTTTTTAATGTTTCTAATGCAACTTCACGTTTACTTCCGCTTTGACTCTGTAAATTAATGCCAGCAATAGACGCTAACCCCCCAAACTTTGAAGATAAACCACTTAGAGATGAATCTTCATTCTCGACGATACTTACTAAAGCTTCCGATCTATATATATTTGGTAATGACAAAGAGAATAAAACAGTCCCTATAGAAAACAAAATGGTGATGCTAATAATAAAAATTTTTGCTCGCCATAAAATAGCTACTAACGTTCTAAAATCTATTTGAATACCTTCTTGATTATTCATCTTAAACCTTTAAATACTACTAATCGCTGCTACGGCTACACCAAGCTGATAAACAATCTGCGTTGCGGTGCTCCACAAGGTTAAGTTGTCCATGTAATCAGCATTCATTGGTACAACGATAGTGTCACCCGCTTCTAAGAGCTGTGAATCATTAACTGCAAACCAGCTGCCGCTATTTGGAATTTTTACTGAACCATTTGCTTTAATGATATAGATTCGATCATCAGCGGCACGCTCTTTTAAACCACCACTGAGGCTGATGTAATCTTCAACGTCAATACCGGGTTTAAACAAGTGAGAAGTCGCGTAGTTTACTTCTCCAATAACGCTTATTGAGTCACGTTTGCTTGGGACATAAAGCGTATCGCCATTTTGTAAAACAAGTTTTTGTTTGTTATCAGCAATCAGGGGAAGGTCAATAACTAAACGTCCTACAGCTTCAACATTTGCCAAATCAATAAGTAACTTGTTCATTTCTTCATAAGAAAGGGTGTTACTACTTACGGATTTTTCAAAGCTTTTTGTGGCAATGTCTCGACGTAAGTCTTCTGATAGTTTTGCTAACTGTTGTTGTTCTTGTTTTCGGATTGACTCACGAGTAAAGATAGCAGCATCGGGTTCTGCAAAGTCAGAAAAACCCCCAGCTCTTTCAAGCAGGTTAGTAAGGGTTTCTCCACGTCGAATGGTGTATACACCAGGAAACTTCACTTCACCTTTTAGCTCAACTTTTACGTTTTCTTGCCAATTAGGAATAGAGAAAATATTAATACTATCTTTACTACGCAATATTTTATTTTCAGCTTTTTCACCTAGCATGGCTGCATGTAGGTCAAACTTGATGTGTTCAACTTTTGACGCATCACCCGCAACAATCCGAGTGATTTCAGCTTGTTCTGTATAAGCTGACTCAAGTAAGCCACCGGCTGCTGCAATAAGTTCATTTACTTCGCTGCCAACCGTTAACGGGTAAACGCCTGGGTACGTAACATGACCATTAATTTCAACAAGTTGCATTGCTGTTGTAACAGAGGCTTGCTGTTTAAGCTTTGCTATAATTGGTTTTAATAAGTTATAGCGACTAAAGACTGCGTAATCTTCAGGTTCTAACTCCTGCTCTTCTTCTTTTGCTTTACGCTTCGATATTTCTGCGATGGTGAGTACTTTTTCTTCCTCAAGCTTGAAAGGGTCTTCTTCTTTTAAAACACCAATATAGCGTTCAAACTCTTTATTTTGATATTCGTGCCATTGCTTCACTTTAAATTGCTGTTGCTGTTGCTCTTCGCTTAACGCCATATTTGCAAGTGCAATTTCTTCAGCTTCTTTTTCTTGATAACGGCTAAAAACAAACAGTTTATCGTTTGCTTTTAACTCTAAATCATGACCTTGAGCTTTCACGATAGCTTGGGCAATATCAAATTGAAAAACCTCAATATCACCGGCAACGTTTATTTCACGTACCAGTAAGCCATAACCAAGATCGGCCTGTGGCAGTAAGTCGCCACGCACTGAAGTGAAAATATCTGAAATGCGTTTACCTTGATGCCATTGGTAATGACCAGGACGCGCAACAGCACCAATTAAGCTAACACTATTTTGATACTGTAAACTGATAGGGTTAAAACGAATACGGTCACCATCACGCGGAATATAGCTAATTTTATCTGTGCTAAAGTCAACAGATAATACTTCTTTCATGTTGTGATTGTTAAAGCGCTCAACCAAAGCTTTTTTAGCATATGCTTGTGGCTTTAAACCGCCAGCCATTTTTAAAAGCTGCTCTGCCGTTTCGCCTTTTTTTAACTCAAAAATTGCTGGGCGTTTTACAAGTCCCTCAACAGCAACTTGCGAACCAACAGGCGGGATAAAAACAACATCACCTGGCTTTAATATAATATCGTTACTGCTATCACCCTTAATAAGCAGATCGTACAAGTCAAAATTTGCAACAACTTTACCGGCACGTTTAACTTGTATGTTTCGTAATGAGGCTATTTCTGACACCCCGCCGCTCACAAACAAAGCATGCGATACAGTAGTCAGTGATGACACACTGTAACTACCCGGTTTATAAGCTTCACCTAACACTAAAATACGAATACTACGTAGTTTACCGACCGATACAAACGCTTTAATGCCAATAACTTCCTGTTCAACTTTGGCTTTAATGAGCTCTTTTACTTCTGCAAATGTAAGCCCTGCAACTTGGACTGGGCTAAGATTTGGGATACTTATACGGCCTTCACGATCAACCATCACATCGTAGCTTTCACTTTCTTTACCATAAAAGTTAATAGTAAGCTCATCACCACGGCCAATTAGATAAGTATCTGGGACTGCGGCATTTTCGCTGGGCATAAATGTGGTTGGCTCACCAGCAAATAGGTCATAACCAAAAGGTTTTACTTCATCGACTTTCGGCGCAAAACGTTCATCGTCTGTGAGTTCTTCTTGTTCTTTTTCAAAGCGAGGTTGAATTGTTGACTCTTGTTCAACAGATTCTTTATTAGAGGTTTTGCCTGTTATGGTGGATAAATCGACACCATATTGTTTAGCAAGCGCTTCTTGCTGAGCTTTAGGAAGCTTTTTAAATTGCTCAATTTGAGCTGCTGTAGGGGTAAATGCCAATACTGATGCAGAAGTTAATAGCAAAAAAGTAATAAAGAGTCTTTTAAATAACATCACAAGTAGGGATTTCCATAGTTCTACAGTCAAAAAGATTGTCTATTCTACCTGAAATGACAAAAAATAAAAAAGGGACTTTCGTCCCTTTCTGTCATAAAAACATCAATATTCCGGTTTATTTAGTTAAAAACTGTAAACCAACGTTAATGACGTTTCAGTATCTGTATTTTCTTTGTCGTCAGCTACATCAGAGTTGTGAGTAATGTTGTACGCCACTTTCATTTGCAGTGAACCATTAATTTTGGCAAGAATGGCTGATTCAGAACGTGTTTTGGTGTTGGTATCACCGTATTCCACAGAAACGAGCTGAGTGAAACGCGCACTGTCTGAAATTTGCCAATTGTAGTCAAGTTTACCTAACGCAATTACTTCACCTTCGCGTTCACCCGCAAGTGAGTTACCGTTTTCGTCAACTTCTGTGCTTGTGTCTGGGTATTGGAAGTATTTATAACCTGGACCCACTTCTGCATTTAACCACATATCAGAACGGTCGATTAATCGTAAACCATAACCCGCTGAAACTACAGTCTCATTACGGTAAGCACCAAAGTAATCAGATACGTGCGAACCGTAAATGAATAGGTGTGAGTGTTTTTCGTTTAGCTTGTAGTTACCTTGTGCAGAAAAAGAGTACTTTTCGTTAGTACGCTGTGTTTCTTTAACACCGGCATCATTTTCGATCTCGTCTTCTTTATAAAGACCATCAAGCTTATATTCGTTATTCCAGCTCTCAAGGTTATGTAATACCTTTATGCCACCTTTTAGAGTGGTTGTTTCTGTATTACCGCTGGTTATGATGGCACCTAACTCACTCGTAACGTCCCACGTTTTCGTTTCATCGGCTGCGAATGCGCTAGTTGCAGCAGATGCTGCAACTAGAATTGATAAAGCTTTTAATTTCATTAAAAAATAACCTTTACTACTTTTAATTAGACAATTTAGTCTTCTTTGTGCAAATGAACGTCCATTTGCGGGAATGGAATAGTGATGTTTGCATCATCAAGTGCAATCTTAATGTTTTCCATTAAGTCGAAATATGTTGGCCAATAGTCAGCAGAGTTAACCCATGGACGAACCACAAAGTTTACGCTTGAATCGGCAAGTTCAGATACAGCTACTGTGTATGCAGGATCTTTTAATAAACGCGTTTCTTTGTCTAGTACTGACTTAAGCACTGCTTTTGCTTCTTTAAGATCAGCGTCGTAACCAACACCAATTACTAAGTCGATACGACGTGTAGACTCACGTGAATAGTTAACAATTGCATCGCCCATGATTTTTGAGTTAGGCATTACAATTACTTTGTTGTCTGGTGTGCGCATTTCTGTAGAGAAAATTTCAATTTTCTTAACCGTGCCTGCTTTACCGCCAGCTTCAACATAGTCACCTGATTTGAACGGACGAAGTAAAATAATTAATACGCCAGAAGCAAAGTTAGATAATGAACCCTGAAGTGCTAAACCAACAGCTAAGCCCGCAGCACCTAAGATAGCAATGAATGATGTTGTCTCGATACCTAGTTGAGATAGAGCCATTAAGATTGTTGCAGCAAAAACGATTGCATAAACAATGCTCGCTACAAATGAACCTACCGCTTTATCTACTTTTTTCTTATCAAATGCTTTTTCAGTTAACCCTTCGCAGAATTTGGCGATGCGGCTACCAATAAAGAAGATAATTAGCGCCAGAACAGCCTGAACGGCGTAATGTATTATTAAATCTGAATTCTCATTGATCCAGTTCATTATTGTATCCATGTTCTCTCCTGAAGTTCATTTTTAGCGTAACGCTGTTGAAATTATATATGATCTTTGGTTAAAAAATCATTAAATAACATGCAGATTAATCAATGAGTGATTGCTTAATTGCAAAAGCGAGAGTCTAGCCCCCGAAACTGAACGCCAGCTGACCAGTGTTAAGTTTCTGAAATTTCTTACTCTTTCAACTTTTTTATCTTTTTTTATATTTAGGGGTTCACAAGCCCACGTTAATTATGTAATATGCGCGCCACACCAAACATGGTGTATCTCAGTGGCGGCTGTAGCTCAGTTGGTAGAGCCCCGGATTGTGATTCCGGTTGTCGTGGGTTCAAGCCCCATCAGTCGCCCCACTCCCCCCCTTTTGTATTTCTTTTGTTGTTCCTTTATAGATTTGTTCTTAGCTTAGTTACCCTAGCATTATTTTATTTCAATTTTTAGCCTTTGTTTTTAACTCTCTGTTTTTATTCAGCACATCTTATACATTTCACCTTGCTTATTTTTAACCATAAAGCTATTTAAAAAGTTGCTGCGCAAACGCGCCATGCAAGCATAACGCCTACGGTTTAATGTAGGCGTGAAATTTATTTCGCGCGAAGAGGTTATAAGCAACGAGCATCGAAAAGCGAGATACGAGCTAGTACAGCTAAACCGAGGTGGGTGTTTAATGTCGCTGAATAGGTTTGCTTTTCGGCGTTAAAACGCCTCCTACGTGTGTCGTGTGCATTTTTTGTAGGAAGGGCTTTAGCCGTGAAAGGGTTTTAAGCTACGAAGTACGAGCAGCGAGGTGCGAGCTAAATCGAGGTGGGTGTTTAATGTTGCTGAACAGGTTTGCTTTTCGGCGTTAAAACGCCTCCTACGTGGGTCGTGTGCATCTTTTGTAGGAGGGGCTTTAGTCGTGAAGAGGTTATAAGCAACGAGGTACTAGATGCGGGGTGCGAGTTACGAGCTAAATCGAGGTGGTTGTTTAATGTCGCTGAATAGGTTTGCTTTTTCGGCGTTAAAACGCCTCCCACGAGTGTCGTGTGCATCTTTTGTAGGAAGGGCTTTAGCCGTGAAAGGGTTATAAGTAACGAGCATCGAAAAGCGAGATACGAGCTAGCACAGCTAAACCGAGATGGTTGTTTAATGTTGCTGAACAGGTTTGCTTTTCAGCGTTAAAAAGCCCCCCCACGTGTGTCGTGTGCATCTTTTGTAGGAGGGGCTTTAGCCGTGAAAGGGTTTTAAGCTACGAAGTACGAGCAGCGAGATGCGAGCTAAACCGAGATGGTTGTTTAATGTTGCTGAACAGGTTTGCTTTTCAGCGTTAAAAAGCCCCCTACGTGTGTCGTGTGCATTTTTTGTAGGAAGGGCTTTAGCCGTGAAAGGGTTTTAAGCAACGAAGTACGAGCAGCGAGGTGCGAGCTAAATCGAGGTGGGTGTTTAATGTTGCTGAACAGGTTTGCTTTTCGGCGTTAAAACGCCTCCTACGTGTGTGATGTGCATCTTTTGTAGGAGGGGCTTTAGCCGCGAAAGGGTTATAAGTAACGAGCATCGAAAAGCGAGATACGAGCTAGTACAGCTAAACCGAGATGGTTGTTTAATGTTGCTGAACAGGTTTGCTTTTTCGGCGTTAAAACGCCTCCTACGTGTGTCGTGTGCATTTTTTGTAGGAAGGCTTTAGCCGTGAAAGGGTTTTAAGCTACGAAGTACGAGCAGCGAGGTGCGAGCTAAATCGAGGTGGGTGTTTAATGTTGCTGAACAGGTTTGCTTTTCGGCGTTAAAACGCCTCCTACGTGTGTCGTGTGCATCTTTTCTAGGAAGGGCTTTAGCCGCGAAAGGGTTATAAGTAACGAGCATCGAAAAGCGAGATACGAGCTAGCACAGCTAAATCGAGGTGGTTGTTTATTGCTGAATAGGTTTGCTTTTTCGGCGTTAAAACGCCTCCCACGAGTGTCGTGTGCATCTTTTGTAGGAAGGGCTTTAGCCGTGAAAGGGTTTTAAGCTACGAAGTACGAGAAGCGAGATGCGAGCTAAACCGAGATGGTTGTTTAATGTTGCTGAACAGGTTTGCTTTTCGGCGTTAAAACGCCTCCTACGTGTGTCGTGTGCATTTTTTGTAGGAAGGGCTTTAGCCGTGAATTTTTAAAGGTAAGTTGCTGCGCAAACGCGCGATGCAAGCATAACGCCAACGGTTTAAATAAGACAAAAAAATGCCACCTTTCGGTGGCATTACACACGGGATTATTTCTATTTACTAGAAATGCTTTACATCAAGTGCAAGGCCGACGATTTACTCGTCTTTACCTCACGCTTTTTAATTACTTCCAACTTTTCATTTTATGCCCTTTCACAGCATAGAAAAGTATGAATAAATAACAAGGCAACATCACAATATAAGCCATTTGTTGCGCCTCGGCACTTTTAACGCCGCCACTTGCCAGGCCCCAAAATAACGGACCAAATGCACCGCCGGCAATACCCATAACAAGCAAGCCCGATCCCACACTGGTAAGCTTACCTAAGCCCGAAAGCGCTAGCGGCCAAACTGCTGGCCAAACAATTGCATTGGCAAAGCCTAGCACAGCAATCAGCAATAAGGTATCAGGAAGTACCGATTTTAGGCCAAGCAATGTAGAAATAAAGACCGATTCATTACTGCCTGTTACTATTGCAAGCGTTAACACACAGCCTAACAGCGCTGAAATAGTCAGTGCTGCCTGCTGAGACAACACACGTGGAATCAATAAGATACCTAAAAAGTAACCAAGTACCATACAACCCATGGTGTATGATGTCATCACACTGTATTGCTCAACACCCAATGACAGAGCAAAGCTACCAATGGTGTCACCAGCAATTACCTCGACAGCCACATACACAAACAACGCCACAATCCCTAACGCAAGGCTCGGATGTGCCAATGCTTTTTTAACTTGCCCAGGCTGCTGTTCATCAGCATCATCAATTAGTTCCGGTAACGGCATTTTGGTCACTGCGAAGCCAAGTATACCAATAAAAAGTGCCATCCCTAAATACGGTAATATTAAGCCATTGGCCATGGCATCGATGTCAGCTTGGCTGAGCTCTTTACCAACAAACCCTTTAAAATCACTCAATATGAGTGCGGTAAACACAATCGGGGCTACAACCCCTGCACCTTTATTTAAAATACCCATAACACTTACGCGGGCTGCGGCTGATTCCTCGGGACCAATTCTTACCACATACGGGTTCACCGCTGTTTGTAGTAATGTTTGACCCGCGCCCATAACGAGTTGCGCAAATAAAAACAGTGCAAACACTTGTGTTTTTGCAGCAGGAATAAATAACAACCCTGCAACCATCATGGTTGCCATGCCAAGGGCCATACCATTTTTGTAACCCACCTTACGAATAATCATCGCTGATGGAATCGCAGTGAATGTTACCGCGATATAAAACGAGAAAATAATCAACGACGCCTGAAACGGCGAAAGCTGCAAAACTTGCTGCAGGAAAGGCATTAAAGAGCCATTTAACCAAGTAGCAAAGCCTAAGATAAAAAACAGCGTGGCAACGATAGCCATAGGTATTAGGCTGCTTTGTTTATTCGTTTCTGACATGGTAATTCCCATTCATAGCATTGACTCAATTTATCAACGCTATTTGTTCAAGATGATTATAAATACGTTTGATGAAATATTTATAACACTAACGCAACAAAAATGACAGCGCTGCCATTAAACTGACATCAAATTGTAGTCATAATACGATGCCTTTCGTTAAAAGCAAGATAATAAAAAAGGGCCAAAGGCCCTTTTAGTTTGCTTGTAATCTATTAATTTACATAGGTTATTCGGCTTGTTTGCTGCGAATTTAAACGGCTACGCAAGGCTACATTCGCATCATTTTCAACACTGATCGGATCAGCATAAAGCTGCCAATTTTTTCCATTATCTAGGCTGTATTCAATGCTTAAATAGTTAAACGCTGTGTTGGCTTTTAACGTACCATTTTCAATAACAGCTCCCGGCACAGGTAAATGCAGATTGATACCATCTTGGGCCAGCTTTTCGAGCTCTTTTAAACCCACAGCGCTTGAGAATTCAGCCCAGTCTTTCGCTTGCTTTTTGGTATCGACATTTTCACCTTCCCACTCAGCTTTGTGCCACGCACGTTCTGCAACTGACAAAATACGCGGAAAAATCATCGCTAACACCTGATCTTCAGTGCGGATAGTTTCAGACCACACCTGACCTTGCATACCCAGAATATTTTCAGGTTTCTCAAGCTTAGGTAACGGGCGACCAACCAAGGCTTCTAAATTAACAATTGGCTCGCGAGTACGGGTATAGTCTGCGTTCGCGTATACATCGTCTGGCATGTAGTTAAAGGTTTTTTTAGTATCGGTGTAACGGGTTGCCCAATAATAACCACGCTCTTCTGGGCTGGCTTCATAGGGATGATCGAAATATAAGTGCGTGCCATGTGATAACACCACTTGGTAGCCGGCATTTGCTAACCGATATGCTCTGTCTGCAACGCCCCACTCCCAAATATTATCCCATGTATTAACCGTAAAGGTTTTATTTGGGAATTCATCACGTTTAAATGAATTCTCACGGTCATACATGATGCCGTCTTCCCAAATTCCCGGGGAAATACCGCGCTTTTCTAATAGTGTCGCGACGCGTTGCGTGAAATATGGTTTAAGATCAGCGGGGCCCGACACGCCATTACTCGGCTCGGCAAATAACGCCTGACAAACAGGTGAGCCAATCCATGAACCAGCCCCCACTTCATCACCACCAATGTGTAGGTTTGTCAGCTGTACGCCCGCTTCGCGGTACATTTGTTGTAATTCATACGTTACTTTATCTAAAAATGCATAGGTTGAATCCATACAGACATTCATCGAATTATCTTTGTAATTTTGTACCGTCATATACACTGAGGTATCTTTCGGATCGGTCAGTAGATACTGTGTTGCAGGACCCATATCCACTTGTTGTATTTCTTGCTTGGCCGAGCCAGTTTTTATATTGTTTTTAGCTGCTTTTTCGGCTTGTTCGAGCATATTATGATAACGTGCCTCCATCGCTTTTATTGAAGCACGCGCATGCCCGGGTCCCTCTACTTCAGGGATGATCTGAATATGGCGATCTTTTGCGTATTTTAACAGTTCAACAAATTCTTCGCGTTTTAAGTAACCATTACCCGAACCTGTTTTAAATGGTCCCGTACCTAGCTGCGTTAATAAACAGGTGCGCTCTTCTAAATCAAAACAACGGTATCCACCTACCTCGGTAAGCTCCGGTAGGCCAGGTATTTCGAGTCGCCAACCTTCATCTTCAGAAAAATGCCAATGTAGCTTATTCATTTTATAGCGCGCCATTTGCTCAACGAGCTTAAACATGGCTTCTTTACCGTGAAAGTTACGGCCATTATCGTAATGCATACCACGCCAGCCATAGCGAGGTGAGTCTTCTAATTCAAGCTGAGGTAAGCTTGCTGAGCCTTGGGTTGCTGCTGGCATCAAATTAAGCACACTTTGCATCGCATAAAACACACCAGCATTATCACTGCCGACGATGTTAATGACTTCATCATCAATTTCGAGGGTGTAGCTTTCAGCTTTACCGGCATTCAGTGCAGGGTCGACTTTAAGACGAATAAGTTTCTCTTTACCAAGGTTAATATGGTCAGGCTGCGCTTTAAGGCTAATACCATAGTCATCTTGTAAGTCTTGCATAAACACCATTACTTCGTGCTTGAGCTGACCTTGATAACTAATTTGCCAATCATTATTGATGGTTGTTGTACCCCGGTTAAAGTCAACTTTGCGTGGTTTTGGAATAATGCGTTTTAGTGCATCTTCTTTACTTACAGCAACGTTATCTGCATTGTTTCTTTCAAAACGTACTTTAGGCGTTGCAAGCACAGATAAATCTTTCGGCTCGTTATAGCGGTATAATTGGTTATCGCGCGTAAAAGGCATTACAAATTGTTTAAAGTCTTCGGTATCTGTGTTTGCAAATACCGCTGGCTTATTTTTTCCTGAAACAAAAAATGCACGCGGCATAAAATCACTGTAAGCAACAACCCATACTTGTGCATCAAAAGGCAGTTCTAGGCTTTCACCCGCTGCTAACCCTTTAAAGCTGCTCGTTGGCACTATACGGTGTAAGTCACCATTAACATGTTCAATATTTAAGCCTGCGACATGTTCGGTCGAAATTTTACGAACAGAGTGAATATAAAGCTGCCAATCACTTTCACCCGCAGGCAAAGCCACGTCAGAGCGATTATTAAGCGTAATTTGACCTAAGAACCCCGCGTCTTTATTACGGAAATTATCTTCTACCGAAAATAGTAATTCAGTGTCTTTAGCAAAGTGATTAACCTGTGATTGCGTCAGTGTCGCATGTGCGACTACAGGTGATGCTACCAGTATCGCGGCGAGTATTGACCTCTTAAAATCCATTACTTTCTCCTCGTTTAAGCCCTGAGTTTACGGTATTTATTCCGTAATATTTGTCATTTTTGTTTATTATTCATACCTATCATATAAAAACTAAAATGACAGCGCTATCATTTTATTAAAAATAAGCGGGTAGCTTCATCGTAGGAAGCGTTTTAACGCTAATTTTATTAAATAGATGTTGCTGCGCAAACGCGCCATGCAAGCATAACGCCTACGGTTTGTTGTAGGCGTGAAATTTATTTCGCGCGAAGAGGTTGTAAGCAACGAGGTGCGAGATGCGAGATAAATAAGCTTCGAGATACGAGTTGCGAGGTGCGAGCTAAACCGAGAGGGGTGCTTAATGCCAGTTAATAGGTTTGCTTTTCGCCGTTAAAACGCCTCCTACGTGTGTCGTGTGCATCTTTTGTAGGAGTGGCTTTAGCCGTGAAAGGGTTATAAGCTTCGAGAAGCGAGGTGCGAGATGCGAGCTAATACAGCTAAATCGAGAAGGTTGTTTAATGCCAGTTAATAGGTTTGCTTTTCGGCCTTAAAACGCCTCCTACGTGTGTCGTGTGTATCTTTTGTAGGAGGGGCTTTAACCGCGAATTTTAAAAGAGATGTTGCTGCGCAAACGCGCCATGCAAGCATAACGCCTACGGTTTAATGTAGGCGTGAAATTTATTTCGCGCGAAGAGGTTGTAAGCAACGGGGGCGAGATGCGAGATAAATAAGCTTCGAGTTGCGAGGTGCGAGGTGCGAGGTGCGAGCTAAATCGAGATGGCTGTTTAATGCCAGTTAATAGGTTTGCTTTTCGGCGTTAAAACGCCTCCTACGTGTATCGTGTGTATCTTTTGTAGGAGTGGCTTTAGCCGTGAAAGGGTTATAAGCAACGAGTTACGAAAAGCGAGATGCGAGATGCGAGCTAATACAGTTATACTGAGAAGGTTGTTTAATGCCAGTTAATAGGTTTGCTTTTCGCCGTTAAAACGCCTCCTACGTGTGTCGTGTGTATCTTTTGTAGGAGTGGCTTTAGCCGTGAAAGGGTTATAAGCAACGAGCATCGAAAAGCGAGATACGAGCTAATACAGTTATACTGAGAAGGTTGTTTAATGCCAGTTAATAGGTTTGCTTTTCGGCGTTAAAACGCCTCCTACTTGTGTCGTGTGCATTTTTTGTAGGAGTGGCTTTAGCCGCGAATTTTAAAAGAGATGTTGCTGCGCAAACGCGCCATGCCAGCATAACGCCTACGGTTTGTTGTAGGCGTGAAATTTATTTCGCGCGAAGAGGTTATAAGTAACGAGATGCGAGATAAATAAGCTTCGAGAAGCGAGGTGCGAGATGCGAGCTAAATCGAGATGGCTGTTTAATGCCAGTTAATAGGTTTGCTTTTCGGCGTTAAAACGCCTCCTACGTGTGTGATGTGCATCTTTTGTAGGAGGGCATTTGTAGGAGGCGCTTTAGCCGCGAATTTTAAAAGAGATGTTGCTGCCTAAATGCGCCATGCAAACATAACGCCTACGGTTTGTTGTAGGCGTTAAATTTATTTCGCGCGCAGAGGTTAAAGCGGCTTTTAAATCTTCATACAAAGATACTTCTCTTCTAGATACTCATCTAAGCCTTGATGACCACCTTCACGACCCAGGCCCGACTGTTTCACACCACCAAATGGGGCAACTGGGTTTGAGATAAGCCCTTCGTTGATGCCTATCATGCCGTATTCAAGTGCTTCACTTACGCGATAAATTTGCTTGATGTTGTCACTGTAAAAATAAGCAGCTAAGCCATAAGGCACATCATTGGCAAGTTTCAGTACTTCTTGTTCGTTATCAAAGGCAATAATGCTGATTACAGGACCAAACACTTCATCATGATAAATATCCATCTCTGGGGTGACATCAGTCAAAATGAGTGGCGCTTGAAAACTGCCCTCAAGCTCCTTATTATCGCCAATTAAAGAAGCCCCTTTGTTCACCGCATCTTCGACTAAGCTTTGTACCTTCTCTTTTGCTTTTGGGTAAATCAATGGGCCAATATCCACCCCTTCATCAAGGCCATTGCCTACTTTTAACTCTGCTACTTTGTCAGTGAGTTTTTCAAGCACGGTTTCAAGCACTGAGCGCTCTACAAAAATACGGTTTGCAGCGACACAGGTTTGCCCTGCGTTTCTAAACTTCGCGCCCATGAGCCCTGTAACGGCGTCATCTAAATTGGCATTTTCAAAAATAATAAAGGGAGCATTACCACCGAGCTCCATAGATGTGTTCTTAATTGTAGAAGCACACTGAGCGAGTAATTGCTTACCGACCCCAGTTGAACCTGTGAAAGTAAATTTACGTACGCGCTCAGACTTTGTCATGATTTCGCCGACCATTTTTGCGTTTTCAGATACCACCACATTTAAGGCACCTTTCACGAAACCGGCTTTATCAGCGAGATATGCAAGTGCAATTGCACACAACGGCGTATGCTCAGAAGGTTTAATAACAAAGCTACAGCCTGCCGCATATGCGGGAGCAACTTTACGCGTGATCATGGCAATCGGGAAGTTCCACGGTGTAATACCTGCTACCACACCCACGGGCTGCTTTATTGTTGATAAACGATGCTGACTATCCGTCGCAGGAATACTATCGCCGTAACTGCGTTTGGCTTCTTCGCTAAACCATTTAATAAACCCGGCGCCATACTCCACTTCACCCAATGCTTCTTTTAAAGGTTTACCTTGCTCTTTGGTCATTAACTCAGCAAGTTGTTGTTTATGCTCAATGACTAAGTCGTACCAACGTCGCAACGTTTCACTGCGCTCAGTCGCCGTTGTTTGCTTTAGTTTGCTAAAGGCTTCTTCGGCACTTTTTATAGCCAGTTCAACCCCGGCTTTATCAATATTAGAGACATGGGTAATAGCCTCTGCGGTTGCGGGGTTATCGACACTAAAACGCTGGCTTGTAGAATAAAAGTCACCGTCGATAAATGAATCAGAAAAAACCAAATCAGACATAGAACCTCCAAGTTAAAGACACTAGAAATCAGAAATCTGACGACTATCATCTGAAATCTACTATCTGACAGCTAAAAAACAAAAAACCGCTGTAGAGACCAAGCAACTACAGCGGTTTTTAGGTATTCAAAGCCGTTAAGAATTAATGCTCTTCATTAACGATATTGAGATTATACTTTGGAATTTCAACCACAAGATCTTCATCTTTAATGATTGCTTGGCAACCAAGACGAGACTCTGGTTCAAGTCCCCATGCTTTATCTAACATGTCGTCTTCTAGCTCATCACTTTCGTCTAAAGAGTCAAACCCTTCACGAATAATTAAATGACATGTCGTACACGCGCATGATTTTTCACAGGCATGTGGGATGCTAATGCCATTTTTAAGCGCAACATCTAATACAGTTTCGCCTGCAGGTGCTTCAATTGCTGCGCCTTCTGGGCATAACTCTTCGTGTGGAAGAAAAATAATTTGTGGCATACCTTACCTCGTTAAACTTCGTCTACTGACTGCCCTTGCAGCGCTTTTTTAATTGATGCGTCCATTCTACGCGCAGCAAACTCGCTACTTGCATTATCTACAGCTTCAATCGCTGCTTTAATTTCTGCCGGTGTTGTGGCACTTTCACGTACCGCAATAAGTTTAGCAATTTCTGCTTTTAACACACTTAATTCTTGTTCATCAAGCAATTGGCTATCGGTTGCGAGTGAAGCTTCAAGTGCTTCAACAACACGTAATGCTTCAACTTGCTGCTCTTTGAGCATTCGCGCTTCCATGTCGTCTTTGGCATTTGTCATCGACTCTTTCAGCATATTAGCAACTTGGTCATCCGATAAGCCAAATGAAGGTTTTACCTGTATTTCAGCTTGCACACCAGTTGATTTTTCCATTGCTGATACGCTCAATAGACCATCGGCATCAACTTTAAAAGTAACACGAATATGCGCTGCACCTGCCGCCATAGCCGGAATGCCCTTTAAGCTAAATTTAGCCAGCGATCGACAATCATCTACTAATTCACGCTCGCCTTGCAGCACGTGTAATGACATCGCCGTTTGACCATCTTTAAAGGTGGTGAACTCTTGTGCACGTGCCACCGGGATTGTGGTGTTACGTGGAATGATTTTCTCGACCAAACCGCCCATGGTTTCAAGACCAAGCGAAAGTGGTAGTACATCGAGCAATAACATGTCTGAATCGGGCTTATTACCCACTAACACATCTGCTTGCAGTGCAGCACCAAGGGCCACAACACGATCGGGGTCAATTGAGGTCAGTGGTTCTTTATCAAAAAATGCCGCAACTTGAGAGCGTACAATCGGCATGCGGGTAGATCCACCCACCATAACAACTTGCAGTACTTCTTGGTTTTCGATGCCGGCATCTTTTACCGCACGTCGGCACGAGCGAAGCGTTTTCTTTACAAGTCCTAGCGCCAATTCATCAAAGGTTTCGCGCGTTACTTCAACTGTGTAGCTTTGGCCATCAAACTCTAAGCCAACGTTCACTGTTTGGTATTGGCTTAATGCTTCTTTACAGGCTTTTGCTTTATTGATGAATAAACGTAAAACCGATGCCGATAACTCGTTAACACCCGTTTGCTGCTTAAAGTAGTCAACCAGTAATGAGTCGAAATCGTCACCACCTAGGCTCGAATCACCGCCTGTCGCCATGACTTCGAATACCCCTTGATGCAGGCGTAAAATAGAGATATCGAAAGTACCGCCACCCAAGTCATAAACGGCAATAATGCCTTCTTGACCTGAGTCTAGGCCGTAGGCAACTGCCGCCGCTGTTGGCTCGTTGAGTAAGCGTAAAACATTAATACCCGCAAGTTCAGCCGCGTCTTTAGTGCTTTGACGCTGTGCATCATCAAAGTACGCTGGCACAGTGATCACGGCGCCCATAATATCTTGGCCGGCAAAGCTTTCTTCAGCACGTTGTTTTAAGGTTTTTAATATTTCACTTGATGCCGACACCGGGCTGATTGCGCCAGCAACAGTGCTAATGGCAAGTGAGCCATTATGTTCACAAAACTGATACGGTAATTGACCGTAACTTTGCTCAATTTCGGTTTGTGTTTTGCCTAAGAAGCGCTTCACTGAAATGAGTGTATTTGCTGGGTCTTGTGTAGCCGCTGCAGCCGCTTGTTCACCCACTAATATGCTGTCTGCTTGGTACTGAACAACCGACGGCAGCATTGCATTACCTGCAAGGTCTGTTAGTGTGCGAGCTTCGCCACTTTGGACAGTCGCAACAAGTGAATTTGTTGTACCTAGGTCAATACCCACTGCCAATTTGTGCTCATGTGGTGCCGCGCTTTGCCCCGGCTCAGCAATTTGCAATAATGCCATAATGCTCTTTTAAACTCTTAAATAGCTGTTAAGTTACAACTAACGATTAATCATCAAATAAACTGTCTTCAATTCGCTCAAGTTCTTCGCGTAGCTTATAAACAAACTTTAACTTACGAATATTATCCGCCGCTGCCTGCCATTGCTGTTCATCATTGCTTGCTAGCTGATCAGCCAGTTCGTTGCTGTATTGCGTGTCTAACTGTTTAATTTGCGTTTCAAACTGGGCAATTGCTGCATCAGGGTCTGCGGCATTTTCAAGCTCTTCGAGCTCTTCTCGAAGCTCCATTTGCTGCATTAAGAATAGCGGATCTTGTAATGTTTGTTGTTCAGCACGAATATCAACGCCCAACTCACTAAGCATGTATTCAGCACGCTTTACCGGGTGTTTTAACGTTTGTAATGCATCATTGATTTCAGCCGCGTTTTGCACAGCAAGTAGTTTATCGCGGCTACTAGCACTGGCATGACGATCTGGATGAACTGCACGTTGCAGCTCGAGGTAGTGTTTATTAATAGTCGCTAAATCAATGTTATAGTCTACTGGAATCGCAAATAACTCAAAGTAACGCATTACATAATCCAACTCGGTAAACAGAAAAAGAACAAAGCCCTACACAGGTAGGGCTTCAAGCAAGGAAAACGTGCTAGCTTAAACGGTAAAGCTTTCGCCGCAACCACACTCATCGGCCTGATTCGGATTATTAAACTTAAACCCTTCGTTCAAACCTTCTTTAGTGTAATCAAGTTCAGTGCCGTCTATGTACACTAAGCTTTTTGCATCAACGATTACTTTCACACCGCGACATTCAAAAACTTCGTCGCCATCTGCTAACTCATCAACAAATTCAAGAACATAAGCAAGACCTGAACAGCCCGTCGTTTTAATGCCTACGCGAAGGCCAATGCCTTTACCGCGATTTGCTAAAAATGATTCTACGCGGTTTGCTGCCGCATCTGTCAATGTCACTGCCATGAATTTATCTCTTACTTCGCTTGTTTGCTTTTGTAATCAGCAATCGCTGCTTGAATCGCGTCTTCTGCTAAAATTGAACAGTGAATTTTCACTGGTGGTAATTCAAGCTCTGCACTGATATCAGTGTTTTTGATTGTTGAAGCTTCGTCTAATGTTTTACCTTTCACCCACTCTGTTACAAGTGAAGAAGAGGCGATTGCGCTACCACAACCATATGTTTTAAATTTTGCATCTTCAATAACACCTTCTGGTGATACTTTAATTTGCAATTTCATTACGTCACCACACGCAGGTGCACCCACCATACCTGTTGCAACAGATGGATCATTTTTGTCTAAAGAACCCACGTTACGTGGATTTTCAACATGATCGATTACTTTATCACTATAAGCCATAATACTATCCTCACTACCTGCTAGCGGCGGCGATCACTGATTAGTGATGCGCCCACTCAACTGAATCTAAATCAATACCTTCTTGATGCATTTCCCATAAAGGAGACATCTCACGTAAACGGCCAATCGAGTTTTTGATTAGTTCGACGGTATAATCAATCTCTTCTTCAGTCGTAAAGCGGCCAATGCTGAAACGAATTGAGCTGTGTGCTAATTCGTCGTTACGGCCTAACGCACGTAGTACATAAGAAGGCTCTAAGCTTGCTGAGGTACAGGCTGAACCTGATGAAACAGCAATGTCTTTAACAGCCATTAATAACGACTCACCTTCAACAAAGTTGAAGCTGATGTTTACAATACCCGGAACTGACTGGCTTGGTTCACCATTAAAGTAAACTTCGTCCATATCAGCCATAATGCCATCAACCAAACGCTTACGAAGTGCGCTGATATGTGCATGGTCTTTTTCGAAATCTTCTTTTGCGATTCTAAATGCCGCACCCATACCCACTAATTGGTGAGTAGCCAGTGTGCCTGAACGCATACCACGCTCATGACCACCACCGTGCATTTGTGCTTCTAAACGAGCACGTGGCTTACGACGAACATACAATGCGCCAACACCTTTAGGGCCATAGACTTTGTGGCCAGAGAACGACATAAAATCAACTTTTAACTGTTGCACGTCGATAAGTACTTTACCTGCACTTTGTGCCGCATCAACGTGGAACATAATTTTACGCTCACGGCACATTTCGCCGATTGTCGCGATATCTTGGATAACACCTAGCTCGTTGTTAACGTGCATGACACTAACAAGTACCGTGTCGTCACGCATAGCGGCTTCAAGCTTTTTAAGGTCAAGTAAACCGTTTTCTTCAACGTCCATATAGGTTACTTCAAAACCTTGACGCTCTAATTCACGACATGTATCAAGCACTGCTTTGTGCTCTGTTTTAACCGTGATGACATGCTTGCCTTTCTTTTTATAGAACTGTGCAGCACCTTTAATGGCGAGGTTATTTGATTCTGTAGCACCTGAAGTGAAAACAATTTCACGTGGATCAGCGTTAATCAGATCAGCAATGTCTGTACGCGCTTGATCAACCGCTTCTTCTGCTTGCCAACCAAAACGGTGTGAGCGTGATGCAGGATTACCAAAATTACCGTCCATAGTCAGGCATTGCATCATTTCTTTTGCCACACGTTCATCAACAGGCGTGGTTGCTGCGTAATCTAAATAAATCGGTAACTTCATTTCTCTCTCCGCTTTCGTCAAGCTACAGTTGACAGCTTACTTGAATGTTTTCCAGTTGCTTAATTGCAGTGTTGATGCTGTTATCTTGGCGCGATGCGACTTCTTTCACATCTGATTTTTCTACCAATTCAGCAAGGGTAATACTATTTAAAAAATCTTCGATACGCGCGCTTAAATCTGACCACAATGTATGAGTCAAACAGCGCATGCCACTTTGGCAGCCACCCGTTGCACCATGGCAGCGAGTTGCATCAACAGACTCATCAACGGCATTGATAACATCGCCAACAGAAATTTCATTCGCGCCACGTCCTAATAAATATCCACCACCTGGGCCACGCACAGAAGTCACAAGGCCATTTTTACGTAAACGGGCGAATAATTGTTCGAGGTAAGACAACGAAATTTCTTGTCGCTCAGAAATATCGGCAAGGGGCACTGCACCCACATTTGTATGGAGTGCAACATCCAACATGGCGGTTACTGCGTATCTGCCTTTTGATGTTAACTTCATGGAGCCCCCGATGTTACTGCACGCTAAGGTGTGCAAATTTTAATTACCAGACCAAAATAGTCAAGTATTATCACGTGATAAAAATTGATACTTGCCATTGATAAAACCGAATACCCGACTAAATTGGTCAAGTACTATGTCTATTGTAATTACCTGAGTAATTTAGTCAAGTATTATGCTTATAACCTGTGATTATTTTATAGACTTATTAATTGAAGTCAGAATGCCGCGTAAAATATTCATTTCGGCTTCTTCTGGGCGCGCACGATTAAACAAACGACGTAATTTAGTCATCACCATACCTGGGTGCTGTTTGATGATAAACCCGGTGTCGTTTAATGTTTGCTCTAAATGCTCATAGAACAACTCAGTTTGTTTTGCGTTAGGGTAAGTAACGTCGTCTTGTTCTTGCTGTTTTGGCTGGGTGTTTAAATACGCCATACGTGTTTCATAGCACAGAGTTTGTACTGCCATAGCAAGGTTTAATGAGCTGTATTCTGGGTTCGCAGGAATGCACACATGATAGTTACACTGTTGTAACTCTTCATTGGTTAAACCGCTATTTTCACGACCAAACACGAGTGCAACTGGGCCATTCGCCGCTTCTGACACTAATTTTTCACCACATTCACGTGGCTCAACCATCGGCCAAGACAAGGTGCGCGAACGAGCACTGGTGCCAATCGTTAAACTACAATCAGCAATCGCATCAGCAAGGGTATCAACAACCACGGCTTTGCCTAAAACATCGGTTGCACCTGCAGCAAGCGCACTGGCATGACTATCAATTTCACATGCAGGGTCAACAAGATAAAGGTTTGATAAGCCCATCGTTTTCATAGCACGTGCTGCTGAGCCAATATTACCAGAATGAGATGTGTTAACTAATACGATACGAATATCATCAAGTGTCATTGCGTTGTTACTTACTGAATGTCAAAAATTGCGCGAATTCTACCATGAAAGCTATTCTGGAGGCTATACAGATCACGCGATCAATCAGTATTGATCACAGATCATGGGCGGTGCTAGGGGTTTTTCTTTTACTAGTACATCCTTATTTTTAGTATCAGATTTATGTATGAAACGCCCCGTATAATTTTTAGCTTTTAAAAATAGTCAGATAGAAATTTAATTTAAAATCAGTTCAGTACAAAAAACAACCAAAAGTATTTCCGCTTTGTTGTTTACTTTGCAGTAAAAACCGCTAGAATACGCCGGCTTAAATATATTCGTTCTTTTACAACCCAAAGGTAATGCTATGCATCCAATGTTAAACATTGCGGTTCGCGCTGCGCGTAACGCAGGCAAAATTTTACTTCGCGCAAGTGAAGACTTATCAAAAGTTGATGTACAACAAAAAGGCACTAACGATTTAGTGACTAACATCGATAAAGAAGCTGAAGCCGCAATCCGTGACACTATTTTAAGATCTTACCCTGATCACTGTATCGTTGGTGAAGAACTAGGTGAGCACAAAGGCAAAGATGCAGATTACCAATGGATTGTTGACCCACTTGATGGCACAACAAACTTCATCAAGGGTATCCCTCATTACGCAGTATCAATTGCACTTAAAGTAAAAGGTCGTTTAGACCAAGCTGTTATCTATGATCCAATTCGTGGTGAATTATTCACAGCGTCTCGCGGTCAAGGCGCACAGCTTAACAGCAAGCGTTTACGTGTATCAAAAACTAACGAGTTAGCAGGTTCTATTCTTGCTACAGGTTTCCCGTTTAAACAAAAGCATCACTTAGACGCATACTCTGAGGCATTCAAAGCTTTATTTATTCACACGGCTGATATTCGTCGTGCAGGTTCTGCTGCTCTTGATATGGCGTATGTTGCAGCTGGCCGTGTTGATGGCTTTTTCGAAATTGGCCTTAAGCCTTGGGATACAGCCGCTGGTGAGCTTTTAGTTAAAGAAGCGGGCGGTATGGTTGTTGATTTCGCAGGCGGTATTAACTACAACCAAAGCGGCAACATTATCTGTGGCGCGCCTAAATTAACACAAGCAATCATTCGTGAAATTCGTCCAGTATTAACTGAGTCACTACTTCGCTAATGACCCATTAGTTCTAACGCGTGATTAGCATGACAAAAAGGAGCTACGGCTCCTTTTTTTGTGGCTGAAAATAGTCATTCTCCAACTTTATTTCTATGGCACTCTTTTCTGTAAACGGCAGACCGGCTAAGTCTTCAGCAAAGTAACTGTTGAACAGCTGATCAAACTCACCTGAGCTTTTCATCGCGTTTAAGCCTGTTAATAATACCTCGGCTAGCTCTGGCTTGTTATTGCTAACAAAAAAATAAAAAGCGCTCGGGTAGCTAATATAGACATTGGGCACAATCGCCAGTTGCTCACTGTTTATTTGCTTAAGCTCTGAAGTCACCTCGATAAATGAACGCGGGAAGTAATCAACCCGGCCACTTATAACTAAGTTAAACATTGCTTGATAATTCGCCAGTGGCCGAACCGCTAAGCCATTTTGCGCCAATATTTTTGTATCAGGCCAGTCATGACCTTGTATAGCGGTAAACGCCATTAAGTCTTGTTTAGTTTTTACCTCTTTAAACCGCGGTAAAAATTCACGTTTTGTAAGCAGTGCGCGTTTACCGATAAACCCTTTAAATAAAGGGACTGGAACAGCAATCGCTAGATGCTCTCGCTCTGGGCTGGTCATACTCCAGTAGACATCGGCTTGGTTTTCGTCGAGCATGAGTAATGTGCGCTGTTGATGAGGGTGCACCAGTACTTCGTTTATAACGGTGGGATACTTTGCGGCACTAAACGCTGCACCTAACAGCGCGTGTAAATAATGATCGCGCTGATACAAGGGACGTTGCTCTATGGCTAAGTTCACCACATTTTTGGCATCAATAGGCAGGCTGCATCCTAGGCTTAGCACAACAAGGATTGCACTACATAGTCGCTTCATTATTATTATTCTTAACGTGTTTTTTTTAACCTACACTGGCTTAGAGTGAGACACAAGTGAAATTGGCCGAACTCAAATTTTCTTCATAACCCTATTTGCAGGGTGTCATCGCTGGCGACACTTAGCCTCACCACTGCCGGAGCCGGACAACGACGCTTACAAACAAATAAGTGACTCGTTTTAAAGCGTTTGGCCTCTTTTTTCGCATCGGTTGCGAGTGCTGCAACTTGGTGGCTATTAATGCATTGCTCAAGGTCAGGTTTAACGAGACCAATCGACAGCGTTAGCAAAGGTACAAACTGTTTTTTACCTTCGCGGTTACTCGCCCAATACCCACCTTGCGAGATGTGTTCAGGGGTAAAAAAGGCGCGTGATTTCTCTTCAAATTCTGAAATGATCGCATGGCACCTATGCTCTGCATCGTCTTTATCGAATACCACCATAAAATCATCGCCACCGATGTGACCAACAAAGCCTTTGCTTTTGCTGCAAACATCAACGATCACTTCGGCTAATAATTTGATCACACTGTCGCCACTGGCGTATCCATATAAATCATTAAATTGCTTAAAGTGATTTAAATCGACATACGCTAACGAAAACGCATAACTGTTGCGCAGCCTTAATTCGATAGCTTCATTTATTGCCACATTACCGGGTAGCATGGTCAATGGATTTGCGTGTTGAGCGTGGCGTATTTTTTCTTCGGTGATGTGTTTGAGAATATTCCGTAAAGGTGCCAATCCTAAGTAGTCGCCGTTGCGTGTTATGACGATATGGCGGCGAATATCGAATTCAAATTCGGTGATTTGTTGACTAACCGTATCAAGCAATTCGTTTTCATCGACCACTAGCGGTTGCTTATCCATTAGTGCGGTAACAGGCTGCTTATCATAAAGCGCGTGACCATAAGGAGCTGCAAACACCTCGGTAAGTTGATCTCTGTGTAATAAGCCTACGGGACTATTTTGTTCAAGGACAGCAAGACTGGTGAGTGTTTTATCTTGCTCAAAAATACTGTGCGCATCTTTACAACGGGTATTCGCCTCAATACTGGCATGCTCAACAGCAAGCCAACCGATAGCCATTGATTGTTCAAAGCTGCTGCTGTTGTCTGATGATTCAAGGTGTTTTAAGCAATGCAGATTAATTTGGTAGCTGGGCTGTAAACTCGGTCTTTCTAATAAAAAGCCCTGTGCATGCTGCACTCCTAAACTTTCGAGTAAACGTAACTCTTCTACGCGCTCGATACCTTCGGCAATCACTTGGGTATTCGTGGCTTTAGCCAATACAATGATTGATTTTAGAAACTCTTTTTTCACCACACTTTGGTCACAGTGATCAATAAAGTAGCGGTCAATCTTTACAAACTCAGGGCATAACTCAGACCACTGCTTTAACCCCGAATAACCTGCCCCTAAATCATCAATGGCAATTGAAAAGCCTAATTGACGATAATGCGCGATGGTCTTTAACAGTAAACATCCGTCGTCTACTTTTTCTTGCTCAGTTACTTCAATGACAACGCGATTAGCCGCCAGCCCAAAATGTTCAACTAGGTGTAATGTTTCGCCTTTAGGATGACATGGGTCGAGCAGTGTTTTAGGGCTGACATTTAAGAACAACTTACCTTGCAGGTTGAGCTTAACAAAGTTTTCAATGGCTTTACTGCGACACAAAAGCTCAAGTTCTGAAATTTTATTGCAGGCAATTGCAGCAGAAAATAAAGCGCTGGGCATCTCAAGTTCAGAGCTTTTTGGCCCCCGACTTAAAGCCTCGTAACCCAAAATATGTTGATTAGAAACATCAAAGATGGGCTGAAACAGCGTTTTAATGTCACTGTTTTCTAATATTCGCTGTAGTTGTGCACTCACCTTTCACCTAGTTTCTGTCATACAAATAGATGACTAAATTAGCAATCTAGTATGACAATTTTATGGCAAGCGCTGCGCTTCATTCACCTCTTGTTCATTTATTCCCACTAATTCCAATTGCTTAATGCGCGCTAAGCTATCGATCATTTTTAGTTCAGCCTGTTCAATATCAACATGATTCATTTGTTGTTGTGTCGTCATCGCCAAAACGGCTAACGGATTAAGTAACAGCTGTTGTATGTGATAACAGTTAGGCCCTGTAAAATCGGGTAACTCAGGTTGTAAATTAAGGGGCTCATTGTCACTAGAGATTGCCGTAAGCGGTGTGCTTTCAACATATTCAGTAATAGCGTCTAATGTCTGCTTACACTCTGGAAACACCTGATCAAACGCTAAAAATAATCCCTGTGATGAATGAACCAACGACAACAGCATGGATTTAACTTGCTGCGTATCTGACTGCCCTTGCAGTGCTGTCACAACCTGCCACGCCAAACTTTGGTACTCACCTAATTGTTGTTCTGGCGTTATTGTGGGTGGCTTTGGTGCTGACTCAGCTTGCTTGGCAACCTGTTGCTCTTTGCAACCGAGCAGTAAAAAAATAATAAATACATTACTTATTAGATACTTCATAATTTCTTCCATAAAAAAACCGCCCAAACAGGGCGGTTCTTTTTTAAGCATGGCTTATTAAGGCATAGGATCGAGATCCGCACCTTCTTTTTCGATTACTTCTGGAATTAAGTCTTCTTTACTTACACCCATTGCAATCGCCACTGCTGATGCAACATACACAGATGAGTAAGTACCGATAAACACACCAAATAGTAATGCTGTCGCAAAGCCGTGAATAGTTTGACCACCCCATACAAACAACGCAATCAATACTAAAATTGTGGTGATTGATGTTACAAGGGTACGATTCAATGTTTGCGTAAGTGAAATATCAATGATTTCTATGGTGTCATCGATACGCACTTTACGGAAGTTTTCACGAATACGGTCAGATACAACGATAGTATCGTTGAGTGAGTAACCTATCACCGCCAAAATCGCTGCTAAAATCGTTAAGTCAAACTCAAGATCCAGTATTGAGAATAAACCTAATGTGATAATAACATCGTGTAATAGTGCTGATACCGCGCCAACCGCAAAACGCCATTCAAAGCGAAATGCCACGTAGATCAAGATACAAATAAGTGCAGTTAACATGGCCAAGCCACCCTGCTCTTTTAAATCTTCACCTACACTTGGGCCCACAAACTCAATACGGCGCATTTCAACACTTGAATCAGTTTGTTTTAAGGCATCAATGATTTGGTTACCAATGACTTCTGCTTTCACGCCATCACCTTGCGGTGCAAGGCGCACAAGAATTTCTTTACTTGAACCAAATAGCTGAACAGAGAAATCTTCAAAGCCACTTGCCGTAATTGCTTCACGTACTTTTTTCAGATCTGCAGGTTGTGCAAAGCCAACTTCAACCGCTGTACCACCGGTAAAGTCTAAACCGAAGTTTAAGCCTTTTGTAAAAAACGATACGAAAGAAGCCAAAATCAACAATGTTGATAATGTCATGGCAAACTTGCGGAACTTCATAAACGGGAGTGTTTTACCACCGAGTTTTAAGATTTGCATGCTGACTCCTAAATCGACAACTTATCAATACGCTTACCGCCAATAAACAAGTTGATTACCGCACGGGTACCAACAATGGCTGTAAACATAGAGGTGATAATACCAATCGCAAGTGTCACGGCGAAACCAGCAATTGGACCCGTGCCCACTGCAAACAGAATCACTGCTGCGATTAACGTGGTGATATTTGCATCGAAAATTGTGCTAAATGCGCTGTCGTAACCGAAATGAACGGCTTGTTGCGGACTACGGCCGTCGGCAAGCTCTTCGCGGATACGCTCAAATATAAGCACGTTTGCATCAACGGCCATACCCACGGTCAGTACGATACCTGCAATACCCGGTAAGGTTAATGCCGCACCTGGAATTAATGACATAACACCCACGATTAATACTAAGTTCGCACCAAGGGCAATATTTGCCACCATGCCAAACCCTTTGTAATAAACCAGCATAAATACAAGCACAAATGCAAAGCCTAGTACCACTGCCGTCATACCTGCTTCGATATTTTCTTGACCTAAGCTTGGGCCTACCGTGCGCTCTTCTACAATTTGAATAGGAGCAACAAGTGCACCTGCACGTAGTAATAAGCTCAGATTATGGGCTTCAGCAGGGTTATCAATACCCGTGATTCGGAACGAACGGTCAAGACGTGCTTGAATTGTCGCCACGTTAATCACTTCTTCGACCTTAATTGGAGGAAGTGCTTTACCGTTTTCATCTGTTTTACCCGATGGCTTGTACTCAATGAATACAGTTGCCATGCGCTTACCAATCGCGCGCTTAGTGAACGCATTCATTTTTGCGCCACCTTTGCTATCAAGGCTAATGCTTACTTGCGGACGTTGATACTCATCCATTCCTGATTGCGCACCAGTGATGTGGCTACCTTCAAGAATAATGCGTTTTTTTAGTACCACAGGGTAACCGTCACGCGCCATGATCACTTCGGTGCCTGGTGGTACACGCCCTTGTAAGGCTGCACTTGGGTCAGCATCTTCGTCTACTTCACGGAACTCAAGCGTTGCCGTAGCCCCTAAAATTTCTTTGGCACGGGCTGTGTCTTGTACACCAGGAAGCTGTACGATAATACGCTCAGCACCTTGACGCTGAACGTTTGGCTCAGCAACACCGATTTGGTTGATACGGTTACGGATAATCGTTTCGTTTTGCTTGATAGCGTAATCACGAATTTCTTTAAGCTTTTGTTCGCTCATACTGGCGTAAAAAGCGTTATCACTGCTGCTATCATCAATGTACACATTGAGCGGGTAACGGGTTGATAAAAAGCGCTCTGCTGCGTCTTTATCTTCTTCGTTACGCATTTCAACACGTAAACGCTCGCTGCCAGCTACACGACGAATAGTGCGGTAACGCAGCTTTTCTTCACGTAAATCACTTTTAAAATCTTGTTCCATTTGCTCAAGCTGTGTATCAACCGCCGTCGCCATGTCGATTTCCATAGTAAAGTGAACACCACCACTTAAATCCAGACCCAGCTTCATCGGGTTACCACCCAATGCTTTTAACCACTCTGGTTGTGCTGGAGCCATGTTGATGGCAGAGATGTAATCTTCACTAAGGGAATCACGCAGTAGGTCTTGCGCTTTAAGTTGATCTTCAACATTCTTAAAACGTACAAGGATTTGTCCGTCTTCAAGTTTGCTTGATTTAACAGTAACGTTATGTTCTTTGAGGGTCGCATTTACTTTATCGAGTACGCTTAGGTCAGCATCAGTACCTTTAGTGCCCGATACTTGTATGGCCGGGTCACGACCATACAAGTTAGGAGAGGCATATAAAATACCAACGACTAACACAACAAGAACAAGTAAATACTTCCATAATGGAAACTTGTTTAACACGTGTGAGTCCTTATTTTTATTGTTATAGCGACTTCATAGTGCCTTTTGGCAATACTGCAGAAACAGCTGATTTTTGTACTGTTACTTCTGCTTGGTCGTTTAATGAGATAACGATGAAGTCTTTGTCATCAGCGATTTTAGCAATTTTACCAACTAAACCACCTTGCGTAAGCACTTCGTCACCTTTTGCCATCGCGCTCATAAGGGCTTTATGCTCTTTTACACGCTTAGCTTGCGGACGGTAAATTAAGAAATAAAATACCAGACCAAAAATACCCAACATGATTAGCATTTCCATGCCACCACCTGCTGGTGCTGCACCTGCCGCACTTGCGTGCGCGTTTGAGATGAATAAACTCATTACACTTCCTCTTTAATTTTTCTAAAAATTTAATCTGATGTATCTGCAAGCTCTGGCACTTCTTGGCCGCGGCGTGCATAAAAATCTGCAACAAATTCGTCTAGTTTGCCATGACTAATGGCATTACGTAAGCCTTCCATTACACGTTGATAATAACGTAAGTTATGAATCGTGTTTAGACGTGCGCCTAAGATTTCATTACATTTATCAAGATGATGCAAGTACGCACGTGAATAGTTTTTACATGTATGGCAATCACATTCTGGATCAAGTGGACCGGTGTCTGTTTTATGTACTGCGTTACGGATTTTAACAATGCCACCTGTCACGAATAAGTGACCATTACGTGCATTACGGGTTGGCATTACACAGTCGAACATATCGATACCACGACGCACCGCTTCAACCAAGTCTTCTGGTTTACCAACGCCCATTAAGTAACGTGGTTTGTCGGCTGGCATTTTATACGCACAATGATCAAGAATATTGATCATTTCGTTTTTAGGTTCACCCACTGATAAACCGCCCAGTGCATAACCATCAAAACCAATGTCTTCTAGCCCTTTTTGCGATTGTGCACGAAGCTCAGGGTACATACCCCCTTGGATAATACCAAACAGTGCTGCTGGATTATCACCATGCCCTTCTTTTGAACGTTTAGCCCAACGCAGCGAGAGCTCCATTGAGTCTTTGGCTTCTTTTTCAGTGGCAGGATATGGCGTACATTCGTCGAAAATCATCACAATATCAGAGCCTAAGTCGCGCTGAACTTGCATGGCTTTTTCTGGTGAAAGCATGATTTTTTCACCATTCACAGGCGAGCTAAACATGACGCCCTCTTCGGTGATTTTACGCATTGCACCTAAGCTGAATACTTGGAAACCGCCTGAATCAGTTAAGATAGGACGGTCCCAATTCATGAAGTCGTGTAAATCACCGTGTTGCTTAATGATTTCTGTGCCAGGACGCAGCATAAGGTGAAAAGTATTACCAAGGCAGATTTGTGCCCCCGTGTCTTTTACTTCATCGGGAGTCATCCCTTTTACTGTGCCGTAAGTACCTACAGGCATAAATGCAGGCGTTTCTACAACACCACGCTCAAAAATCAAGCGGCCGCGGCGCGCTTTACCGTCAGTGCGGTCTAATTCAAATTTCATATTATCCTCTAGTGTCGGAAAAACAGTCCAACAAGCTATAATTTAACCGCTCGATTCTAACCTGTTTGCGCATTTATTACTATTAATTGGGCTAAATTCAAAAATAAAAAGCCCGCTAGCTAAACTCTCCCCACGATGCAGAATTCAGCGTTGCACAGAGGCTTCATATCAACGCATAGCTTAGTAATAATGGCTGAAAATAAAAAACCCAGTGAAATGCTGGGCTTTTTACGGGGTAATATAAAAGATGACTAACGCTTATTTACGCGTTAAGAACATGGCATCACCATAACTGAAAAAGCGATACTGTTGCTCAATCGCTGTGTGATAAGCACCCATAATGTTTTCTTGGCCTGCGAACGCGCTCACCAACATAATCAACGTTGATTCAGGTAAGTGGAAGTTAGTGACCATGGCATCCACCACATTGAACTGATAACCCGGGTAAATAAAGATGTCAGTATCACCAAAGTAAGTATCAAGCTTGCCACCATGTACTTTGGCAGCCGACTCTAAAGAACGTACTGAAGTGGTGCCCACCGCAACAACACGCCCGCCTTTTGCTTTGGTTTCGGCTACGGCTTTTACAACCTCATCAGGAACTTCGATATATTCTGAGTGCATAACATGTTCATCAACTGAATCAACACGCACAGGTTGGAATGTACCCGCACCCACGTGCAAAGTAACAAACGCCATGTTAATGCTTTTGTCTTTTAAAGCCGCCATTAATTTATCGTCAAAGTGAAGCCCTGCTGTTGGCGCTGCAACAGCACCGGGTTTCTCACCATACACCGTTTGATAACGCTCACGATCAGCCTCATTATCTGGGCGATCTATGTATGGCGGTAATGGCATGTGGCCAATATCGTTTAAGATATCTAATACATTTTCGTCTTTAGCAAACTCAAGTTCAAATAGCTCACCGTGACGCGCTACCATGGTTGCTTCGGCTTTGCTTTCAAGGATAATTTTAGAGCCCGGTTTTGGTGATTTACTCGCACGTACGTGAGCCAGTACACGGTGCTCGTCCAATACGCGCTCAACGAGTACTTCAAGCTTACCACCAGACTCTTTTTGGCCAAACATGCGTGCTGGTATCACTTTCGTGTTGTTAAACACTAATAAGTCATTTTCATTTACCAGAGATAAAATATCACTAAACACTTTGTGTTCAACCTGCCCTGTTGGGCCGTCGAGCGTTAATAAACGACTGCTTGTTCGATCTGCTTTTGGAAAACGAGCAATTAATTCATCAGGAAGGTCAAAGCTAAAATCAGCCACGCGCATAGAGCATATCTCTCATTAATAAAAACGCGCCAAGTTTACTCTGATACGCTTGCCACCTCAAGCAAAGCACCTCGGTTCAAGAACAAACAACCTAACCGTGTAAGCTGGTACAGGCTAATAACCGTTTTTAGGTAAAGTTTGCTTGTAGAATAATAGAAATGTCATTATTCTAACCCATTCACTAAGCATGGGTTCAGTTAAGAGGTAGTAGCGCCATGGCAAAGCAGTTGCAACTGCTAATTTTAAACGCTAGCGTTGCTGAGCGTGAAACAATTAAGTTAACACTCAACAAACTTAATGTTTTTACGTTTATTGAAGCCAACGACTCGCAAGAGGCGTTAAAAATACTTAAAAGCCAGCCGGTGGATATTATTATTACGGGCCTTGAAGTCGGCAAAATTGACGGCTGGCGCTTCTCGCGCATGATTCGCTCGGGGTTATTAAAAACCCCAAAAAATACACCTATACTGCTAACTCCCCCTATTTATTGTGAGCGTATCGCTGAAACAACAGCCCGCAGTTATGGTATTGATGCTGTTTTGCCTTTTGAACGCCAAGATATGCTGCCGCAAGTCCTTGCTAATGTCCTGTCGACACACCTAGAAAAAAGCAGCCGCCTTAATTTACTCCTGCTTGAAACGAATAACAGCAAAGCAAATAACATCAACGAACAACTCAAACTCAGTTTTGCTGTTACACACACGACATCGACAAAAGCAGCACTGGCGACGTATCTACAACAAAAGTTTGCAATTGTATTGATTGATGCAACGCAATCGCAATCAGATCCCGCAGGCGCGCTGATTAGCGAAATATTGCAGCATAATCCTAAACAAGCCATTGTTACCATCATTGATAACAACGATGCTGATTATGCCGAGCAACTGTTGCTCTCTGGTGTCACCGATTTTATACGCGCCCCTTATGATCAGTCTTTACTGAGCAAAGTATGTGACCATGCAGCACGCCGTGAAGATTTTATGGTGAGTTATGCAGAGTTTGCACAAAAAGTTGAGCAACTAAGCCAAAGCCAAAGCCGCTATAAAGAACTGTTTTCGGCTCACCAACGTATTTTATTGCATTTAAACACCGTGGTATTGGAGTTTGATCAGCAAGGAAATATTCGCTTTATTAACCCTGCATGGGAAAACCTCACGGGATACGGCATTAAATCAAGTTTATCTAAGTCGTTAACTGATTTTTGTTTGCCTGAGTGTCAGCCCAAGTTACAAGATACGATTCAAAGTATTTTGCACGGGGGGGAGCTACAACAGCAAGTTGAGATACAACTGAGTCATAAAAACGGCAATGCCATTTGGGTTGAATGCCGAATGCAGTTAATAAAAAACAGCCGTAACTCTGCAACGATTACAGCCACTATCGATAACATTCACGAACGCAAGCAAGCTGAGTTACAGCTTCGTCATTTAGCATTGCATGACACGCTAACTGAATTACATAACCGCTATTATTTTGATCAACAATTGCAACGTATTTGCCAAGCCAAATACACCAATGGCGATATAGAACATGCGCTTATTTATATCGATTTAGATCATTTTAAAATCATCAATGACAGTAAAGGTCATCAACAAGGTGATATTGTGCTTAAAGAAGTCGCTCAACTCTTTACTGCCAATATTAGCGACGAGCACTTAATTTGCCGTATTGGCGGTGATGAATTTGCGGTTATTCTGAAAAACACCAATTTGCTTGATGCCCATTTAGTCGCAGAAAGTATTTGTATGGCCATTGAAAAACACCAATTTCATTCAGAAGGCCAAGAATATTCGATTAGCTGCTCCATTGGCCTAACACAAATTACCGCACAAAATAATGATCCCAACGAATGCCTTAAGCAAGCTGATATTGCGCTGTATGTTGCAAAAAGCTTAGGCCGTAATCTGGTTCATTGTTATTCAAAAGAAGACACTCACCACAATAGCCTACAAGCAGGGTTAGAGTGGGGCCACAGCATTCGCCAAGCACTGCAACACGATGCAATTGAATTACATTACCAACCAATTTGGGACTTTAAACGTGGCCATGTGGCTTACTTTGAAACCTTACTGCGTTTAAAGCTTGATAATGAGCTCATTTACCCGAATCAATTTATTCCTGCATTAGAGTTACTAAACGACACATACCTGATGGACCAATGTGTTATTCGTAATGCGATTAAAAGTGTTGCTGATTTTCCTGAGCTCAACCAAGTGGCTATTAATTTATCGGCACAGTCATTTTTAGATGAACGATTATTACCGCATATAGAATCAAGCCTACAAGAATATAACGTTGAACCCACGCGTATTATTTTTGAAATAACCGAGTCAGCCAGTATCAATAATTTAGTGGCCACCCGCGCAATGATAGAGCGCCTAAATGGCTTAGGCTGCCATTTCTCGATTGACGACTTTGGCACTGGCTTTAGTACATTTAACTACCTTAAACAGCTGCCAGCACAACATGTAAAAATTGATGGCTCGTTTGTTCGCGATATGTTGAACGACCCTATCGACCTTGCGCTCGTGAAGGCGATAAACGATATTAGCCGCTCTTTAGATAAGCGTTCTGTTGCTGAATACGTTGAAAATAAAGAAATATTTTTAGCACTAAAAGAGATAGGCGTCGATTACGGGCAAGGTTACTTTATTGCACGCCCCATGCCCGTTGAAAAAATTAGCAGTGAGCTTGAAAGAATCTCTAACAATAAACTTTTTAGCTAACAACTGACTAGCTAATCCGCCCCGAATATTGATACATTTTTAAACAATTTTATTAACTTTTTATCTACCATCCTGAGAATACTCATCTATAATTAATTCACGCCAAGAGATAATGTCGCGTATTTATAGTGATAATCTAAAAAAAACATGACATTACCTTTTATATTACACATGCTGAAAATAAATTAACATCTATAAGTTCTTGTATTAGCGGTATTTAGGAGAAAAGTGATGACACAACTAATCGTATTGTTACTGATCGTTAATCTAGGGATAGCATATCAATGTTACCGTAATGCGACCTACAAAGGGTACCCGGTAAAAGTATTTACAGGGTTGGGCTTAGTGCCTTATTTTAATCTGGTTGTTTGGGTTTACTTATTGTTTTTACCCAGCTTAAAGCCTTTTTCAATGGATGAAAAGCAGCCCTTATAGGCTGCTTTTTTGGTTGGAAAATCAATTAATTAAAATACATAGCTTGATGCACGTTCGAGTAGTTGCGACGATTTAATATTCCCCACTACACACTGTTTAATATCTGCTTTTTTAAACACTTTAATGTGATCCTTTTTACTCTGTTCGAGTCCGCTAATAACAACACTGACGTGCTCATCGTCGGGTAAGCTTCGTAAACCACTGCCATAATCACACAACGATAATGCAATACTGTTATTCACACTGTTTGTTAGAGCCATCATTTTCTGCTGCTGCTCTTTTGCGCGCGCTTGCTTTTTCTCTGCAAGTTGTTTGCGTAACCTTTGCTGCTTCAATGACAGCGTTTGTTGCTCTTTTTCAAGCTCTTTAATAGAGGCTTGTAACTCTTTTTTACGTTGCTCAAGTGCTTGATTTTCAGCTTCCTTATCATGACGACGCTCAAATTCAATATCACGTTTTTCGCGTTCAAGATCACGAATTTCACGGCTAATATCACGCTCTTGCTCAGCCACTTCACGGGCTTGCTCTGCACTTTCACGCATCATTTCCATCGCGTGCTGATACGCTTCTTGCGTTTTAACGACCACAGCGTCGCTTATCACCTGCACATGGTCACCAAGAATCTCAATGTCGCTTATTTCATCAAAATTAATATCTGGCATAGGTGGCAAAGGAGCATCAGGCACCGATGCAAAAATAGTTGACCATCGCGACCCCCGCACGTCAAAACTAAACACCACACCTTGGTGCTGTAAATAACTTGCTGACACGTTGCTCACTTTGTTATCCGTATCTTGCTTTAAAGCAGCCGTAAGAATTTTTTCCATAATTCCCACTTCACGTTGAATTTTATCTAACTCATCACTACTTTGTGCAAACACAGGGTTCACTGTTGCTACACCACATAGCAATAACACCGCACTGGCTATCATGTTCTTTGGCATTTTAATACTCCACGTTGTTGGCAACGGTTGGCATAGGTCGGCCATCCACTTGCTCTGCTAAATCATTTAATTGCATACGCAAGTATGCTTGGTCTTGGGCGCGCTGCGTTTTGATATAAGCAAGCACACTGGCAATATCTTCTTGTCGCTCTACACGACCCGTTTTAATCGCTTCTTTCGCTAGCTGATACATATGCTGTTGCTGTATGTCATTTTGTGCTGTTAGCATGTTTTGCAATTGATCTATTTGTTTTTGTTGTGACTCTAATAAACGAGTTTGCTTAGCCACTTGCTCAAGCAACTGTGAGTCTGTTTGTTCTGGGCTGGTTATTAATAGCCAGGCACACAATGCGATAGACGCAGCCATCGCCCATAAACCAGAACCAAAATACACAGCCTGCTTTTGCGCTTGTGGCATACAAGAACCACGATCCCAGTCAGGTACTGGTAACGGTTGATAGTTAAGACTATGCTGCTGCCACTTTGTCGCATTTTCCATCATCAAGGCATAGTCAGGATTACTTTCGAGCAACCTAATTTGCTCTTCCGTTAAACTTTCACCTTCTAGCCATGCTGTAAATAACGACTCTAAATTAGCCATCTACTGCCTCCAAATGCACTTTTAACTTACCTAACGCACTGTATAATCTTGATTTAGCAGTATTAGTTGAAATACCTAACTGCTCTGCAATTTCCTCAAATGTGCAATGCTGAAAAAACTTTAACTCTACAACCAAACGCTGCTCCCACGGCAAATTGTTCATCATACTTTTAAGCTCATTATGCTGTTGAGATTGCTGTTGATTCGCTTCTATTTCACTACGCTCACAGGCTTCTTCGGGTAAACCGTCTAGGCTTTGGTGGTGCTTACGGCGACGATAATACTCAACACTTCGTCTATGCACGATTTGGTAAAGCCAAGTATTAAAGCTGCAATCTCCTCGAAAGCTAGGCAAACTCTTATACACAGAAATAAACACTTCTTGCATTAAGTCCATTGCATCATCAGGGTGACTCAACATTCGCAAACAATAGTTATAGACCTGCGTTTCATGTTGCTTCACTAATTTCAACCATGCCCGTTTATTGCCTTGTTGCGCCTTGGCAATTAATGTATCGAGTGATTGAAAAAACACGGTAGCCTCGTCATGTTATTTATCTATCGTAAAAAGGGGTAATGTATAAAGTTAGTCGAGGGAAGGAAAAAAATAGTTTGCTTTAATAATAAAAAACCCCAAATTTTTATTTGGGGCTGCAATTTATTCTGCTGATTGGGTATGTAAGCTGCATTGCTTGGCAAGAAACAGCTCTAACTGTTGACTAAACAGCCTAAAATCGCGGATTCGCCCGGTGGTTTTACGCCACACAATACCAATATCTCGGTATGCGTCGCTTTGTGATGGTGTTGCCACCATGTCTTTTTTCTCTAGAATGCCCGCGTTAATCGCCATTTGCGGTAAAAAAGTAACGCCCAGTTGATGCTCAACCATGCTCAGTAACGTATGTAAGCTGGCCGCTTCAAACGGGTTAATGCAACTTGAGCGATTTAAATGACAAGCACTTAAGGCATGACCTGTCATACAGTGCTCTCGCTCTAGCAAAAACACACTGGCATCGGGCAACAAGTTAAAGTCTTCGACACCTTTCGCTGGCATATAATCTTTATGGTGAACTAAGCTAAAGTGGTCTTTAGCGAGCACTTGGGTGTGAAACTTTTCGGTATCGAACGGCAACGCAAGCAACGCGATATCAATTTGCCCGTGTTCAAGCTTATCCAGTAACTTTTCACTGGTATCTTCAACAAGTACTAACTCAAGCTCGGTAAATGTTTGCTTGCAAAAGTGATACAACGGCGCCGCGATAAAGCTGGCGATGGTAGGGATTACGCCTAAGGTTAACTTACCACTTAACGGGGTTAAAAAGCTTTTGGTGAGTTCTTTCAAACTTAGCGTATCGTCAATGATTTTACGTGCTTTCTCTACGACCTCTTCCCCAATGGCAGTAAACATTAAGCTGCGATTTTCACGCTCGATAAGCTGACAACCTAAGGTTTCTTCTAAGTTTTGAATCGCACTGCTTAACGTGGACTGACCAATAAAGCAGGCACTTGCGGCACGACCAAAGTGTTGGTGCTGATGAACGGCGAGTAAATATTGTAGTTGTTTAATACTGGGTAAGTTATTCATACTCTTTTTTACTACCTGCAAATAAAAAGACCCCAATACCTAGGGCATTGAGATCTTTTCAAGCTAAAAGTCTGTTAGTACTTTTTAAACGCCGAAGGCTGTTCTCAGTACGTAGAAAATAACAATAGCAAGGGCTGCGCCAACTGGCAATGTAATTACCCAAGAAACTACAATGTTTCTTACAACACCCATGTTAAGCGCTGCGATACCACGCGCCATACCAACACCTAATACAGCACCTACAAGCGTTTGTGTTGTAGAGATTGGTAAACCCGTGCCTGATGCAATAACAACCGTTGATGCAGCAGCTAGCTCAGCAGCGAAACCACGGCTAGGCGTTAAGTGAGTAATACCTTCACCGATTGTTTTGATTACTTTCTTACCTAAAATAGCAAGGCCAGCAACAATACCCAAACCACCCAGTGGTAGAATCCACCATGCGATAGCGGCTTTCTTAGCAATTTCACCGTTGTGCTCAACAATGTTTACAACAGCAGCTAGTGGACCAATCGCGTTTGCAACATCGTTCGAACCATGGGCGAATGCCATACAACAAGCTGTTAATACCATTAATACCGCGAACACTTTTTCAACGTTATTAAATTGCATTTTCTTGTCAGCTTTAGGATCAATTTTTAAGCGTGAAATAGCAAACTTACCAATAATACCAACCACGACAGCGATCGCGATAGAAAGTGCGTAACCCTCAACAGCGCCTAGATTAATACCAATGTGCTTCAAGCCTTTCTTAATCGTAACTAAAGACATAATGAAGCCCGCTAGACCCATATACACAGGGACAAAGCGCTTAGCATTTTTAAGTGGAGCATCGGTATCAAAAATAAGCTTTTGCGCACTCATAAAGATAAGGTAAGCAATAAAGCCCGAAATTGCAGGTGTTACAATCCAACTCCCCACAATGCCCAGTACTTTATTCCATTGGATTGCTTCGCTGCCAACAGCCACTAAAGCAAAACCAATAATCGCACCGATAATTGAGTGAGTAGTCGATACCGGCCAGCCAAGGAAAGAGGCGATTAATAGCCAGCTACCTGCAGCAAATAACGCGGCAATCATGCCTAAGATCATAAGCTCAGGTATATCAATAAATGGCGTGGCGTCGATAATTCCTTTACGAATAGTTGATGTAACCTCACCACCGGCAAGGTAAGCACCTGCGAATTCAAACACCATCGCAATAATAATTGCTTGTTTGATAGTAAGTGCTTTTGAACCTACAGATGTACCCATCGCATTGGCAACGTCATTTGCACCAATACCATAAGCCATGAAGAAACCGACTGCTGCGGCAATTAAAACTAAAAAAGTGCCGTAATTTGCAATGATATCCATTGTGTGAAACCTTTAATTTTTCGTATTTGAACTGATTTTAAATTAACGAGCTAACATCAGCTCAAGACGAGAACCTACGCGCTCTGCAATATCAGCTAGATCGCCGACCCACTCAATGATCTTGTACAAGAACATCACATCAATTGGGTTTAGTTCATTTTCAACGGCGCGCAATTGACGGCGTATTTTGATTTGCATGTCATCCGTGTCTTGTTCGATTGCATCCAATTCAACGAGCATTTTTTCTACTAAAGTCACTTCGCGACCTTTGAAGCCCGTTTCAAGTAGCTCATCTAACTCGTTAATTGCTTTTGATGCTTGTTTTGTCGCATCAACACAACGTGTTACATAAGCAAGAAAATCTTCTTGAATTTCTACCGGAATCGTCATTTCTCGACCAATTACACGACCTGCAATGTCTTTTGCTTTATTCGCAATTTTGTCTTGTTGGGTAACAAGCTCTAACAAATCGGTACGCTCAACTGGCATAAATAAGCCGCGCGGTAGTTGAAGGCGAATGTTACGTTTCATGTCATCCGCTTCACGTTCTAAATTACGAATGTTTAGACGGATTTCCTCCGCTTCTTTCCATTCTTCTTTAAAAACGTGATTAAAGAAAGGGATCAAGGCTTTGCTTGCTTGATGTACTTTCTTAATGTGATCTTCCATAGGCTTAATAGGAGATTTAGCAAAAACCCCTAAAAATGCATTTGTAGGCATAACTGACCCTTTATAAATTAGTATGCTTTGGCAGGTTCGAATTTTACAGCATTGTGTACGATTTTGAACGCTTTTTCTGCCTGACATCACCAATAATAGACAAAGCGGCCTAAAGCCGCTCGGTTTAAAAATGAAAAGTGCTTAAAAATTTACAGCGACTTTTCGATATCTGCTTGAGATGTATGACGAATATCTTTACCGTTCACAAAATAGATAATGTATTCTGCGATATTCTGACAACGGTCGCCAATACGCTCAAGTGAACGAACTGACCACACTAAATCCATAATTTTAGGGATTGAGCGTGGATCTTCCATCATATATGTCATAATTTGACGCGTAATTGCTTCATATTCACGGTCAACTTTTGCATCTTCTTTGTGAACTTCGAAGGCACATTGCACATCCATACGGGCAAATGCATCAAGTACATCATGAAGCATCTTCGACACTTGGCGACCCATATTTTCAATATTAACAAGAAGATCTTGTTGGTCTTTGGTAAATGAATCAAGCGCCACTTTTGCAATGCGCTCTGCTTCGTCACCAATGCGCTCTAAGTCGGCGATTGTTTTCGCAATCGCAATAACTAAACGTAAATCACTGGCAGCAGGCTGACGACGTGCAATAATGCGTGTGCATTCTTCGTCAATATTGACTTCCATGGCGTTTACTTTGTAGTCGTTTTCACGGACTTTTTGCGCCAATTCTGCATCACCTTTACTAACCGCATCAAGCGCACTATTTAACTGCTGCTCAACTAAGCCACCCATGCTAAGTACATGGTTACGAACATTTTCAAGCTCTTCATTAAAGCGACCTGAAATATGCTTATTAATATTATGTTCCATTGTCTACCTCTATAAAATTCGTTTACGTTACCAAGTGTTTTATTCGACTAGCCGTAGCGGCCAGTGATGTAATCTTCTGTTTTCTTTTTACTTGGTGTCGTAAATAAGGTGTTGGTATCTGAATACTCTATCAATTCGCCCATGTACATAAACGCTGTTTGGTCTGATACACGCGCGGCTTGTTGCATGTTATGAGTAACAATAACCACGGTAAACTTATTCTTTAAGTCGTTAATGAGCTCTTCAATAACTAATGTAGAAATTGGATCGAGTGCCGATGTTGGCTCATCTAACAAGAGCACTTCTGGCTCAATCGCAATTGATCGCGCAATCACAAGACGTTGCTGCTGACCACCTGATAGGCCAAATGCACTATCGTGAAGACGATCTTTTACTTCATCCCACAATGCAGCACCACGTAAAGATTGCTCAACGACTTCGTCTAATTTACGCTTTTCTTTAATTCCTTGTAAGCGTAGGCCATAAACAACATTTTCGTAGATTGATTTTGGAAATGGATTCGGACGTTGGAATACCATACCAACATTACGACGCAGTGCGGCAACATCGACACTTTTATCGTAGATGTTATGACCATGTAGTAAAATTTCACCGGTGATACGACAGCTATCAACTAAATCATTCATACGGTTAATACAACGAAGCAGCGTCGATTTACCACACCCCGATGGGCCGATAAACGCTGTTACCTGACCTTTGGGAATCTTCATATTTACGCCGCTAAGCGCTTGTTTATCACCGTAGTATAGATCTAAATCTTTAATCTCTAACGCAGTTTGCTCTGCGGTTAGATTCTCTAAGTCTAGTTTTGCCGCGCTTTTCGCTTGGTTTACGTGTGGTGCAACTGTAATCATCTCTGTCTACCTATAAAAATTCTGTATTAATGCTCTAGAGCTCTAAACTTTTCGCGTAAATGGTTACGAATACCAATCGCGGTGATATTCAGGGCGATAATTACTGAAACCAGTAAGAATGCCGTGGCATATACCAGCGGACGTGCCGCTTCTACGTTCGGGCTTTGGAAACCAACATCATAAATGTGGAAACCTAAGTGCATAAATTTTCTATCTAAATGTACGTATGGGAAGTTGCCGTCTAGTGGCAATGTAGGCGCCATTTTAACCACACCCACTAACATAAGTGGCGCAACCTCGCCCGCGGCACGTGCAACCGCTAAAATTAATCCAGTCATAATCGCTGGGCTGGCCATTGGAATAATAATACGCCATAAGGTTTCAGCTTTTGTCGCACCCAGTGCTAATGAACCGTGGCGAACAGTACTTGGAATACGTGATAAACCTTCTTCTGTTGAAACGATAACCACAGGTAAGGTTAAAATCGCAAGGGTCAATGCCGACCATATCACACCTGGCGTACCAAAAACGGGGCTTGGCGATGATTCAGGGTAAAATAATTGGTCAATACTGCCACCCAACATGTAAACGAAGAAACCCAGACCAAATACACCGTAAACAATAGACGGTACACCCGCAAGGTTGATAACGGCGATGCGAATCATCTTCGTGACAGCATTTTTGGCTGCATATTCGTGCAAGTAAATTGCCGCAACCACACCAAATGGCGTCACAATAACGGCCATCAGTAATACCATGAACACGGTACCGAAAATCGCAGGGAATACACCCCCTTCGGTGTTTGCTTCGCGCGGGTCATCTGACACAAACTTACCTAACTGTACAAAGTAATGACCTAACTTAGCAAAGAACCCCATGTCATTTGGGAACCACACATCAAGCACTTGATAAAGTGGTAATGTAACAACCTCACCGCGCATATCTTTTACGGTTACTTGGTCACGCTTTGCTTCTTTGCGTAGCGCAAAAAGTTGTTTTTCAAGTACCGAGTATTCTTCACGTAGCTCAGCACGGGCAGCTGCCAGCTCTGCAACACGTTCATCGGTAAGTTCATTATCAAGCTGATACGCTTTTTCTTTTAAACGTAAGCGCTCAAGTTCGTAGTTAATGTGACCAATGTCGCCATTTTGCAGATCAAGTGCTTGGTCATTTAACTCAACAGCACGCTCAACAAGATCATAGAGTACGTCTATTTTGTTCTCTGTGATAACTTCGCCGTCTTTAATAACTTGGTCAACATAGCCGTAAAAATTACCATTTTTACTGCGCTCAAATACGGCAAGTTCAGCCGGCGCTGTGCGTGATTTGATATCGGTTTCTAATACCCAACGGAAATCTAAATCAACGTATTCACGGTTACCGGTTTTAATTAATAAACGTTCTAACTGCTCTTTGTCGTAATGAGATAAATCAACGCCTGTTGCCTCAATACGTGACTTTGCAACGAGCTCACGATCATAAACTTCACCAATCACAGTTTGTTTTGCAACTGAGCCTTGTAACTCAAGTTGAATAACTTCTGATGGCCAGAAAAAGCTTAAACCTTTCCAAGCAATCATGGCTAACAAACCAAGAACTGAGATTAAACTGATGCTCACCGCACCACCGGTCATCCAAATCCAAGGAGAACCAGACTTAAACCACTGCTTTACCATGTCGTGTCTCTCCACCTACATTGAACTGTATTTATCACGCAGTTGCTGACGAACAAACTCAGCCACTGTGTTGAAAATAAATGTGAATATGAATAGTACAAACGCTGCTAAGAATAGAATGCGATAATGCGAGCTGCCTACTTCTGACTCTGGCATTTCAACCGCGATATTCGCTGCAAGTGTTCGCATACCTTGGAAAATACTCCAGTCCATAATAGGCGTGTTACCTGTTGCCATAAGTACAATCATTGTTTCACCCACTGCACGGCCAAGACCCATCATCACTGCTGAGAAAATACCTGGGCTTGCAGTAAGAAGAACCACACGTACCAATGTTTGCCATTGTGTTGCACCGAGTGCCAGTGAGCCATTCGATAAATGTTTAGGAACACTGAACACCGCATCTTCTGCAATCGAGAAAATAGTGGGGATAACCGCAAAGCCCATCGCAATACCGACAACGAGCGAGTTACGTTGGTCGAATGTCATGCCTAATTCATTGGTGAGGTACTGACGAACATTACCATCGAATACCCATGATTCAATTGTTCCACTCATCGCAAATGACAACCAACCAATAAACAGCACAACCGGAATCAATAAGATTGAGTGCGAACCTTCAGGCACACGGTGACGAATAGAAGCTGGCAGCTTATTCCAACCAAATGCAGTCAGTAAGATACCAATCGGTAGTAACAGCAGTAAGCCCACAATCGCTGGTAAATGCTCTTCAATTAACGGCGCTAACCAAAGACCAGCTAAGAAACCCAAAATAACGGTCGGTAACGCTTCCATAATTTCAACGGTTGGCTTTACGACTTTACGCAGCTCACTCGACATGAAGTATGCGGTGTAGATAGCCGCAGATAAGGCAATTGGTACCGCAAATAACATCGCGTATAGTGCGGCTTTAATGGTACCGAATGAAATTGGCACTAACGAGAATTTAGACTCAAAATCATCACTCGCTGAAGTTGATTGCCAAATGTATGCAGGTTCAGGGTAACCTTCGTACCAAACCTCTTGCCATAATGCAGACCACGTAACTTCTGGGTGCTCATTATGGATTTCAATCACTTTCAATGCATCATCAGCAAGAATAAGTGCAGCATTTGAACGCGGCGCAATTGCGAAATTATCAATTGGCCCGTCACTGACTTTACCTTGCCACAGCTTTGCTTCACTGGTGGTGTAGTAAATGCCTAGTTCGCCATTGGCACCCGCAGTAAAGAAAGTGCGGCGATAGAATTCAGTGAAAATACTTAACTTTGATTGTTTGCTGGTTTCAAACGCGCGAATTTTTTGAAACTCACGGCCTTCGTCGGTATTCACCTCAAACCACTGCGAAACTTCGCCATTATCATTGGCAAGCATCAATGAGTTTGCACCAGCAAGTAATTGCGTAGAAACAAGGTTTGCGTTTTCTTCGTTTGCAGCAAGTACTTGAATAAGCTCTACTTCAGACGGATAGCGCGTATCGTAAACATAAATTTGGTTAGCTGAGCGAATAAAGGTGCGCGTCGTATCTGGCGACATTAATAACTCATCAACACGGCCATCAATATCAAGCTCTGTGCGCTCAACGCTCCATTCAACTTCGCCAGTGAACATGTTCTCTTCAGCTAAAAAGCTGCTAAATAAAACACGTTTATCCGCAGTTAACGCAACCACCGCGGTTTTATCTTCGTAATGGCTAAATGCAAACTTCTTAATGGCAGCGCCTTGCTCATCAACTTCTAACGCCACTTTACCCAAAGGGTAATCTAAACGAGGCGTTAATTGACGCTCATTGTTAGGGAATGTGACCAAAAACTTCGGCACCACAACCATAACAGACCCGTTTTCAAGGCCATAAGCGTATTGCCCTTGAAAAGGAGCAGAGCTTGCAAAACTGCTTACATCACTGGGGAGTTCAGTGTTAAGAGTGGTGATTTTTTTACCGAAGTGTTGTTTTTCAACATTGTAAAAATCAACCGTGCCTTTTTCGCCTAGTAAAAAGGCAACTTCGGTTTGTTCTTCAATACCGAGCCCAACAATTTCTGACGCATTTTGTAGTTTGACACTGTTACGTGTCTCTACTTTTGCTGATTCAAAAATAGGTTGCACAACATAAAGAAGGTAAAAGAAAATTAGTAACAGCGCGACAAGCACCATTACACCACCTGCGGAAATACCCCACTTGGCAAACCGATCTTTAAATAGACGGCTTCTATCCGTATGAAAGGTCGGTTTATTCGGATTGGAAGTCATCAAAACACCCTTAAATCTTAACGTTGGGCGCATTATATTTCACCAAGATGACAGTATTGTTACAAACGTCATATTTCAGTGTAATAAAACAGGTATTTTAGATACGGGGTTTATCCCTAAAACATGACCAAAATACTACCAAAAACAATACTCTAAGAATGCCAATGGAATTAAGCTAACAATTTGTTATCGCTAATTTTTTATTACTCTATGGAAAAAATTGGACAAACGTTAAATCAGCATTAATACTCAATGTGACTTATTTTTTTCAATAATAAGAATCATCTTAACCCAACGCCTCCTTCCTTTTTTGCATTTTTCAGAGGCTTTTTATAGAGAATTAAATATGAAGCAGTTAGTAATTACTATTTTAGGTCCCGATAAACCGGGCCTCGTCGAAGATATTTCAGCCACGATTTTAAGCCATCATGGCAATTGGTTAACCAGTAACTTAAGTCATTTAGCGGGCCATTTTGCGGGCATTATTGAAGCCGCAGTTCCTGAAGAACACTTGCAAGAATTGCAAGATGCGCTGCACAGCTTACCGCATTTAGAGGTAAGGATTGAGCGCGGCACTGATACCTTACCTGACGTGCCTTCTGAAGAAATTAATTTTGTGATCACCGGTAACGATAGACCAGGCATCGTGCAAGAGCTTGCCAGTGTCATTCGCCACAAAGGCGCTAACATTACGCATCTCAATTCAAAACAACAGAGTGCGCCAAATTGGGGAGTGCCTATTTTTAGCGCGGTGGCCACCGTTGCGCTACCAGTGGGGATGAACAAAGACGAAGTCATCAGTGCGCTTGAATCGATTACCACCGATCTTATTGTTGATATAGAAGATGTTTAATCAACGACTATAAGGGCACAAATAACCCTTGATACCTAACGACGTGTCACATTAGTGACACGTATGTCACATAACCGTCATCTGCATCCTCTATATTCTAACTAGCCAGAAACGTTGGAAAAACAGATGAACGCAAGTCACTCCTCTTCACACGCCGTCACTTACTTTGCCAAAGAGCTTAGTTGGCTGTCTTTTAATGAGCGCGTACTGCAAGAAGCAAAAGACAAGTCGAATCCAATCATCGAACGAATGCGCTTTTTAGGGATTTATTCAAACAACATGGACGAATTTTTCCGTGTGCGTGTCGCCGATGTTAAGCGTCGTATTCTACTTAACAAACTGCCTGATGCGAATTTTGAAGAAGACGAAATACTGTTACAGCAAATACAAAAAAAAGTACTGCAACTGGGTAAGAAATTTAATCAAATTCATAAGGATATTTTAGCCGACTTAAATGAGCACAATATTCATGTTGAATTACCCGAAAAGTTAAGCGAATTTCATTTAAACTGGCTAGAAAAATTCTTTCACGACAGTGTATTGCAACATATTTTGCCTATTTTGATCACAGAGAAAAAAGACTACTCCGATCAAATTAACGACACAATGACCTACTTTTTTGTCGAAATGAGTACGCAAAAAAGCCATTACGCAATGCTTGAAGTCCCTACCGACCGAGTGCCGCGTTTTATTATTTTGCCGCCAGAGAAAACCCGTCGCCATAAAACCATTGTGATGCTGGATGACATCATCGCTTATTTTATTCGCGATGTGTTTAGCAGCTTTTTTAGTTTTGATGATATTCAGTGCTATGCAATTAAATTAACCCGTGATGCTGAGTACAATCTAGATGATGAACTTGAAGAAGGGTTGCTCGATAAAATGTCGAAGGGGCTAAAACAGCGGATTTATGCAGAGCCTGTACGCCTTGTTTATGATGAAAGCATGCCCGATGACATGCTCAGTGTCATGAAAAAACGCCTCAATATAAGCCAACATGATGCGCTTATTCCTGCAGGACGCTATCGCAATTTTAGAGACTTTATCGCCTTTCCGAATGTGGGTCGCCAATACTTAGAAAATAAACCATTGGCGGCGTTAAAAAGTGCTGCATTTAATCAGTTTTCAAGTGTGTTTGACGCGATTTCAGCACACGATATTTTACTCTACTACCCCTATCACACCTTTAATCATTTATTAGAGTTTGTTCGCCAAGCTGCGTTTGACCCTGATGTTACGCAAATTAAAGTAAATATATATCGCGTTGCGAGCCAATCGCGCTTAGTGTCAACGCTGATTAATGCTGCAAAAAATGGTAAGCATGTCACAGTTATGGTTGAGTTAAAGGCGCGCTTTGACGAGCAAAATAATATTGAGTGGGCGAAAACGCTGAGTAATGCTGGGGTTAAAGTTATTTTTGGTATTCCCGCATTAAAAGTGCACAGTAAATTGTGCGTTATTCACCGTAAAGAAAAAAACACCGTCGTGAAGTATGCTCACATTGGGACGGGTAATTTCCATGAAAAAACCGCAAAAATTTATACCGACTTTAGCTTATTCACCAAACACGAGGGGATCACAGAAGAGTGTGACAGCGTGTTCAAATTTATTGAAAGTAGCTACCGACCTTTTCATTTTGAACATTTAATGATTTCGCCTGTCAATGCGCGCGAAACAATTATGGCGCTCATTGATGATGAAATCGCCCTCGTAGAGCGTGGAAAACAGGGGCGTATTACCTTAAAAGTGAATAATTTAGTTGATAAGCAGCTTGTCGATCACCTTTATTTTGCTGCAAGACGCGGTGTTAAAATACGTATTATCGTTCGCGGTATGTGCTCATTAGTCCCGACAACCACCAGTGCGCATGACAATATTCGTATCATAAGCATTGTTGACCGATTTTTAGAACATCCCAGAGTGATGGTGTTCCATAACAATGGTGATGAAAAAGTCTATATTTCCTCTGCCGATTGGATGACCCGAAATTTAGACCATCGTGTCGAAGTGGCTGTTCCTATTTTTGATGCAAAACTTAAGCAACTCATTATTGATATTCTTGAGCTACAGTTTAAAGACCGAACTAAAGCACGTTTGATCGACAGTGAGCAGAAAAATCACTATGTTCGCCGAGGTAATCGCAAGAAAATTCGCTCGCAAATTGCCATCTACGATCACTTAAAGAAATGGGAAAGTAACTATAATAATGAATGATTATCCTTCAATTGCTGCAGTAGATTTAGGCTCAAACAGTTTTCATTTAGTGGTCGCAAGAGAAGTCGATGGCTCTTTGCAAATACTCCATAAAGAAAAGCAGCGGGTTTATTTAGCAGATGGCTTAGATGATAAAAATCATTTGAGCCAAACGGCAATCGAACGCGCTTTAGCTATCCTTAAGCAGTTTGCAGCCACATTACAGGACTTTCCACTTGAGAACGTTAAAGTTGCCGCCACGTATACACTAAGACGTGCCAAAAACATTCACTCGTTTTTAACCCAAGCCAGTGACGTTTTTCCATACCCGATTGAGGTCATTTCAGGACAAGAAGAAGCGCGCTTGATATACCAAGGCGTCGCGCATTACATTCATCATGATAATAATCGCTTAGTCATTGATATCGGTGGTGGAAGCACCGAATTAATTATCGGTAAACACTTTAAGCATCGCTTACTTTCAAGCCGAAACATGGGGTGTGTCAGCTATACAAAGCAGTTTTTTGCTGATGGACAAATTAATGCCAAACGCTTCGCGAAAGCACAAATACGCGCAGAGCAAGAGCTTGAAGTTATCTTTGCGAACTACATCAACACAGGTTGGCAGTCTGTCGTGGGGACATCGGGTACAATAAAATCAATTTTGGCAATGATTAATGCAAATGACGCAGAGCAAGAGCTGATTACTCTTGAAAGACTGCATGAGCTTAAAACGCAATTTATTGCCGCTAAACAGATTCAAAATTTACACATTGAAGGTTTAACACTTGAGCGACAAGAGAGTATTTGTGGTGGGCTCGCGATTTTAATTGCACTCTTTACGCTTTTCGACATCGATGCGATGCAATACAGTGATTTTTCACTGCGTGAAGGGCTCTTGCATGAAATGCAGCAAAAACTCGCACACAAAGATATTCGCACCAATACCATTCATAATTTAAGCGATCGTAATACCATCGATAAAGAACACGCAAACCGCGTATCTAGCACCGCTGAATGGTTATTTGAACACGTTAAAACACCTTGGCAGCTTAGCCATCCCGATTTTTTAAATTTACTTAATTGGGCGGCACAGTTACATGAAATAGGGCTGGGCATAAACTCATCTGGTTTACATAAACACAGTGCTTATATTGTGGCAAATAGTCAGCTTCCGGGCTTTACACAGCAACAGCAAACGCTACTCAGCTGTATGATCCGCTTTTACCGTAAAAAGATTCGTTTAGACCAATTTCCCACTTTACACACAGTGCAACACCATCAAATTTTACAGCTGATCGTGATTTTGCGTCTTGCCGTGCTTTTAAATCAAAAACGCACACCAGATCAAGGCGTGTCGTTAACGGTAACGGCCAAGCAAAATAGCATGTTTTTAAAATTCAACGACACGTGGCTGAAGGAACATACTTTGCTTTTGGCCGATTTACAGCAAGAACAAAAATACCTTAAAAAAGTCGGCTTTTTGCTCGATTTTCATTAATGATACCGCTCTGCTTAATTAGTGGTCTATTTTGAGGCAATAAAACCGCGTTGATAACAAGGCTAAAATGTCGTTATTTAGTTGTTCTCGGCCATTGCTCTTGCATTGCATTGCTCTGCATCCATGCAGTCGTAAATCAGACATTTTTAACGCAGGTAGCAACTGGTTTAATCACCCAAAATGATTAAGTATTATTGCGGATTAATGGTATTACATATCCCTATGACGATTAGCACTTTGCATCATTTGCTTTAAGCCTTGATGCTCAAGTTCGAGTAAGCGCTCAAGCTTTTCAATCGTGTCTTGGGTTTCTGCTCGCGAAACAAGGTACTCGTATAAATCGATCACCTTTTTATGTTGAGTTGATAGGTAAACTTGAATGGCTGTTTCGTCTATTTGCTGATCAGTGCTGATGTCACTGAATGTGATCAGTTCAGGGTTGTCTGCAAAATATTCATAGCAGTAAGTATCAAGGGTGTTTATTTCGGTAATGGCTTTAAAGCCAACCAAATCTTCGGCGAGCTTTTTCTCATAGTTGAGATAATACTCCACCAGCATTTGATTATGTTCATCCAATAAGTCTTTTACACTATGGAAGTTGGCCGCCATTTGGGTGTGAAATAAAACGGTCCAATCATAAACCTGTTGTATTGTTTTAACTTGCATGTGCATTCCTTATTAAAGTCAATTTAATAAATAAATGCATAAATCAATCCAGATTAAAAACTCTTTTAAATCAATAAATAAACTGTGTTATGTGTAACCTGTACGCAAAAAAAGCGTACAAGTTACACACTGGCTGTAAAATTTATAGGTCTCGTTTACGCCAGATAAAATACAAAGCAGGTAGCACCAGTAAAGTCAGTACCACGGCACTGAACATCCCACCGACCATAGGCGCAGCAATTCGGCTCATTACCTCACTGCCGGTGCCAGTACCGTAAAGCACCGGTAACAAACCAATTATAATAGTGGCTACGGTCATCATCACAGGTCTAACCCTTAATCCTGCACCATTGATGATTGCTTGGCGAAGTTCAACGACACCAAAGTGCTCTGCTTGCTGTTTAGCCTCGAGATAAGCTTGGTTAAGATACACCAGCATGATCACACCTATTTCTACGGCAACCCCTGCAAGCGCAATAAAACCAACCCCGACAGCAACAGAGAAGTTGAAACCTTCGATATACATCAGCCAAATACCACCAATCATCGCCAGAGGAAGTGTTAGCATAATCATCGCCACTTCAATAAAGCTTCTAAAGTTAAGGTATAACAGCACCACAATGATAGCGAGCGTTAGCGGTAGCACATAACTCAATTTAGCTTTAGCGCGCTCCATGTACTCGTATTGACCTGCCCACGTAATTGAGTAGCCAGCAGGCAACTCTAGCTGCTCATGCAGTGCCTTTTGGGCACGCTCAACATAGCTGCCGATATCACTGCCTTCAATATCAATTAAACTCCAGCCATTGATTCGCGCATTTTCGCTCTTTATCCCCGGAGGACCGTCTTCGATAAAGACATCAGCCACATCAGCCAGTGCAATTCGCTGCCCACTTGCAGTGACAATAGGCAGCAGCTTGAGCTCTTCTGGCGAATCACGGTAATCTTGTGGATAACGTAAATTAACCGGGTATCGCTCTTGTCCTTCAACCGTTTCGGTTACATTCATACCACCAATTGCAGTTGCCACAACCTGTTGTACATCGGCAATGTTAAGACCATAACGCGCAGCCTTGTCGCGATTGATATCCACTTTAATGTAGCGCCCACCCGCTACTCGCTCTGAATACACAGACGCAGTACCCGGTAAGTCTTTTAATATCACCTCAATTTGCTCACCAATTTTCTGTATTTCACTCAGCTTAGGGCCCGCCACTTTAATACCCACTGGCGTTTTAATACCGGTGGCAAGCATATCGATACGCGTTTTAATCGGCATAACCCACGCATTCGTTAAGCCGGGGAACTTCACTAAGCTATCAAGCTCTTTTTTAAGCTTTTCGGTTGTCATTCCCTCACGCCATTGTGATTTAGGCTTAAGCTGAATAAAGGTTTCAATCATGGTGAGTGGCGCGGGATCAGTGGCTGTTTCAGCCCGCCCCACTTTACCAAAGACACTCTCGACTTCTGGCACACTGGCTATGAGTTTATCGGTCTGTTGTAAGAGTTCTCGGGCCTTACCGATTGAAATACCCGGATAGGTTGTGGGCATATACATTAAATCCCCCTCATCAAGCGGAGGGATAAACTCACTGCCAATCTTATTAACCGGATAAAAACCGACTACAGCCAAAATGATAGCCATCACTAGCGTGGTTTTTGGGGCTTTAAGAACCGCATTTAATAACGGCTTATAACTTGCCACAAGTAAACGGTTGACTGGGTTCTTTTGCTCAGAAATAACTTTTCCGCGAATAAAGTAACCCATTAACACCGGCACTAAGGTTATTGCTAAGCCAGCGGAGGCTGCCATGGCATAGGTCTTGGTGTAAGCAAGCGGAGAGAACATACGCCCTTCTTGTGCTTCAAGAATAAACACCGGCATAAAGCTGACAGTAATAATTAATAAACTAAAGAATAATGCAGGGCCCACTTCTGAAGCCGAGTCCATCACCACTTGCCAACGGTTTTCGTCGGTAAGTGGGGTTTTTTCCATGTGCTTGTGCATGTTTTCGATCATAACAATCGCGCCATCCGTCATTGCGCCAATCGCAATCGCAATTCCCCCAAGTGACATGATATTGGCATTAATACCTTGCCAATACATAACCACAAATGCGGTTAATATGCCCATTGGTAAAGTAATAATTGCCACAATTGATGACCGAATGTGAAACAAGAACACCACACACACCAAGGCTACAACGATCAATTCTTCAATCAGTTTTGAGGTCAAATTATCCAGCGCTTTGGTGATTAAGTTAGAGCGGTCATAGACAGGCACAATTTCAACGCCCTCGGGTAAGCCTTTTTTCAAAGAGTCTAGCTTTTCTTTAACCTGTTTAATTGTGGCTTGTGCATTTTCACCAAAGCGCATCACAACAACGCCCCCAGCTACTTCGCCTTCACCATTAAGCTCAGCAATACCGCGACGCATTTGCGGCCCTAATTTTATATCGGCAACATCGCGAAGCTGCAGCGGTGTGCCGTTGGCATTAGTCCCCAACGGGATAGCCTCTAAATCAGCCACACTTTTAATATAACCAGTGCTTGATACCATGTATTCCGCCTCGGCCATTTCAACAACAGAGGCACCTCGCTCTTGGTTACCTTGCTTAATTGCCGTTTGAATCAGGCTCAGAGGAATACCATAAGCACGCAGTTTATCGGGGTCTACATTGACTTGGTATTGCTTAACCATGCCACCGACCGATGCAACTTCTGACACCCCTGGTACAGTTTGCAATTCAAACTTTAAAAACCAATCTTGTAAGCTACGTAGCTGACTAATATCGTGCTTTCCTGTTTTATCAACTAATGCATAAAGGTAAATCCAACCGACCCCTGTTGCATCGGGACCAAGCTCTGGCCGAGCCGACTCAGGTAAGCGAGCACTCACTTGACTTAAGTACTCTTGCACCCGACTGCGTGCCCAGTATAAATCGGTGTCTTCATTAAATATGACGTAAACATACGAATCGCCAAAAAATGAAAAGCCCCTGACCGTTTGTGCCCCTGGTACCGAGAGCATAGCGGTGGTAATTGGAAACGTTACTTGGTCTTGCACTACTTGTGGCGCTTGCCCAGGGTAGGATGTTTTAACGATGACCTGTATGTCAGATAAATCAGGTAGCGCATCAACTGGCGTATTCTTCAAAGAAAAAATGCCAAAACCTGCCAGCATGACGGACAGCAGTAATACAAAGAAACGATTACCGACTGACCAGCGAATGACTGCTGCAATCATTTCATCTCTCCTTGCATTGGATGGCTTAAGGTCATGATGTCAAAAATCATAAATTCACCCTCTACCAGCTTAAACGTGAAATGTACTTCGTCATTAGGCTGTAGGTGTGATAAATCGATACGCGGCGAAAAATGAAACTCCACGGTTGCTGCCTCACGGCCCCATTTTGGAATTGCTTCACGGCTGATCACCGCGGTTCTGGCTTTGCGATCAATACTGTTGATCACCCCATTGACCATGGCACTCTCGCTATCAGGCTCTTGCATACGCATAAAGTCAGAGCTTTTGCTTGATTCTGAGTCAATCAAGAATTGCGCTGATGTCACCACGTTATCGTCTTTTAGTAAGCCTGATAAAATTTCAATGTCGTGATTATCACTGCGCCCAACGGTCACAGCGACTGACTTAAAGCGCCCTTCACCTAAATCAACCACCACTCGGTCTTGGCTACCTGTGCGGATCACCGCCTCTTTCGCTATCACTATCTGTGGCTCTGTTGGCTTAGCCGTAATACTGACCTCAGCAAACATATTCGGTTTTAATAAGCCCTCATCATTCACAAACCTGAGGCGCACACGTAATGTACGGTTTTTCTCATCGAGGGTAGGATAAATATAATCAACCTTGCCGTGCCATTGACGGCCCGGTAAATAATCTAAGGTCATTGTTACAGGCAAACCTTTACTGATAAGCCCTGCTTGGCGCTCGAACACTTCAGCTTCAACCCATACTTCTTCAAGGTGAGCAATACTCATCATGGTTGTGCCGGGCTTCACATAAAAGCCTTCTCGAATGTTTAGCTCATCCAGTACACCACTTTGCTTGGCATAAAAGGTGATGTTTTGTCTGACCTTCTGACTTTGCTCTAAGCGCTCAATAAAATCACTCGATACATTTAATGAGGCCAAACGCGCTTTGGCAGCACGAATAAGCACACTATTATTGCGCTTTAGGGCAAGTAGTAACTCTTCTTGTGCATTCACCAACTGTGGAGAATACAAGGTATAGAGTGGTTCACCTTGCTTTACTTGATCACCCGCAGCTTTCACGAACAGCGTTTCAATCCAGCCTTCAACACGTGGATGAATATGCACTAATTGATCTTGGTCGTATTGCACGTAGCCCACGGTATCAACGGTAGTTTGCAGTGACTTAAAACGTACCGGTGCGGTTCTAACACCTAAATTGTTGACAACGGCAGGTGATATTCTAACTGTTCCGGGGCTGTCTTCGGCGCTGTTTTCTTCATACACTGGGACTAACTCCATGCCCATTGGCGACAATCCTGGCTCATCACGTCGGTAGTTGCTATCCATGGGAGCAACCCAATACAGAGGTTTCTTTTCTGCACTTGGCATAGCGGAATGATCAGCAGTAGAAAGCTGATTTACTACGGTTGCCAAAGCGGCACCCACTGCCAAGGCCACTCCTAATTTAACGGTATTATTCATGATGTGCTCCTTGGCTGTGTGCTGCATTAATTTGGCTGTCTTTTGCTGCTGCGTAATAATTTAAACGTGCCAGCGTAATTTGTGTGTCGATATCGATATTTAGGGCATCTATTTTTGCATTTAGCTCACTGATACGAGCACGCATGACTTCTGAAAAGTCCCCATCATCATTGGTATATGCATTTAATGTGGCTTCGGCTTGCTCTGCCATTTGTGGTAAAAGCTGCTCGACATAAAGCGCTCGACGTTGGGCTAGGCGACTTAACTGGCTAAGCTCTTTAAAGTATTGACCTTGCAGTTTTTGTAACGTGATCAGCTTTGTGGTTTTAACTGCTTCAGCACTTGCAATAGCCGCATTAACTTGCTGATCTTGGCGGTTATCTGTAAATAATGGTAAATCAACACTGACCCCTATCGAGAATAAATCGGCGCGCGAACTTCCCATCGGCGTATCATCACGATAACCATAGCCAACATTCATACCAAACTGTGGCTTATAGGCTTCTTTTGCCACTTCGATTTGTGTGCTTTTTGCACGTAAGGCATGCTCAATAGCCACAACAGCAGGATGCCCCATAAGCACTTCGGTCACGCCTGTTGGTTGCATATTTTGGTATGGCATTAAAGCCGCCACATCACCATTATCACTGCTGACAGGACCACTTAGCATGTCAATTGGCAACCACTGTGCTAAGCGCTTTTTCGCACTATCGAATTGCTGCTCCAGCATCACCAATTTATCTTCTAAGCGTGTAAGCTCTAACTGAGCACGAATGATATCTTGCTGGCGCGTAGTCCCTAAAGAATTTGCATAGCTTGCTTCTGTGATATCAATCAATTGGTTGAATAACGCTTTATCTTGGTTAATTAATTGGATACTTTGCTGAGCTCGGTAGGCATTTAACCATGCTTCAGTAACAATAGCCTTGACTTGCGCTTGTCGGTCAGCACGTTGCCATGGATATTGCTCGGCCGATTGCCTTAACGCTTGTTGCTGTAATGCCAAGCTATCACCGCGGCTAAACTGTTGTGATAAACCCACTTTGAATTGCGTCATGCCTTCTTGATCAAAGGCAAAACCATCCGTCGGTAAATTCATTAGCCCTACCGTCAGAACAGGATCTGGCAAGGTGCCTGCGGCAATACTTTGCGCTTCAATTGCCTCTTGCTGATATTTGTTTGCTTGTAGCCAAGGCTCATGCGTCAGTGCGTATTCAACCACGCCATTCAGTGTCAATGGATTAGACTGAACCATACTGGAAGTCGTTACTAATACACCAAGGCAAAATGCCTTTAAAAATTTGCTGTGAGTCATCACATGCTCCACTAAAATTCTAGAAAGTTAAAAAACAATAGAGTTAGGGGCAGAATGGGTTGTAAAGCAGCGCTTAGCTGAATTTTTGACAGACCTATCCTGCTTAAGCAGTAATAGGTGGGCGATATAAAGAACTTATAGGGTAGCTGCGTTGGCTAACATTAAACAAACGTACTTTTTCAGATTGTTTGTTAGCATTCATCACTGTGCTATTAAGAGGAAGGAGTGAATGCGCAGTACACGCATTAAATGGACACGCACAATCGTCACTGTCCATGGTATCTTCATGACAACAGTCCATGTCAGACATGTCGTTATCATTGTCCATATCGGCATGATGATTCATAGCCATTGAAGCATGCGGCATGTCGCAGACCATTGACACAGACGCAACTGACTGACTCACAAATGTGAGCAGCATCATGGCTATTAACATATAGCTTGAAAGTCGCGTCATCAACATACCTTAAATATTAATCGTGTAAATTGTAGCCTGAAAATTACGCCAACTACAAGGGTTTCTCTATTTTTATACTGCTACTAGCGGCTATTGCAAATAAACAGTAGCCAGTAAAATACCAAAAACCCACCCCCAGCTCTGCGTGCATTTTTATCAACTCCCCCATTTGACCATCGGCATTGCCTGCTAAATAAGCAACGATTAATGCAATGACAAACACATCAACCATACTCCATTTGCTGAGTTGCTGAATAAGTTGACCGAGTAACTGCTTAAATTTATTCACGGGAAGAAAACAATACAGTAACTGCATCAATAATTTTATTGTCGGGATAACAATCGAAAACACCGCAACGAGTACCGCTACTAAGTAGTTTTTATTGTTAGCAAGCTCGTTCACAGTGCCCCAAATACTGCGCGTTTTTTTGTACGCGTCTATTTCGCCTTCAAGCTTATCAAGACCTAACATACTGGAGGCCATCATCAATACGCTGCGCGTATTTCTGTCACCTTCATCTGCTAACATTTCAATGCCTGTTTTAGCTAACTTAGATTTATCTATTTTACCTTCTAACGTGAGAACTGGCTGAGTAACCCCTGGGACAAGTAAAGCGAGGGCAAAAATAATCGTCACAATTGGAAATATTGAACGCATGGTATAAAAACCTTATCCACTAACAGTGCGAACATAATAACCAACTCAATGTCATTAGTCTGCAATTGATGACAAGGTCGTCAATACTTCATCTGCGTAAGCACGTGCGCTGTACATTGCTTTAAATACAACGTCCATGTGTGAAGCTGGCCGAATCATGGTTAAAAATGACCGCACGTCTTGCCATTGTTCTTCTTCGATTGCTTTTACAAGTCGCAAGCTAATACCTTGCATACCATTAAAGCTTAACAATGCACTGGAAAGTTCTGCGCCAAGTGAAAACTCTTTTGTTACTCTATCTAATTCCATATCGAGAATGGCATCAAGCACAGACAGCAATCCGACTAAATAACCTTGCTCTGATAGCTCTTTACCACCGGGTTCAAGCATCAGCGCAATAAACTTTGCACGTGTTAGCGCAAGCTTGGTTAATTCTTGTGGTTTATCATTCCCCAATTCACTTAATGCTAAAACACGGACAAACTGACGAATCGCATCTTCACCTAAATAAATAACCGCTTGTGAGATTGATTTTATCGTTTGTTGTGAATTAGGTGAGCGTGCATTTACCAATCTTAAAATACGCGCTGTTAAACCAAGGTCGCGACCAACGCGTTGCTGCACCGCATCAAAGTCAATATCGGGCCTTGCTGTACAGCTTAGTAAATCAAGTACTGCCATTTTCGACGGTTCAACATTACCAAAGCTAAGCACTTCTGGCTTTGCAAAAAAGAAACCTTGAAATAAATCACATCCCGCGTCTTTTAACTGTTTAAAGTCATCATAATTTTCGATGCGTTCAACAATTATGATTGCATCTGGGTAACTGCGTTTTAGCTTTTTGATCATCATATTGGTTTTAATAATAGGATGCTCAACCTCTAACTTGATGAAGTCCATCAAAGGAAGTATGTCTTGCCATTTTTCAGTGCCATCATAATCATCAAGGGCAAAAAAATAGCCCTCTTTTTTGAGCTGTTTAACACGTGTTACAACTTTTGGGATACTTGTCGTTCGCTCAACTATTTCGAGTACTGCACTGCTTGGTTGGAGCAGTCGCGGAAAATCATCAAGAATGGCATCGGTCGATAAATTAATAAACGCAGGTTGGAACCCTGTAAGCTTTTCAAGTCCCATTAACATCAATGCATTAAAAAAGAGTCGCCCGGTGGCTTGACCATCACTGGTTCCTATCGGAAAAACATTATCGCTCGATTCTCTGTATAACAATTCATACGCATACACACTTCTATCAGCATTAAATATTGGCTGCCTGGCTATATACTGAGTCACGTTTTGACTTTTTTTACCTTCCATATTTAACTCTGACATATTACTTCTCACTAAATGTAACTAAAGCCACATTACAATTGTTATAAGTATAGTGAAAGATGTTTTCCTTGCTAAAAAAGAAAAACCCGACCAAACTAAATTTATGAATAACTTTAAACATAGTCCATTGCACTTAATTTTTTCGTTATTTTTCATAATTTTATACGGTGCTATTTTTAGCTCTGCGCATGCGGCATCGCCCCCTGCGTTAAAGTATAATATTACGGCCTCTGGAAGCTATTACCCATACTATATTGATGACGAAAACTCGCCCGGTATCCTGCCAGAAATCATCCAACATGTGCTAAGTCTGTCCAACATTGATGCACAGCATATTGAATTGCCAGCCAAACGCACGGTTAAGTATCTTCATTTAGGTCACATCGATTTTGATGTAATCAGTCCTGAATGGCTCAGTGAGAAAGAGCGAGAAAATGACATGTTCCGCTATTCAGATAATTTATTTACCGTCGAAGAATACCTTGTTAGCTTGAGTAAAAATATCAACAAATGGCAAGATTTAGAGACAATAAAAAAGCACCCTGTCGGCACGGTACTTGGCTATTACTATTATGATGATGAGCGCTTCACGCGCGTTGATTTTCACTCCGAAAAAGAGCTGGTTAAAGCATTACAACTCAACAGAATAGAGGTGGCAATTATTGATAAGCTCTCTGCGATATACTGGTCAAACTGGTTCAATATCAATACGCAGCTTGGCGCCCTTCATTCACAAGGTAATTTGAAAATTCGTATCCGAGCAGAACACCAATCGCTCCTCAAGAATATAAATGCAGCTATTGAACAACTTAAAAATAATGGCACGATTGATACCATCATCAATAAATACACAAAAAACATACCCCCACAATAATTAGGGATATTCCGCTTTGGGGCTACATTTGCTATACTGCGCGCTGTTTTTCTTGTTAACTTAAAAGAGCCTCCTATGAGCATTGAACAAGCCCTTATCGAACGCAGTAATAACCAATGTGAACTGTGCGCCGCAACAGAGAATTTATCTGTATACGAAGTCCCTCCTGTCACGGAAGCTCACTCTGATAAATGTATCTATGTCTGTCAGACTTGCAAAGACCAAATCGAAAATAACGCGGAATTAACTGCAACTCACTGGCATTGCCTAAATGACAGCATGTGGAGTCAAACGCCTGCTGTTCAAGTGGTAGCGTATCGTATGTTAAAACGTTTAGCGGCAGATAATGGCTGGGCACAAGATGCTCTAGACATGATTTACCTTGAAGAAGACACGCTAAAGTGGGCGCAAACAGCCCTTGCTGAAGATGATGACATTAAACATATCGACAGTAATGGCGTTGTGCTGCAAGCGGGCGATACAGTAACGCTAATCAAAGATCTCGATGTAAAAGGGAGCAGCCTCGTTGCTAAGCGCGGCACCGCCGTAAGAAATATTGGTTTAACCAGTAACCCTGAACACATTGAAGGACGTGTCGATGGGCAACGTATCGTTATTCTAACAAAATACGTGAAAAAATAATTTCTTATTAAAAATGGGCCTTGCGCCCACTTTGACTCAATTAAGCTATGATTAAGTCAGCGAACTTTATGCTAATACAATAATCTCAGTGTATAACACTAAAAACGCAAGGAAAATATCATGGCTTCGGATACCTTTTCATCTTTAAAACGTGCTTCACTTTGCAGCGTAATGATCTTAGGAAGCAGCTTAGTTCTTACCGGTTGTGGCGAAGATTCTGCCGCGCCTCAAGCAGAGCAATCAACAATGAAAACGCTCAATACGCAAATTACTTATTTAGACCGTAGCATGCTGCCACCGGGCTCTGTATTGAAAGTGCAGTTAGCCGATGTATCAAAAATGGATGCAAAAGCAGACGTGATCAGCGAACAAGAAGTTGCGTTAAAAGGGGCGCCTCCTTATAACGTCGCACTTGAGTATGATGAAAGTAAAATTGCTGATCGCCATCGTTATAGCGTCGGCGCTCGAATCGAAAACCAAGGCAAGCTGTTATACATTAGCACCACTCACAACAACCCGTTTGCTGAAGGTGCTCAGAATGATGTGTATAAAGTGACGGTATCTAAAGTGTCGGCGAAAAAGCCCGATGTAACGTTAACTAATACATATTGGAAAGCTGTCACGATTAACGGTGAACCCGTTAAAGTAAAAACAAAAGAGCCTTTCATTCAATTTAAAGAAGATGGCTCAACGCATGGTTTCCTTGGCTGTAATAGCTTTTCAGGCAGCTATGACGTGAATAATCAATCACTCACCTTCAACCCATTAGCCAGCACTAAGAAGATGTGTATCGAGCAAATGGATATTGAAGCTGCAATGTCAGCTCTACTCACTGCGACAGCGCAATTTTCAATTAATGGTGAGCAGCTTACGCTATTAGATGGCAGCAGCGAACCCCTTGCTACATTTGCAGCAACCTATATGAATTAATGACAGTTAACACGAAAACGCCCCGCAATTGCGGGGCGTTTTTTATTTATACCCTTTATTAAATAGGCACATTGTTGCAGCATTACTCTTCAACTAATTGCTCACTGCGATAAAAGCCACTACTGTCACTTAATACAGAAACAAGCTCAGGTAAAACCGCGTCCATCGTCTGTTTTAGTTTCCATGGTGGGTTGATCACTATCATGCCTGAGGCCGTCATACCGTGTACCTCAGTATCTGCTTCGGTGGCTAATTCAAATAATTGAATATTACGCATGCCAGATGCGATTAAACCTGCTTCCATTTTATCTATGCGCTCACGATCAACGACCGGATACCAAATCATGTACGTACCCGTTGCAAAGCGTTTGTGCGCTTTAACGAGGGTTTTTACCACCGTGTCATAGTCATCTTTAATTTCGTATGGAGGGTCAATCAGCACACATGCACGACGCGATGGCGGTGGCAGCAGACCAACTAACCCTTGAAAACCATTTTCGCCACGCACACGGATAGAGCGTTTACCTATCATATTCTGCTTAAGTAATGCTAAGTCGCGAGGATGTAACTCAAAAAACCAGCCATTATCTTGGCGACGCAAAAAGTGTTCAGCAATTTTTGGCGAGCCAGGATAGAAATCTAATTCGCCATTCTGGTTAAACGATTTAATCAGCTCTATATACTCAGTTAACGGTGCATGCTCACTCTGGTGCTGCCAAAGCTTTGCTATGCCATCTAAATACTCTTGTGTTTTTTGTGCATCACTGCCCGCTAGTTCAAAAAAGCCCGCCCCCGAATGGGTATCAATATAATCGAGTGGCTTATCTTTAATTGTTTGGTATTTTAGAACTTCAGCTAAAACCAGATGTTTAAGCACATCAGCAGGATTGCCTGCATGAAAAGAGTGTCGGTAACTAAGCATATTTATAAATCGCTAAATGCAGTGCTGCATGAAAAATAGATGAAGATATTGTACATGATAAATAGTGAATAATCCTAAAATCTAAGCGCAGAGTGAACCATAAATGAATAAAAATGCAGCTACGCTGAATTACACCTTAATTTTAAATAAAAATACGCTAAAACAGGCGTAAATGCTGGCATATCAACACACTTTCCTTTACATTTGCATGACAATAATCACAGTTTTATGAGCGCATTTATGAATAACGAAACCCTTTCCCAACTCGAACAACTGATCGACAAATTAATCCACCGAAACAGCGAACTTGAAAGCGAAGTGAAAAGCTTAAAAGATCAAACTGCAAAATTAATAGACGAGAACGAAACGCTTCAACTTGAAGTACTCGATAGCGAAGAAAAACAAAAAGAAGCAAGCAGCACATTAACTGGCCTGCTTGAGAAATTACAAAGCGTACATCAGGCTAGCTAATGAGCAGCCCACAAAGTCAGCGGGTCACCGTAGAGCTACTAGGTAAAGAACATGAGTTCTCTTGCCCACCGGGTCAAGAGAACGCCCTAGTTGCTGCTGCACAACATTTGAATGACTTAGTGGACCAAATGAAACAACGCTCTTCTGTTCGTAATGAACAAAAAGCGTTATTAATGGCTGCGCTGCACTTAAGCCATGAATTGCTCGAAGCACAATCGCAACAAGCAAAACAAGAGCAACAGCATGACTCTTTAATCGATAAACTTAGCCAGTACTTAGACCAAACTCACTCGACTTAATACGCCGTGAGTGGTATTGGTTATATAAAAAGCGCATCTTGCGCTTTTTTTGTTTACAATGCTCAACCTGAATAATAACCGAGCAAATTAGAATGCGCATATATGCTTTATCAATGTGGGCTTTTTTAGCGCTACTAACAGCAAGTTTCTCATCTAAAGCCAAGGTTACATGGCAGACTATCAGCCCTGAGATTCAATTTTTACAACAACAGGCATCGCTGCGCTTTTACGATTCAAATCAGATCCTTATTGAAGGTAAAACGTGTGCACTTATGTTTGATGCCAGCGGTGATTTTGCCGCGGTTGAGCAACTCGCACAGCGTTTGAAAAAGCGCTTAAAAACACCTTTATGCTACTTGGTTGCGAGTCATTATCATGATGACCACTTGCTGGGTCTTGCAGTGTTACAAGCCACGTTCCCTGATGCAAAATTGATTGTTCATCAGCAACTAGCGAATGAATTCACCCACTATCAAAAAGCCTTAAACGATAAACTTGATGGCTATGAAAAAAGCATAGAACTAAGTTATCAACGTTTAGCAAGCCAACCACAAGAACAACAAGCCGTTTGGCGAGAAAAACTATCACTTGCTAAAAAACGCCTGTTTCGTTGGCGCGAATTAACACTCAATCCCCCCGCAATCCGTATTGCTAAAGAAACGCATCTCGACCTTGGTGATTATCCGATTACTGTTATGCCGTATCAAGCACACACGCATAGCGACTTAGTATTAACAGCCGATCATGGCCGGGTATTACTTGGTGGAGATATAACCGATTGGTTACCTTACCCAGGGCATGGGCAAATAGATAATTGGCTCGCAGCGTTAACTGAGATTCAACAAAATAGTGCTATCACAACAATTTTACCGGGTCATGGTGCACAACTAACTCCTGCAGAACTTAATCAGCCGAAAACATTTTTATCTGCTATTTTGACACTTGCAAATGCACAGCCCGAAAAGCCTATTGGTGAGTTAATTCCCCTGTTTCCTGAGCAAATAAAACAAGACTATCAACTTGATGAAGTCGGTCAACGCGCTTTCGTCATGTTTCTAGAAGCTGGACTTAAGCAGGCCAAATCGTCAAAATAGCGCTAAAATAGTAAAGGGATTTTATTACATGGCTTTAATGCGTTTGAAATATTTACTATTGCTGAGTTTTTTTATTGGCCTACAAGGATGCCAAACAACTCAGCAAGATACACAACAAGAGCAACAGGCTCGGCCAGAGATTTTTAGCCATTTCAAGCCTGATTTAAGCTTACAAACACAGCCGACTGAGCAACCTGTTGCTACAGCCGATAAGACTGCTGAACCTGTAAAACTTCAACCTTATAAAGATACGCCACTCGCTAAACCGCGAGCGGCTGATTTGTGGCAACACATTGCAAATAATCTATCGTTGGTATTTCAAACCAATAAGCATACGACAGCTCGGATAAAGTGGTACTTAAAGCAACCAGCCTACCTTGAAAAAGTGAACCGACGCGCTGCACCGTATCTTTACCATATCGTCAAACGCGTCGAAAAACAGAATTTACCGATGGAGCTTGCATTACTCCCCTTCGTAGAGAGTGACTTTAGACCCACTATTCAATCATCAGAGCAAGCTGTGGGGATATGGCAGTTAGTTGGGGCAACTGCCTATCACTTTGGCGTGCAGAGCGACCAATGGTATGACGGCCGCCAAGATATTCTCGCCTCAACCGATGCTGCCTTAGGGTACCTCAGTTATTTGCACAAACGCTTTGATGGCGATTGGTTACACGCAATCGCGGCCTATAACAGTGGTGAAGGGCGTGTTAAGAAAGCCATCGAGAAGAATAAAAAACTCGGTAAGAAAACCGATTACTGGTCGCTGTCATTACCAAAAGAAACCGCTGAGTATATCCCTAAATTATTAGCACTCAGCCACTTAATCAGACACCCTGAAAAAGGCCTAAAACGCCCAAAACTCGCTAATAAACCGCTCACAACGGAGTTTAATGTCGGCCAGCAATTTGATTTTTCGGTAATTGCGAGTTTATCTGGGATTGGGCGTAGCCAATTACATAAACTAAACCCTGGCTATTTAAAGAATCAAAGCTCTCCTAATGGCCCCCACACGCTGATATTACCAATAGAGCAGCGTACTTTATTACAGAGTAAACTATTTCGTAACAACTTTATTGGCGAGTACACCGTTCAAAAGGACGATACGCTTTATCGCATCGCAAGACGTTTTAATATGCCTATAAGCCAATTAAAAATACTCAATAATAAAACCTCGAATCTCATTAAAGTGGGTGAACAATTGCGCCTAAGTAAACCTCAAACGATGCCTGGATCGTTAATAGTTGATTACAATATCAGTCCGTATTTAGAGCAACAAGAAGACGTTGTTTCAACTGTTGCTGTCGATTATCAAGTAAAGCCGGGGGATTCTATTTGGAGCATTAGTCAGCTTTTTGATGTCCCTCATAAAGACGTGGCTATTTGGAATAAACTCAGCGCGTCTAGCCTACTAAAACCAGGCACCATACTAACTTTGCATATTCCTCAAGCAAAGCCACCAGCCCCTCAAACATCCGCCAGCGAGGCTATGCTGTCGGGTATTGAAAGCTCTTTGAAAAAGCCTTGATTGCTGTGTCATTGTGGTTAGCGTAAAATCAGTGTTTATATTCTAAGTTTACAAGAGAAAAAACATGCAAATCAGCAAAGACACTGCCGTTGAGTTCCACTACACATTAAGTGAAGCAGGCGAGCAAATTGAATCAAGCAAAGATGGCGAGCCACTTTCATATATCCATGGTACAGAAGGCATGCTACCAGGTCTTGAAAAAGCCCTTGAAGGTAAAAGCGCTGGCGATAGCTTTAGTGTAACACTTGAGCCAAGCGAGTCTTATGGTGAGCGTGTTGATGACCTTATTCAGCGTATTCCACTTAAGCACTTACAAGGTAACACTAAAGTGTGGAAACCGGGTATGACTGCGATTGTTCACTCAAACCAAGGCCGTCATCAAGTGACGATTGTAAAAGTAGGTCGTTTCAATGCAGATTGTGACTTAAACCACCCATTTGCAGGTAAAACACTGACTTTTGACGTTGAAGTACTCAACGTCCGTGAAGCGACACGTGAAGAATTAGCGCACGGTCACGTACATGGTGAAGGCGGTTGTGGTCATAGCCACTAAGGGTAAATAATGACAAACGTTGCTATTGTCACAGGTGGCAGTAAAGGGATTGGTAAGGCTATTGTTGAGCGCTTAGCGCGCGAAGCATACATCGTGTATAACCTTGATATTACACCATCAGAAGGTCACTACCGCTACTGTGATGTCAGTAATGTTGAGCAGGTAAAAGCGGTTATTGCTGATATAGCACAAGAAACAGGCCGTATCGATGCGCTTATTTCTAATGCTGGTCGTCATTTAAGTGCCACCATTGAAGATACTGACGAGGCAACGTTTGATGCTCTTTTTGCGCTCAACGTAAAAGGCGCGTATGCGGCAATTCAAGCAGTTTTACCCAGCATGAAAGCAAAACGGCAAGGTAGTATTGTTTTAATTGCCTCTGATCAAGCGCTTATTGGTAAGCCCAATTCTTTTGCTTACAACTTAACAAAGCATGCACTTGCTTCAATGGCAAAAACAACCGCTCTGGATTATGCCGCATTTAACATTCGCGCTAACGCTATTTGCCCAGGCACCATTGAAACACCTTTATTTCATAATGCAATTGACGCTTACTGCAAGCGAAGCGGTGCCGATAAAACCGCCGTCGTCGCAGAAGAAGCAGCATTACAGCCATTAGGGCGCTTAGGTCAACCAGAGGAAGTGGCTGCATTGGTTAATTTTTTAGTTAGCCCTGAGGCAAGCTTTATCACTGGTAGCCTACACAGCATTGATGGTGGGTATACCACGCAATGAGCGACAAGATTATTGACCCCCATGTGCATTTTTTTAACCTCACTGAGGGTCAATACACTTGGTTGCAAGGTGAGAAACCACCTGCGTGGCCTCACCTCGATAAGATCAAAGCTCCTATTAGCATGGCGCAACTAAAATCAGCATGCCCATTTCAATTAGAAGCACTTGTTCATATTGAAGCAGGGTACGATAATAATGACCCTATTAAAGAGCTCAACTGGCTAGCACAGCATTTAAACGGCTACAAATACAAAGCCATTAGTTATAGTCGAATAGACGCTACCTTGAGCGAATTTAGTCTGGCGCTTTCGGCATTAACACATTCACACCTTGTGGGTATTCGCGATATTACTGAAGGTAAAGATGCGACTCGTTTACTCGCACCTAATTGCCTTGAAAACTTAGCCTATCTTGCTGCGCAAAACTTGCGATTTGAAGCACAGTTTGAAATTGAAAACCTACACATTACCGAGCAGCTCATAAAATACTGCCATGCCCTTCCCTCATTACGAGTCGTAATTAACCATTTAGGCTTTATATGCGATGAACAACAATGGCTAAACGCGGTTATTAAATTAAGCCGCTGTGATAATATTGCGATTAAGTTCTCAGGCTTAGAGTTCAGCAAACTGGCTGCAAGTAAGCACCAATGGCTGCTTGATACACTGCTGCAATACTTTGGCGAGCAGCGTATTATGTTTGCCAGTAATTTTCCTGTTTGCCAAATAAAGACACACTACGAGACATGCTGGCAGCATTACTTTTCATTGTGTAACCAGCACAGCGTATGGCATCGTCTAAGCTACAAAAACGCCCACGAAATCTATCAAATTGATTAAAAACTAGCTATATTTAGTTAAATAAAAGCGGTTTAGGTTAGTGGTTATGTTTATTTTTTCAAAAGAAGCGGCCATTTTAGGTGCGTGCGTATTTAGTCTTGTTGGGTGTGGCGGCAGTGGGAGTGACAACTCCGATTCAGGCAATCTAGACCCAGCCACCATTACGTGGACACAAGGTGTGTTTGAGCCATCGAGTAAGTTTGATCAACAATGTCAGGCACTCAATGAAAAGCACTGGCTGCGTTCATGGAGCCATGAAACATACCTTTGGTACGATGAAATAATAGACCGTGATCCAGCTCTCACTGATGGGGTTCTCAATTATTTTGCGTTACTAAAAACCGAAAACACCACGGATTCAGGGGCTAAAAAAGACAACTTTCATTCCAGTTTACCCACCGATGAATGGCGAGCACAAAGCCAGTCGGGACAAACCTTTGGCTATGGCTTTAAAATACGTTTAATAAGTGCCAGCGCCCCACGTCAAGCCATTATAACTTATACCGAACCCAACTCACCCGCGGCAACACAAAACCTAGCGCGTGGTTTTGAAGTGTTAGAAGTGGATGGTGTAGACTTTGTAAATGCCAGCACCCAAGCTGAAGTCGACGTACTCAATGCGGGTCTTTTTCCGTCTGAATCCGGGAAAGTAACGACCTTTGTGTTTAAAGATATCAACACCAGTGAAACCCGCGAAGTCACCATGACAGCCCAAACTATTACGGGACAAGCTGTAGGCAATATTAAAACATTCGCAAATGGAGAAGTCGGTTACTTCCAATTTAATCGCCACAATGCGATTGCAGAAAAGCCCTTATTTGATGCTTTTAATACATTAGCAGCACGTAATGTGAAAGACCTGATTATCGACATGCGATACAACCCCGGCGGTTTCCTACAGATGGCAAGTCAAGTTGCTTATATGATTGCAGGTGCCGAAAATACTGACGGCAAAATTTTCGAAAAGACTATCTTTAACGATCAACACCCAACCTTTAACCCAATCACTGGGGAGCGTTTGGAGCCCGTGCCGTTTACCGATGAATTTGTCGGATTTGCAGAAAACCCAGCAATCAACCCTGGCACACCATTGCCTAGTTTAGACCTAAAACGTGTTTTTGTGTTAACAACAGGCAGTACATGTTCAGCCAGTGAAGCCGTAATTAATGGCTTAAGAGGGGCTAATATTGAAGTCATTCAAATAGGGGAAAATACCTGTGGTAAACCCTATGGTTTTTATCCAACCGATAACTGTGATACGACCTACTTCAGCATTCAATTTACAGGGGTTAACAATAAAGGCTTTGGTGAATATGCCGATGGTTTTGCCCCCCAAAACAGCACTGGCAGTGAGTTTCAACCCGTGCGAGTCCCAGGTTGTGCAGTCGCCGATGATTTTAGCCATCAGCTAGGCGACGAAAATGAAGCATTACTTAGTGCTGCACTGGCATACAGAGCGACTGGCACATGCCCTGTAGCAAGCTCAATGACCAGCAAACAGGGTTTTGCACCAGCGCTGTTCACTGATACACCAAAAGTACAGGACAACCGAGCAACAACGCTTATTGAGCAAAACAAAATACTTGAGAATTAGAGGCGTGTATGAACTTTAAAGTAGTCACAGCAATATACTTTGTGACTTTGCTTGGGTGTAGTGCACAAAGCCAAGAGCCGACTCCTAAGCTACAACATGCGGTGTTAACAACACCGCAAAGCACCTTGATTGCACAAGGTATTGCCAGATTAATGCACAGTCAGCCTATTGCAGTCGCCGATGATGCCTTTATCAATAGCAGTATCCTCGTTACTGACAGCATGGGCATCACAGATGCGCAAGGCAATCCAATCATGGGAAAGCAGCTTTCTATGCCCGATCGCTTTGAATTACTCATTAAAGATAAAATGTGCTTTGTTCGTCATTTAGACAGCAAAGCAACAGAGCCACTGCCGCTGGTAAAGTGTAAAGCGGTTAACTAAGCCTCACATATACCTAAACACCTATAAAAAAAGCCCTTACGGGCTTTTTTATTGCTGAATCTATTTATTTTATTTCGACACGTTGCGAACGCATCACAACATCATCGTTTAATTCAATACCAATGCCGGGTTCTTCGGATACTTGGAAAAAGCCATTTTTAGGTTGTGGGTCTTGAATACATAACTCACGATTCCACTTTTTAATCGCGTAAGTGTGATGCTCATGAATTAAGAAGTTAGGAATGGCTGTTTCTAAATGCAACGATGCCGCTGTTGCAACTGGACCGCCACATACATGCGCTTGAATACGCACATCAAAAATATCAGCGTAATCACAGACCTTTTTCGTCTCGGTGAAACCGCCACATAAACCAAGATCTGGCTGAAGCACATCAATGCTTTGATCTTCAAGATAAGGACGTACACCCCAACGATTATACAAGCGCTCGCCACCGGCTATGGGCACTGCAACTTTATCAGCGACTTTGGCATGCAATGAATGGTTTAGGTAGTTCACTGGCTCTTCATAATACATGCAATCGAATTCTTCGGCGATTTCACCAATTTGAATTGCAGATGTTGCCCCTGGCAAACTATGACATTCAAAAATAATATCAACTTCATCACCCACCGCTTCACGAATAGCCTGCATACGCGCGCGGTATAACTTCATTTCACCACGAGAAATAATATTAGTGCGGTCATAATAAGTATTGCCGTGCTTATCGTATTGGATAGGGTCAACTTTCACTGCATCGTAACCTTCAGCAATCGCTTTTAATGCCGCTTCTGCATATTCTTCTGGATGAATAAGTGCTTTAAACTCGCTGTCCCAGTCAAACTGTAATTGCGATGCGTAAGTACGAAGTTTGTCGTTAACTTTACCCCCTAGCAATTGATAAACAGGTAAACCTAATGCTTTCCCTTTGATGTCCCACAGTGCAGTATCAATCGCACTCATCGCAGCGTAGACCACTGGTCCTCCGCCTAATCCCCAAAAGCTCTCGCGTAGCATTCGTGACCATAGCTTTTCAGTTTGAAACGGATCATGGCCTATTAAAAAAGCGTCAGCCATTTCTTTGATCATCGCAGCGGCTGCACTGTGACCTAAGTCATAAGCAAGCCCGGCTTCACCAACGCCACTAATACCTTCATCTGTATGAATACGCACAAACACAGGTGTCCAAGCAGGTCTGTCTGGACAATGAATATCGAACACTTCGACGCGATTAACTTTCATGGTTACTCCTTACTGAGCAAAACTAGGATCAAGGCGATAAGCCTTACGCAGCATCGCAGGCCACGCTAATTGGCCTCCAGTACTGCCGCTATGCACGACATTCGCTTGATTATAAATATTATCGATAATAGGTTGAGGCACCGGAATAGCTGTTTGACCACTGGCTTGAATCGCCAATTGAATTTCACAGGCGCGCTGTAAATCATAGAAGCGCATAAATGCATCCCCCACCGTTGGACCCACAGTTAGACCGCCATGATTTACTAAAAGCATATGATTTGTAGTGCCTAAATCATCTTGTAAACGTTTTTTTTCATCCTTGTTCACGGCTAAGCCTTCATAGCCATGGTATGACAGTGACGGCAATGAAAACATCGAGTATTGGCTTAACGGTTGTAAACCTTTTTCTTGCGTTGCTACTGCAATAGTCTCTTTGGTATGAAGGTGGATAACACAATGCGCATCATCGCGTACTTCGTGAATAGCACTGTGAATAGTGAAACCTGCAGGGTTAATTTTAAACGGTGTATCGTCGAGAATATTCCCTTCTAAATCAACCTTCACTAAGTTTGACGCGGTTACTTCATCAAAGCTTAAACCAAATGCATTGACCAAATACTGATTTGTGCCCGGTAAGCGTGCAGATAAATGGGTATAAATTAAATCACCCCAACGAAAATGCTCGACCAAACGATAGCATGCAGCCAAATCTACGCGAAGCTGCCATTCTTGTTCAGATACTTTATTTTTTAAATCGAGTTTTGGTAAGTCAAACATGGAAAACCTTGTATATGCGACAAGCATAAATAGATGTATAGAAGTCTAAATTACTATTAACCGATGATCAATAGCTGATACAAAAAGGCCACATCAATTGATGTGGCCTTTTTTATTAAATGTAGCGGATTATTTAACTTGTGATAAATAATCTGCAATTGCTGCCATTTCTTCTTCAGATACGTTCGCAACCATTGCTTTCATCGCAGAAGCCATACCGTTATTACGTGCACCAGACTTAATGTCTTTCATTTGTGCAAGTAAGTATTCTTTATTTTGACCATTTAGCTTAGGGTATAGCGGCATAATGGGTGCTTTACCTTCTGCACCGTGGCACGTTTGGCAAAGTTTTGCTGTGTATAGCGTTGCGCCATCAGCAGCCATTGTATTGAAAGATAGGCTTGCAGCCATTGCAAGGCCAGCCCCACATAGAATTTTAGTTATCTTGCTCATTTGTATCTTCTCTTTTTAACGGGTTAGAAAACATTTTCTTTAGTGTAGACCATGATTTAACAATATTGCACCCAAATTGCCCCCGAAAAATTGTTACAGCAACCTAAATGCTATGCAGTTATGCGGGTTACCATATTAAATCATCAGGCACTTCAAAATCAGCATAGGGATCGTCTTCATCCTTTTGCTTATCTTCAGGTTCGACATGGAACACTATATATTCTTCGCTAACTTCAGCGACTTTTCGAGCTGGTTCATCTTCCAGAACAAAAAATTGGCCTTCTAAAACACAAATTGCTAAGCGACCACCCGCTAACGCTTTTTGTGTTTTTTCATTTACGTCGAGCTCTTTCACTTTATTTTCATAAGTGAAATTAAAGGTGCGATCGCCACGGATCTCATCCTGATTATTATGCTCTAAAATTTGCTTAACGCGAGCAACTTGCTCACGTTGTTTTTGCTCTTCCAAACGCGCTTTATTTAGTTCATCTGCTTTTTTCTGCTGCTCGAGCTTGGTTTGCTCAATGTGCTTTTGCAAATCACTTGGGTTACTGGTAGCCCCTTTCTTTTTTTTCTTTTGCTGCTTACGTTTTTCAGTTTTAGCTACTTTCGCTTGGTGCGAGGTAGTGAGCCCAGCTTTAAGTAGCTGATCTTGTAATGAACCCATCACTAAATTCCAATAATTAAAATGCGTATAAGGGCTATTTTAATCAGCTATGCAAACAAATAACAGTACTGAACCCATTTGAATCTTTGCTATTTATATTATTACACGCAGATTAACACGCGATGAAATCATGACACTTTGATTTAACGCAATATTTCTTACTTTAATCATTATGATACTTGTAAAATTACTCGCACTCTATAAGCTAATACTTTTTCTTCACGGAGCTAAAAATGCAGCTGCGACATTTGTTACTTTGCTCTGTATTTATTTTCTTTGTTTTATACGCACCCCAGCCCCTACTTGGATTATTTGCTCGCCATTTTTCTGTGTCGCCAGCCGCCGCCGGCAGTTTAATGACAGCCACAATGCTCCCGCTAGCAATCGCTCCATTAGTGTATGGGTTATTTTTAGCAAAGCGTAACCCGCTGGTTATTTTAAAAATCGCTATGGTTATACTGGCTATTAGCTGCGTTATTTTTACCTTTGCGCCGAGCTTTAACGTGTTACTTTTGATACGTTTTATTCAAGGTATTACGCTGCCAGCCGCACTCACCGCGATGACCAGTTATATTGGTGTCACTTACCAAGCCGACCTACTACAGCGTAATATGACCTTGTATATTGGTAGTACGATTGTTGGTGGTTATTTTGGTCGTATGTTAGCGGCCTTATTTACTGATTTTTTAAGCTGGCAAAGCTTTTACTATGTGATAGCGATTGGCTTAGTCTGTCTTGCCTTCGCTATCCCTAAACCCCAAAAGACAACCGCAATTCATACCCCACAATCACCCCTTTTATATTTAAAGCAATTAAAAAGCCCATTAGTTTTGAAGCTCTATGGGGCGGTTTTTTGTATGTTCTTTTGCTTTGCAGCGCTGTTAAATTATTTGCCCTTTATTCTGCAAGATAGCTTTGCCATTACTAACACGCGCGAAATCGGACTTGTTTATACTGGCTACTTAGTCGGTGCACTTGCGTCAATAGCCACCCCTTGGTTACTGAGAAAGTCTTCATCTCCTTGGCGCTTGCTCACTGGGGTATTTTTATTTTATAGCCTCACAATGTTGCTGTTGATGAGTCAACAGCTGCTGTTATTTGTCATCGCATTTACAGGTTTTTGTGGCGCTATGTTTGTGATTCATTCAAGTGCCGCACCATTGGTTAATAAAATTAGCACCGCCCCTGCCAGTGTGACGAATGGCGGCTATGTATCGTTTTATTACAGTGGTGGTGCACTTGGTTCGCTGTTACCGGGGCTGATATACCAGCAACATGGTCAAGTTGCCTTTATGGCAGTACTGCTGCTGGTATGTTTAATAGGGCTCGCGTTGGTTTATTTAGCAGGAAGGAATACGACTCGAGGCTGATGCCCTGTACTGGCAAAGAAGCGTTCTAAGTCGTCTTTTTTCATTAACCAAGTCGCGGTGTTCTCAAACGGATGGCAATGAAAAAGCGCATTAAACCAGATTTCTTGATCAAGCCACAACGTGACATTATTTTGTTTGTCGTTTAAAAGTGCCAGCATAGACACACAGCCAGGCGGCACTTTTAAATAACGTGCAAGTCGCTCATCTGAGGCAAAACCTATCCGCGAAAGTCCTTGCTGCTTTGCAATCGCTTTTAAATCAAGCTGTTTGTCGTGGGCTGTTATCACCAAAAAATGACGTTTACCTTCGTTATCACGCAGAAATAAGTTTTTCAGTCGCGTACCAGGCCTATCAACCATAAACGTATCAGCATCGAGGCTGCCATGTAATGGTGGGTGTTCTATTTCTTCGTATTCAATAGCGAGCTGAGCAAGTGCCGCTGCCAGCTTGGTTTTATCGGCATACATTTACAAACAACGTCCTCGTAATTGCACACTCAAATCACGCCATAATACTTCGTCAATTACATGTTTGTCGTCGCAATACGAACGCTCTTTGAGTTCTTCATTTAATAATTCAACAGCTTGATCTTCTAAGAGTAATTTTGAGTTGCTCGACTCTTCAAAGTACTCTTGCTCGGCAAAATCTTTAAATTGTCGACGCGTCATCGGCTTATCTAAATTAATAGGCTTTCGGCCTTGCGCTTTTACTGACACAACATAAGCAAAAATTTTATTTCCCTGCTCATCATTTTTTCCATAAAACTGTTTGTTATTAATTTCAAAAGGAGGGGCGTCCCCTTGGCTTGCGCAACCAGCTAATAAAACAACCAAAAGCGATGCTATTTTTTTCATTATTGGATAAGCCTTGAACAGTAGATGCGACCTAGTCTATCAAAAATAAAAGCGGAGGGTAAAAATTCGATCATTTTTTAAAAAACACTTGACCGCGAATGTAAAAATAATTAAAGTTCACCCCGCTTAAGACGTAAGACTTAAGCATCCTGTATTTAGGAATGTGGGGCTATAGCTCAGCTGGGAGAGCGCCTGCCTTGCACGCAGGAGGTCAGCAGTTCGATCCTGCTTAGCTCCACCACCTTCCTACTTTTCTTAGGCACTCTGCCAAATTTAATATCAAACTTATCTAAAAAAATTATCTAGTTTATCCGTTATTTTTTGCCGTCTTAATTTTATTCACATAAAAAAAAGCCGAGCAGAGCCCGGCATTTTCATGTTTTATTTTGTAAATAATTACTCGCGAATTTGACCTTCGCCGTTCACTAGGTATTTTTCTGTCGTGAGTGACTCTAAGCCCATTGGGCCATAAGCATGCAGCTTGGTTGTTGCAATACCAATCTCTGCACCTAAACCTAATTGCGAGCCGTCAGAAAAACGAGACGATGCATTAACCATAACCACTGAAGCATCTACACTACGTTGGAATAACTGCGCAGCAGCTTGGTCTTTTGTACAGATCACTTCTGTGTGGTTAGAACCGAATTTAGCAATGTGGTCAATCGCACCCGCGAAATCAGGAACAACTTTAATCGCGATTTCTAAATCGAGGTACTCTTCACCAAACTCATCGTCGCCCAGTACAGTCGCGTTGTCAAAATACGCTGCGGCTATTGCGTCTGCATTCACTTTTACGCCTTCTTGACGCAGTACCACTGCACATAAGTTTAAAAACTCATCAGCGATATCTTGGTGAACAACTAAACCTTCAAGTGCATTACACACGCCTGTACGCTGCGTTTTACCGTTAAGTAATAGATTAATAGCCACATTTAAGTCGGCGTCTTTATCTACATAAAGATGACATACGCCTTTAAAATGCTGAATAACAGGAATCGTACTGTTTTCTGTTACAAAGTTAATTAGGCCTTCACCACCACGTGGAATGATTAAGTCAATGGTGTCACGTTGCTGCATCAGCTCCATGAGTAAACCGCGGTCTGGGTCTGGAATCACCGAAATTAACGCTGTTGGCAGGCCATGCTTTTCTAATACTTTGTGCATCACACTGGCAATCGCTTGCGAGCTTTTAAGCGCTTCTTTACCACCGCGTAATATGACACCGTTACCTGATTTGAAACACAATGCACCCGCATCCGCTGTTACATTAGGACGCGCTTCGTAAATCATACACACCACACCTAAAGGCACACGCATTTTACTGATCTTAATGCCATTCGGGCGCTCAGTAATTTCACGTAGTTGACCCACAGGATCGTCAAGGCTAACAATTACCTCAATCCCTTCAGCCATGGCTTCGATACGCTCATCATTTAACGTTAAGCGATCAATCATTGACCCAGGGAGATTATTATCACGCGCCGCAGCTAAATCGCTTTCATTTTCTTTGATAATGAACGCTTTACTTTCACGAAGTGCCTGTGCCATCTCAGTTAAAACCTGATTTTTAGTGGCTGTATCCAGTAAGGCTAGCTGGGTAGCAGCGTGTGCTGCTTGGCTCGAAATATCCGTAATTAAACTCATGACTTCTCCAATAATGCGATATCTTTCTCTGAAACAACGGGGCCAATTGAATCCTGCATTTTCTCGCTAAATTCACTTTGCTCGTTGTCAGCTATAAAACTTAATAAACAGCTACTGTAATTCGCTGTTGCTTTTGCTAGGCGCGTACCATCGTCACTGCGTACTAAAATAGTATCGCCTACGCCAAATTCTCCGTGTACCGCAAGAATTTCATCACTGCGAATACACCCATTTTCTCGGTTTGATGATTCATTAATTGAACCTTCAACCACAACTTCACCTTGCTCATTGGCAGTGTGAGTCATCCAATGCACCGCTTCTTGCATTGGTTTTTCGTATGGGGTGAAAATAGTGCCTGGATTATCACCTGCTAATAAACGGTTAAATGTTTCTTCTTTAAACCCGTTTAAAATATAGGTGGTGATACCATGTGAAGTCGCTTTTTCTGCTGCTTCTATTTTCGTTTTCATACCGCCAGTACCTACAGCACTGGTTGCACACCCAGCCATAGCATAAATTGATTCATCGATGCTTTCGATTTCAGGTAATAAGACAGCGTCCTCATGTAAATTAGGGTTCTTGTCATATAAACCATCGACATCTGAGAAAATCATCAAGGCATCCGCATCTGCCGCAGCCGCAACCATGGCTGATAAGTTATCGTTATCACCTACTTTTAAATCGTCGGTTGTTACCGTGTCATTTTCATTAATGATGGGCAATACACCGTGCTCAAGTAAAGTAAATACTGTTTCTCTAATACTTGTATAGCGTTCACGGTCTCGCAAATCACCATGCGTTAATAAAATTTGCGCCGATGGGAAATCAAAAAAGCGATCCCACATGGCCATCATTTCTGTTTGGCCAGCCGCTGCCATTGCCTTTTTCATCGTCACAGAGCGTTGCTCTTGCTCTGGGAATAAATGCGAACCAGCAGCCACCGAACCTGACGATACTAAAATAACTTCGATACCTTGCGCTCGACAACGAACGATGAACTGTGCAATGGTCAGTAAATAGCGAGAACGACACCCATCTTGATCAGGTGCGATTAAGGCGCTACCAACTTTTAGTACTATACGTTGCCATTTAAACTTTTGCATAACTGTTCAACTTTCCATTTTACTATCTGTTCAGTGTCAAAATGCCACTGATTAAAAGACTCACGTTTAGCCGAGCTAAACGCACTGATCATAATTAATCTGTCAAACCACTTATCTGAGCACACAGCTAAGCCACGCAAGTAATGCGATTAGATATAGCACAACTTTTATTCAGTCAGTAGACCAAACGGTTATAAACCATAAGTTGTTATAAAAAGATAAGTGTTGTTTATGTATCGCTGTAAAAAGCTGTGTGCGGCTTTTATTAATAACAACATACATAGAGCCTATACAGTCTGGTACACCAACAGATAGGGTGTAGACTGTATGACCGAGATTTAGCAGCCACGATGGGAACTAAACATTGACCAGACAATGAACTTATATTCTATTCAACACGTAATAAATACACACTGAATAGGACCAAGCTCATTTCTATTTAATTAGAAAACAAAGTGTAAAATACACACTTAGCTCGCCAAACAATTGATTAAATAGAGCTTAAGCTCTAAGTAGAAAGGGTTTTCGTTACCAATCATTTAGATATCAAATTGTTTGAACACGAAATATAATACGGTAAACATGGGGGTAAGATCAAGTCTGAAAAGCAATCATACCTTTTATACTTACCATAACCTTGAAAAATAGAGCTCAAATAACAAAAAGTTAAGACCTAGCATTTATCAATTAATGATTTTTTATCAACTTTTAAGGATTTTGTTGTCGAAAGCAGCCCAAAAAGTAGTAATAACGACTAAAATCGTATGTGAAGCAACAAGTTTGCTTGTGTCTATGACGGTGAGTAGGCTTTAATAGGTAAGCAATTTTATTTAAAAGTTAACGACTGTTTATCGTTTTCAAACGCGATTACCTATCTCGTTGGTGTTTTTAAATAGTAGTAACTAAAGGATACTTTATTCTATGTCAGCAATTTATATAGCAGGGATCGCCTTGTGCTCTGTGTTAGCACAGTGGATAGCCTGGGCGTTTCGTGTACCCGCTATTTTATTTTTACTACTAACGGGTTTATTACTTGGCCCATTTAGCGGCATTTTAAACCCCGATGCCTTACTCGGCGACTTGCTTTTCCCTGTCGTGTCATTGAGTGTTGCAGTGATCCTTTTTGAAGGCTCCTTAACGCTTCATTTTCGAGAGTTAAAAGGCATAGGCAAAGTTGTTCGAAACCTATGCTCCATCGGTATGATCACCACCTGTTTAATTATAAGCCTCAGTGCCTATTGGATTTTAGAACTAAACTGGCGTGTTGCAGCAGTTCTGGGGGCAGTATTAGTGGTTACCGGCCCGACGGTTATTGCCCCTTTATTAAACTCAATGCGGCCTACGCAAGATATCGACCGTATATTACGCTGGGAAGGTATTGTTATTGACCCCATTGGTGCCTTGTTTGCAGTGCTGGTATTTGAAGCCGTTATGCTTGTTGGTCAGGGCGAAGTACTCAGCCACACGATCATTGCTTTATTCAAGACCTTAGGCGTTGGTTTAACAATCGGTGTCGTCGCTGGCTGGTTAACAACCCTACTTATTCGCCGAGAGTGGTTACCGTTCGAACTACATAAGTTTGGCATACTAGCCTTAGTGCTCATTAGTTTCACGGTTTCTAACCACTTAAGCCATGAATCAGGACTACTTGCTGTTACCGTCTTTGGTATATGGCTTGCTAATCAGGACGACTTAGAAATAGACTCTGTGCTTGAATTTAAAGAAGACCTGTCGATGATTCTCATTTCATCCCTGTTCATCTTACTGGCTGCACGTTTACAGCTTTCCGACTTAATGATGCTGCACAGCGACGTGTTTATCTTTTTAGCCATTGTTTTATTTGTGGCGCGCCCTGCGTGTATCGCAATTTCGACGTTTAAAAGTGATTTACCCTTAAAATCTCGTCTCGTCTTATCGTGGATAGCCCCACGCGGTATTGTCGCGGCGGCAGTAGGCTCTGTGTTTGCCCTAAGCATGGTCGAAGCCGGTATCGCGGATGCAGAAAAAATAGTGCCACTTATCTTCACAGTCATTATCGTCACTGTGGTTTTACAGAGTTTAACGGCAACGCCTTTAGCTAAATTATTAAAAGTACGTCAGCCGTCACCTAATACGATTCTTATCATAGGTGCAAACCATGTTGCACGTGCTATCGCCTGTGGTTTAAAAGAACAAAACATTCCTGTTCATTTATCTGACCCCGCGTGGGAAAACTGTCGCATGGCGCGCATGGATGGTTTACCCTGTTATTACGGTAACCCGCAATCAGAACATGCTGAGCGTTACTTACCCCTAACCACAATTAGAAACGTGTTGGCACTGTCGCCAAACCGTCATCATAATGCCTTGGGCGTACAGTATTTTTCTCACCTATTGGATGAAAAAAACGTATTTTCACTGCGCTCATCAACCAACCACGCTAAAGCGAATAAAGACAGTGCGACGTTCTTATCACGACAAATTTTATTTGGTGATAACGGGGCCTATGCTCGTTTAAGTAGCTTAATCGCGAAAGGGGGTAAAGTGAGTGCAACGCGTATTTCTGACGAGTTTAGCTGGGAGCAGTACCAAGAAGTCAACAGTGAAGCAATTCCATTGTTTATTCTAAATGGTGAAAAAGATGATGACGATGATTCACCTATACGTCTTCGCCCTTTCACCACCCACATGGAAAAAACACCTCAAGTTGGTGAACGAGTCGTGGCACTACAGCCTCCTAAACTTTCTGTTTTAAAAGATCCGAATAACGGTAAAAATAAAGAGAAAAAAGAAGACTAATAATAACGATAAGGCCAGCATTTGCTGGCCTTTGTTTATTCAGGTAGACGGGCGCGGGCGACAACGCTGTCGGGCATTTTTTCTGCCAATTTAGCCAGTAGCTGTTCTACTTTTTTATGCTGTGCTTTGTCAGCCACCATTGAGTGAAATAACCAACGATAGGCGTCTTCATAGTCACGAGGACTGCCATAGCCTTGATTGAATAGGTTAACCAAGCGAATTTGTGCTTTAAGGTTTCCCTGTGCCGACGCTTCTCTGAGGTAGGTGACCGCCATGGCTTTATCTTTCTGCACTAACTGGCCGACATCATAGTAACGACCAAGCTGCTCGAGTGCCGCTGCAAAACCTTGCTGTGCGGCTTGGCGCATATAATAAACACCCAGCTCAACATTGCGGTCTACACACACCGCATACGCTAACATATCACCATACAGGAATTGATACGATGGCAACGCCATTTTATTGGCTCGCGCTTCAATATCTTGTACTAGCTGGCAATCATCAGCCTTTACCCGCGCCAAATGTGCATTTTTATTAATTAAGCCAATTAACTCGCTCTCAGTATACAAAGGGACTGCTGTAATAGGCTCTTCAGCCATGGCTAGGCTTGAAAAGAGGAATGTTAAAGGCAATAAAACACGCATCAAAATCACTTAATGAAAATCTGTCTTAGTAAATAATATACAATTTTCATTCCAGAATAAATTTTAGGCACAAAAAAAGCTGCCGAAGCAGCTTTTTTTAAACATATCGTGATTATGCAAACGGGTTGCGTAATACCATTGTTTCAACACGGTCTGGACCTGTTGAGATGATATCAACTGGCACGCCAGTGATTTCTTCGATACGTTTGATGTAGTCAATCGCTGCTTTTGGCAGCTCTTCAACTGAAGTAACACCAACTGTGTTTTCAGACCAACCAGGCATCTCTTCGTATACTGGTGTTACTTTCTCGTAACCTTCAGCAGCTAATGGTGTAACGTTCGTTACTGTGCCATCTTCTAACTGGTAACCAGTACAGATTTTCAGTGTTTCTAAACCGTCTAGTACGTCTAGTTTAGTTAAACAGAAACCTGAGATGCTGTTGATTTGTACTGCACGGCGCATAGCCACTGCATCTAACCAACCTGTACGACGTAAACGACCCGTTGTTGCACCAAACTCATGGCCTTTCTCACCTAAGTGCTTACCTACTGGGTCTTGTTTATCTAGACCGTCGTAAAGCTCGGTAGGGAATGGACCTGAACCTACACGTGTTGTGTAAGCTTTGATGATACCTAATACGTAATCAAGGTGTAATGGACCAAAGCCCGCACCGGTAGCTACACCACCTGCAGTAGTGTTAGACGATGTTACGTATGGGTATGTACCGTGGTCGATATCAAGTAACGTACCTTGCGCACCTTCAAATAAGATGTTGTCGCCCGCTAAACGTGTTTGATCAAGAAGCTCAGTAACATCAACAACCATTGCTTTTAAGATATCAGCGATTGCCATTGCATCGTCAAATGTCTTTTGGAAGTCCACTGGCTCTACTTTGTAGTAATGCTCTAACGTGAAGTTATGGTATTCCAATACTTCTTTAAGCTTACTAGCAAACTGTTCAGGGTTGAATAAGTCACCAACACGTATACCACGACGTGCTACTTTGTCTTCATAAGCTGGACCGATACCACGACCTGTCGTACCGATTGGCTTATCGCCACGTGCTTTTTCACGGGCTAAATCTAATGCAATGTGGAAAGGTAAAATTAGCGGACATGCTTCGCTGATTAATAAGCGTTCACGTACTGGTACGCCACGCTCTTCTAGCATGCCGATTTCTTTCATTAATGCTTCTGGTGATAAAACAACACCATTACCGATCACACACTTAACATTGTCACGTAATACACCCGATGGAATAAGGTGTAAAACCGTCTTTTCACCGTTGATCACCAAAGTATGGCCTGCGTTATGACCACCTTGATAACGAACTACTAAAGATGCTTTGTCTGTAAGGAGGTCAACTACCTTACCCTTACCTTCGTCACCCCATTGGGTGCCTAGTACAACAACGTTTTTACCCATTGCAAATTCACTTAGAAAAAATTAGGACGAGATTTTACCAGAAAACGAGGTGAAAGATCACCCCGTTTAGCTTATTTTTTCTGCGGCTGAATTTTTATCATCTTATTTAATAGCACAATTACAGGCAGAACAGAGGTTTATAAAAACAGACAGTCTATGTTTTAAGCAATCTCAGAAACAAAAAAGCCCCGCAAAATAGGCGGGGCTTTTAACAGCGACAGTAAATTACTGTGCTTTAGAACCTTTCATGTAATTAAAGAAATCGCTATCCGGTGATAGAACCATCACGTCTTGCTTATCTTTAAAGGTATTTTTGTATGCTTCTAAGCTACGAACAAAGCTAAAGAATTCAGCATCTTTACTGTATGCGTTCGCGTAGATAGCTGCGGCATTCGCATCACCTTCACCGCGCACAGTACGTGCATTTCGCTCTGCATCAGCAAGCATAACGGTGACTCGGCGATCGACTTCTGCACGAATTGTTTCCGCTTTTTCCTGACCTTCAGAACGGTGCTCTTTTGCCACTGCAGTACGTTCAGCACGCATACGTTGGAAAATAGAGCTACTCACTTCTTGTGGTAAGTTAATTTGCTTAACACGCACATCAAGTACTTCGATACCTAACTCTTGCGCACTTTCTGATGCTTGTACTAATGCTTCTTCCATCAGCTCACTTCGCTCACCAGAGACAATTTCTCTGATAGTGCGCGAACCGAAGTTAGTACGCAGTCCGTTATTAACTTTTTGCTTTAGGAGTGTTTCAGCGTATTGCTTATCACCACGAGCACGCAAGTAGAAAGCGCTAAAATCGTTAATACGCCATTTTACGTACGAATCAACAATTAAGTCTTTCTTCTCGCTGGTTACAAAGCGGTCTGGTGCACCATCTAGCGTTTGAATACGTGCGTCTAAGCGACGTACTTGGCTAAAAAATGGGACTTTAAGGTGTAAACCAGGCCCATACACCACCGCGTTATCACTGTCGTCTTTTTGCACTTTGCTGAATAACAGCACAATTGCCTTTTCGCCTTCTTGCACAACAAATACTGCTGAGAACGACAATACAAGAGCAAGGGCGAGTATGACTAAACTAAAGTTTTTCATCTTGTTTATCTCCCCTCATTAAAACGGTCAGTAGCGAAACGATCACCGCTTGGATTAACAGTGCTGTTTCGTGATGTGTTTATCTTATTGCGAAGGTCCTTGATATCACTTGAGCTTGGAAGTGCAACTCGCGTTGCCGTGCCTTGCTTTTCCATGATTTTATCAAGTGGTAAATACAGCATGTTATTGCCACCTTTCACATCGACTAACACTTTAGAGCTGTTACCTAACACTTGTTCCATTGCATCAATATATAAACGCTGACGCGTGACTTCTTTTGCTGCTTGGTACTCAGGTAATAACTTTTCAAAACGTGCCACTTCACCTTGTGCTTCAAGGGTAATACGTTCGCGATACGCTTCTGCTTCTTGTGTCATACGTGTGACTTGACCACGTGCACGCGGTTCAATTTCACGGGCATATGCTTCGGCTTCACGAATAAAACGTTCTTCATCTTCTTGCGCTGCAATCGCATCATCAAAGGCATCTTTCACTTCGCCCGGCGGACGAGAGTCTTTAAAGTTCACATCGCTGACAATAATACCGAGGTTATAAGGCTCGATAATTTTGTTTAGTTCATCCCATGTTTGTTGACGAACTACCTCACGACCTGTTGTGAGTACTTGGTCCATTTTCACATGACCAATGACATAACGCAGTGCACTATCAAGTGCCTGTTGTAAGCTGTGATCAGCATCCGTTACACTAAACTTGTAAAGATGTGGGTCAATTACACGGTACTGAACTTCAAACTCAACATTAACTACGTTTTCATCTTCGGTGAGCATAAACCCTTTTGCTGATAATGAACGAACGGCTTCAATATCAACAGGAATAACACGTTCGATGAACGTCATCTTCCAACGTAAGCCAGGTTCAGCAATACGGTCAAATTGACCAAACTGTAGAACCACACCACGCTCGGCTTCTTTTACGGTGTAAATACCACTCAATGCCCATACGATGACGGCAATGATTAAAATGAAAGAAATGCCTGCGCCACCAAGTCCGCCGCCGTTGTTACCTGGTTTGTTACCACCAAATAAACCGCCAAACTTGCCGGAGAACTTACGCAGTACCTCGTCTAAATCAGGTGGGCCTTGATCTTTACCGCCTTTATTATTCCACGGATCTTTATCATTGCCATTATTACCCGGTTCATTCCAGGCCATAGCTATACTCCATTGTTATCTAAATGAATTAGGTTAAATCTATCAAATATACAGCATTTCTCATACTAAAAATGACAAATGCTGCTGATTTTTAGTTCGCCGCTACAAAAGAATCGAGGTCATGCCCCATTTCTTTTTTCAAACGATTCCATTCCGCCATAGGCAAACGTACTGACAAAAGCCAATTGCCTTGCTCATCAAATTGCTCTTCATGCACAGCATTTAAATTAAATAATGCGGCACGAATACGCCCGTGTTGTGGCGGTAATTTAAGCTCATCGGCAAACATTTTTTTGGCAAGTAACTCATTAATTGCCTCAGACAACAACTCACAACCGACCCCCGTACGTGCCGAAAGCCAAACGCGAATAGGTTGCCCTTCGTCGTTTCTATCTATACGTGGCGCAACGTCATCTAGCGCATCAATTTTGTTATAAACCAATAATTGTGGCACATCGTCTGCCTCAATTTCTTTGAGTACCGATTGCACCTGCTCAATATTTTCTTTACGGCGAGGGTCTGCCACATCAATCACATGAAGCTGTAAATCGGCTTCACGCGTTTCTGTTAATGTTGCTTTAAAGGCAGCCACTAAATCATGTGGTAAGTGGCGAATAAAGCCCACCGTATCGGCCAAAATAACGGGGCCAATGTCTCCAATGTCCAACTTACGTAACGTTGGATCAAGTGTTGCAAACAGCTGATCCGCTGCATACACATCAGAATTTGTTATACGGTTAAAGAGTGTCGACTTACCCGCATTGGTATACCCAACTAATGACACCGTGGGGATTTCATTTCGAGTACGCGCACGTCGCCCCTGCTCACGCTGAACAGCGACTTTATCTAAACGGGCACGAATATTCTTAATTCTTGCACGCAGTAAGCGTCTATCTGTCTCGAGTTGAGTTTCACCCGGTCCTCGTAAACCAATCCCGCCTTTTTGTCTTTCAAGGTGGGTCCAACCACGGATCAAGCGAGTAGAAATATGGCGAAGCTGAGCCAACTCCACTTGAAGTTTACCTTCGTGGGTACGCGCTCGCTGCGCAAAAATATCCAAGATCAAACTCGTACGATCAAGTACACGACACTGGCAAACGCGCTCTAAATTGCGCTCCTGTGACGGGCTAAGTTGATGATTGAAAATGATGACATCTGCATTGTGGATTTTGACAGTTTCAGCGATTTCTTCTGCTTTTCCGGTCCCGACGAATAGTTTCGGATGTGGTGCTTGACGACTGCCTTGCACAATCGCCAAACTACTAACACCAGCAGAAGATACCAACAACTCTAATTCGTGAAGATCTTCGCGATCCCCCTCTTTAGGTAAGTCGATATGAACTAAAACTGCCTGTTCGCCGGCTTCATAACGGTCAAACAAGCATTACGCTCCTAAATTTAAAAGTTTCCAGCTTCTTGCTCTTCTGCATCATCACTTCCTTGTACACCTTGGAAGTTAACAGATCGCGCTGGAACAACGGTAGAAATAGCGTGTTTATACACCATTTGATTTACGGTGTTTTCTAGTAAAATAACAAATTGGTCAAATGACTGGATTTTACCCTGAAGTTTAATGCCATTAACCAAAAAGATTGATACTGGAATGCGCTCACGACGTAACGCATTCAAAAATGGGTCTTGTAACGACTGGCCTTTTGCCATGTTATTTTCCTTCGTTCTAGGTGTTATTATAATTAAGTAGCTGAACTCATTTAACAAAGCTAAATTTTTTTCAACTACTACTAGCTTAGCGAACTTACTACACGTTGCAAGTTTTCTTCATCACCCGTGGTTAACCAAGTAACATTTGGCCAACCTCTTAACCAAGTTAGCTGTCGCTTGGCTAACTGCCGTGTGGCTGCAATACCACGAAAGACCATTTCATCATAGTCAGTTTCGCCTGCAATGTAATCCCACATTTGTCTATAACCTACGCAACGAATTGATGGCAGATCGGGGTGTAAATCCTTACGTTTATATAGGGATGAAACTTCATTTTCAAACCCCTGGTCGAGCATTATTTTAAACCTTTTCTCAATTCGCTGATGCAATTCACTGCGATCATCAGGTGCAATCGCAAATTGATGGAAAGTATAAGGTAACTCAGGCTGCTTTTGTTTTTGCAGCTCTGTCATTGTTTTACCTGTTATACGATACACTTCGAGCGCACGATTAATGCGTTGTGAATCATTTTCACTCATTTTGCTCGCAGCATCAGGATCAATTTTAATAAGCTCTTTGTGCAAATGCGGCCAACCAAACTGCTTTGCTTCTTTTTCAAGCTCAGCACGTACTTCGGGTGATGCCTCTGGTAGCGGTGATAAGCCATCAAGTAATGATTTAAAATACATCATTGTACCGCCAACCAGTACAGGTACTTTACCTTGCTGATGAAATAGATCAATCTTTTCAATTGCATCGCGACGAAAATCTGCGACTGAATAACTCTCTGCTGGATCAATAATATCAATCAAATGATGTGGCGCTCGCGCTAATTCATCAGCATCAGGCTTAGCCGTGCCAATATTCATATCTTTATACACAAGTGCGGAGTCAACACTGATAATTTCAGTGTTAAGGTGCTCGCACAATGCAATTGCCAGTTCGGTTTTCCCTGCAGCTGTTGGTCCCATTAAAAAAATGACGGGTAAGTTATTCAAGCCTGATTACCTTGCTTCGTTTAAAAACTGAGATAGTTCTATTTTAACTGCTTTTTCACGCAAACGTTGCATTGTTTGTGGATTATTTTCTAGTCGCGATATTTGTTCCAAAAAGACTTGGCTTGCAAAATACCGGGTCGGTATTTGGCTATCAAGCCAAATAAGCCAACCGTCTAATGTGCTATCAACACTCTGACAGGCACTAATAAGTCGTGCTATTGCATCACTCACATCTAATAAATACAAACAGGGCGGCAGTTTTTTCACCATCACAAAATGTTTTTCAATGACGAGGTCAAACCCTAATAACGTAAACCAAGATTGCTGCGCATTAAGCGCATTGACGTCATCATCACTCACATTAACACGCACAGGCAACAGCAATGCTTTGCCTTCAAGGTTTCCTGCTTGTTCAACCTGAGTGTGCCAGTCGAGGCTCAGTGCATGCTTAAAGTGAGCTGCAAATAACTGGTTATCTTCACAAAATACACACTGCCCCTCTTTCACATGCATAAGCTGGGTCAATGCGGGTTGTGTATCGGTTACCGCTGCAACACTGGGCTCAGGGCTAACACGGTCAAAATGTGCCGCGTGTTGCTCGCTAATTCCTTGATAAAACGCATTAACATCGTGATGAGTCGTTTTAGTTCGGGGCTCACTTGGCGCACTGCCCCCTGCACGCGATGCCCCACCCGACGATGAATACGAAGGGTGACGCGTTGGCTGTAATGCCGACTTAGGGTAATCATACTGCTCAGAATAGCTTGTAGCAGGGCGACTCACTGGCAACGTACTTGATTGAGTGAAATTAAGCGGCGTGTCTGCAACAGAGTGCGTGTTATTAACACCTGACTCAAAATCGACGTCATGCTGAAGCGGCACGACCACTTGTTTAATCGCTTGTAGAATAAAATCATGAACCAAGCGCCCTTGGTGAAAACGCACTTCGTGTTTGGCCGGGTGCACGTTAACGTCAACTTGGCGCGGGTCAATATCAATATAAATAACGAAGCCTGGTAGCTCCTCAGACCCTGCGACCTCTTCAAAGGCCTGACGAATTGCATGCAGAATCAACTTATCGCGCATCATGCGATTATTTACATAGGTGTACTGCGTACTGTTGCTTGACCCTACAGGTAAAACCCAACCTCGCAGCATCAGCCCCGCTTCACCAGATTGAATATGTAAAGCGTGTTCGCTAAATGCTTTACCAGCGACTTGCGCAACACGGGTAATCGCATCCTCAGGGTTTGGTTTCGCACGGTACTGACGCACGACCTTGGCATTATGCGTTAACGTAATCGACACATCGAAGCGGCTTAAAGCGATTCGCTTAATGAGCTCATCAATATGCGAAAACTCGGTTTTTTCGGTGCGTAAAAATTTACGTCGTGCTGGGGTGTTAAAAAATAAGTCTTTCACCTCAATGGTAGTGCCATCGGGGTGGGCTGTTGGCTTGACTTGCACCGCCATATCACGGCCTTCAGCAAACGCTTGCCATGCAGCCTCTTGCTTTTTTGGCTTCGAGCTCAATGTCAAACGTGATACTGAGCTGATCGAGGCCAACGCTTCACCACGAAAACCTAGCGAACAAATATTCTCCAGATCATCGAGTGACTTTAACTTACTGGTTGCGTGGCGAGATAATGCCAACGTGAGCTCATCTTTATTAATACCCGAGCCATTATCTCGAATCCGAATAAGCTTATGACCACCACGTTCAATATCTATTTGGATTCGCGTCGCACCGGCATCCAAACTATTTTCAACCAGCTCTTTAACGACTGACGCGGGACGCTCAACCACTTCACCCGCTGCAATTTGGTTAGCCAGTCGCGCGGGTAATATTTCTATACTCATAGTGTTCCTAACACGCTAATTGACTAGCTTTGGGGAATATCAAGCTCTTGCCCGATAAACAAAGTGTTCGATTTTAGGTTATTTACCGTTTTAAGCTTGCTCACAGATGTGCCATAACGACTCGCCAACATGCTTAGCGATTCACCCGGGCGTACCTTATGCTTGGTTGGGTATTGCGCTTTTAATTTAGCAAATAAAGAGTCATCAGGTGGATTTTGTAAATAATAGCTTTTAATTGATTTAAAGATTGCTTTAGCTAATCGCTCTTGGTGATTGGCTGTTTTTAGTAAACGTTCTTCACGCGGATTCGAGATAAACCCTGTTTCGACCAAAATAGAGGGAATATCTGGCGATTTAAGCACTGCAAGGCTCGCTGCTTGTGGTTCTTTTTTATGTAATTTAGCCACTTTTTTAAGCTCTCTCACCACCTCTTCAGCGACGTTAAAACCCGTTTTCATTGAGTGGTCCATCGACATATCAAGCAATGCTTGCGCTAAATACTTTTCACTAGCGGTGTCTTTTAACACCCCAGCTGCACCGCCTAAAAGCTCCGAATGCTTTTCTTTATCCTCAATCCATTTACCAATTTCTGAGTTTGCACGGCGCAGCGACAACACCCATACAGAGGCTCCATTAGGTTGCGGACTGGTGAAGGCGTCAGCATGAATAGACACAAAAAAGTCTGCTTTTTTCTCGCGTGCAATATTGGTACGCGTATTCAGGTTTACAAAATAATCACTGCGGCGGATCATACGTGAAATCATCCCACGCTCAGCATCAATCATTCGCTCCAAGCGTTTAGCAATTTGCAACGTGATGTCTTTTTCATAGGTGCCTGATGGCCCTATTGAACCGGGGTCTTCCCCACCGTGCCCTGCATCAATCGCAATCACAATATCACGCTCTTGATTAAGCTCGCGCTTTTTGACACTGCTATTCGTACTCGCTATCGGCTCCGCTTTTGGTGTTTTATCAACAAGGTCAACAACTAAACGATGCTTATAAGGGTCGGTAGGTAATAATGCAAATACCACGGGCTTCGTCGCTCGGGTTAATTCAAAGACAAAGCGCACACTTTTGCTGTCTTTTGGTTTCGAATAACGCAGCTTAGAAACTATTTGGTGTTTGTTTGGAATACTTGGCAGTGTATCTAACTTATCGGTGTCTTTGAGATCAATCACTAAACGCGAAGGGTTTTTCAGCATGAAGTAGCTGTAATCGGGTTTGTCGTTTAAATCAAACACAACCCGAGTACTGTCTGGAGAGGGCCACACACGCACGCTATTAATGGAATTTTGTGCCAGCGCAACGTCACTAACAATCAAAAGCATCCAAAAAATTAATAGTTTAAATGTACAACAACCCATTTTTGATAACACACCTTTTATTGTTATTTATTTTATTATTGCGCGCTCTTTAATTGTCTAACTATAGACTGACCACGCTCAGTTAAACTCTTTATTTCAATAGCACGTGCCTCACCTTCATAGCGTAACGTGACATCTAAATCGGGCGTAGGGATAAACTCGCCCCCTTTCTCGGGCCATTCAACCACACAAATTGCCTGTGGTGAAAAATAGTCACGAATTCCCATATACTCAAGTTCTTCAGGGTCACCTAAACGATATAAATCAAAGTGATAGACATCTGCTTTCGTTAATTGATAAGGCTCTACTAATGTATACGTCGGACTCTTAACCTTACCTTGATGACCAAAACCTTGAACAATACCACGCGTTAAAGTCGTTTTGCCGGCTCCTAAGTCGCCGTGCAAATAAATTACCGCGCCTTGCTCCATTAACGCCGCAAGTTGCTTACCCATGTTTACCGTTGCAGCTTCATCAGCCAGTGGAAAACCAACACTGTCGGTCATTATTACCTCATGAAAAACTAAAAACACACTACTTTGTTAATCATACCAGATTATTTATGTAAGGCGAGAATCAGCCATGCCTTGAATTTGACACAAAAAAACCGGCAAAGTTGCCGGTTTGTTTTAGGTAAACATTATTATGTTTAAAGACCGAGTTTCTTCTCAAGGTAGTGGATATTAGTACCACCGTTTTGGAAGTTTTCATCTGCCAAGATTTTCTTGTGCAGTGGGGTGTTGGTCTTAATGCCGTCGATAACTAATTCGTTTAACGCATTACGTGAACGCGCAATCGCTACATCACGGTTTTCACCGTAACAGATCAACTTACCAATCATTGAATCGTAATGAGGTGGTACAGTGTAATCAGCATAAATGTGGCTGTCCCAACGAATACCTAAACCGCCAGCTGGGTGGAATCGTGTGATTTTACCCGGTGAAGGAATGAAGGTTTCAGGGTCTTCTGCGTTAATACGACACTCAATGGCGTGACCACGAATAACCACATCTTCTTGTGTGAATGATAATGGTTGACCCGCAGCAATTTTTAGCTGTTCTTTAATTAAGTCAACACCTGTTACCATCTCTGTTACAGGGTGCTCAACTTGAATACGGGTGTTCATTTCAATGAAGTAGAACTCACCGTTTTCGTATAAGAACTCAAAAGTACCTGCACCGCGATAACCGATTTCGATACATGCACGTGTACAGCGATCACCGATGAACTTACGCATTTCAGCTGTAATGCCCGGTGCGGGTGCTTCTTCAACCACTTTTTGGTGACGACGTTGCATTGAACAGTCACGCTCACCAAGGTGAACAGCGTTACCTTGGCCGTCAGCTAATACTTGTACTTCGATATGACGTGGGTTTTCTAGGAATTTTTCCATGTAAACCATACCATTACCGAAGAACTGCTTCGCTTCTTGTTGTGTTAATGCGATTGAATCTACTAACTCTTTTTCGCTACGCACAACACGCATACCACGACCACCGCCGCCGCCTGCTGCTTTAATGATTACAGGGTAACCAATGCGCTTAGCGATTTGAATATTGCGTTCATTATCAGCCGTTAATGGACCATCAGAACCTGGTACACATGGTACGCCAGCTTTACGCATTGCTTCAATTGCAGATACTTTGTCGCCCATTAGACGAATTGTGTCGCCTCTTGGACCGATAAATACAAAGCCGCTTTGCTCTACTTGATCAGCAAAGTCTGCATTCTCAGAAAGAAAACCATAACCTGGGTGAATCGCCACCGCATCCGTTACTTCTGCCGCCGCAATAATGCGCGGAATATCTAAGTAACTTTCAGACGCAGCAGGTTTACCAATACAAATTGTTTCGTCTGCCAGTAACACGTGCTTAAGATCACGGTCTGCCGTTGAGTGCACAGCAACAGTTTTGATCCCAAGCTCTTTGCAGGCGCGCAATACACGAAGTGCAATTTCACCTCGGTTTGCAATGACTACTTTATCTAACATAGAGTTGGCCTTTTGTTGCGCTATTATTCAATGATGAATAAAGGTTGATCGAATTCTACTGGCTCGCCGTTTTCAACTAAGATAGCTTTTACTGTGCCCGCTTTGTCTGATTCGATTTGGTTCATCATTTTCATTGCTTCAACGATACACAGTGTATCGCCAACATTTACTTTTGAACCTACTTCTACGTACGGCGCTGCTTCTGGTGATGCTGCTGAGTAGAAAGAACCTACCATTGGTGATTTAACTTGATGACCGGTTGGTGCTGCTGGTGCTGCTTCTGCCGCTGGTGCTTCAGCAACTGGAGCAGGTGCTGCTGCCGGCGCTGGTGCCGCAAAATGTTGAGGTGCATAATGCATTGCAGGACCTGCACTCATATTATTACGGTTAATGCGTACTGATTCTTCACCTTCAGTGATTTCTAATTCAGCAATACCAGATTCTTCTACTAGTTCGATAAGTTTTTTGATCTTGCGAATATCCATTAAACGACCCGCCTGTTAGTTTATTTAAAATTAATGTGTGTTTTGCAACCGATTAACCGCAGCTTCAAGTGCTACTTTATAACCCATTGCTCCTAATCCAACGATAACGCCTTGTGCCACATCCGAAAAATACGAATGATGACGAAATGCTTCACGTGCATGTACATTACTTAAATGCACCTCGTAAAAGGGAATGTTTACACTGAGTAATGCATCTCGTAAGGCAACGCTTGTATGTGTAAATGCTGCAGGGTTGATAATAATACAATCAACCGCTTGCCACGCTGCATGAATTCGCTCAATAAGCGCCGCTTCACTGTTACTTTGAAAATGCGTTAAATCAACATGGTAACGCGTCGCGACCGTGCTTAGTTCAGCCATAATCTCGTCAAGAGATTGTGTGCCATACTTTTCAGGTTCACGCTTGCCAAGCATGTTTAAATTTGGCCCATTTATAACTAAAAGTCTGAATTTTGCAGCCATAATACGCGATATATCCTTTAAGTAACTAGTTTAAACATATTCAACATAAACCCCTGCTTAACTTAAGAGGGTAAATGTAAAATAGCAACTATTTCTCACGTTAACCACCTATTATAGATATTTCGACGTAAATAGCAGCAAAATACTGGTCTAATCACTCTTAAACAAGGCGCATCGTACGTGTGACAAGGAGCTGCGACAAGTTATCCTTGTTGTTTTATTAGGGTGATTAATTATTCAAACCGTTTAAAATTAAACCTAATGTATTAGATTTTACATGAAGTGCTCTTTTAAAAATAAAAACGCCACTCAATTGAGTGGCGTTCAGCTTGTTCGATGCAATTAACCGTTTATTTTGCGTTATTTCGTACTTTTGCTAAATGTTCGGCAAAGTCTTTCGCATTTAAAAAGCCCGTGACTCGTTGCTCGGCTAACTCGTTACCTTGGGTATCAAAAAACAAAATACTTGGTAAACCAAACACCGTGTACTCTTCCATTAACTCAATGGTTTTTGCATCACTTTCGGTTAAATCAATTTGAATTAACTCAAAATGAGCAAACTCACTTTGCACATTGGCATCTGGAAAGGTGTAATGCTCAAATTCTTTACACGCAACACACCAATCGGCATACAGGTCCACCATCACTAAACGGCCTTGGCTATTTGCATCACTAATTTTATCTTTAAGCTCTGCTAGGTTAGCCACTTGTGTAAAGCCGTGGTTTTGCTCTGCCACATTAGTAACCACTGCTTTAGTCGGCCAAAAGTAGTTTTTCGTTAACGAAGCCCCTGTAATGACTAATAACGTTGCCGCAAACCATAAAACCGTTTTTAGCTTACTTTGCGACTGACCACTTTGCCAATGGTGTAAATACAACGCGGTTGCAAGTGCAAGTAAACCGGCCATCAACCAAATGATTTCAATATCAACAATTCGCTCTAATAAAATGAGTGGCACAACCAACATAATAAAGCCGAACAAGATTTTAACCTGTTCCATCCAACCGCCAGCTTTAGGAAGTAATTTACCACCTGACGTGCCAAGTAATAATAACGGTAAGCCCATACCTAAGCTGAGTACATAAAGCGTCAAGCCGCCTACCAAGTAGTCGCCACTTTGTGCAACATAAAGCAGGGCTGCTGATAACGGTGCCGTGGTACAAGGTGACGCGATTAAACCCGACAACACCCCCATCATAAACACGCCAACATAGTTGCCGCCTTTTTGCTGGTTACTCACCTGAGTGAGCTTATTCATCATGCCGCTTGGCAATTTAATTTCGTACCAACCAAACATCGACATGGCCAGCAATACAAACAAAATACTAAAGCTAATCAGTACGGTTGGGTGCTGTAAATACCCTTGAACTTGTCCACCCAGTGAAGCAACCACCAAACCTAACGCAGCATATGTCACCGCCATACCTTGTACATAGACAAAAGATAATGAAAATGCTTTTTTCGTTGAAAGGTTTTGCTGGCCTGCTATTAAGCTCGATAAAATTGGAAACATCGGAAAAACACACGGCGTAAAGGCCAGACCCACACCCACCAAGAAGAAAATCACTAAATTAGTCAGTAATCCCTGTGAGGCTAATTTATCTGTATAAGACTGCTCCCCCTTGGGAGCTGCAGATGTATTTTTTTGTTCTGTTTTCGAAGGCTCTACATTTTCTAAAGACTCAGTATTGGCTGTTAATGCCGCTAATGCATTACCCGCAGATGCACTGTCGGTAACCTGCTCACCGGCGATGACTGAAAGAGGGATGGTTCTAACTTCTGGCGGATAACATAAGCCAGCCTCTGCACAGCCCTGAAATCGCACTTTTACAACGGCATCTTCTGTCACGTTGCTTAATTTTGAGATGATACTTAAGGAATCAAAAAAAACCTCGGTTCTGCCAAAAAACTCATCTTCGATTATTTCACCTTTGCCAAGGTCTGGAATTTCAATATCAGCTCCTTTGGCAATTATTTCGACTTTCTTTTTATATAAGTAATAGTCTGGCGCTATGTCCCAGCCAATGAAGAGGGTGTTACCTTGCTGATCAAAATCAAAAACAAAGGCCTGATCCACAGGAAGAAAAGTGTGTTCTGCTGGTTGTTGCAGTAAATTTCCGAGTAAATTGCTATTACTTGCACTGGCTGGCAATAACCACAGTGCGCAGAGTAATAAAAAGAACGATCGCATTAATTAAGTACCTCATCCATCCAATTAAAATAGGCTAAATTGCCTGTTGCGACATCAACGACCTGAATTTCTGGCACCTCATAACTATGCAACTTCTTGATAGTTTGGATCACCTCATTCATTTTTTCTGATTTTGTTTTGATCAGTAACTTACTCTCTTTGGCTTGAGTCACTTCACCTTCCCACATGTAAATAGATTCAATGGTCGGCAAAATGTTCACACAGGCCGCTAGCTTTTCTTTAACTAGGTGCTGAGCCAGCAGACGCGCTTCATTCTCATTTGCACAGGTAGTAAAAATTAGTCGAAAATGCGTAGTCATAAGGAACCTTTATTTGATTACATGAGTCGCACCATAGTAGCCGATAGTCACTACAATGTGTAGCGGCCTCAATGATCCTTGGTTCTACCTTGAAAAAAGACCTGATCACCCATATTTATATTTCACTGACTCAAAAAAGAGCGACATTTTTAGAGAGCGTTATGTTTAGATTTTTGTTTTTATTATTTATTTTAGTGCCGATTGTTGAGATTGCACTGCTCATTCAAGTGAGTGAAGTCATTGGCGGCTTTGCAACCATAGCGCTTGTCATTGTCACCGCGATTGTCGGTGCAAAACTTGTAAAGCAGCAAGGTATCGGTGCTATTCAAAACGTACAACTGCAAATGGCGCAAGGGCAAATGCCTGCAAAAGAGTTATTTACCGGTCTGTGTGTGATTATCGCCGGTGTCTTACTGATGACCCCTGGTATTATGACCGACGTGTTTGGCTTTTTATTATTAACGCCAGTAGTGCGCAATAAATTGGCGGCAGGCCTTGCCAGTCAAGCGACTGTGCGTATGAGCTCACAAATGAATCAAGGCGCTGCACACTTTCAATATCATAGTAAAACCAGCCAACATGAAGAGCCAACTCACCAGCCAACAACCATTGATGGCGAATTTGAGCGAAAAGATTAAAAATTTTTAATTTTTATACTTGGATTTTTTTAAGCCACCCCCATTATTGAAGGCAATGAAACGCAACGGGTGGCTTTAGCACTCCCCTGCATAACACAAGATTTTTTCTGTACTGTTCAGAAACTGTTAGGAGAACTAAATAAATGAACATTCGTCCTTTACATGATCGCGTCATCGTTAAGCGTCTAGAAGAAGAAACTAAGTCTGCTGGCGGTATTGTTTTAACTGGCTCTGCAGCTGAAAAATCAACGCGCGGAGAAGTTATCGCTGTTGGTAATGGCCGTGTATTAGACAACGGTGAGGTAAGAGCATTAGAAGTAAAAGCCGGTGACACTGTGCTGTTTGGCTCTTATGTTGAAAAAGCTGAAAAGATCGAAGGTCAAGAGTACCTGATCATGCGTGAAGATAACATTCTAGGCATTGTAGGTTAATCCTACTTTTCGTTTAGCAACCCGTTTACAGAATTTAAGAGGAATTAAATCATGGCAGCAAAAGAAGTACTTTTTGCAAGTGACGCACGTGGCAAAATGCTAACAGGCGTAAATATTTTAGCAAACGCAGTAAGAGTAACTTTAGGCCCTAAAGGCCGTAATGTTGTTTTAGACAAATCATTCGGTGCGCCAGTCATCACTAAAGATGGTGTGTCTGTTGCAAAAGAAATCGAGCTTGAAGACAAGTTCGAGAACATGGGCGCACAAATGGTTAAAGAAGTAGCGTCAAAAGCGAATGACGCTGCAGGTGACGGTACAACAACTGCAACCGTATTAGCGCAAGCTATCGTAAACGAAGGCTTAAAAGCAGTTGCTGCAGGCATGAACCCAATGGATCTTAAGCGCGGTATCGACAAAGCGGTTACAGCAGCTGTTGAAGAGCTTAAAGCATTGTCTGTTCCTTGTGCTGACACAAAAGCGATTGCCCAAGTAGGTACTATTTCTGCTAACTCTGATAGCGAAATTGGTAACATTATTGCTGAAGCAATGGAAAAAGTGGGTCGTGATTCAGGTGTTATCACTGTTGAAGAAGGTCAGTCACTAGAAAACGAATTAGACGTTGTTGAAGGTATGCAGTTTGACCGCGGTTACCTGTCTCCTTACTTCATCAACAACGCAGAAAAAGGCGCTGTAGAGCTTGATAACCCATTCATTCTACTTGTAGATAAAAAAGTATCTAACATCCGTGAGTTACTACCTACATTAGAAGCGGTTGCTAAAGCAAGCAAGCCTTTATTAATTATTGCTGAAGACCTTGAAGGTGAAGCACTTGCAACGCTTGTTGTGAACAACATGCGCGGTATCGTTAAAGTATCTGCAGTTAAAGCACCTGGTTTTGGCGACCGTCGTAAAGCAATGCTACAAGACATCGCAGTCTTAACGGGTGGTACTGTAATTTCTGAAGAAATCGGTTTAGAACTTGAAAAAGCAACAGTTGAAGACCTCGGTACAGCGAAGCGCGTTGTGATCACTAAAGATGACACAACAATCATCGATGGCGCAGGTGAAGAAGACGGTATCAATGGCCGTGTTGCACAAATCAAAGCACAAATCGAAGAAGCAACGTCTGACTACGATAAAGAAAAACTACAAGAGCGTATGGCTAAACTAGCTGGCGGTGTTGCAGTAATCAAAGTTGGCGCAGCAACTGAAATCGAAATGAAAGAGAAGAAAGACCGCGTAGAAGATGCATTACACGCAACTCGCGCAGCGGTTGAAGAAGGTGTTGTACCGGGTGGTGGTGTTGCATTAGTGCGCGCTGCAAACAAGCTGGTAGACTTAATTGGTGACAATGAAGACCAAAGTCACGGTATTAAAGTTGCACTTCGTGCGATGGAAGCACCACTGCGTCAAATCGTTACAAACGCAGGCGACGAAGCATCTGTTGTTGTTAACAATGTGAAAGGCGGTGAAGGTAACTACGGTTATAACGCAGCGTCTGGCGAATACAACGACATGATCGAAATGGGTATCCTAGACCCAACTAAAGTAACGCGTTCTGCACTACAGTACGCTGCTTCAATCGCGGGTCTTATGATCACAACTGAAGCAATGGTTGCTGAAATCCCAAAAGATGACGCTGGTGCCCCTGATATGGGTGGCATGGGCGGCATGGGTGGAATGGGCGGCATGATGTAGTCCACTCCAAGCACTTCGCTTAAAAAACCCAGCTTCGGCTGGGTTTTTTATCTCTACAGATCACTTTACTTTATAACACGCTCAATGTGTTCTAATAAAACCTCTGTTGTCCAGTCAACGCCATGGTATGGAATATCAGGCCAGTAAAAATCCCCCTTACCGCGCGCTCTGTTTACATAAACTTTGTTAGGGATTATCACTTTGCTTAATCCTGAGGGAGTATCAACAAATCGAACATCCATATAGGTTGAATCAGCACTGCTCGGCGCACCAAATAACACTGTATTTGAAAATAACTTAAAAGTATCGATTGCATCTAGACACGCACTGGCACATTGTCCGGGCACTATAACGATGGCTTTAGTGTTAAAATCGCTTTCAGATATTTCATCTAAGACCGGTGTCGTTGCTGGCTTCTTCTCAATATAAAAAGGTTCACCCATATCTAACGCCGTCTGCATACCTGCTGAGACTTGTTTTACTATAGCGAAGACCTCGGGCTGGTCTTGCACTTTTGTTTTTAATGACTCAAGGTATTGCGTATTATCTTTGGATGCTCGCCACCAAACGCGTGTATTTTTAGCTAACTGCTCTCTTCGCGATGTCACATGCTGCGGCCCCCAAAGTTGCTCAGCAATTTTCATACTCCAATATGTTGAGCCGCCTTGATTATGGCGAAGATCTAATATCACCGCTTTAGCCGTTAGCAACTGTTCACGCTGCTCGGCTAAATCAGTGAAGAGTTGTCGGTAACGTGCTTTTTGTTCTTCATTTGGTGAAAATGAAGGCATTGCTACCCAAGCAATCTCTTGAGTTGCCCAGTGTAGGCCTACCTCGAGCTCATCACCATTGTAAGCATTTACTAAGTGCTGGCGAACATTTTTTGGTCGCTCAGACCATTCAAGTCTAACGCTATACGTCGCGCCACTGACTTTCACAAAATCACAACTTTTAAAGGGGGTTAGAAATGGGTTTCCATCATCCACTAATAATCGCCATCCTTGGTTCCACCAATGACCGGGTTGATCAACTTCACCATAAAATTTAAACAGGGTATCGCGCATTAAGGGTTCAATAGGCGTGTTATTACAGCGCACTATTTTATCCCCTTTCGTTACTTTATCATGCTCGCTGTAATACACTTTTAAGCCATCACCACGCCATACTGCAGAAAATCCGGGCCAGCGTCGTGGCAACTTAACGTCGTCAGGTAACAGTGCAACTGCCCCAGCGTGACCATCTTGCAAAACCGAATTAAAACGTGCAATTGCGGCTGCGTAACCTTGTGCATTTTCTACTTGGTCGGCAAGCATTAAAGCGTGTTGCTTGGCATTAAACAGTAATTGTGGAAACCCTGGGTTATCGCTATCAAACATGCCGGGGTGATTATCGACTGATTGCTGATAAGCAGCTTCAATATCTTTTTGTGTAGTGGCTTTCCACTGGGTTGCTGTTTTTGGAAAGTGTTGTACTGGGTGAGAGCTGTCAGCTTGCACACTCACACTTGCAGTGACTAAGGCTATGCCACTCACGAGTAGAGGCAAGTATAAATTAACCGCTTTATTCATATAAATCCTTTTAATTATTTTAATCCAAACAGTGGGTATACATGTAATAGCAACGCGACTATTAACCGTGCTACATATTGTTTAATTTATAACTAATGACTAAAAAATAAAACCCACACTGTCGACACAAGAGCCCATCATTTTGAAACACTCTGATACAACCCGCAATAATACTCAACGATTGTGAGCTGTTTATGAGGCGAATAGGCATAAATGAAATTGGCCCTTTAATTTATGGCTTGTTAAGGTGAATTAACTAACTCTCTGACTATCATAAACAAATCACTTGGCAACATACCACGCTCACCATCACGCTCAGCGGCGATATCACCCGCTTTTGCATGTAAGCAGACCCCTCGGCAGGCTGCTTGCTGAGTATCTAGCCCTTGTGCAATTAGGGCTGCAATAACGCCAGTGAGTACATCTCCACTCCCCCCAACAGCAAGGGCTGGATTACCATCTGTGCAGACCCAGGTTTTATTGTTATTGCTAATTAATGTGCCAGCCCCTTTTAGTACGCAGGTTGTGGTATAGCTGTGCGCTAAACGTTTGACCGCTGCAAAACGGTCAGTTTCTATGTCTGAGGTGCTGCAATTAAGCAGCCGTGCGGCTTCACCGGGGTGAGGAGTGATAACCGTGTTTGTCAGTGGAAATGACGACGCATGTTGGGCAATTAAATTAAGTGCATCGGCGTCAATAACTAAGGGTTTATTATTGGTGAAACAGTACTGCATGACTGTTTCAAAGGTAGCCTCAGACCAACTATCAAGCCCCAAACCGGGGCCTATGGCAATACAGCTTGCCCATTCAAGAGAAGCAATTAGATTAGCGTCTGTGACCATTAACTCTGGCCTTCCCATACTTACACTGAGAATTGAGCTGGTATGCGTATACACCTTAACCATACCCGCACCTGTTCTCAGTGCCGCTTCTGCCGTTAAGCGAATAGCACCTGCTGTACCTGCATTACCGCCAATGCACAATAACTTACCATGGCTGGTTTTGTGGCTATTGTTATCACGCGCTGGTAGTGAGTTGATTGTTTGCTGATTAATAAGCAAAGCACAGGGTGAGCACAGCAACGCAAATGCATCAGCAATGCCTAAATCTGCAAACTCACATTGCCCTGCATGCGCGCGCCCTTGCCCCGTTACCAAACCTTGTTTAATACCCACAAAGGTCACAGTAACAGTCGCTTTAATTGCAATACCTTGAACGGCGCCAGTATCGGCATGAATACCAGAGGGTAGATCGATAGCTATAATGGGCGCTTGGCTATTATTCGCCGCGTTTATCAGCTCACTAAATGGCGAGCGAACGTCACTTTGAATACCCGTACCAAGCAAACCATCAACGATAACATCAGCCTGTTCAAGCACAGCAAAGTCTGTCACGATTTCGCCTGTGGCATCTAACCAAGCTTGTTGTGCGGTGAGTGCATCTCCTGACAAGGGTTTGTCAGGTACAGCGGCTATCACTGTCACGTTTTTTCCTGCTTGTTTAGCCAAATTTGCAACGATGTAGCCATCACCTGCATTGTTTCCAACGCCGACCAACACCACATAATGCAACGCGTCCGCAAAGTAGTTCACGCTATGCATAAACACAGCCTGACCAGCACGTTCCATAAGCGTGTACATCTCAACACCGCAGCGTTTAGCCGCAATGGCTTCATTCGTTCTTATTTGTTCGGCTTTAAATAACTGATGTTCAATCATTGGTTTAGTCATTCTTGAGCAATCTATCAATTTACTGTAGCAAGCAACCCCGTAGATAGAAACCTGTTATTCATCTTAATCTTATCGTCTTGTCTATTTATTATTGCTATGTTCTAAAGACACTGACAATAAAAAGAGTTAACCCATGACTAATAACAAAAAAACGGTTATTTCATTATTTTGTGCCTTATTAGCCCTACCATTAAGCGCAAATACGGTCGATATTTTACCAATGAAAGCGCGCGCTGAATTTATTGATAAAATGACTGAATTACGAGTAAAAACGTTACTGCCCCCTTTAATGAAGCAACATAATATTGATATGTGGCTGCTAATCAGTAGAGAATATAACGAAGATCCTATTTTAAAAACAATGCTGCCTGCGACTTGGTTATCAGCCAGACGCACCACCATTTTGGTGTTTGCTCGAAACCAACAAGGTGGGGTTGATGCGCACGCTATCGCGCCATATAAAATCGGCAAGGTATTCAAAAAGTCATGGGATAAACAAAAGCAACCTGATCAATGGCTTGCTCTAAATGACATAATTGAAACATACCAACCTAAAAATATTGCCCTAAACACCTCTCAAAACTGGGCACATGCCGATGGTCTTGTCGTCGGTGATTTTAATAATCTTAAAAGCGCACTCCCTAAAAAATACCTTGATAAGCTCATTTCTGCTGAACCTCTCGCTATTGAGTGGCTCGAGCAACGTTTACCTGAAGAAGTAGACATGTATAAAAAGGCAGTGGCTATTGCGCATCAAATTATTGCTGAGGGCTTCTCAAGCAAAGTGATAAAGGTAGGTGAAACAACCACAAACGATTTAGCCTGGTGGTTTAGAGAGCGGGTAAGAGAATTAAAACTGCAAACATGGTTTCACCCCAGTGTCAGTATACAGCGTGCCGATAAAAAAACGTTTGATCATGAAACAAGCTTTAGCAAAGATAATGAGCACATTATTCAAGCGGGTGATCTACTGCATGTTGATTTTGGCATTACCTATTTGCGCTTGAACACTGACACTCAACAACATGCTTACGTGTTAAAAGAAAACGAAACGCAGGCACCAGACTATTTAGTGAATGCCTTAAAAAGTGGCAATCAATTACAAGATATTTTCACCTCACACTTTGCAGCCGGTAAAACGGGTAATGAAGTACTAAAAGAGTCTCGTGCAGAGGCGATTGCTCAAGGGTTAAAGCCCACAATATACACCCACCCTATTGGTTACCATGGCCATGCTGCGGGAACAACGCTGGGCATGTGGGATTCACAACAAGGGGTTGCTGGCGATGGCGACTATCCACTGCACTTAAATACCGCGTATTCGATTGAATTAAACAACGCCGTTTTTATAAAACAATGGAATAAAGAAATTCGAATTATGCTCGAAGAAGATGCGTTTTTCGATAAATCAGGGGTGTGGTATCTAAATGGCAGACAAACTGAGTTACTGCTTATAAAATAAAAAACGGCGCATAATAATTTTATGCGCCGTTTTTTTAATACGTTACCAGTGACTACTCAGTGTCAGGTAAGTTACGACCGTAGAAGATTTCTTGCATCTCGCGTGTTAGCTTAGAGCGGATCTCTTCTTCTTCGTCTTCTGACAAATCAGATGTAGATACACCGAATAAATAGGTATTTAAGTCGGTTTCTTTTAACATCATTTTAGTGTGGAACAAGTTTTCTTGATACACGTTTACGTCCATCATTTGGTACGCTTCTTTTGTATCTTCAGTCATGTAATTCTGAATAGAATTGATCGCATGGTCGATATAGTGTTTCACACCATCAACATCACGCGTGAAACCACGAACACGGTAGTCAATTGTTACTACATCTGACTCAAGGCTGTGAATTAAGAAGTTCAACGCTTTCAGTGGCGAAATAATGCCACACGTTGATACTTCGATATCAGCACGGAAAGTACAAATACCATCATCAGGGTGCGCTTCTGGGTACGTGTGAACACAGATATGACTTTTATCTAAGTGTGCTACCACAGTTTCAGGAAGTGGACCCGGCGCTTCATCAACGTCGTACGTTGTTTGCTGCTCAATTGGCTCTTCTGAGATCAGAATTGTTACACTGGCACCTTGCGGATCATAATCTTGGCGAGAAACATTCAAAATGTTTGCACCAATAATGTCCACTACTTCACCTAAAATATCGGTAAGGCGATCAGCACTGTACTGTTCGTCGATATATTCAATATATTCTTTACGCTGTTGTTCAGTCTTCGCGTAGCAAATATCGTAAATACTGAAGCTTAAGCTCTTAGTTAAATTATTAAAGCCATGAAGCTTAATTTTATCGAAGGGTTTATTCATGCTAAACCAACCTTTAAACGAGTGAAACCTGCACCAGCAGAAATAAAAGTTCGCGGATTTTATACGAATTTTGCGTTTGGAAAAAGCGTTATTTTACTTGTTCTTCCACAACTTCATGGCTATGTGTAATTTCTACTGTTTTATCAAGCATTAAGGCTACAGAACAATACTTTTCTGCAGACAATTGAACAGCACGCGCAAGGTGTTTTTCAGACACGTTATCGCCAGTAACCACAAAATGTAGATGAATCTTGGTAAACACACGAGGAGCAGATTCAGCACGCTCAGCACTGAGCTTTACTTGCACGTCAGAAAATGATTGCTTCGCTTTTTTAAGAATACTAACAACATCAACAGATGAACAACACCCTGCCGACATTAATACCATTTCCATTGGACTTGGTGCAGCACTGTCACTACCCGCATCAAAAACGACATTGTGACCTGAATTTGAAAGGCCAATAAAGGTATCACCTTCTACCCATTTTACATTCGCTTGCATTTATTTTATCTCTAAAAGTTATTTTGCTTGATTGTAAGCAAGTCACACTCAGATGCAATCGAAAAACGATATTAGGTGTTAAAGGAGATTACGCACTTTCAGCAACGGCTGTATCGAATAAGTTTTTTACAAGTCCAGCAAACTCATCAATAAAGGCGTGTTGCTCAACAGTAACAGGTTGATTTGTGACACTGCTTAGTACTTCTTGTAAGTCATAAACGATGCCATCGACTTCGCGAACGATTTGGCTGCGTTGTTCGGTGTTCAATTCTGTATGCTGTTCGCAAAGCAGCATGACATTCTCGGCAATCACGTCTTCAATTAGCTCTAGCACCGTTGGAGCTCCTGGCTTTATTTGACCTGGCTTCTCAAATAGCGCTAAATTTTGAGTGAGATACATGACAAGATCATCGTACCCTTGCCTATCTAAAACCATACGACTGCACACCTAATAAAATGACTAACTCTATAGATTTAAGCAGAAAGCGCTTTTAATTGCTACCTTTGCTATAAAGCCAATACAAAAAAAGCAGCCGAAGCTGCTTTTTATAATCATTAATACTGATTTAGTCTATTTTTAAGCCAGGGCTTAATGTGGCTGGCATAGCCACTTTTTCAAGCTCAACTGACGCAACAGGGTATGCACAGTAGTCTGCTGCATAATATGCACTTGCTCTGTGGTTACCAGACGCACCAATGCCACCAAACGGAGCCGCACTCGATGCACCCGTAATTGGGCGGTTCCAGTTAACAATACCAGCACGAATACGACGTAAGAAGTGGTCGTAATCAGCTGCATTGTCACTTAATAGACCCGCTGATAAACCAAAGCTTGTGTCATTTGCTTTATCAATGGCAGCATCAAAATCAGTAAAGCGGAAAACTTTAAGAAGTGGACCAAAGTGCTCTTCATCAGGGAAATTAGTCACGTTTGTACACTCTAAAATGCCTGGCGTTACAAAGCCGGTATTTTCTGTATGCGTTAACTCAACTAATACGTCAGCACCTAGTTCTACTAATTGCTGTTGTGCTGCAGCCATACCCGCGGCAGCCGCAGCTGAAATCATAGAGCCCATGAACGGCTGGTCATCAGCATCATATTCACCTACTTTAATCGCTTTGGTTGCTTTTATTAGACCCGCTAAGATGGCGTCACCTTGCTCGCCCACAGGTAAGAATAACTTACGCGCACAGGTACAACGTTGGCCTGAAGAAATAAACGCAGATTGAATTATATCGTGAATAGCAGCTTTAGTATCCGCAACGTCAGTCACGATAAGCGGGTTATTCCCCCCCATTTCTAAAGCAAGGATTTTACCCGGTTGACCTGCAAATTGTTCATGTAGGATATGACCTGTACGCGATGACCCCGTAAAGAATAAGCCGTCAATGCCTTTATGCGCCGCAAGCGCCTTGCCTGTGTCAACTTCACCTTGAACAAGGTTAATAACCCCATCAGGTAAACCTGCTTTTTGCCACAGTTTTAAAGTCAGCTCTGCAACAGCGGGAGTAAGCTCAGAAGGTTTAAATACAACCGTGTTACCCGCTAGTAATGCTGGAACGATATGCCCATTTGGTAAATGACCCGGGAAGTTATACGGACCAAAAACGGCAACAACACCATGTGGTTTATGACGGATCATCGCACGGCCTTGTGGCATGGGGTTTTCAACGTCGCCGGTACGCTCTAAAAACGCTTTTTCAGAGATCGCTATTTTACCCACCATGGCGCCTGCTTCAGTGCGAGTTTCCCACAACGGTTTACCTGTTTCTTGCGCAATGATCAGCGCTAACTCTTCGCTATGCTCTTTAAGCGTTTCAGCGAACGTTTTAACAATAGCTAAACGTTCTGCAAATGATTTATCCGCCCAACTATAAAAAGCTTGGCGCGCGGCATTTACAGCACTGTCTACTTGCTCAGCCGTGGCTGTATTTGCTTGCCAAATAACATCATTATTTGCAGGGTTTACAGAGTTGAATGCATGACCAAGGCCTGCTTGCCATTGACCATTAATAAATTGCGCTGCATGCGTCATTACTGTGTCTCCTAAATTCTATAGTTTTGCAACTGATACGGTGTCGCCAGCTTCTAAGTGAAGGGCTTTTGCAAGCTCACTTGAAAGGGTAATTGTATCGACATCACACGGTAGATTAATTTGTGTCACTGTGGCTCTAAAGTCAGTCAATTTATCATTAGCGAGCATCACGGTGGTGTCGCCTTGGCTTTGACCTATTTCGACCTGCACCTTTCTTGAATTACGAATCGTAGCGATATTATCCACTTTAGCTTCAACCGTAGGACCCGCATCGAAAATGTCAACGTAGCCGTTAAAAGTGAAACCTTCACTCTTCAACAGCTCAATAGCTGGGCGAGTATTATCATGCACATGACCAATAACAGCTTGCGCATCTTTGCTTAATAGATTCACGTAAATTGGGTATTTAGGCATTAACTCGGCAATAAATACTTTTTGACCTATTCCCGTCAGGTAATCGGCTGTTGGAAAATCCATTGAGAAAAAGTGCTCTTCAAGCCATTGCCAAAATGGGCTTTCGCCATTCTCGTTTGACACACCACGCATTTCTGCAATAACTGTTTCAGCAAAACGTTCTTTATGTTGATTAATAAACATAAAACGTGCTTTTGATAGTAATTTACCATTGTTATTTTTGCGGTAACCATCTCTCAAAAACAATGTACATAGCTCTGTTGCACCGGTGTAATCATTACATAGCGTTAAGATATCAACGGCTTTATAAACGTTAAGTGTACGCGATGAATGAATCGCTTTACTTAAATGATAATGATAAAACGCGTCATCTAAACCCACGGCGGCTTCGATGGCTGAAGTACCCACTACTTCGCCTGTTTCGCTATCTTCAAGAACAAACAGGTAACCTTCATCACCAGGCTGCTGGGCTACTTTTGCAAATGAGCTCAGTGAATGATCGATTTTCTTTTGTAACAACTCTTCATTATTAGGCAAAGATGTAAAACCATGCCCTGATTCATGGGCAATTTTAAGTAATGCTGGGTAATCACTTTGCTGGATTGGGCGAAGGATCATCATGAGTCCGCTTGCTCCCTTATAAATAACGGTAAATTATGAACGCGGGCAAGCAGTGCTTGCCCTGATATGTCAGTTGAATGATTAGCCGTTAACGACTTTAGCAACTGCTTTTTCGAAACGAGCCATACCTTCGCGGATATCAGCGTCAGGAATAACAAGTGAAGGAGTAAAGCGAACAACATCTGCACCCGCTACTAATGACATGACGCCTTCTTCGGTCCCTGCCACTAAAAACTCTTTTGCACGGCCTTTGAATTGCTCAGTAACCACTGCACCCAGTAGTAGACCTTCGCCACGAATTTCACTAAATACGTTGTACTTGTCGTTGATTGCAGTTAATAGTTCGCGGAATAAAGCCGATTTTTCTTTAACGCCACTTAACACCTCTGGTGTATTCACCGTATCAAATGCAGCTTCTGCAACAGCACACGCAAGTGGGTTACCACCATAAGTAGAACCGTGTGTTCCTACTTTTAAGTGCTGAGCAATATCAGTTGTGGTGATCATTGCACCAATAGGAAAACCGCCACCTAACGCTTTAGCTGTGGTTAAGATATCAGGCGTGACATTTAAACCTTGATACGCATAAAGCTCACCAGTACGGCCGACACCTGTTTGTACTTCATCAAAAATTAACAGCGCATTGTGCTTAGTACACAGCTCACGTACACCTTTTACAAACTCTTTTGTTGGTGAAATGATCCCGCCTTCACCTTGTAGAGGTTCCATCATGACTGCACATGTATTGTCACTGATCAGTGCTTCGAAAGCCGCTAAATCATTGTAATCACAATGTACGATATCGCCCGGCTTAGGACCGAAGCCGTCTGAATAGGCAGCCTGACCACCTACTGTTACAGTAAAGAATGTACGACCGTGGAAACCTTTATTGAATGAGATAATTTGTGATTTTTGCTCACCAAAGTTATCAAGTGCAAAACGACGCGCAAGTTTTAATGCAGCTTCGTTTGCTTCTGCACCAGAGTTAGCAAAATAAACTTTTTCTGCGAACGTTGCATCGGTTAACTTTTTAGCTAAACGCAGTGCTGGCTCATTAGTCATCACATTTGATAGATGCCAGATTTTCTCGCCCTGCTCTTTTAATGCACTTACTAAGGCCGGGTGACAGTGGCCAAGGCAGTTAACAGCAATACCACCTGCAAAATCGATAAATTCACGACCTTCTTGGTCCCAAACTCGAGAGCCTTCGCCTCGCACAGGAATAACACTTGATGGTGCATAGTTAGGAACCATTACGTGATCAAATAATTCGCGATTGACTGTCATTTTATATCCTCTTTATCGTAAGCACACGCCATCTTAAGCGGCGCTATAAAGCTAAACTAAGCTATTTTACTAAGCTAATTGAGCTTAGAGTAAAATCACCTTAATTACTCTTTGGTTCAATTTTCATTCATCCATTATTTCAGAAAAAAATCCATCTGTCTCTTAGAAAACTTTCATGCAGCCCTTGAAAATAAAGGGTTTGAGATATTTTTTCATGGATAGTGAATAACTATTTGATGGGTATTTTTTATACAAAATACACTTAAAAGGCGCGCTGCTAGCAAACCACGCATGGGCACGTTATCTAAATATTGCTATCGCTCAGCATTTACAATGAATGAATAGTCGCAAAAAAATTAACAATTATTTTAATTAATTTGGATATGGAAGTTCTCAAAGTTGCATTTTGCCAGTTCATCAAGCTCATTTTGTGTAAAACCATAATGCGTAAACCAGCGTTGAACTTCATCTTTCTCAACTAACTGATGTTCGTTCAAGCTTAAAAACTGCGCATAGCACCGTGCTTTTAAAATCACTTGGGTCAGAGGAAGGTATTCATCATTTTTAGCAAGGGGTGTCGTTAATTGCTGCAAAACGGCGTTAAACGGCAAATACCGAAATGCCATTTGCTCAATCACGGTGGCTGTCACTTTAAGTGACAATTTGCTTAATAACGAACTTAAAAATAAAGGATCGGGTTTTAACTCTAATAATGCAGTATGCAAATCTTTCTTTTGTTCTTCGCGCGCCATTGCCACCTTGCGTTGCCACACTCGCTCAAAAGTGCGCAAATAGAGCCTTACTAAGGCAATTTTCCCTACATCCAATAACATGCCTAAAGTAAACGCGTGTTCTTCATTAACGCCGTTTAGCTTTGCTATTTCTTGTGCTGCAATAGCGCATGCCATTGAATTATCTCGTAAGCGGCGCTTTAATAAAGGAAAGGGTTCTGTGCTGTGAGGCATCCAGTGACGTACTGCGAATGTCGGGACCACAAATTTCAGGTTATCAAGACCAATATAACGCAATGCGAGTAACGGGTTATCAACTTTAACGGAAGTGTGTTTACTGCGTTGCTGGCGATAGTATGGCAAATTAACAAACGCGACGAGCTCACGCCCAAGCCAGGTTAAATCTTTAATTAACGGCTCTAAGCGACCTACCGATGCTGAACGTGTCGCAAGAATATCTAAAATAGCGGGCACACTGTCTTGAATGCCAATGGTTTCATGTACCACTGAATCAATATCTTCCAGCTGCTTGTTCATCGCATTTTCAATCACTTGATGTAATTGCTGACTCGCTTGAGCACGATACTTATGGTGCGCTGTACTGCTTTTTTGGCGTTTCTTTTGCGCTGCAACTTCAACTTCTAATAAAGTTCGCTGCTCCATTTGCTCGCCATAATCAATTTCTAAAGTATGAATATAGCCAATCTGACGCTGTGCAAAACTGTGGCCAAGCAAAAGATCATGCGCACGCTCATTAAGCACCATCGCAGTCCTTTGTTGTCGGATTTCATCGGTCATTTGCACAGCAGTATTGTCGTTCATATTTGTAAATAATTAGCTTAAGATTAGAAGCGAGTTAAAAAGTTGGCAAGTAATTCAAGCCCTTGTTGCGTCAAAATTGCTTCAGGATGGAATTGCACACCTTCAAGTGCGAGATCCTTGTGCATTATTCCCATTATTTCATCAAAATGCGTATTGTGTTCGGTCCACGCTGTAATACTGAGCTCACTGGGAAGACTCTGTTTATCAACCACCAGCGAATGGTAACGACATACCGTCAATGGGTTGGCTAAGCCTTTAAAAACACCTTGGTTTGTATGGTGCACTAAGGAGGTTTTACCGTGCATAACCTGTCGTGCTCGTACGACCTCACCTCCCAATGCTTGCGCAATTGTTTGATGTCCCAAGCAGATACCTAAAATAGGCAGCTGCCCTTTAAACTCTTCAACCACTTGCAGCGAAATACCGGCTTCATTTGGTGAGCAAGGCCCAGGAGAGATGACAATATGTTCGGGCTTTAATTGCTTGATGTCGGCAACACTTATCTCATCGTTTCGTTTAACCAATACCTCTTGATCCAAGCGCTGAAAGTATTGCACTAGGTTGTAGGTAAACGAATCATAGTTGTCGATCATTAACAGCATTGCGTGTAACCCAAAATTACTCAGTCAAAATAATGAAGCGACATTTTACCCCAAGCGCCCAGAAATGTCGGCAAAAAACGGCTACTCAGAAACGAATAAGTGTGCAGAAAGTGCTGCTTTTTCTTGCTCATCTAACTTTTGCGAACATTTATTAGCAAAATCATACCGTACCAAGACCGTTTTACCCACCGCACAACATGTGCCTTGCTGCCACGCTTCTTGACGCAATACAAAGGAGCTTGAACCAATATGCTCAACACTTGTTTTTATCTCAACATCGTGGCCATAAAACAACTCTCCGACAAAGCTTACTTCAACCTTGGCTATAATCAATTTCCACTGATGTGGATTTAAATCCGGTGTAAAAAATCTAAAAATAGGCGCACGGGCGGCTTCAAACCACACGGGGAGTACGGTATTGTTGATATGCCCTAAGACATCCGTTTCGCTAAATCGGGGCGTGATTGATTCAATAAACATAGTAACCCTATAAAAAATATAAACTAAAGGTAGCTCATGACGGACTTTATTCGCGTATACGAAAACGCCCTTAGCAAAGAATTTTGCGATAATTTTATCACGGTATTTGAACAAAGCCCGCATTTAAAACAAGGCATTACCTCTGGTGGCGTTGATTTATCTAAAAAAGACAGCCGCGATTTATACCTAAATAATCACCCAGAATACGCCGAACAATTAAAACATATTCAACAAACCACCGCAGGGTACATCTTTAAGTATCTCGAAGAGCATATTTTTATGATGATTGGCGCGTTTGGATTAAAAGTCTATCACCCAAAAACCGGTCAACCCGTTGACTTAAACCAAGACAACTTTGAAGAAGTCGGCAAGCCGCAACTGCCTTTATTAGTCCAGCAAATTTTTAGAATGGGTAACATTCAGGCGCAAAAATACGATATCAATAAAGGGGGCTATCCATACTGGCACAGTGAGGTATACCCGCAAGTAGGTCATAACGAAGCGCTTCATCGCGTATTGTTGTTTATGTTTTACTTAAACGATGTAGAAGAAGGTGGTGAAACCGAATTTTACTATCAACAACGTAAAATATCGCCCAAGAAAGGAACCATGGTGGTGGCTCCTGGCTACTTTACCCATACTCACCGTGGCAATAAGCCTATCTCAAACGATAAGTATATTTTGACCTCGTGGATATTGTTTAATCGTGCCGAGCAAATTTACGGCCAACCACAGTCATAACGTTCAATAAGATAAGTGCGACACCCCTGTCGCACTTTTTAAGCAATCTGTCTAATCTGTCACGTTATTTCATCTACAACGGTAAATAGATTTGTGCACTTAAGCCACCTTCGGGGCGATTAAGCAACTGTACTTTTCCGCCATGCATATCAACAATACGTTTGATTATTGCCAGCCCTAAACCGCTACCTTCACTACCACGGGCAGCATCGCCTTGTTTAAACGGTTCAAACACGGTTTCAAGTTCACTCTCAGGAATACCTGGGCCTTGATCATTTACAACCACCATCGCGAATTTTTTATTGCTACTCAGGCGAGTTTCAACCTCAATATCACCCTGTGAATAACGTATCGCGTTTTCAATCATATTAGTGACAACACGTTTTATTGCCACCATGCTCACTGGTACATCATGAATACTGGGGTTTTCTTTAAAGGTGATGCTGCGATGATGCTTTTGCTCTGCTTCGACGACTTCTGCAACAAGCGCATTTAAATCTTCAAGCGCAAGCTCTTCGCGCTTGTGATGACGCAAGTACTCTATAAATTGGTCAATAATCGCATTCATATCTTCGATATCATGGATTATCCCTTCGCGAAGGTAGTCTTCATCATCTGACATCATTTCTGTGGCTAAACGAATGCGCGTAAGCGGCGTTCTAAGGTCATGAGATACCCCCGCCATTAGTAAACGACGGTCGTTTTCTAATGCCGCAATACCCCGAGACATCTGATTAAAAGCACGCGTTACTTCAATGACTTCGGTTGAGCCCTGCTCTTCGAGTTTGGTGGAGAAGTCGCCCACCCCCACTTTTACAGCAGCTTGTTGCAGTGCTTTTAAAGGACGGTTCAAGTGACGCGCAAACAACCAGCCACCTAGCACACTTAAAAAACCAATACTGGACAAGTAAAAAGTTAAAAATTTCAGGTTGTTTTCTTGCAAACCCGTTAAGGGTACGCGTACCCAATAACCAGGGGCTTGCGGTGCTTCAACCCAATATACAAGCGGATCCGTTTGGCTAATGCGCACACGTGCTGAACCATTCAACTCTTTAGACATGCTGCGCGAAAGCATTGAATATTCACGTGTTTCAGCCAGCCCTTCGCGCATTGCCTGGCGCTGGGTCATGACTTCTATCCCTGTTATTTCAAAGAACTTTTCAGAGGCTTCTTTGCTCACTTCAACGCCTTCTTCCCACTCGATAAACACTGTTTTAATTTGCTTAGCGAGGATCAGATTTACTTGCTCTATGGTTGGCTTTACAACATAAAAGCTGACCGTGATATATGACACGATCTGGTTGATTAAAAGCAACGCTGCGACTAAAAATACGGTTTGTCCAAATGCGCTTCGCGGAAACATGCCCATTATTGCTACTTTTCACCGTCTGGTACAAATACGTAGCCTAAGCCCCATACTGTTTGAATATAACGAGGATTAGCAGCGTCAACCTCAATCATGCGACGCAAACGCGAAACCTGTACGTCGATACTACGCTCAAGTGCGCTGTAGTCTCGGCCTCGCGCAAGGTTCATTAACTTATCACGACTTAACGGTTCACGCGGGTGTGTGACAAGCGCTTTTAATACCGCAAACTCACCACTGGTTAATGACATGGTGTTATCACCTTGCGTCATCTCACGCGTGGCTAAATTTAGTGTGAATTCACCAAAACTAATTTCGTTTTCCTCTGCAGCAGGCGCGCCTGGTACTTCTTTAGCGCGACGACGTAAAATCGCTTTAATGCGTGCCAATAGTTCGCGTGGGTTAAACGGTTTAGGAATATAGTCATCAGCACCGAGCTCAAGACCTATTATACGGTCTACTTCGTCACCTTTAGCTGTTAACATCACAATGGGTATATCGTTTTCTTTTTGTCGTAAACGGCGACAAATGGATAAACCGTCTTCGCCGGGTAACATTAAATCGAGTACGATTAAGTGGAAATTTTCACGCTCGAGTAAGCGATCCATCTGCTCTGAATTTGCTGCTGTACGAACAATAAACCCTTGCTCTACCAAATAACGTTCAAGCAAACTGCGTAAACGCATATCGTCATCAACAACTAATACCTTTGTCGTTTCGTGTCCCATAACTTTCATTCTTGTTGTAATGTGTTACTTGTTAATATAAATGAAAAACTTAAGAATAAAAATCGAATTGCACGCTTAGATTGTTACGGAACATTTCAAAATCCTACTCGACAAAGACAAAAGACTTTTATACCGTGCGGCAGGTTTTCTTGTGAGGCTAAGTAAAATGGCAAAAACAAATTTAATTACGCGTGAAGGTTATCAACAATTACAACAAGAACATGACTATTTGTGGCATGAGAAGCGTCCTGAAATTACCAAAATTGTCACGTGGGCAGCAAGCTTAGGTGACCGTTCTGAAAACGCCGATTATCAATTCAATAAACGTGTTTTACGACAAATAGATCGCCGCGTACGTTACCTAAGAAAACGTATGCCAGACCTAAAAATTGTTGACTACAATCCGCAACAAGCAGGCAAAGTATTTTTTGGCGCTTGGGTTGAAATTGAAAATGAACAAGGCGACATCAAACGATTTCGTATTGTGGGCCCAGACGAAATTTATGAGCGTAAAGATTATATTTCTATCGACGCACCTATGGCGCGTGCGCTATTAGGTAAAGAAGTGGATGACGAATTTTCGGTCATCACACCCGAAGGCACAAAAGAATGGTTCGTCAATGAAATAACTTACCCTAACGCACCCTAATTTATCTTTAAATATTCAGAAAACATTAATTAGTGATTGTCTACTCTAAAAATGTGTTCTATAACTAAAGAGACTCAAGACGCATTTAGTGCTTGAGGTTTTAGAAGGTAGTAAGTATGTCAAACCTAATACATCGCATCATGAGTAATGCCATTGTATTCGCGCTTTTAATGAGTGCGAGTTTGATATCTTACGCCAATGACATTGAAAGCCACTCAGACAGTGTTACGCCAACCGCACATTACATTGCGTGCGACAGTACAGACCCAGCCAATACAGATACTGACTTTGACAAACATACCCCATCGCTGATTGCCAGTGCAGCTCAACCACTGCCAGATGGCCGTGTTGCGGTGTATGTTAATCCTTGTTCTGTTATTTCTGTGTTCAGCGCGCATCAGCGAGGTCCCCCTGCTTTTTAATTAACTCAAAATTGTTTCAATTAAAGTTTTATTAAAATGTATGGTGATCAAAATGAATAATTTCAAAGAATTACGTCTACAAGACATTTCAAATGGCGCATTATCTAATGCTGTAAATGAAGTTGAGCCAACCCTAGACCTAACCTCTCCGGCGCTTAAAGTATTAAATAGCTTCACCAGTAAAGACCCGTTACGCGCTCATTACGACACAACGATTGTTAATGCTCTGAAACAAACTAGCAATCACTGTTCTGACTTTATCTTAGTAATTGATAGTGAAGATAAGTTACTGGGTATTACATCAAGTGCTGACCTGCAAAGCTCTAAGATTATGATGCTTGCACAGCGCTTAAACCTGCACCGTGACGAGATTACATTACACGATGTAATGACACCGCTTAGTAATTTAGCGGGTGCAAGCTTACAAAGCATTAGTTACGCATGCATTGGCGATGTACTACAAACAATGGAGCATCAAGGTATGATGTTCTTGCTAGTCACCAGTAAAGAGAATGAAATTTGTGGGCTAATTTCTGCGCGTCAAATTGCTAAAAAGTTACATATTCCTGTTAATATCAACCCCATTGCTAATAGCTTCAGTGAAGTGATGCAACACATCGATCACCCTCACTAAGTATTAAAATTTGCGTTGTGAAGAACTATTTCAGCGGGCCTTAAAAGCAGTGCTTTTAAGGCCTTCTTATTGTGATATTATTCAGGCAATTAATCTTCAGTTTTACTGATTTTCTATTTTTTAAAAAGGTTTATGCATGAGCAATATCTCTGCACGCTTAGCGACTGAGCTAAATGCCCAGCAACCACAAGTTGTTGCTGCAATCAAATTACTTGATGAAGGTGCCACAGTACCTTTTATCGCGCGTTATCGTAAAGAAGTAACGGGTGGCTTAGACGACACGCAACTGCGTTTACTTGAGCAACGCCTATCGTATTTACGTGAACTAGAAGAGCGCCGTAGCTTTATACTTGCCACGATTAAAGAGCAAGGAAAACTAACAACCGAGCTCAGTGCGGATATTAATAACGCGGACAGTAAAACGGAGCTTGAAGATTTATATCTGCCTTTCAAACCTAAGCGCCGTACCAAAGGGCAAATTGCAATTGAGGCAGGTATTGAACCACTTGCTGATGCCCTGTTTAATGATCCAAACTTAGACCCTGAACAACACGCCACTGACTACATCAATGCCGATGCTGGTTTTGCTGATACGAAAACCGTACTCGATGGGGCTAAGTTCATTTTAATGGAGCGCTTTGCTGAAGATGCTAAGTTGCTTGCAAAATTCCGCAGTCATATAAGTCAACATGGTCAAATTGAGAGCCGCGTTATTGCTGGCCAAGAAAATGATGGCGCAAAATACCGTGATTACTTTGAACACCAAGAGCCACTAAAAAAAGTGCCTTCTCACCGTGCTTTAGCCATGTTAAGAGCACGAAATGAAGGCGTATTGCAGCTCAATATTAACCCTGAACCCAGTGCTGAAAATCCTGCACAAATCTGCGCACAAATGATTGCCGATCATTATCGCTTAGATGTTAGCAACTCAGCAGCGAGTGCATGGTTAATGAGCGTAGTGCAGTGGGCGTGGAAAATTAAATTAAGCTTACATCTTGAAAATGAGTTTTTAGGGGCGATGCGCGAAAAAGCCGAAACCGGTGCCATTGACGTATTTGCAAAGAACTTAAAAGACTTATTAATGGCAGCTCCGGCTGGTCCTCGTACAACATTGGGCCTAGATCCAGGTTTACGCACAGGCTGTAAAATAGCTGTTGTAGACAGCACTGGTAAACTATTAACGACACAAACTATTTTTCCACATGCCCCTCAAAATCATTGGGAAAAATCACTGCGCACGCTTGAACAATTATGTCGCCAGCATAAAGTTGAGTTAATCGCTATTGGTAATGGCACCGCATCACGTGAATCAGACAAACTCGTCGCAGAGCTTATAAAAGCAAACAGCGAGCTTAACCTTAACAAAATTATGGTCAGTGAAGCTGGAGCATCTGTTTACTCTGCCTCTGAGTTTGCTGCGAATGAATTTCCTAATCTCGATGTATCGTTACGTGGTGCTGTTTCAATTGCGCGTCGTTTACAAGACCCCCTTGCAGAGCTTGTTAAAATTGAACCTAAGTCAATTGGTGTGGGCCAATACCAACACGATGTGTCACAAAGTCAGTTAGGGCAAACTTTGACTTCGGTGGTTGAAGACTGTGTAAACTCTGTCGGTGTTGATTTAAATATGGCTTCAGTGCCGTTACTTACTCGTGTATCGGGTTTAAACAAAACTCTGGCACAGAACATTGTTAACTACCGTGATGCGAATGGCTCATTCAGCAAGCGTTCTGAGCTTAAAAAAGTAGAGCGTTTAGGGCCAAAAGCATTTGAACAAGCCGCGGGCTTCTTACGTATCACTAATGGTACAGACCCTCTTGATAAGTCATCAGTTCACCCTGAAGCCTACCCGATTGTTAAGCGTATTTGCGAAAAGAACAACCTGGATGTCAATAGCTTAATTGGTAACTCAGATATACTAAACAAGCTTGTTGCGAACGACTATATTGACGACAAATTTGGTTTACCAACCGTCACAGACATCATTAAAGAACTTGATAAGCCAGGCCGCGACCCGCGCCCTGAATTTAAAACGGCCGAGTTTAAAGCCGGTGTTGAAACCATTAACGATTTAAAACCGGGCATGATTCTAGAAGGTGTGGTGTCAAACGTAGCAAACTTTGGTGCCTTCGTTGATGTAGGTGTTCACCAAGACGGTTTGGTGCATATTTCTGCTATTACGAATAAGTTTATCTCAGATCCGCGTGAAGTAGTCAAAGCGGGTGACATCGTAAAAGTAAAAGTGCTTGAAGTGGATGCTGCTCGTAAACGTATTAGCTTTACCATGCGCTTAGACGATGATGTTGATACCAGCAATAAAGCGGCAACTACAAGCAAACCTGCCGCGGCTCAAAAGGTAAAAAACACCTCTAAACCAAAACGCGACTTTGGTAATGCAGCCATGGGCAATGCCTTTGCCGATGCCTTTGCCAACGCTAAAGTTAAAAAGTAGCCATTATATTAGGCTAATAAAAAACCGCGTAAGTTAAGCTTACGCGGTTTTTTTGTTTTTAAAGGCTCACTAAAATGAGCCTTTAAAGCGATTACTTACGACGACGTAGTGCAAGTAATGGAAGGAGTAACAGGATGAAGTGACCGAATGAACCACTGTCATCATCTTCTTCTACTTCTGGGTATACACAGCTACCATCATCAGTATTAGCATTCGCATCGTAGTTTGTTGCAGCGGTATCTGTACAACCTAATTCAATACCGTCTGAAACAACTGTAAGTGCAAATTCTTCCATCAATGATTTTTCACCACTGGTTAAAGTGACTTTAACTGTCGTTGTACCATAGTAGTTAGCATCAGGCGTTACGCTGAATGACATGCCATCGACTGATGTCGTCGCATTGTCAGCATCAACAGACAGTGTGAACTCTTCAGCTGTCTCACGCGTTAAACTAACCATAATATTGTCAACTGACTCGTTTTCCATCACCGACATATCTTCTAGCGCAACAATCGCAAGATCAACGGCGGTTACTGTAACCATAAAGTCAGTTGAGATAGTAGTATCTGTGCCCGTTAATGTCACTGTTACAGGGATCTCACCATAGAAGTCAGCGTCAGGTTTAAGGCTAAATGTCATGCCATCAACCATTGATGTCGCATTATCAGCGTCTACAGTAAGAGTGAACGCTTCTTCTGTTTCACGTGATAAAGAAACAGCAATACTTTCTAACATATCGCCTTGCATCACAGTCATATCTTCAATGTCGTTAACCATCACGGGGGCTTCTTCACCATCAGACTCAACAGTCAGTAAAAACTCTTTGCTTACTTTATCTGTTGGGTTTGCTTTGTCTTGCACTGTAACAGTTACAAAAGTTTCACCGAAGAAATAAGGTTCAGGGATCAGGTTAAACGACATACCGTTCACCTCAGCTGACACATGTTCACCCGTGATTACTAGCTCATTTGGCGATTGATCAGCATCAATAACCATCACTTCAATGCCATCAATACGACCATTTTCAGCAACCGTCATATCAGCAATATCTGCCATTTTAAGATTGCTTTGTACACCAATCGAGTGCATTAATGTACCTGACTCTTGACTACCTAATAGATAATCAAGCGCGATGTCTTGCATGGTACCTTTCGCTTCTGGCTTTATTGTCGCTGTAAAGTTAAATTCAACTTCACTTTGCTCAGGGCCCACGTAATCAAAACAAATGACTAAGTCATCTTGTAAGATTTTACCAAGGTCATCGAAACCGATCACATTGCTTAGAGCACCGTCTTTGTAGCCCGCGGTTGTAGCATAAACACTGTCACCACCTTCAATAAAGATAGTGCCTGTATCAATATCAGAACCTAGATTGTCGTATGCAAAAATCGCTTCAAACTTACCTTCATGGTCATCAATACCACTGCGTAAGATCACTTCATAATCATAAGTATCACCCGTATTCTTGTCGGTAACATTATCAAATTCCATGAACAGAAGGTCACCAAGATCAGGACGTTCTTCTGCATATTGACTTGCAATTGTTAACCCTGTTGGATCGCTTGGATCACGTAGATTAGTGATTTCAAATGAACCACGCCAGAACGGGGCTAATGCTTCAACTAAGAAACCTGGACCACGGTGCGCACTCATCATCCACCAAATTGGTGTAAATTGCATAGCACCTGTTGGGTGTAAACGTACTTCGTTGTTGTTTGCTTGATTATAAACTTCAAACTTAGCGCCTTGTTTGTAGAATAACCAATCAATTGGTACATCAAAGTAAACATTTGAGCCACCTTCATACCAAGAAGCATCTGGTTGAATGCGGAAGTCACCCCATAAATCGATGTAGCCACCTGTTGAGTACTCATCGATCATTGGCGTTTTACACATTTCATTGGTGATGTTATTCGTGACAACATAATCACGCTTCACATTGCGAGTAGCCTCTTGAGTCCCTTTAATTGTTAAAGTGTTGCCCTCTACTTCCAATGAAGCAGCAACTGACTCGTTGTTAGAAGTCAATGTATCAGGCCAAACTTCCATGCCCTCAGGAATGGTTAACGCTAAAGTGTAATCGCGCGCGTCAGATTCATAGTTAGCTTTGAGTTTCACGTTAACATTTACAAGATCCATAGCGCGTGCTGAGTCTTGATCAATATTAAGGGTTAACGCTTCAGCGTCACGTTTAAAGTTAACTGATGTAAACCCTAAAGTCCCTTCAGCACCTTCTGAATCACCCAATTCAAAACCACCGTAATACACATCGTTTAGCTGCGCTTCTGGTAGGTTCCAATTAATCGCAATTTCATAGTTGCCATTACCTGAATGTTGTTGTGGAGCCGACACACTGAACTCACCCGTATTTTGCTCTTTCACAAATGCATAGTGAGTCACTGTTTGATAACCCACATCGCGTAAACCAGCTAACGCTGCGGTAGCGAACCAGTATTTACCAGGCTTAGGATCGATAATATTACAGTAGTTATCCTCAACACTGCTTGAAGAATAACAAATCATCTCTTCGTTCAGTGCTTTAATTAATGCATTTGGATCTTCAGCAATGTCTTCATCCGACACCATGAACGAGCCACTACCATTCGCATCATAACCCACCACTAAGTGTGCTTTTTTAATTTGCCAACGCGGTTCAACGATATCTGATAAATCAGTCGTTTGCTCTGTTGATGCCACTTTAATCATCAGGCGTTTTGTACCTTCAGGTACCTCAATTGCCTGAATATCCCATGCTTTTTCTACACGGTCTTTCGTTACATAAGGTGATACACCTAAGATATTGGCTGTTACTTCAGTCGGTTTTACAAGGCCATAATAAGTTGGTGTAAACTCACTGTAGCTGTCAGTATTCACAACGATTGACTCTGATGCATTGGCACGAGCCATATCGATATCAACCATGGCTGGAAGCTCATCAATGACATTTTTAGCCGCTAATGTGAAGTGAGCATCAGGTGAATTACCATCGGTATTTTTAAAAAGTACTTTACCGTTAAACCACGCATTTTTGTTTATAATGCTGTCCCATGGTGCGCCGGGTTCTGCTGGGTCTAGTTTAGACTGAATGATATTCGGTAAATTCATCGTTACCATCACGTCTTGTGTTTCACCCGCTTTAAGTGTGAAGTTACTTGGTGTAACACTCACTTCGACACCCGCACTTTCTTGCTCGCCTTCAATACCCCAACCATAGGCTGTTGCATCCCACGAACCATCTTTAGCCGCTTTCACTGTGCGCATCCAAGAACAGGTCAGTTCACAGTCTTGGTTTACTAATGTCGGCAGGTTTAACCACTCCACTAAACCGCCATTACGCGGGTTAGCATTGTGATAGTTTTCGATTGTCTCATCCATGATAAGACCTGCATTTGCCGCTTGCGCAACATCAATTGAGCCACTTCCCGTCATGAAGTTGTAGTAAGGGTCAACTAACGTAACACCGTTAGAAATGCGCACTTTATTCGCCGTCATCATCAGAGCCGATTGTACTTCAGCAGGCGTCCAATCTGGGTGCATTTGCATCAATAAAGTCATGGCGCCGGTTACATGCGGAGTAGCCATTGACGTACCACTCATGAATGTCCAGTCTGATGCTCTAGGATTGGCAGTGAATGGTTGGTCATCAGCATTCGCAGCATAAATATCAACACCTGGTGCCGTCAAATCAGGAACAAGGTTGTTAATATAATAACTTGGGCCCATAGAGCTAAAAATAGCGAGCTGGTTGCCAGCTTCTTCGTCAAACGAATAGTTATTTTGCGGCTCACCAATAGTCGCAATTGCAGCGCCATCAGGGTTAGCATTCACCCAGTTGCGAATAGCAAAACGCGCACTTGAAGATAAGTGAATACCTGGGATCACATAGTTATCTGCAACAACGTTCTCACCAAAAGCAATATTTTGCAGGATAAAACCACCTGCGCCACCCGCAGCTACGTTTTTCGCTTTATCAACACGCGCAATATCACCACGTAAACACACCACTATTTGGTCTGCGGTGAAAGTACCCGCAGGGAATGGGGCATTACAGCTAGCTGCATCATAGCCATCGTCAGCATTAGGGTCGTCGTAATTCTCAGCTAAAACAACCTCACCAGTAATTCCACCAGCGAAACTCTTACCTGCATACTCACCAACAGAAGGTGCACGTGTACCTTGGAAGTTGTTAATGGTTTTAACACCTAATTCCATCACGCGATCATGCGTTGATGCCCCCACTGTCGTCACCCAAGGTGATGTATGATCCGCAGACATATAGTACGGACCTGAGTTACCCGCAGCAGCAGCAACAGAAATACCGGCCTCACGTGCGCTTAAAAATGCCATTTCCATTGGATCTTCCCACGGGAAGCTTTCACCGCCACCGATTGAGAAGTTAATCGCATCAACGCCATCTTCAATTGCATCTTCAAAAGCAGATAAAATCGCCGACTCAGGACAACCAGCGTATAAGTCGCCTGAGTTGCCCGCGTGACATACTTGGTATGAAATAATGTGCGCGCGCGGTGCAACACCACTGGTGTGATCAAAGGTAAATGGTAAGTTTTCACCATCACTCACTTTCTCACCTGTGGCTGCTTGAAGTGGCGTATTCTCTATGTAGTTACCCGCGGTTGTGCTTGCAGTATGTGAACCATGACCGTTGTAGTCTTCACCATTCTCTGGACGACGATCAGCACGTGCAAATCGATAGTCTGAATTCGCAGCCGTAATTTCAGGGTAAGAGCGAACACCAATTAACTTGTCATTACATAACGTAGGATCAGCTTCACAATCACCAACGAAATTACCTGCACCAAATGGATTTGATTTGCTGTACTCTTCATCGCTTGCAAACGCAGGGTGGTCAGTATTGATACCTGTATCAATAATACCTACAACCATGCCTTCGCCTTTAACACCCACTGATGATGCAGGTGTAGCGCCTTGCCATAATTGATCTGCGCCAATAAACTCTGGGCCACGGTCTGTACGTAGTTCGAAAATACGGTTTGGTGTGATGCGTTTCACACCCGATTGCTTAGCCAGTAGCTCAGCATCCGCCTGCGTCATTTCGACAACAACGGCATTGTTTGCTAACGTAAATTGCTTTTTAACATCAATGCTAGCACCCACGGCACGTGCCTTGCCTAATACAGATGTTTGGCGCTGCTTTAAGAAACCCTGATAAGCACGCACCTTATGTGCCGATGTATCCAAGCGCTCATTAACCATTAACGAACGAGATTCAGTAACCGCTGTTGCAGTAAAGCCCTGAATGTCACCTTGGTAACTCGCGACGGGCTCTTCAGTCATTTGAACGATATAAGTTTGAACACCTGTCACACCCTCTTGAGGCTGGAACACATGTTCTGGTTGTTGATTTTGATAATGTTGATTTAAACGCTCAACACTGCCCTTTAATAAGCTTGGATGATCAGCAATTTGTTTTTGTTCTTGATACTTTGCGATATCTTCAGCTGTAAATGTTGGCTGATAAAAGCCTTTGTCTGACACTTTATTAAAGCCCGGCTCTGCCGCAGCATAACCTGAAGTACCTACATACAATGCTGTAAGTACTGCAACTGAGCTCTTTTTCAAGTGTGCTATTTTATTATTGCTAGGTTGCATATGATTCCCACTGATTTAATTTAAAACAGCTTTGCTTACGCAAAAGCTGAGACACTAAATTCTATTAGCAGACAGACATATACAGGCGGCGTTATGAAGGGTCAAACTGTGAGGTATACATTTCAGACACAAAATTAACACCATGTAAACATAAGAGTGCTGATATATAAAGCGTTGCGGATTATTTATACAAAATGTAGCTTTTTGTAGAAAACACTATTGCAGGAACAGAAATAATATATAAAAAGAAGCTAGCGAAAGGTTCGCTAGCTTGCTAATTAACTAAAAATTATAACGAATTGAGAAGGTAAGATCTGAATAGTCGTTTACATCTCGATACGCTGCGGTCACTAACCAATCAGCTGTAATCGCATAATTTGCACCGACATGAAGCACGGTATTATTTTCGCTTTCTTCATCATGCAGACGCTCGTAACCGATACCCGCATTTAGCTCTATTGAATCGGTTAATAAGTGCCTAATTTGTGCATTTACAGATAAAATATCAGCTGTATCTGAATCAGAATATCTCTCAGAGTTGGTATCGAGTACTTGTTCTTGATAAGTGATATCTTGCTTGTACAGTACGTCACCTTCAAATTTTAGCTGGCCCAGCTTCGCTGAATAATCAATTTTAGTCACATCAGACAGAGAGTAAATATAGCCTAAAGCTAACTCATAACGCGTGATATCTAACTCTGTACGATAAAGATATTCGGTCTGCCCCGTACCGACTGGGTTGTTGTTCATATCATAAACAGTCACATTGTCGTAGATATCTAACTCTGTAAAGTCATCAGATACTTTTGAGTAGTGGCCTTGCACATACCAGTTTTGTGCAAATTGTTTACTGACGTTGATACCATAGCCCGTGAGAGAAAGATCATCAGCATCATCAATTTTCATTTTCTGATAGCCAGCATCAACATAATCATAGCTAAGAGGTGTGGTGTTTTGTGCCATAACAGCTGTTGATACAAGTGAAAGTGCACCGATAAGTACAGCATATTTCATGTTAAATCATCCTTATTTAAAATCGTGGACAATCTAACAGAGCTAATTTTTTACCACAATAGGAACAACCCTATTTATAGTAAGTGATGTGTAAGAAAATATGAGGTTAAATAACCGCAGAAAATTGGTTTTGAGCCGCAGCAGAGGTTGCCGCTTGATAGAAATTAGCAATTCGTTGAGCGCGTTGATCTACTTCCACGTCACGCTTTGCTGTTTTAGTCTCCGATGCACTCACTTGCGAACTATCATCATTAGCAAATTCACGGTTAATTCTAAATGACGCTTGCCCATTTTGCTGCTTATCGTCATCAGACTGAGTCGCTAACTCAGCTTGAGCCGCCGCAAGTTTTTGCGTTGCATCTGCCGCTATAGCACGGTCAGCACCTGAGGGTTCTTGTGGAGCAAGCGCTGCTGCTCGTACAGTTTGCATTTTTTCAATGGTGGCTTTTGGATCCCCCTCGATTTGTGCAACATCGATTTGAACCTCTCCACCAACAGCGTAATTAGTACCATCGGGACCGCGCTGATACTCATAACTTGGCGCACCCGCATATTGCCCACCGACAGATGCATGTGCTTGCTCGTGAATGCGCACTTCAGTATCACGGGCTTTTAATTCCTTTATTTGTTCCGCATCTTGCTGCTCTTGTTCAGCAACTTGTTGCTCTTTTTTTTGTTCTTGCTTTGTTTCTTGTTGCTCTTGTTCCGATTGCTCAGAATCGCCTTGTTGGCGTTCTTGAACTACGGTGTTGTCATCAAGACGGCCTTTCGCATCATAAGTGCCAGCGTCAGTGCCTGGTTGTCTGGCTTTTTCGCCATCGTTTAAAGTTTTATTTTCAGCGTTACTGGGTTTGGTTGCCGTAGGTGCGGGGATTACCTCGCGCAACTGGTTATCACGGCGCGCACTTTCTGTATGCACATTCGCAGTGTTTAAGTTAATGGCCGGATAAGGAGTAACGATGTTCATGATATTTATACTTTAATATCGATTAAAGTGCCCAGTACCTCATCCGCGGTTTGAATGCTATTGATATTCGCCTTGGCATTAAACTCTTCTACTTTTAAGTTGACCAACGACTCATCAATACGCGCGGGTTGTGATACTGGAGGCGTGACTGCTTCATCGGGGCGAGCGGCTTGTAATTGGCGCTGCTGCGCAAGCTGAGCATCATCTTGTTGATCTATTGAGGCACGGCTAATCTCTGCGCTTGCCTTTTCAATACCTTGGCTAGCACGGTTATAACCTTCTACCGCATTATTAAAAACAGAACCGATTGCCATGATGGTCTCCAACAGTGAGATCTAACCGTAATTATCGCTCACAAAACGAACAAAATAAAGTATAATCCCGCTATTTTTATGGCCTCAAGCTAGGTTTTGTTTAACACACTGATTTAAGAGCTGTTATAAATGCCTCTTTGTGAGAAATAAACGGGGCATGGGATGCTTTATCAATTACCTCGTAGTCAAAATTAGGCTGCAGCGCCTGCATTTTCTTAAGAGCACGATAAGGCACTAACGCATCTAAGCGACCAAAAATGCCGACTATAGGCACCGTTAACTGTGCAAACATAGCGCGTAAATCATCGTGCTGTAGTATATCGAGTCCTGCACTTAGCGCCTGCTCTTTGGGAGCGGGGTATTCATTCAATAATAATTTTAGCTGTTTTATATCATCACGAGCAGACTCACTGCCCATAGCTTGAATAGCGAGAAAGCGTTCTATGGTTTTTTCTCTATGGCTCACTAACTGATCTTTAAACGCATTCAGGACGTCCGGCTTAATACCCGGCCAATCATCGTGCTGGGCAAAAAATGGGGTTGATGCTACCAGCACAACTTTGGCCACTTTGTCAGGCCAGTGCGCAGCAATATACAAAGCAAACAGCCCTCCCAGTGACCAGCCGACAAGTATTGATCCTTCATTTAATTCGCTACTGAGCTGCTCTGCCGCAGCATGCAAAGTGTAAGGTGTTGGTATTGACTGTGCGTTACCAAACCCAGGTAAATCTAAGCAGCGAACTGCGCCATCATGAAAAAACGTAAGTTCAGGCATAATGACTTGCCACACACCTTGATTCATTCCCCAGCCATGTAACAACACCATTTCATTTTGCATATTTATAAACTCTCAACCACACTTAGCGCTCATAATAGCGTTTAAAGGAATGAATGCAATGGCGGGCTTAATTCAGGCGTTTAAAGTCGCTTTAGATGCGCTGTTCCCAAATTTTTGTTTGGGTTGCAGGGGCCACATTGAAAGTAATCAGTCACTCTGCCCACACTGTATGGATGACCTTGCACTTTTTGACTTAGCACGTCATCCAAACCTTTTACATCGCCCCGATATTTGTGACGCTTTTCCTGACTGTCATTTTGATCATCTCATTGCCTGTGCGTGGTATCAAGCACCCTATAAACAATGGCTCATACAGTTAAAATTTAACAATCAACAGCATTATAAAGTGGCTTTACAGCAAATCATAACCAAACAGCTGCAACATGCCCTTGCAGCAAACACACACTGGCCTGATGTATTTATCATAATGCCGTTACATAAAAGGCGTTTTTTATCGCGTGGCTATAACCAAGTAAGCCAAACGTGGTTACCGGTTCTAGAGGGCTTACAGCAAGACGTTATTACGCCTCTTCATAAACAAAAAGCCACCCAGCCACAATCAAAACTAAGTAAAACAAAACGGGTAAAGAATGTAAAAAATGCGTTTGTATGTCAGCAAGATCTGACAGGGAAATCGGTGGCTATTGTTGATGATGTGATGACCTCTGGTGCTACATTAAACGCAGCAACAGAGGCATTAAAACAGGCAGGGGCCAAACAAGTATGGGCAATCCTTACATGTTTGACTCCCCTTAATTAGTCACCCGATGCACTAAATGCATGACCAAAGAACAATGCATTACTTAGTAATCGGCTTGTTCCATACCAGTAACCACGAAAAACGGGATTATCAGTCATACCAATCACACTGCCTTTTCCGTAAGAGTGCGCAATTAAACCTGCAGCACCGGCTACCTGCTCCACATTGACATCATCGGTAAAGCCTGCAAGTAATGGCGTGTCTGTATAAGTAAGTACATTAACAAATGGTGCCTCCGATTTTTCAAGTAACCAAGTGCTATTTTTAAATACAGGTAAGGTATTGCGCTCAAGCGAGAAAGTCAGTGGATGCGATAAGTCAACGTGAGTATTAAAGATGGCACCAGCAATGCGTTGGCGCCCTGCTAAGTCATCTTTATCGGCATAAGTAAGGCCTTTTGTATCAAATGCACTTGCAACATCACGGCGTGACAAATAATTCGCTTTTAATAGTTGCTGATCCGCTAAGAATTTTGCACCGCCTTTATGGCCCCAGATTACCCCGCCTTTACGAACCCACGCTTTTATTGCAATTTTAGTCGCATCATCAAGGCGATTATAATTACCATGCGCAAGCACAATATGGCTGTACTTATCGAGGTTAATATTATCTAAACGCTCCATTTCAATAATACTCGGGGCAATATCAACAAAGCGATCAAGGTAATACCACACTTCGCCTAACTCATACTGGCTGGTTCCTTCGCCACCAATAAGCAGTACCTTAGGTGCTTTAACAACAGCCATAGAACGAGACCCTAAATCAGCCCCTTTCACTGTTAAACCAGAGCTGATGGGAACAATTTCAATACCGAAATCTGTTTGTGCTTGGTTTAAATAACGCACCCAATTAGGGTCTGTTTGAATACCGGCTGGTAATAAAATACTGCCTGGCTCAAAAGCAACCTCACCTGCGGGTGTTTTTGCTGTAAGTGAACTAAGCGCAACACGCGCTTGAACACCTTGCTTAAGTAAGTTATTTAACATTTTAGGAGCAAGGTAGTCATCCCACTTAAATGCATAAGCATAGCTTTGTGGTAACGCAGCGAAGCTTGATTTAACCGTTTTCTGCCACGGCATTTTTGCAATGTTTAAGCCCCAATTGCTGCTCACTTTGGCAAACTCTAAATTAAATGCATGGGCCAATGTCCAGCCCGAAACATCATAAAAAGTATTGTCAACAAAGCGTTGTTGCTCGCTAAAAATCGCTTTTACTAAACGAAATTGTGGCTGTGCTAATGGCACGTAGTAGCTTTTTTCAGAAAAGCTCTGACCATTCACTTTTAAGGGCTCTTCAAGCAAATACGCATTGATTTGGTGTTGCTTTAACACGTCTAAAAAATACGCCATACGGCTATTATCAGCGCCGCCTTTTACCACATAGCCTTTAAAATCTTCATCGCCAGCAAGATCCGTAGCTTTAGTGTAAAACTCAGCTTGATAGTCTAGTAAGTCTTGGCGATTATCAATCGCTGCTTGGAATGTAGATAAGCTCGTTAACAGTTGATTTTTAATAGTAAATGGAAAACTCAACGGGCCGTTAATTGTTTCTTGTAAGTGCCCACGAGAACTGGCTTGTTCAAATAAAATACCCACGCCACCATTTACATCTGGGTAGGTTGACCCCTTGCCATAGTAAAAATCGTCAAAGCTTTCTTCAGTAAAATACAGCGCATTATGCTCATCAAGCGTCTTTGCATGATAATTTGCAATTGCTTTCGTTAATGTCACATTTTCTTCTGGTGTAATTGGGTGTTTACGCGTTGGTATTCCCGGTTGAAAGAAGAATGTGCTATTTGGGCCCATTTCATGAAAGTCAGTTAAAATATTAGGCTTCCAGTGATGGAACTGGGCAATACGCGCACGTGACTCAGGGTGTTGTAGTAACAACCAGTCACGATTTAAATCAAAAAGATAATGGTTAGTACGACTGCTCGGCCAGCTTTCACGGTGCTCACGTGTTTCAGGGTCCGATGATAAGTTCATGCCTCGATTGCTATTTGCCCAATTCGCAAAACGCGCTAAGCCATCAGGATTCAAAGAGGGGTCTAATAAAATAACGGTGTTGTTTAATAAGGTGTCAATTTCAGGCCCTTGTGCCGCAGCAAGATAATAAGCAACTAATAGCGATGCGTTGCTACCTGAAGACTCATTGCCATGCACACTGTAACCCATCCACACAACCGCAGGTTGCTTGCTTGAGTCAGTATTTCCACCGCTTAAGCGAGCTAAATGTGCTTTACGAATTTGCTCTACTTGGCCTAATTTATCTGGCGCAGTAATCGTTAACATGACCAAGGGTCGCTGCTCGTGCGTCCGGCCAATTACTTCAATGTTAATACGCTCACTTTTGTCTGCCAATATTTGCATATACTGAACAAGTTGATCATGGCGTACATGCCACTCGCCCACTTCGTAGCCTAAAACCTCTTGCGGGGTTGGAATAAGCGGATCAAATTTCACATCTTCTTCAAAATAATAGGAAAGTGGTTTTGCTAATGCTGAAAAACTCACTAGCATGGTTAATATTGTTATTATTAAACGCATAGATAGCACCTGTTATTGTTTGATGTTTTCACGCTACCATTCGATAAAATAGATGCAACTTTTTACGCTCAACACTGGCGACAACACGATGAGCGGAGTATGATAGGCAGTATCCGAGTAATTTAGTCAAGTATAGTTCGTTTTATGATTTCTATTTCTGAATCTGCACAATCTCATTTTGCTAAACTTTTAGCAGACCAAGCTGAACAAACTAACATTCGTGTGTTTGTTGTAAACCCAGGTACTTCGCAAGCTGAGTGTGGTGTTTCTTACTGCCCTGAAGACGCAGTTGAAGCAAGCGACATTCGTTTACCATTTAATGGTTTTGATGCCATTGTTGATGCAGAAAGTGCTCCTTTCTTACAAGAAGCTGAAATCGATTTTGTGACTGACAAAATGGGTACTCAGCTAACGCTTAAAGCACCGAATGCAAAAGCACGTAAGCTGACCGACGATGCGACGCTTCAAGAACGTGTTCAACATATGCTTGAAACTGAAGTTAACCCGCAACTTGCTAACCACGGTGGCCAAGTAAGCCTTGTGGAAATTACAGCCGATGGTATTGCAGTACTGCAATTTGGTGGTGGCTGTAATGGTTGTTCAATGATCGATGTGACGTTAAAAGAAGGCATCGAAAAAGAAATGATCGCTAAATTTGATGAGATCACAGGGGTGAGAGATATTACTGATCACAACCCGGGTGAGCACTCATACTACTAATTAGCGCTTAAGATGCTTAAGCAGTGGGTTTTTCGCTTAGGTAGCGACCCCAAATTAAGCCTAAAACGCTTTCTTCGCGGCTTAGCACTGTTTGTGCTAGCCGTGATATTCATTGCTATCGGCTATTATGGACCCGCAATTTTCCAGCTTGTGGGGCTTGTCATTTTAGCTGTTGCATTGTTTTTTGCATTTTGGGGCTACTTAGGTATTTTTGCGAACCGTTTCGCACAAGTGCTTAAGCGTACATCCCCTAAAGATGATGATCTTGACCTGTGGAAATAACCACTCAAATTAACAACTGTTGTTGCTTAACCATTGCGCGATAACGTAGCCATAACGTAACGCCACGCAATAACATAAAGCTTGTCATAGCGAACCATAATCCATGATTTTGCCAGTCGCTTACCAACCAAAATAACCCAAAGAAACCAAATGTCGCGCTTATTAGCATGGTATTTCGCATGTCTTTTGCGCGTGTTAAACCAACAAATACACCATCGAATAAAAAGCACCCCATGGCCGCAATGGGCAATATAATGACCCAAGGTAAGTAGTGTGTAGCCAGACTGACAACCTCAGGCACATCGGTTAAAAGGCGAATAATAGCGCCACCAAACACTAAAAAAATCAGGCTATAAAAGAGCGCAAAGAGTCCTCCCCAGAACAAGCTTAAATTCACCCAAAGTTTGATCTGTTCAACACTCTGCTCCCCTTTGGCTTTGCCTACTTTTGCTTCGCTCGCATAAGCAATACCATCTAAAGCAAAACTCACCAACATCAGAAAGTTCAGCAATACGGCATTAGCTGCTAATGTTGTTTCACCGATTCTAGCGCCATAAAAAGTCATAAAGCTAAAGCACAATTGCAGTGCCAGTGAACGAATGAAAATATCGCGGTTTAAATTAAGCAGCTCGCCTATTTTAGCTACGCTTAACCATGCTTTAACGGCCAAATTAATACCTTGCTTTTTAGCAAGTTGTAACACCAGAAAAACAGCAAAACCGAATGCGATATAATCGGCAATAAGCGAGGCCCAAGCCGCGCCCGCCACTCCCCAATTAAGAAAAACCACAAAGTAAATATCGAGCACAATATTTGTGATATTGGTAATTAATAATAAATAAAATGGACCTCGTCCATAATGTACACCGAGCATCCACCCTAATAGCACCAAATTACAAAGGGCCGCTGGCGCACTAAAAATACGAACAGAAAAATAGCTATACGCCTGTTCTAAAACAGCTTGATTGGCATTTGACAAGTAAGCCATTAAGGATTGAATTGGTGTGCTGAGCGCGATTAATAACAACGCAACCCCAGTTGCAAGCAACAAACTACGCTTTAACAGTTCACCTAGCAAAGTAAGGTCATTTTTACCGTAAGCTTGTGCCACCAGCCCCGTCGTACTCATTCTTAAAAAGCCTGCCAGCCAAAATAGTAACGAAATAACCGTAGAGCCTAACGCTATCCCCGCCAAGTAGTGAGCACTTCCTAAGTGACCAATCACGGCAGTATCAACTAATCCTAACAGTGGGACAGTAATATTTGATAAGATCATTGGACCGGCTAATAACAGCAAACTTTTATGGTGTGCCTTATGACGTTTAAGAAAATGTTTCATGTAATTTTTGCAGTCCTGTTAGGTTTATCAATGCGTGCCCACGGCGCCGTTATTTTACAGTATCATCATGTGAGTGAAACCCTTCCTGCGGTCACCAGTGTCAGCAGTGAAACATTTATAAAACACATGCAGTATTTAAAAGATCATCACTTTACTGTAGTGCCATTAAATGAGCTAATTAGTTCACTGCAATCTGGCAAAGAATTAACCGATAAAACCGTCGCAATTACCTTTGACGATGGTTATAAAAACAATTATGAACAAGCCGCGCCAATTCTTGAGAAGTTCGGCTACCCCTACACTATTTTTGTTAATCCAAAACTGATTGATGAAGGTAAAAGCTATGTCATGACATGGCAGCAATTAAAAGCGCTTTCTAAAAAAGGGGCACTTATTAGTAATCACACCCAAGCGCATAATTACATGCATTTAAAGCAACAGGGTGAAACTGACGCACAATGGCAAGCACGGACTAAAAACGACATTCTCGCAGCACAAAAGCGTATCAAAGAAGAGATTGGTCATGACTATAAATACGTAGCCTATCCCTATGGCGAATTTAATAATTCACTTCAAGCACTGGTTAAGTCAATTGGCTTTGTTGGTATTGGTCAACACTCAGGTGCGGTGGGTATTCATTCTGACTTTACCCGTTTACCACGCTTCCCTGCATCAGGCTTTTACTCCAAACTTGATACATTATCGACAAAATTAGCGTCACAGGCTTTCACTATCAAAGCGTTAAATTACTCAGACAGTGTTACTAACGAGAATCCACCTAGCTTAAGCATTCAATTTGATATGCAAGACTTTCATAAAAGCCAATTTGCGTGCTATGTCTCGGGGATTGGTCAAGCAGACTTAAATTGGACAAGCAAAGACACGGTGCAAATTATCTCGCCAGCTAAATTGAAAAGTGGCCGTTCACGTTTTAATTGTACGGCCCCTTCGATTGAGAAAAAAGGCAGCTATTATTGGTTTTCACAACCTTGGGTGATCACACCTTAACGGCCTGCTTAAGCATTTGCGCGGTAATTTTATCAAGACGCACAATTTCATGAGCCGCATCCAGTTCGATAGCGGCTTTTGGCATGCCCCACACCACTGACGATAACTCGTCTTGTGCAATTGTATAAGCCCCCGCTTGTTTTAATGCCAGTAACCCTTTCGCGCCATCACTCCCCATGCCTGTGAGTAACGCAGCAATCGTGGCTTTTGGACACGCAACCAATAACGAATTAAACAATACATCCACTGCAGGTCGATGGCGATTAACTAATTCAGATGTATCGAGTTGGCAATACAAAGCAGAACCTTGTTTTACAATACTTAAATGTTGATCGCCCGGTGCAATGTAAGCCCAACCGGGGCGTAATTTATCACCGTGCTCTGCCTCTTTGACATTAATTTTACAGGTACGATCCATACGCATAGCAAACGAAGTGCTAAATACTGGCGGAATGTGCTGCGTAATGACAATAGGTGGACATTGCTCAGGCATACGCACCAAAACCTCTTTAATTGCCTCGGTGCCACCTGTCGAAGCACCAATCGCCAGCACACTATTTGCTTTAAATTGTAAGGTTGATAAGGCGCTATCGGCTTCTAGGCTCTGCTCCTTGAATGTGCGAACCCGAGCACCAGCCGCTGTACGTATTTTTTGATGTAATAAATGCGCATACCGTTGCAAACTTTGAGACACGTTAGCGGTCGGTTTTGCTATAAAATCAACCGCTCCCGTTTCAAGCGCTTCGAGGGTAATGGGCGATCCCTTTTGTGTTAATGTTGATATCATTACCACCGGCATAGGCCGTAGACGCATTAAGTTTTTAAGAAAACTTAAACCATCCATTTTGGGCATTTCAATATCAAGCGTTAACACGTCAGGGTTGAGGCGTTTTATTTGTTCTCTCGCTTCGTAGGGGTCTTCTGCAGACCCCACAACGTGAATATCATCTGCTTGCTCAAGAATCTCTTTAAGCAATCCGCGTATCAAAGGAGAATCATCAACAATAAGGACTTTGATCATATGCTCTCCTAAAATAGCTCAATATCCGTTTTTGCATCTTGTTGCTCAATTTCGTGTAAGTATTTAACTTCACGTTCTTCAAGTTTATCTGTATGTAGTTCACGTAGCTTTTTCACCTGTGCTTTTCCCGTTTGCGGATCAAAGATGATCTTACGAGGCCAAGGTCCACCTACATCGTGAGATACTAAATCTAAACCCTCTTCAAGTACATAAGCATTTGCAAAACGAATATTACCCACCCCGATATCTGTCATTGAGCGAATAATTTTACCCCCGCCGAATAACTTTACTTTTAAGTTTCGTTTTGAGGCTCCATTTTTCAGAATTTCATTGATCAAGTACTCCATAGCCCAGTTGCCATAACGGCAATTAAGGCTATGCGCATTGGCGGGATCAACGCCTTTTTCAATCGGTAACATAAAGTGATTCATGCCACCAATGCCTAACCCATCATCGTAGATACACGCTGCAATACAAGACCCTAACACCGTGGTGATGAGTTCATCCGATTTTGAAACATAGAATTCACCCGGCAATACTTTCGCTATCACCTTTTGCCTGCGGTTATCCCAAAAGCGTTTTACATGCTCAAACCCTGGTAAAACTGCTTTATAATGAGTGTTCATAGACCACCTTTTGGTAGATCGTTTGGCCTAAATTCTTAAATTCTCTGTGATCTTTACCGAGTGTCTCTGAGTGCCCCAAAAATAAATGGCCTGAGTTACTAAGTAACTCATAATAGCGTCGAAAGAGTGTATCTTTGGTCGACTTATCAAAGTAAATCACCACATTGCGACAAAAAATCACATCAAAAGGACCTTTCATTGGCCAACTTTGCAGTAAGTTTAAGCGTTTAAAAAAAATGTTTTTTTGTAGCGCTGGTTTCACTTTATAAAGCTGTCCATCGTGGCTTTTTAGAAACCAACGTTTAAGCTGACTGTCTTCTAAGCCATTTACATTCGCAGCCGTGTAAGTGCCTGCTTGTGCTTTCGCAAGCACATTAGAGTCAAGATCGGTGGCCAGTATTTTCACATCCCAATCTTTTGGAAATAAATCACTTAGGGTCATTGCAATTGTGTAAGGCTCTTCACCTGTAGAGCACCCAGCCGACCAAACACGTACTCGCTTGCTCTTCGCATTAGAAACGAGCAGCTTAGGTACAATGGTATTTTTTAGGTAACTAAAGTGATGAGGCTCACGAAAGAAAGAGGTTAAGTTGGTGGTAATTGCATTTATAAACTCGCTAAACTCATGCTCTTTATGCTCTTCTAAGTAATCTAAGTACTCTTTAAAGCTTTTAAGCTTATGAAGCCGTATACGCCTTGCTAGGCGTGAATACACCATTTCTCGTTTATGTTCAGCAAGCACAATACCGCAAGCATCATATACCTGTGACGAAATGTTTTTGAAATCACTGTCTGTCAGTAAAAACTCTTTCATGTCTGGACCCACTAGCCTCAAAGAGTGCGCGCATTATAGTCAAACCATTAACTTAAGTGGTTAATCAGTCCCGCGGGTAAAAACAGCGAGACGATCATAAGCGTGTTAAGCATGATTGCACCGATACGTAAGGTAACCCACTGCAGGTAAGCGGTTACTCATGGTCCCCTTACCTTGGTCACCTTGCCGTGTCTTTTTGCTCAATAAGCTGTGTTAGTTCACACCATTGACATTCACTATGGTGAAACGGCAAGCGTATTAAAACTCTTCCCACTCATCGCCTGGATCAACAAAGTTATTTCCTTTGGGAGCTGAGCGCCCAGACGGGCTCGATTGTTTAATCGGTGACGCTGTCACTCTGCTTGTGATGTCTGTTTCCTCTTGATTCGATAGCGAGAAGAAGTTAAGCAAGCGGCGCATATCATTGGCTTGTTCTGCCATTGATTCACCTGCTGCAGATGCCTGCTCAACAAGCGCCGCATTTTGCTGTGTCATTTCATCCATTTGTGCAATGGCTTTATTTACTTGCTCAATACCTGAGCTTTGCTCTTCCGATGCCTGCGCAATATCCGAAATCATGGCCGTTACGCGTTGTACCGCTGTGACAATTTCTTGTAACGTTGAACCTGATTCATTCACCAATAATGTGCCATCTTCAACTTTGCCGACACTGTCGCGAATAAGCTCTTTAATTTCTTTTGCCGCAGCAGCTGAGCGCTGTGCAAGATTACGCACTTCACCCGCAACAACCGCAAAGCCACGCCCTTGTTCACCAGCACGTGCAGCCTCTACCGCGGCATTTAATGCAAGTAGATTAGTTTGGAAGGCAATTTCATCAATTACACTGATGATATCTGCTATCTTCTTACTCGATTCATTAATAGCCGACATACTCGTTACGGCACGGTTGACAACCTCACCTCCTTTTTGTGCCTTGCTACGAGTCTCTTCGGCAAGCTCGTTAACCTCTTTTGCATTATCGGCATTTTGACGAACTGTACTGGTCATCTCTTCCATACTTGATGCTGTTTCTTCAAGCGAAGATGCCTGCTCTTCAGTACGTTGACTTAAGTCTGCATTGCCTTGCGAGATTTCTTCTGCACCACTGGCCACCAGTGTCGCTGATGTATTTATGCGGTTAATAACCTCCGTTAACTTATCAGCCGTGGCATTCGCATCGCGTTTTAATTTATCAAATGAACCTTGGTACTCTTGTTCAATACGCTTAGATAAATCACCATTAGCCATAGCATCAAGCATATTGGCAGTGTCTTTTACGGCATCATCTACAATACCCACTAAGCTATTTAGACCCTGCGCTAAACGTAAGAAGAAGCCTGTTTTACCCGCAATTTCAACTCGTGCCTCTAAATCACCTTTACCTGCAGCGGTTACCAGACCGGCGATTTCTTTCTCGATAGCAACTTCTGCGGTTCTATCTTCCCACTCAACAACCGTTCCAATTCGTTCGTTTTCAGGGGTAAAAATAGGGTTAGCTACCAAACCAAAAGTACGTCCACCTACTTGAATCTCAGTGCTGTAGGTATCACTCAGTTTTGATAATAAATTACGTTGATGTGCAGGGTTTTTATGGAACACATCAATATTCTGACCGAGTAAATTACTGCTGTTAAAGTTAGGCAGGTCTTTACGAAGATCGCTCTCTGCCACTTTCATCATATTGAGCACCGCTTCGTTCATATAGATGATGTCGTTATTCGCATCGGCAATCATGGTGTTAGTGCCTACGCGGTCAAGCGCGCGACGTACGCGTAGATTCTCTTCAGCTTCACGCTTTTCGGCTTCTGCTTTATTGACACTGTCAGTGATATCTTGCCATTCAACAATTGTCCCTAAACGCTTACCCGACGAATTAACCCAAGGGGTTGCAATCAAGCTAAAAATAAGACCCGCTAAGCGCAGCGTCGTTTTATAGGGTTCAGATAAATTCTTTAGTAATTCACGTTGATGTGAAGGATGCTTATGAAAATCATCAACACAGGTGCCAATTAAATTTTCAACAGAAAAGCTAGGCAGCACTGTTTTCAATGCGGCTTCACGTGCTTTGAGCATTTGCTTCACTTGCTCATTTACAAACACTATTTCTAAATCATTGTTAGCCATCATCACATTTGCTTGGCATACACGCAGTGCATTTGACAGGTCAGCATCACGTTTAGATTGTTTTTCAAGCTCCTTCTGTGCAGTGATATCGCTGGCGAATTTAATCACTTTGACTACGCTACCATTGCTATCAATAATTGGGTTATAGGTTGCTTGGATCCAAATTTCTTTGCCGTTTTTACCGAACCGTTTAAATTCATCCGAAATAAATTCACCGCTGCGCAAGCGCTGCCAAAACTGTTGGTATTCGGGACTTTGTGCATCTTATTCTGCAATAAACATTGAATGATGTTGACCCTGAACTTCTTCTAGCCGATAGCCCATGGCATTTAAAAAATTTGCATTGGCAGTAATGATCGACCCAGACGGTTGAAACTCAATCACTGCAAGCGATTTATTTAATGCTGCAACAACCAAATCATTATTTGACTCAACATTTTTAGGACTGCTAAACCATCCCATACCCTTCACCTTCTTGTTAATCTACCCAATTAAATGTCCATTGTTTTTTGTAGGTCGAGTAACGCGACCATTTTTTCACCCACATTTACTAACCCCGCAACGTACTGTGCGTTATCTGAGTCAGATAGATGTGGCACTGCTTTTGCCTCATGCTCAGCAATGCTATAGACATCCGAAACAGCATCAACAACGATGCCTATAATTTTACTTGCGTTCTCTAACTCTACTTTCAGTACAATCACCACTGTGAGTGGCCCATACTCAATAGCCGGAATACCAAATCGCAACCGCAAATCAACAATAGGCACTATCGTGCCACGTAAGTTGATCACCCCCTTGACGAAATCGGGTGAGTTTGGAATAACCGTTATTTCTTCCCAACTGCGTATTTCTTGCACAGTTAAAATATCTACACCGTACTCTTCTTCAGCCATAAAGAAGGTTAGAAACTGTTTAACATCTTGGTCTTGCTCAATATTCAGCTTATTATGTAGGTCATCGTGTGCTGCAATCATGACGCCTCCAAGTTAGCTTTTGACTCTATTATTAGCTCTTGACTGCCGGGCTTTCTAAGCCCTGATAACTTAATTAAGCCACTAATATCAACAATGAGTGAAACGCGGCCATCCCCTAAGATTGTTGCCCCTGAGACGCCATCGACCTTTTGATAATTCGCCTCTAAGCTCTTAATAACAACCTGTTGCTGGGATAATAAGTCATCAACCAATAAACCAATTTTTTGGTTGTCACTTTCCACCACCACCAGTAAGGTTTTATCCAGTGTTTCAATCGCACCTTGATGATTAAAAATACTGTATAGACGTAAAATCGGGATGTATTCATCGCGTAGCCGCAACACATCCAAATCTTTTCCAACTCGACTGACCTTCGTGATATCGATTTGCAACGATTCAATAATCGAAATAAGTGGAATAATGTAGGTATGCTCAGCCACACGAACAAGTTGACCATCTAATATAGCCAGCGTGAGTGGTAAGCGAATGGTGAACGTTGAACCAACACCTGGGGCAGACGACACTTCAACGGAACCACTCAAGGCTTCAATATTTCGTCTAACCACATCCATACCAACACCGCGACCCGACAAGTCGCTCACTTGGTCAGCCGTTGAAAAGCCGGGTAAGAAAATTAGTTCGTTAACTTCATTATCAGACAGATCGTCGGCTTCTGATATCAAGCCATTTTTAATGGCTTTTTCGCGAATTTTGGTGGTATTGAGGCCTTGTCCGTCATCCATAATTTCAATGACAATATTGCCACCTTGATGAAAGGCATTAAGCGTCACGGTACCAACCGGATTTTTACCGGCAGCAACACGTTTATCGACCGTTTCAAGGCCATGATCAAGCGAGTTTCTAACCAAATGCACCATCGGGTCAGAAATCTTCTCCATCACCGTTTTATCTAACTCAGTTTGCTCACCAAGTAGTTTCAGTTCGACTTGTTTGTCTAGTTTTTGCGAAATATCGCGGACTAAACGAGGAAAACGACTGAACACAAAACTAATAGGCAACATTCTGATACGCATAACACTTTCTTGTAAATCGCGGGTGTTATGTGCCAGTTGAGCCAGCCCCTCTTGCAACGATGCAATCGTGGCTTCAGTAATTTCTTGCTCACCTAATTGAGTCAGCATAGCTTGCGTGATGACTAACTCACCAACCATGTTGATTAAGGAGTCAACTTTATCAATACCAACACGGATTGAGGTGGATTCGGTGTTGGTTGTTGTTGATTTTACAGCAGAGACTTTCTTTACTTCGGCATCGGGCTTGGTGGCTGCTTTTTCATTTTTGTTGTCAGTTTCAACCTGCGTTGATGGCGCCGCGCTCACAGCGACTTCATCACCAAATAAACCGCCGCATAAGGTAATCGTAATATCGGCGTCATCCTCAACCCATTCGAAAATTTCTTCGATACAACTCTGGTCTTTTTCTGTGGTTAAGAAAAAACGCCACGACAAAAAGCAATCTTCGGGGGCGAGGTCGGTAATATCAGGAACAGCATCTTGAAACGCTTGAGTTTCTAAGTCACCTAACTCAGCTAATTCACTGATCATGTACAGCGGTTCATTGCCGGTTTTAAATAAGTGATGATGTGGTTTAAAATCGATTTGGAAAGTATTAATACTGTTTTCGCTGAGTGGCTCCTGCACAGGCTCTGCCACTTTACTTGCCGCACGCATACCGAGTATTTCTTCGAATTTGATTCGCAGTTCATCCGCTTCGGTTAAGTCGGGTTGCTGCTCTGCTTGCAATGCTCTAAGTAAAGCTCGTAAACAATCTACTGATTTTAGTAATAAGTTTACATGTTCAGCCGTTAAATCTCGTGAACCTTCCCGAATTTGGTCTAACAGCGTTTCTAAAACATGGGTAAAATCAGCAACAGAATTAAAGCCAAATGTACCACTGCCCCCTTTAATAGAATGCGCGGCACGAAAAATAGTGTTGATTGTTTCTGAGTCTTCTTCGCCCGGAACTAAGTTTAATAACTCAGCCTCCATAGCATCCAGTCCTTCAAAGCTTTCTTCGAAAAACACTTCATAAAATTGGCTTAGATCTATACTCATGCCCCGCTCCTATTGTTAGCGAATCACTTTTTTTAAAACCGCTAACAATTGCTCAGGATTAAATGGTTTAACAATCCATCCCGTTGCCCCCGCTGCTTTTCCTTCGGATTTTTTATCAAGGCCAGACTCGGTCGTTAGCATCAATAAAGGGGTAAATTTATAGTTTGGTAAACTACGTAATTCACGTATGAGCGTAATACCATCCATCACTGGCATATTCACATCGGATATAACGGCATCGAAACCTTGCTGTTTAGCTATGTTCAACGCCTCACTGCCATCTTTTGCTTCCGTGACTTCAAAGCCTGCTTTTTTTAGCGTAAAACCTACCATTTGTCGCATAGATGCAGAGTCATCAACAGCTAAAATTCTTTTCATAAAAACCTCTTAATTGGTATTCTCAAGTACAAGATAATGACTTAAGCCCAAACTATTTATTGCCTCTTGCAACGGCTTGCTTTCGCCTACCCAAATAATTTTGTGTTGGACTGAAAGCAAATGCTTTTGTAATGAACATAACAGCTGAATTGAGGCCGTATCGGCACGAGTCACCTCACTAATATCAAGGCAAATATCATCGTTTGCTGACAACTCTTGCAACAAATCTTGATGTAGTGATTCGACTTGAGTGATGGCTAATTCAGTAGGAAGCTTCAACATTACTGGCACTTTCCCTGCTTAAAACAATTCATAACAAAAGCTTAGACCGAGTTATTAAAATTGCCATTAATTGAATTAAAAAATTGTAAAATTTTTTAGTAGCTTACATGTTGAAATCAAAAAAGGGAGCAATCGCTCCCTCGAAAATAATCACACTTGTCTATACAGATACTTAGTGATAATAATCTGCAATTTTTTTAAACTCTTCTGTTAACGTACTGGCGTTAATAAGCGGAACATTGCCCTGTTTAAACTCGGGCTTGAAAATTGCGCGTACCGCGCCATCGGGGTCAACCATCACGACTGACGCACTGTGATCAACAGCATATTCTTGCTCATCACTGTCATTAATCGCGTAAATGAGCCCTAAATCTCTAACAAAGGGAAAGAGCTGTTTATGAGGGCCTGATACGGCTAAAAAATCAGGGTTAAAATAATCAATATAGGCTTTGCGTTTTGCGGTGGTATCTCGTTTTGGATCAACCGCTACAAACCACACTTGTACCGTGTAATCTTGGCTCAGCTGCTGTTGCACACTGGTCAATTTAGCCAACGTCATTGGGCAAATATCAGGGCAACTTGTGTAACCTAAAAAGACTAAATTCCAATGACCTTTGAAGCGACTATTATCGGCGGTGTCGCCATGCTGATCAATCAATGTAAATGACTTAACAGGCTTGGCTTGCTGATACACCAGCGCATCCACATCGGGAGGTGATTTTTCGGGGCTACAGCCCGTTAAAAAAAACACCACTCCCAAACAAAGTGCCACTAAAAAACGCGTCATAAAAGCAACCATTTATCAATAAATAAGGCGATAAAGAGTAGCATTAAATGCACAATTGAAAAACGAAATAAGTCCATCGCGGTATCATCTTTCCCACCCAGTTTTAGCTTTAATGCTTTATAAACGAAAATGGCATTTAACGCACTTGCCGCCATTAAGTATATGCCCCCTGACATACCAATTAAATAAGGTAATACACACACCAATGCCAGTAAAACAGAGTAAGCGACCACACATGTTTTACAAAATTCGATACCATGAGTAACGGGTAACATCGGAATTTTTGCGCGCTCATAGTCACTTTTACGCGCAATCGCTAACGCCCAGAAGTGAGGCGGAGTCCAGGTAAAAATAATCATAACAAGTAGCCAAGGCGCTGCCGCCATATGACCCGTTTCAGACACCCACCCTAATAAGGGTGGCATAGCACCGGCCAGCCCCCCTATAACAATATTTTGGGGTGTGGCACGCTTTAAAAAAGAAGTGTAAATAAATGCATAACCCACTAACGCAAAAAGTGTCAGTATCGCCGTTAAGGTGTTTGCCCAAATGATCAACATCATAAAGCCTGCAGTACCAATAGCAGCTGCAAAACTTAAAGCATGTTGCTTGCTCAAACGCCCCTTAGCGACAGGACGGTGGCGAGTACGCGCCATCTTGCTATCAATTTCACTATCAACAACATGATTAATCACCGCAGCAGCGGCTGAGAGTAAACCTATACCCAACAAACTTGCCAATTGAACAAAAAGACCTCGCCCCATATCAGGAGCAAGTGCTAAACCAACCCATGCGGTGAGAACAAGCATCGCAACGACTTTAAATTTGCTAATCGCAAGATAGTCTTTTAACAACGCATGACCATGAGAAAATATTGATTTTTCAGTACGTAATGTTAAGGCCATTATCGCCTCCTAAGTTCTTGCTTTTAAGTGGAAACATAGTCTAACCATTGTTAATAACAACATGGCTGCCATTAAGTTATGAGCAAGCGCTACGCTTAAAGGGAAATGCCAATGAACAACCGCAAGGCCTAAACAGATTTGACACAGTAAGGCTATTAACACGGTGACCGTGCAATGCTTTATTTTTCGAGAATAAGAGTGCGAATAGATACGCCACATAATGAGTGCCAATACAACACAGGTAACAAGGGCCCAAATACGGTGTAATAAGTGAATAGACATACGTGCCTGCTGCGATAAAACACCATATTCATAAGTACTGTGTTCAAGTGGCAGTTGAAAAACGCTCTTTAACGAGAAAGGTTGAGCATAACTGCACAATGGCAACCCATTGCAGTGCGGTGCCGCATAATTAGCCGCAAGCCACCCTCCTAAGGCAATCTGAAGTATCAGGACGACTAAGCCAATCAAGGCTAATCGGTAATATGGCCGAGCTCCTGCATCCCCACCCACAATGGGTTTTGTGGTTAGCCTCAAGTACAACAAGAACACTAAAGACAAAATACTGAATCCCCCAAGCAAATGCCCCATCACCACTAATGGTTGTAAGTTCATGGTAACGGTCCACATACCTAGCGCGGCTTGAAATACCACTAACAAAAGGAGCAGTAACGTTAACTTAACTGGGGTAGTTGGGTATTGGCGTTTTAACCAAGCCAAAACAAACAAAGCCAAAATAAATAACCCAAGCGCACCGGCAAAATAACGATGGATCATTTCTTTCCACGCTTTTGCCGCTTCAAACATCATATCTGGGTAGTTTTGTTCAACATGTAGTAATGCTGTTTCGTGCTTTGGCACCGTTAAAAACCCATAGCAACCGGGCCAGTCCGGGCAGCCTAAACCTGCATCACTGAGCCGTGTATAAGCCCCCAGTCCAACGACTAACACCGACATAAAACACGTAATTAAGACTAAATATTTATAATTTTTATACATCTTTTGCATCCTTACTGAGCTTTAACTTGAACGCGCATAATTAAGTAGTTTTTTTAGATCTTTCAGTAACCCTTTTTGAATTAATCTGTTTTGTTCTGGCTCATCAGTGTAAGGATAGTGCAGTACCACCAAGCCCATATGATCGACCAAATATAAATCTCCCGCTTTAAGCGCTGAGTTTTCATCTAATTGTCGCCAACTAGTGGCTATATCTTGCTGATTTGTAAGAACGGCAACATCAACCTTTTGCTGATTCTTACCCAAGGCAATATGAAGGTTGTCTAAGCTGGCTAACTGGGCTTCACAAACCGAGTGACAGCTTTTTGGGTAGTTAAGCGCAATCGTCCATGGTTTCGGATCGCCCTGCTGCCAATTTGCAAGCTTTACTTCTGTTTCTAACAGCTCCCCGTAATTACTTGAACCGCTGGGCAGCCAATCAAGTTTCAATGCTGTATACGCTAACGCCAGTGGCACAAAGCAACATAGAGCAAATAAACTAAGTGGATTAACTTTCATTACGTCTCCTTCTCATCGCAAAATAAGCTATAACAACACAGGCCGCACCAATGAGCAGCCACTGCACAGCGTAGGCATAATGCTTGTCTGGCCCCATCACTACACTTTCGTAATGAGGAGTCGCTATGTCATCAGCTGCAAGGCGGTAGGCTAAAAACGGTTGCAGAGGTTGCGCTAGTTGACGACTAAAAATGTCTAAATCAATTGCTTGAATACGCTTAGGCCAGCCAGCTTCAGCGCCAATTTCATCTGCTAGCGTAAAGCCTTGCAGCTGACCTTGTTTGAGTTGCACTGTGGTAGATATGTGTGAAGGTTGAGGCCAATTTACGGTGGGGAGTTGACTACGATCAATCGGTGCCTTCAACCAGCCGAAATTAACAATGACAGGCGCTATATCATCATTAATTTTTACAGCAGCAAGTAGGTCGTATCCTACTTGTCCTTGGTAAATCTGATTATCTAACAGCCAATAACGCTGCGTATTGATGAGCCCATGCAAAGTCAGCTTTAAACCTGTTTTATCAACCTGATTAGGTAATAATTGAAATGCCTGCCAGTCCATTACACCTTGCTGTTCTGACTGCTCAAGCTGGCTTAATTGCTGTTGTTTTTGCTCACCACGTTGATACTGCCACACACTCAGCCGTAAACACACCAGCACCGCAAGTGACACAACGCAAATTGCAATAATTGAGCTAAGCTTTTGTTTACGCCTTAAAATCAACTGCATCTAGGAAACCTAAAATGATAAAAATCATCATTACACTGTTATTGTTATATATCGTGTTTAATCTGTTTCGGGCGCTATTTGTGATGATGTCTACTAAGCAACACTCGCGACCGATGTCTCACTATTTAGGTCGACGAGTGTTTTTCTCTGCCATGGTACTGATCATCATTATTGCGGCATTAAAACTGGGCTTTATTCACACTAACCCATCGCCAATTCATAACGCTACAGCACGTACACAAATACAAATAAACACAACCACACCACGTCAACAAAGTGCCAGTACCAAGCCGCAGCTTGAAAGGCAAAATGCTTTTCACTGGTAAAGTGACCTTTAAAAATTCGCAGCAGTACCACAAATAAAATAATCGTCCCTAAGGTCACATGCATGCCGTGAAAGCCGGTCAGCAAAAAGAAGGTATTGCCATACACTCCCGCATCAAGGGTTAGACCCAAGTCTTGGTATGCATGCATATACTCATAAACTTGCAGAGCCAAAAACACCACACCAAGCAACACAGTGAGTGATAAGAACGTTTTGAGTGCCCCCCGCTTATTGTTTTCTATGGCAACATGCGCAAAGTGGATAGTGACCGATGAAGTTAATAGAATAAGGGTATTAATCAGCGGTAAGCCTTGCCAACCCATTGCTTGTGTTGTCTCTCCCGCAGGGGTTGTCAACAATGGCCATACGGCCTCAAATGAAGGCCAAAGTACCTCGTTGGTCATGGCATTATTCCCCGCACCACCTAACCAAGGTACCGAGATCATGCGGGCGTAAAATAATGCCCCAAAGAACGCCATAAAAAACATCACTTCAGAAAAAATAAACCAACTCATACCTTGTCTGAATGAGCGATCCATTTGTGCTGAATATAACCCTTTGTGCGACTCTTCAATCACGTTTTTAAACCAACTAAAAACCATATATATGAGGATCGCAATACCAAGATATAAGACGAACTGACCACTGTTTCCTTCGCCGTTTACTTGCATTACAGTGAGGCCTGCGCCTACTGCAATTAAAAACATTGCGACAGCCCCAACAATTGGCCAAGGACTCTCGGCTGGCACATAATATTTTTCGTAATTTTGATTCATTTTGTTTGCTCCTAATTAGCAATTAGCTTGGCGGCTTAATCGTTCTTGGCCACAACTTGCCCGCTAATATCAAACACGGTGTACGACAATGTTAGCTCTTCCACGTCATCGGGTAGTTCAGTATCAACATAAAACAGTAAAGTGAATTCCACTTCTTCTCCTGCTTTTAACGGCTGTTGATCAAAACAAAAACAAGCAATTTTATGTAGATACTTTGCTGCTTTACCGGGTGAAACACTTGGGATAGCTTGCATTACCTTGTCAGTATTACTGGTATTTTTAGCACTAAACTTAACTTCTCGCATGGCGCCTGGCTGCACAGCGACGCTGTACTGCTCAGACTCCACTTTGAATGGGGCGCCACTTTGCGCATGAGTTGTAAAACTCACATCAACCTGACGTTCAGTATTTACATGCTCACTGACTTTGGCTTGTTCAAGTGAGGGTTTACCATTGAGGCCCGTAACATCACAAAACACGTCATAAAGCGGCACCAATGCGAAGGCAAATGCAAACATAGCTAAACATGCTAACAACAGCTTTTTAAGCAAAGGTGCGTGATTCATTACTTAATCTCCGGTGGCGTCTCAAAGGTGTGATACGGTGCTGGTGAGTCAACTTCCCACTCTAATCCTTCAGCGCCATCCCATACTTTAGCGGGGGCTTTTTCGCCGCCTCTGGCACACTTAAAGACCACTAAAACAAACAGCAGTTGCGATAAACCAAACGCAAACCCACCGATACTGATGATGGCATTGAAATCAGCAAATTGAAGTGCGTAATCTGGAATACGGCGGGGCATACCTGCAAGCCCCACAAAGTGCATTGGGAAAAACAGCACGTTAACGCTAACAAGCGATAACCAAAAGTGCCATTTAGCCAAGGTCTCGTTATACATATTGCCCGTCCACTTCGGCAGCCAATAATAGGCCCCAGCCATAATGGAGAACACAGCACCTGTAACTAATACATAATGGAAGTGGGCAACCACAAAGTAGGTGTCATGATACTGAAAATCGGCCGGTGTAATAGCAAGCATAAGCCCCGAAAAACCACCTAACGTAAATAACACAATAAAGGCGATTGCAAACATCATGGGTATTTCAAAGCTAATAGAGCCTCGCCACATTGTTGCCACCCAGTTAAACACTTTTACCCCAGTTGGCACCGAAATCAGCATCGTCGCGTACATAAAGAACAATTCGCCAGCAACCGGCATACCTGTCGTAAACATGTGGTGTGCCCAAACAATAAAGCTTAAGAGTGCTATTGATGAGGTTGCATACACCATGGACGCATAGCCGAATAATTTTTTGCGCGAAAAGGTCGGCACAATCGTTGAGATAATACCGAACGCCGGTAAGATCATAATGTAGACTTCAGGGTGACCAAAGAACCAGAAAATATGCTGGAACATCACCGGATCTCCGCCACCAGCAGCATCAAAAAAACTGGTCGCAAAGTACTTATCGGTCAATACCATTGTCACGGCACCTGCCAGCACGGGCATAACAGCAATCAGTAAGAAAGCCGTGATCAGCCACGTCCATACAAATAGAGGCAGTTTCATCCATGTCATACCCGGCGCTCTAAGGTTTACAATTGTCACAATGACATTGATAGCGCCCATAATTGAGCTAATACCCATAATATGCACTGCAAACACAAACAGCGCGGTATTATCGTTACTGTAAGTCGTTGAAAGCGGTGCATAGAACGTCCAACCAAAAGCGGGACCACCACCGGGCATAAGCAGCGATGCCAATAAAATAAGGAAGGCAAAAGGTAAAATCCAAAAGCTCCAGTTGTTCATTCGTGGTAAGGCCATATCTGGCGCACCTATCATCATAGGTACCATCCAGTTCGCAAGCCCTGTAAAGGCGGGCATCACAGCCCCAAATACCATGATCAACCCATGTACTGTGGTCATTTGGTTAAAAAAGTGAGGATCAACCAATTGTAAACCTGGTTGGAATAATTCAGCACGGATCACCATCGCCATGGCGCCGCCAATTAAAAACATCGTCAACGAGAAGATCAGGTACAAACTACCGATGTCTTTATGGTTGGTTGTATATAACCAACGCTTGAAACCTTTCGCTGGATGATGGTGGTCGTGATGCGCATGCTCAGTGGCTTGCTCATTAATAACGTTACTCATTAGTTCGCCTCCGCTGCTGCATCAATTGCTGCTTGAATCTGACTCGGTTGAATGACATCACCGGTATTGTTACCCCACGCATTGCGTTTATAAGTGATGACTGCTGCAAGTTGTTTTATTGAAAGCTGTTTATCAAACGCTTGCATCGCTGTACCTGGCTTACCATGTAAAACAATATCAATATGATCGTTCACATCGCCCAACACGATTGGGCTGCCTTTTAAGGCTGGAAATACACCCGGCAATCCCATGCCAGTGGGCTGATGGCAGGCTGCGCAGCTGGCCATATAGACTTGCTCGCCTAAAACAACTAATTCATCTTTCGAAAGAGTTTGATCAAGTAATGCGGCATCTGCAGCAGCGGCTTGTTCTTTCGCTTGTTTTGCGTCTGCAAGCCAAGTCGCAAACTCATCTTCTGGCAATGCCTCAACAACCACCGGCATAAAACCATGGTCTTTGCCACATAACTCTGCGCATTGGCCGCGGTACATACCGGGCTCGTTAATGCGTGTCCATGCTTCATTAATAAAGCCGGGATTGGCATCTTTTTTCACGGCAAAATCAGGAACCCACCAAGAATGTATTACATCATCAGAGGTCATTAAAAAACGTACTTTTTTGTTGATTGGTAACACCAGAGGTTTGTCGACTTCGAGTAGGTAGTGCTCTGTTTTTTCGGCTTGATTATCTATTTGATCTTTCGGTGTCGCTAAAATCGAATAGAAAGCAATATCTTCTCCCATGTATTCATAGTGCCACTTCCACTGCGACCCTGTTACTTTGATTGTAATATCTGCTTTTGAAGCATCTTCCATGGCAATAAGCGTTTTGGTGGCAGGGATCGCCATAGCGATTAAGATCACAAATGGAATTGCAGTCCAAAGTATCTCAACCTTCGTGCTTTCATGGAATTGGGCAGGCTTTGCCCCTTTAGACTTACGATGATGTATCAAAGCCCAAAACATCACCGCAAATACGATGATGCCAATCACACAACAAATAATAAATATCGTCATATGTAATTCATAAACATTATTACTTATATCAGTGACACCTTTACGCATATTGAATTGGCTATTTGCCAAAGCAAGTTGCGGAAGTGCTACCAATATAAGCCACAAGGTGTAACGCAGTTTACCCATGTGACAGCTCCTTTTAATGCTATTGCAAGACGCAAAGCGAAAAGGCGTTACAGCTGGTGCCCATTCGTTTTTTTTATTGTTTAAATACCCAAACCAATCGATGGTTGATGTGTCATCTGCAAACAGCTTGGGTCTGTGTATCATCACGACGCAGTGAACGACACACTCATTGTTTAACCCCCTTACACATTTGTTGTGTGTCTTTTTCGTAAATAGGTGTTAATACAATGTACTTAACCAATTAGTTAAAAAATGAGCAATAAGCAAGTTTTCGTGGTAATAAATGTTTATTTTGGTGCAAAAATAACAACTATAATCAGCGCGTTAATTAATACTTAAGGCAAGTATAAAAACTTAAAAAGAAAGGAAAACTGCGCCGTATAAGGCTTTATGTAGAAAGTAAGGGTTAACAAATCTTAGGTAAACGGTCAAAAACAAACAACGCACCAAATTGAATCAATTTGGTGCGTTGTTTCAAAAAAGTTTAGCAAAGCAGATAAAGGAATTACTCTGCTTGTAACGATTAACGCGTAATATAAAAAGCTACATCCAATCAGCGTTGCGAATAACCCCAACCGCTAAGCCTTCAATATTAAATGACTCATGCTCTAAGTCCACTTCAATCGGGGCAAACTCTTCATTTTCAGCATGCAAAAATACTTTACGTCCTGCTTTTTCTAAACGTTTTACAGTCACATCGTCATCGACACGTGCCACAACAACTTGGCCATTTTCTGCAACTTGCGTTTTGTGTACTGCCAGTAAGTCACCATCCATGATACCAATGTCTTTCATACTCATGCCGTTAACTCGCAATAAGAAGTCTGCAGCGGGTTTAAACAATGCAGGGTCAACCTGACAATGGCTTTCTACATGCTCTTGCGCCAAAATAGGTTCACCCGCGGCAACACGCCCAATCAGTGGTAAGCCAAGCTGTTCTGGCTCGTCTTCTTCGACTAATTGAATGCCTCGGCTTGCTCCAGGCTTCATTTTAATCATGCCTTTTTTTGCCAGTGCTTTTAGATGCTCTTCAGCGGCATTGGCACTTTTAAATCCCAATGTTTGCGCTATTTCAGCACGCGTAGGTGGCATACCAGTGTCTTTAATAAATACTTTAATAAGTTCTAAAATTTGCGATTGGCGTTTTGTTAATGGGCGCATACAACTGGTTTTCCATACAGTACATTTAACTGTGAGTATATACAGTTATCTGAAAATCGCAAATTTAAATTCCCCTTCCTCTCATGATAAAAAACAAGCATTGAACGGTGGGGATAGATACCATATTGTATACCGATATTTCACTTAAGAAGTTAGTTTGCGAAGGAAACACAATGAGCATTTGGTATCAACCATTCACCCTCGAATTATGTAAAGAACTCGAACAGGGTATTACTGGGCAAGGCACATTAATGAAAACAATGGGCATTGAAATAACCGAAATCGGCGACGATTATTTAGTGGCCACTATGCCCGCTATTCCAGAGCATCATAACCCTATGGGGATGGTCCATGGTGGTGCTAATGTTGTTTTAGCAGAGACTGTAGCAAGTTATGCAGCCAATTTTGTGGTCGACTTCACCGCATATTATGCTGTTGGCCAAGAAATAAATGCCAATCACATTAAAGCCTCTCGAAAAGGCCTCTTAACAGCCACGGCAAAGCCACTGCACTTAGGTAAGCGAACATCTGTATGGGAAATTAAAATAACGAATGCGGCAGGTGAACTATGCTGCGTATCACGAATGACCGCAGCGGTAGTCAAGCGTTAGTGATTAACGCTCAACAGGATAAATAGTAATTTCGAGCCCTGCGCCAATCGCTGAAATACGTAATAAGGTGTCTGCGTGCAGGGCTTGATTAAAACATTTAGGTGAGTCACCCGACTCAAACCCAATATCGAAAGTACGCTTTGAGCAAGACAACCATTGCTTTAATGCATTGCGTGAGCACGACTCTATAAGTTCACATAATTGGTTGATAGCTTTATCTGGTGTGCTGATATCAGCCGCGGCTTCAATACGTGCTAATTGACGGTATTCATCTTGGTCGTAATGTAAAACCATGGCGTTTTTCTTTAAATCAGCTACCAGCGCACTCATATCGTGTTTTGATTCAAGTTCCAGATCTACATTTAAAAATTGAATTTCCGACATACTCTCGTTTTTACCCTCTATTGATATCTCTGAAACTTTAACTCAGTTTTGTACATAAACCAAATTTAGAATACAGTAAATGCTGCAAGAGCGTTGAGTCGCTCTGTCTATACCGCTGCCCAATAAAAAAATAATAAGAGGTAATCAATGAATAAGCGCGTATTTAAATATGCCCGTAAAGGGCATAAGTGGCTGGGTTACTTACTCGCCATACAACTCTTTTTTTGGTTATTAGGGGGCTTAGTAATGAGCTCAATACCCCTTCAAAAAGTACATGGTAAACATTTAGCCAATCGTAGCTTAGATAATCCATTTACCTTGCATGATTACCCCGCTTCTCTTGACCAAATAACCAAACAATTTCAGCAAATTGATAGCATTCAATACCGTCATTTTTTAACCACTCCCATCATCGAAGTGACGACTAATAAAGGCGTGTTTAACTTTGACGGTCAATCAGGTCGTGCTATGAGCACACCAACTAAAACTGAAATTATTGCCAATGCAAATGCACACTTACTCATCAAGGCGGATGTCGCGGGTGCGCAGTTACTAGAAAAAGGAGCGAGAGAAGTCGGTCACCGCTCCAATGTGTGGCAAGTGAGCTATAACGATTGGTTAAATACAACCGTTTATTTAGAAGGCGACTCCGGTAAAGTCATTAGTGTTCGTAGCACCTTGTGGCGCATTTTTGACTTTTTCTGGATGCTGCATATCATGGATTATGATGAACGAGAAAATTTCAACAACCCATTACTAATTAGCTTTGCCGCAAGTAGCGTATTATTTTGTATTACGGGCATTATTTTATTACTACAAAATGTCCGTATCAGACGCCGTAAACCGATTACACGTGCTGATCAATCAAAATAGGGTTACCATCAGGGTCGGTGACAATAAAACTGGCATCACCGACCTTTTGTACCGCCAGCCCCTGTTGTTTAAAGTGCGCCTCTAGTTCATCATAAGCACTAAACTCACTTAAAGGTCTCGCACTTTGGTCCCAGCCAGGGTTAAAAGTCAGCATGGTTTTATCAAACATCCCCTGAAACAAACCTATTAAATGTTCACCGTTTTTCATAATCAACCAATTATGCTCTATCTCACCCGCAAACTGAGTAAACCCCAACTTCTCGTAAAATAGCTTTGAAGCATGGATATCTTGTACATTTAAACTCACAGAAAACGCACCTAACCGCATTGTTCAACTCCCATAGACTGTATTTATTAATGACTATAGTTTACTTTTGGCGCGTGCTCTTTTTCTTTTCAGCTCTGCGTTTTACAATAGTGTTTCCAGTAGTTCACTTATGTGATGGATATGCGTTTACTTTTATCAGCAACTTTATGCCTGTTGTTATGCTTTACGGCGTCTGCGGAACAGTTTTCAAACTTTTCTAGCGCCAAAAAATACCTTATTAAAACCTTACCCGAAAACGCTAAAAGCTTATATTGCGGGTGTGATATTAAACGCCAAGGAAAAAAACTGGTGCCCGACCCGAGCGTCTGCGGGTACATACCACGTAACGAAATCACTCGCTCTGGTAAAGAAAATGCACGCGCGAAACGAATTGAATGGGAACATATAGTCCCTGCGTGGGAGTTTGGGCACCAATTACAATGTTGGCAAAATGGCGGGCGTAAAAACTGCCGAAAAGTCAGTGAAAAGTTTCGTAAAATGGAGGCTGACATCCATAATCTAGCCCCTGCAATTGGTGAAATAAATGCCGACCGCTCAAATTTTCGCTATGGAATGGTTGCAACGAGTAGCGCCAACTACGGCGCATGCCCTGTGAAAATAGATTTTAAACAGCGCGTATTCGAACCTCCACTTTATGCAAGAAAACGTATAGCAGACACCTATTTTTATATGCAAAAAACCTATGACTTAAAAATATCAGATAAGCAACGCACCTTGTTTGAGTCATGGCAAAAACTCGAGATAGCCGAAATAAGCAATAGAAAAGCACTGTAAAATTTGTACACCTGTTTACAAAACTACAACCTTACTCTATTGCCTTGCCTCTTTCTTGTTGATACTTTTTAAACAATTATTTACAGGAAAGTAGACAAATGTTTAAAAATAACAAACTCGCAGTAGCAATCTTTTTTGCAGTGTCAGGCCTCTCTTTATCTGGCTGTGGTGGCGGAGGTTCATCAACGCCAACCAACCCAGATACAAGCACGCCTACACCACCCCCAACAAATTCTGGACCAACATGGACTGCGGGTACTTTTGCCTCATCGAGTGAATTTAAAGACCAATGTGCAATACCACGCACGGGCACTGATCCTTACAACAATAACCAACCATACCCAGATAAAGCAGGCTCTGAATTTACAGAGAAAATGTGGTTACGCTCTTGGAGCAATGAAACTTACCTTTGGTACGATGAAATTGAAGATAATAACCCAGATAACTTTAATTCAGTGGCCGCTTATTTTGCACAGTTAAAAACGTTCCAAAAAACAGACTCAGGTGCTAACAAAGATAACTTCCACTTTAGCGAACCGACCGAAGATTACTTTAAAGAAGCGCAATCAGGTGTCGTATCTGGCTACGGAATTAACTGGGCATTTATTAAGAATACTCCTCCGCGTGAGTTGCGCGTTGCTTATCTAGAAGATGATTCGCCAGCCGCTAAAGCAGGTTTACAGCGCGGCGATACTATTCTATCGGTTGACAATGTAAGCATTGATAGCAATACCGCAGCAGGCGTCGATACATTAAACGAAGTACTTTTTAGTCCAACAGCTGGCGAATCTCACAACTTTAAGTTGCGCAGCAATGATGGCACTGAAAAGTCGATTAATATCGTCGCCGGAAATATCACCCAAACGCCGGTGCAAAACGTTGGCACCATCACTACCGAAAACGGTTTCAAAGTTGGCTACATGCAATTTAATAGCCATATTAGTATTGCTCAGCAAGGACTTATTGATGCGGTCAATCAGTTTAAAGCCGACAATATTGATGAACTCGTAATCGACTTTAGATATAACCGTGGCGGCTTGTTAGCGCTGTCATCGCAGCTTGCTTATATGGTCGCAGGCCCTGCTAATACTCAAGGTTACTATTACTATCAAACCATTAAAAACGACAAACAACCTGTTGAAAACCCATTTCCGTTCGTTGATATTGAAGTGGACTACTCAACTTTTGAGGTAACTAATAATACCCTGCCAGATCTTAACTTAGCAAAAGTCTATGTACTGAGCACTGAAAGTACTTGTTCTGCCTCAGAAGCTTTTATAAATGGCTTAAAAGGCATTGATGCTGAAGTTATTTTAATTGGTGGTAAAACCTGTGGTAAACCCTATGGCTTTACCCCAACGCATAACTGCGCCACGACGTATTACACCATTCAGTTTACCGGTGCCAACTTTAAAGGTTTTGGTGAATACGCCGATGGCTTAAACCCAACACCAACACCACAATTTGCAGCTGATGTGAAAGGATGTGTCGTTGCTGATGACTTTGATCACTCTTTAGGCGACCAACAAGAAGGACTCCTCGCGGCCGCTCTTTATCATATTGAAAATGATAGCTGTCCTGTTGTGGCGCAAGCATCAGCAACTAAACAGCTAAACTTTGCATCACAAGCAGAACAAGAGACTGGGTTATCGCTTTCACCAAATCGTCCTATTTACAGAGAAAACATGGATTTAACTCGTCCAGTTTCAGCGAAAGGAAAGAGCAATGAGTAAAAAACATGTGCTGGCTGTCGCTATGTTAACAAGCTTAGTGGCGTGTAAAAGTACCCAAGCCGAACAACCACAAAATGCCACACTAACGCGAGTCAACCCAGGTGTCATCACTCAGTTGCAACAAGCGATTCAGTCAGCCAAAGGTGGTAGCTTAGTAACGCTCGCTGATGATGTGTTTACAAAAAGCGCAGAACTATTGATTGATCACGGCACCAGTAAAGGTCCAGATGGTATGCCAATTATGGGGGCACATAGCATTCCATCTGAAAAGTTCATATTGCAAAAAGCCGCTGATCAATGCGTACTTTACTACCCTAAAAAAGAGTTGCGTATTCCACTGCCCAATGTGGAATGCGAAGTCAAATAGCAAAAAAGGCGCAGTATGTTACTGCGCCTTTCATTTTCTAGTGCTTCTGATGAATAGCGTTGCTATCCATGCAATTGTCAATAATTAACCCTTGTCAGATATCGCTATTATAGGCTTTGATGAGGACCAAACACTTCGTAATGAATACGCTCGGCTGCCACACCTAAATTAACAAGTTGCTGTTTAATCAAAGCCATAAAAGCAATGGGTCCACAGATATAAAACGCGCCATCGCTAAGCGGTAACTTTTCAGCCAGTAAAGCAACATCCATCAAACCAGTAAAATCGGCTCCGGCTCCTTCTTTAAACCATGTAAAACAACTCAGCCCTTGGTGTGTATTAACTTCTGACAGCAAATAATCTTTAAATGCATATTGCGCAGCGTTATCACAGGCATGTAAATAATGGATAGGCTGACTAGGTTGCTTGTCAAGTAAGCTTTGCAGCATGGCCAACAAGGGTGTTTGACCAACCCCTGCAGAAATGAATACCACAGGGCTGTTACTTTCACGTAAAACAAAATCACCCGCGGGTGGGTAGACCTCTATGTGCTCGCCCTCATCTAAACTATGTAAATAATTAGAAACCAGTCCTTCTCGCTTCACACTGATCCGATAGTTTTCACCGTTACTTTTTTGTGAGATAGAGTACTGGCGAATTTGAGTATTCTCAGTCTTTTTAGAGTGGACTTTTATACCTAAGTATTGACCAGGTAAGTGCGACACAACGGGCTTTCCATCACAAGGAGTGAGGGTAAAGCTGGTAATAGAATCTGACTCAACGTGTTTTTTAGTGATCGTAAACAAACGAGTACCAAACCAGCCCCCTTTAGCTTGTTTAGTTTTTTGATATAGCGCCATTTCTTCTGTAATGCATACATCGGCAAGCAATGCATATGCTTCACGCCACGCATATTCAACCTCAGGGGTAAATTGCTCTGGCAATAACTCTTTTAAGGTCGCAATTAAATGCCCACCAACAATCGAGTAGTGTTCTGGCAAAATATGGTAACTCGTGTGTTTATGGTTAATACGCGCTAACGCACTTTTTAAGACCTCAAGATTATCAATATTTGCAGCATAAGCAGCTAACGCATTGAATAATGCAAATTGCTGATGCCCTGATTTTTGATGGGTCATATTAAAAATATTTTTTAGCTCAGGATTATAACTAAACATACGATCATAAAAGTACTCAGTAACTTGCGGACCTGCTTCTGCAAGCAAAGGCAGTGTACTTTTTACAACCTGGATCGTTTTTTCAGATAACATATTTTTTCCTATTCAAGAGTAGTTAACCTGGACGGCCATCAACACGACGTTTAAGTAAAATGGGCGCACAATGAAATAAAAATAAAATAAAACCCAGCACCCATAGCAATGCACTTAATTGCCACGCAAGGTGATGGTTTAAAATAGCGGGGAGCAGAGCACGGACAATGGCAGCTCCTGCAATAAGCATAAAGGCGACATTCACGAGTACAGGCACCTGTAAAGGACGACTTGTATGGCCATGCGATACACGCACCATCATGGCAAGAATCATTAAGCCAATCGTGCCAACAGTGACAAGATGCAACGCATCTTTAAAGAGTATGAGTGGGCTGTAAAAGCTAACAGCGATTAACGCTAAACCTATTGCCAGTGCCCAATAAGCAAAATGCAGAGACCACAATAAAGGCACTTTTAATACACCTGCATGCCACCACAAAATACTGCGATAAAAATGCAAGGTAGCTAGCCATGCGAATACCCAGCCAACACTCAATGTGTTAAAAAATAACTGGCTTAAGAAATACCAAGCAATGGCAAATAACGAACTGAATAGCAGTAGCTTATCAAGCTTAGGGCTGCGCACTTGTTCAGTAATATTAAGACCGCGTGCGGTAAAAAAAGGCACAACACGCCCCGCAACAACCCCCACCAATAACACCATGAGTAAAACGGCGGTATCAACAATACTTAGCGCAAAGGAAAACTTTTGCAAAACGACCAAACTGAGGAAAATCATATTGCACGCGCATAGCATGGCGGTAATAAAAATGAACAAATAATTATGACGGCTTTTAGCCTGTAAGAGCATATCAGTCAAAATAGCAATACCAGCCAACCACCACACAAGCTGAAATCCCCCTACCAAGTAAAGGTTAAGTTGACTAATACCATTTACGTCAACAAAGAAACTGCCGCGTGCGATAACCCAAGTCACACTAAGTAAACACAATTTAATACCGCTAACACTTGGCACACCTGTCCACGTTTGCGCTGCGGTCAGTAAGAATCCCATAGCAACGACCCCTGCAAACCCAAATAGCATTTCATGGGCATGCCACAGCGTAGCAGGCATTGTTAACTGCCAACTTGCATAGCCACTCAGAATTAGCAGCCAGTAGCTCATAGATAAAACAGCCAAAATACCAGCCCCTAAAAAGAAAGGTCTAAATGCTAATCCCCATACTGGCCATTTACTTAGCTGATAAACATGGATTTTTTTTGGCATTGGCTCTGTTAAATTAATGACTTTCATTGCAACCCTTATTTGCCCGAATTAGTCAGCCTATTGCACAGTTCACGCCAAAAATAAAAACCATTTATTTTCAATCAATTAAAAACAAATCATTGCCTTATGTGTCATAATGACTCACCATTATAAAAGACAAAAAAACACATTTAGGTCAATTTGACATGACAAGCCAAAAAAGCATCCTCGATATTGCATTGGCACTTGCCCACGTAAATCCAAACAAAAACGACTTCAGCGATCTACTAAGCTGTATAAGTGAATGGATACACTGTGATGCCGTTGCCCTACTTATTAAGCAGGGCGAAACGTTAAAACCCGTCGCCCAGCGCGGCTTGTCTCAAGACACTCTTGGCAGACGCTTTGAGATAAACGAGCACCCTCGTTTATTTGAAATTTGCAGAAGCACCCAACCGCTCAAGTTTGCTAAAGAGTGTGAGCTTCCTGACCCTTATGATGGTTTATTACAAAGTCGTGAGGGGGATTTTCCTGTACATGCATGCATGGGGCTGCCCCTTTACAGTCAACAGCAAGATTCACAATTACTGGCTGTTTTAACCTTTGATAGCCTCAACGAATATGCTTTTGATGATGTCCCCCATACTCAGCTCACACAGCTTATGCAATTAGTCGCAGCACATGTTGAAACCCTCCTTACAGTGCAACATTACCAGCAACATGCACAGCACAATCACCAACTAGCTCAGCAACTTAATCTTGAGGCTTTAACCCGAGAAGGTGTTGAAATAATTGGTAATAGCCACTGTATGCAAATACTAAAAAATGATATTCAATTAGTGGCTGCATCGGAGTTTAGCGTACTGATACAAGGCGATACTGGAGTCGGGAAAGAGCTTGTTGCACGTAATATTCATCTCAATTCGAAGCGACGAGAACAACCCTTAATCCACCTTAATTGTGCTTCGTTACCTGAGAATCTGGCAGAAAGTGAATTTTTTGGGCACAGCAAAGGCGCATTTACTGGCGCCCATTCAACTCGCCAAGGTAAATTTCAACTCGCTGATGGCGGAACACTTTTTCTTGATGAAATTGGTGAATTACCCTTAGCAATGCAAAGTAAGTTGTTGCGCGTACTGCAAAGTGGCGAAGTGCAAACCGTGGGTGAAGATCAAAGTCGTTACGTTGATGTACGCGTTATTGCAGCAACAAATCGCGATTTAAAACAAGAAGTTGCTGAAGGACGTTTTCGCGCAGATCTTTATCATAGGCTGCGCGTTTACCCACTTAACGTACCCGCACTAAAAGAGCGCGAAAATGATGTGATTCTTTTGGCTGGCTTTTTTGTTGAGCAAACTGCGCGCAAACTTGCTATAAAACAGCTAAAACTGGGTATCGACACGCAAATATTGCTACGCCAATATGATTGGCCTGGTAATGTGAGAGAGCTTGAACACGTGATAAGTAGAGCTGCTTTGAAAGCCAAACAACAACAATGGCAACAGAAAATCATCACCATTGAACCACAGCACTGTGATATAGAAAAACGTGCTACAAACACGCACACAACGACTCAGCTTATCAATACCAATACATCCTCGCTGTCATTAAAAGAAGCTACCGATGCGTTTAGTTATCAGATGATTATGCAGCAACTAGAACAGCACAACTTAAACTGGGCAGCCACTGCCCGCACGCTTAAAGTCGACAGGGCCAACCTTGTGAGGCTGGCCAAACGCTTGGGTATTAACGTAAAAAAGTCGCTCTAGTTTTTTAATTTTTTAAAATAGGCTTTTAGTAGCTGGCTAAATGCCTGTACTTTCGCGGTGCGGTGCACCAAGTGATGTGTTACCAACCAGAGGTCGGTCGGCCAAACGAGTTCTTTTGCAAGCACAGGCACTAAATCTGGGTATTGATCTGCGACCTCATGCTGTAAACCACCAATGCCCAGCCCCCTAACAATAGCACGCGTTGCTTCTGATGTTTCTGATACTCTAAGCTTGATTTGTGCGGGTGCTATGTGCTCATCAACCCAAGCAAAATAAGGCACTTTAGCGTTGTAACCAGCTACACCCGACACAAAACTATGCTGCTCTAACTGCTGTAAGGTTTTCGGCAAACCATATTTTTCAATGTAGCTTTTTGACGCATAAAACCCGGACGATAACTCAGCCAAATGCTGAGCAATATAATCTCCTTCATCAGGGCGAGGGCCTGCACGTACAGCAATATGAGCTTGACCATGGTCAAGACGTAATCGGTTTTGGTCAAGGATCACTTCAAGCCGTACTTGCGGGTGTAGGCTCTGAAACTGTTCGCATACTTCACTTAATACATCAATGAAACCACTGACCGTTGTCAGTAATAAACTGCCACGCAGTTGACTGTCGGCAGCAATAATATCGTTGTGTAGCTTTTCGAGCTCTGCATTAATCGCTTTCGCTGTCGCAAAGAGCTTTGCACCTATTTCTGTCACGGTGTAACCACGCGCATGGCGATGAAATAAGCGTGCATCAAGATTCTCTTCTAAGTTATTAACCCTTCTGAGTACCGTGCTGTGATGAACACCCAAAGATTCTGCCGCGGCAGTTAATGTGCCTAGTCGTGCGACTTCATAAGCAACTTTTACATCTTGCCAATCATCAAATTGAATTGCCATAGCGCCCTCTTGTGTGCGTATATGCACATAAGTTTTGCGTTTATTTGGCTTTTCTGCAAGCTGTTTTTTGCTAAAGTTAAGGTATCAACCGTGAAGCTTAAAAGGAAGCCATCATGACAGCACCAAAAATCATTGCCCTCGCAGGCAGCTTACGTAAAGACAGCTTTAATCAAAAACTAATTAATGAAGCAGCACGCTTCGCCCTTGAAAGCGGTGCTGAAGTAGAAGTGCTTAAACTAAGCGATTTAGACTTACCACTATTCGATGAAGATATAGAAGCACAAGGTACACCTGCAGGTGCACAACGTTTAAAAGATAAACTACGTGCTGCCGACGGTATTTTATTAGCAAGCCCAGAATATAATGGCTCTATTACAGCACCTTTAAAGAATGCCATCGACTGGGCTTCGCGAACTGAGCAAGGTGCAGTGCCTGCATTTCGTAACAAAGTAACGGCACTTTTTGCGTCATCACCTGGTGGTTTAGGCGGCCTACGTGGTTTAAATCATGTACGCGATATTTTATCCGGCATCGGTAGCCTAGTATTAGCTGACCAACTTGCAGTGCCCGCTATCCACACGAAATTAGATGAACACGGCCGCATTAACGATGCCGATACTGCCGAACAAGTTGCCAGCCTTGCACAGCAACTTGTCAGTGTCGCCAGTAAATTAAATAAGTAAGCGTTTAGCTCAACTTTGTCGCTGCTAATTTTGCAGCGATGAAGTCTTCATGAGTCACATACAGAAGACTCGCGACACGGCGAATAACTAATTCTTCATGTTTATCAAGTTCGCCATCAGCGTACGCTAAACGCCATAACAGCTCGATGATATCGATGCGCTGCTCGGCACTGCACTGAGCGTTAATTTGCTTGGAAAATTGGAAGTAATCAATCGCTTCATCTAAGTTTTTCGACGCACCTTCTACAAGCTCCAGCACTTCTTCGTCTGATAAAGAAAAGTATTTCTTTAAGGTGTTGTTCAGTGCCTGTTGCTCATCATCTTGTAACTCATTGTCAGCGCGCATCACCTCAATTAATAGTGCAGCAACAGCCGTTTTGAGGTCATGTTCGCTAATGTTAGATTGGCTGTTGTCCATTACTGAAAAGAGCTGTTTTATTTTACTGAGCATCACATTGTCCCTTTTGGGTGTTAAACTACGTATAGATGTAACGTTACCTTAGTTTGACTATGGATGCTAATTCATGGTTCAACGATGCGATGAATTAACGCATTAATCACATGGAGTTAAGTGTTTATGAGTGGAGTTAGAAGTACACAAGCACTACTGTTCAGCGCGATGATATTGATTGCGGGGTGCAGTGCTGCCCAGGCCGCAAAAGGCGAAACCGAGAAACTCTACGACTTTGATGAGAAAGTCCATTACTATCAAACCAAATTGGCAGATGGTCGTTATCATCTTGAAATTCAATCTGATGATTACCCACATTTCAAAAATCAAAGCGTCTTTTTACTGCGTCATGCTAGCCGGTTATGTAAGGACAAACCTTTTATGTTAAGAGTGACTGATGGCGTACAAGAGTACGAGCGCTTTCCTACGAAACCACGTGCCTACCAGCCACCTTTAACCGTAGTATTGCAATGTGAAGACGACGCTAATTAACCAAAAGGCTGGATAATAAATCGGTATCCAGCGGCTACTATTAACGCCAACTTCTTGAGTTTACTTGAAGCTAGTTAATCAGTGTAGCCCCACGGAGCGTTTGGAGGTGTAATCGGTTTTGTTAAGTCAAAGTCAACACGAAACTCACGACCCTCACGCACTAAACGGTAGGTGAATTGTTTTGGGTAAATATACATTTGCCACGTATTCCCCATCGACTGCGGAATACCTTGGCTTGCAAACAACTCTTTTGAATATTGATCTGCAGGAAATGACTGAGCATTCACAAAGCCAGCATCAACAGTATGACCGCCATACATTGTAGACGCATCATCGCTGCCATCTTTATGGCGATGGTCGTGCTTTAAACTCAAACCACTGCCTGTTTTAGTTATGATCCATGTACGCGACGCATCATCTCCAACATGAAATGGTACTTGCAACTCACGCTCGTTACAGTGGCGCACATGCATAATAAGCTTTTTACCTGCAAACGAGCTTGGCCCAGTGGCATTATCAACCGTAACTTTTCCCTCATACGCTTTGCCACAATGCGCTGCAATATTATTAAAAAAGCCATCATGGCTCGGTATTGACACTAACGGCGCTGGGCGTGCAATTGCCACTGATGATGCTGTCACTAGCATTGAAGCCACTAAATATTTCATGGTGTGTTCCTTAAATAAAAAATACGTGTTTTAGATTAGCGATTTATACATGACAAAGAAAGCAATCACGATAAGTAATAAATAAAAACGCGGCTTACGCCGCGTTTAGGTTCCACATGTAATACACGTTTATTGCCAAGGTCTCGTGGCTGCAAGTTGCTTTTCAAAAGCATCTATTTGGCCGTTAAGCGTCTCGGTTACTCCGATAAAATCTAGGCCACTTAATAAACGTTCTTTAATGTCATGACGAATATCAAAATGAATGGTCTCAAATTTATCGCTACGAAGTTGCTGATTTTCTAAATCTACCTCAATATGAATATCATCATACTGTTCACTCAGTACAAATAATTGCTCAAGTGTTTCTGCCGGTAATGCGATAGCAAGCATTTGGTTATTGCCGCAGTTATTAAAGAAAATATCTGCAAAGCTTTCCGCTAAAATGACTTCAAAACCATATTGCTTTAATGCCCATGGCGCATGCTCACGCGATGAACCACAACCAAAATTATCGCGAGTTAAAAGAATTTGCGCACCTTGGTAACAAGGGCGATTCAAAATAAACTCAGGGTTTGGCTCGCCATTATCTAAGTAACGCCAATCATAAAAAAGCGCCGCATCAAAGCCATCACGACTTGTCGAAGTTAAAAACTGCTTTGGAATAATTTGGTCAGTATCTACATTGTTTTTATCCAACGGGGCCATTAAGCCACTAAAAAATACGCTCATTAGGCTTCTCCTCTGATATCAACAAAACGACCATGAATTGCAGCTGCCGCAGCCATTGCTGGGCTAACTAAGTGAGTGCGCCCACCGCGACCTTGGCGTCCTTCAAAGTTACGATTTGAGGTCGATGCACAGCGTTTACCTGCTTCTAATCGGTCGTCATTCATGGCTAAACACATTGAACACCCCGGCTCACGCCATTCAAATCCTGCCGCCTTGAAGATATCAGCAAGTCCTTCGTCTTCTGCTTGCTTTTTAACAAGGCCAGAGCCTGGAACAATCAATGCCTCTACACCGGCTGCAACTTGCTTACCTTCAACAATCTGTGCAGCGGCACGTAAGTCTTCAATACGACTATTTGTACATGAACCAATAAATACCGTATCAACCGTTGCTGAAGACAGCTTGTCACCCGCTTTTAAACCCATGTATTTAAGCGCACTGCGAATCGCATCGGCTTTTATTAAATCAGGCTCTTGGTCTGGGTCTGGAATACACTCATCTACGCCAATAACTTGTTCAGGGCTGGTGCCCCAAGTAATTTGCGGTTGAATGTCGGCTGCTTGTAATTCAACAACATGGTCAAACTGCGCGCCTTCGTCCGTTTTTAGTGTTTGCCAATAGGCAACTGCTGCGTCAAAGTCATCGCCTTTTGGTGCAAATGGGCGACCTTTTAAGTAATCATAGGTAGTTTGATCAGGTGCAATTAAACCCGCTTTTGCGCCCATTTCAATGCTCATGTTACACAGCGTCATGCGTGCTTCCATTGACAGTGCTTCAATGCCTTCACCACAAAATTCAGCTACATACCCAGTGCCACCCGCGGTCCCTAGCTTACCAATGACCGCCATAATTAGGTCTTTCGCTGTGACTGTTGGACGTAAACGACCATTAATTTGAATTTTTAACGACTTGGCTTTTTTCTGCTGTAAGGTTTGGGTTGCTAATACGTGCTCGACCTCTGAGGTACCAATACCGTGCGCAAGTGCACCAAACGCACCATGGGTTGAAGTATGACTGTCACCACAAACAATGGTCGTACCCGGTAAGGTAATGCCCTGCTCAGGCCCCATTACATGCACAATACCTTGATTAATCGAATTTAAATCATAAAGTTGAATACCAAACTCTTTACAGTTTGCATCCAGTGCCATTAACTGGTTTTTAGACACTTCGCTTGCAGCATCTAACGAACGGCTTTTTGTTGAAACGTTATGATCCATGGTTGCAAAGGTTTTTTCTGGGCAACGCACTTTGCGGTTTTTCTCACGCAGACCAGCAAACGCTTGTGGTGATGTTACTTCGTGAACTAAATGACGGTCGATATACAGTAAATCGGTTTGATCATTAATACTGGCGACCACATGGGCTTGCCAAATTTTATCATATAAGGTTTGGGCCACTTGCTATTCCCTCGTTTTAGCTGCGCTGAATGACGAGTTCAGCGCAATCAATTTTAATTAAATACGTGCAACAATTGCTGCAGCAACATCACTGGTGGTATACCCTGCATTTGGATAGATATCAGGCGTACCCACACCGGCTTCAACCGCTTCAGCCACTGCTTTTTCGATAGTCCGTGCCGCTTCATCTTGTCCAAGCGAGTAACGCAACATAAGTGCAGCACTTAAAATTTGCGCAATCGGGTTTGCCACCCCTTTTCCTGCAATATCGGGGGCAGAGCCACCCGCAGGTTCATACAAACCAAAGCCAGACTGGTTCAAACTCGCCGATGGTAATAAGCCCATAGAGCCTGTGATCATCGCGCATTCATCCGACAAAATATCGCCAAATAGGTTATCGCAAAGTAGTACATCAAATTGGCTTGGTTGCTTCACTAATTGCATCGCCGCATTATCAACATAAATGTAATCGAGGCTTACTTCTGGGTAGTCTTTACTGACTTCGGTGACCACTTCTCGCCACAATACACTTGACGCTAACACGTTGGCTTTATCAACCGATGTAACATGGTTACTACGTAGTTTTGCCGCTTCAAACGCAAAGCGAGCAATGCGTTCAATTTCTTTACGCGAATAGGTTTGCGTGTCGAATGCGGTCTCTTGTTCGCCTTCACCGCTGCGCCCTTTTTCACCAAAATAAATACCGCCCGTTAACTCACGTACACATAAAATATCAAAGCCTTGTGCGCTAATATCTGCACGAAGTGGTGAAGCTGCACTTAAGGCTGGTAGCAACTGTGCGGGGCGTAAATTACAAAACAAACCAAAATGCTTACGCAGTGGCAACAACGAAGCACGCTCAGGTTGCTCATTCGGTGGTAAGTTCTCCCATTTTGGGCCGCCTACAGAGCCAAATAAAATAGCATCAGCATTTTCACACGCAGTAAGTGTACTTTGCGGCAATGCTTGACCAAATTCATCAATCGCAGCGCCACCTATCGCATGGTGATGACGAGTCAATGTAAAACCAAACTTTTCACTTACAGCATCCAATACGGTTTCTGCTGCAGCCATTACTTCTGGACCAATGCCATCGCCTGCTAATACGGCGATGCTGTAATTAGATTGACTCATCCTGCTTTCCTTTGTTGTTTTAAATCAGACACTTTTTGTGCACGATAAATTAAGTTATACACACGGATCATGGCACGCACTGAGGCTTCAACGACATCTGCCGCAATGCCCGCACCGTGATAAGGGCGACCATCGTATTTAGCAATAATATTTACTTGGCCTAATGAACTTGCGCCTTGCCCTGTGGCTTCAAGGTTGTATTCAATCATCTCAACCGACATACCCGTTAAACGCTCAATTGCCAAAAACGAGGCTTCTACCGGGCCATTGCCCGTTGCAGCTTCTTGCTTAGATACACCGTCAATGGTCATGCCAATCGTAGAACTGGCAACCGATTGCGAATTAGACGTTGAGTTAACAAACTCAAGTTGATACTTCTCGTCTTTATCTCTGATTTGATTGAAGTAAATCATCGCTTCTAAGTCATAGTCATACACAGTGCCTTTTTGGTCTGCTAATGCTAAAAAGCTCTCGTATAAGCTATCCATGTCGTAGTCAGACTTTTGATAACCTAACTCTTCTAAACGGTGCTCAATAACATGACGCCCTGAACGCGATGTCATGTTTAATTGATTACTGGGCACACCCACACTTTCTGGCGACATGATCTCGTAAGTATTCTGCGCTTTTAAAACGCCGTCTTGGTGAATACCCGAGCTGTGCGCAAATGCATTCTCACCAACAATGGCTTTGTTTGGCTGGACCGGCATATTACATATCTTCGCCACTTGACGAGAAGCGCGGTAAATTTCTTCACTGTGAATATCGGTATGCACTTTTAAGTGGTCTTCACGCATTTTCATGATCATCGCCACTTCTTCAAGCGAGCAGTTACCTGCACGTTCACCTATGCCGTTAATCGTACACTCAATTTGGCGAGCGCCTGCCTGCACCGCAGCAATTGAATTCGCCACTGCTAAACCTAAATCGTTATGACAATGCACACTTAAGCGCGCTTTATCGATGTTGGGCACATTATTCATTAAGTGATGGATCATCGCCGCATACTCGTCTGGCGTTACATAGCCCACGGTATCAGGTAAGTTGATGGTCGATGCACCTGCATCAATAGCCTTTTCAACGATACGGCATAAATCCCAATGTGGTGTACGGCCAGCATCTTCACACGAAAATTCCACGTCATTAGTATAGTGACGAGCAAGTTTAATCGACTTTACAGCCATAGCGGTGGCATCGTCTAAGCTCATTCGTAGTTTATGTTCAAGGTGTAATGGACTGGTTGCAATAAAGGTATGAATACGCCCTTGCTCTGCTGGGCGTAGCGCTTCACCACAGGCTTCAATGTCTTTTGCAACCGCACGCGCTAAGCCACAAATAATTGGCCCTTTTACTTCAGTCGCAATACGCTGTACTGAGCGAAAATCTGCCGGGCTTGATACCGGAAAACCCACTTCCATTACATCCACGTTTAAGCGGCTAATAGTATGCGCTAGTTGAATTTTGTCTTCCTCTGTCAAGCTTGCTTTAAGTGCCTGTTCACCATCTCGTAACGTTGTGTCAAAAATCCAAACCTTATCTTTCATAAACTGTCCTCGTTCCCAATGACCCATTAGCGAGATAAAAAAAACCCCGCGCTTGCGGGGTTTTATAATGTTTTACAAATGCAAATACACTAAGCCCCGCCTACTCGCTTAAGCAGTAAGAGGTTCAGTTTTAATGTAATTAAACGTGTCATTTGCATCTTTATTTACTAAATGTGTGTTCAGTGAGCTGTATTTTTAACATTCAACAAACAGGCTTGCAAGCATAATTTTTCTAAAAAGTAGATTAAAAAGCGACAATAATAGAAATTTAAAATCCATTAAACCGCACATTTTGAATAATCAATCCAAAACCCAAGTCGACAGCGTTTAATTTATCGTTTACAGCCGACTCCCGTGTTTAGATTAACTTTTAAGAATGATTGTTGTCTCGCACATACATTGTGGCGCCGCGAGCAATATAACGTAGTTGCCAAATTAGACGCTCTACTAACTCTTCTCGCTGCTGTCCTTCAATATCAAGTGCCTCAGCTCCGGCGTTAAATACTAAAGTCACCATGGCCTCCGCTTGAATATACGCATGGGTGGCATCGCATGGGGTTTCGCTTTCAAGGTAGTGAGCAAGTTCTAAGATAAAGTGTTTAATTTCACGCGCGACAGCAGCACGAAATGCCTTAGAGGTGCCAGAACGTTCACGCAGCAGCAACCTAAACTGGTTACTCGAGTTATCGATAAACTCCATAAAAGTCACAATAGATGTCGTAATGACACTGCCACCACTGGCTATTCGCCTACGTGCTTGACGCATTAATTGACGCAGCGTTAAACCCGCTTCATCTACCATGGTTAAGCCAAGTTCGTTCATGTCTTTAAAGTGACGGTAAAACGAGGTAGGCGCAATACCGGCCTCACGGGCAACTTCACGCAAGCTTAAATTAGAAAAACTATGATCCGCACTCAATTGATTAAATGCTGCTTCGATTAGTGCTTGTCGTGTTTTTTGTTTCTGTTGCGCTCTAACACCCGACATGGAAACTCCCAGCGTGAATTTTTAATGATTTTTCGGTTAATGAGACAGTCTAATACTTGACGCGGAGAGTTTGAAACACTATTTTAGCGTACAAGTGTACGCTCAGATTTTGAAAGATGAAAAAACCACCTATTATTTGGACCAATGTCCTATTCTTTAGCCTTACTTTTTTGGCTGCCGTTACTTTAGTGCCATGGTATGGAATTACCTATGGATTTACCAGCGCACATTGGATTGCATTCGTTGCGTGTATGTTTTATGCGGGTATGTCGATTACCGCAGGGTATCATCGCCTGTGGGCACACAAGACTTACGATACTCATCCAGTGATTGAAGCCTTTTTTGCCCTTGGTGGTGCATTTGCACTGCAAAACAGCGCACTGCATTGGAGTAGTGATCACCGTATTCACCATGGTCAAGTCGACGACCCTGTCAAAGACCCTTACGCAGCTACCAACGGCTTTTGGTATAGCCATATAGGCTGGATGCTACGTGACTATCAAGGTGATGAGTATGGCAACTACAACAACTGCCGAGATTTACAGAAAAATAAAGTGGTAATGTGGCAACACCGCCATTACATGAAGTTAGTATTAGCCACTAATATTGGTATTCCACTTGCGCTGGGTTTAATGCTGGGTGATGTGTGGGGCATGCTATTACTTGCGGGTCTGCTACGTTTGGTATTAAGCCAACACTTTACCTTTTTTATAAATTCAGTGGCGCACATTTGGGGTTCTCGTCCATACACAGAAAAAAATACTGCACGTGATAACGGTTTTTTAGCGTTATTCACTTATGGCGAAGGTTATCATAACTTCCACCATATTTTTGCCAGCGACTATCGTAACGGCATAAAATGGTATCACTATGACCCTACTAAGTGGATGATCCGCTCATTGGCCGCGATGGGTTTAGCCTCAAAGCTCAAACGTACACCTGTTGAACGTATTGAAAAAGCGAAAGCAGAAACCTTGATGAATAAAACCCAAGATAAGCTCGCAAAATTGCCTTTAGCCCAAGATAAGCTTACATTATTACAATCTGAGTACGAATTATTGCTGAAAAAGCTGCAACACTTTTGTGCCCTGCAAAAACGCGTGTTAGAAATCAAAAAAAATAAAATGATAAAACAATGCGAAAAATCAGCAGTAATGACACAATATCATGAGCTTGAAGCCGCTTGGGAAAACCAAAAGCAGGCTTGGCTTGCACTAAATGCGAGGTTATTAAAAGCCTCTTTTAGTTAACATAGGAGCGGCTGTGGCCAAACAAAACGTAAAGCAAAAAGATACGCCTTCGTATCAGTACGACGCGATTATCATAGGCACAGGTCCTGGCGGTGAAGGCACCGCCATGAACCTGTCTAAAAGTAACAAGAAAGTAGCTGTTATTGAGCGCCAAGAATCAGTAGGTGGCGGTTGCGTCCATTGGGGCACTATTCCTTCAAAAGCCTTACGCCACTCTGTTAGTCGTTACATTGAATACAAAGCGAACCCACTTTTTAATATCAGCGAGCGCCCTAACCGCCTCACTTTCCCTGATATTCTTCGCCATGCTAGTAATGTCATTTCGAAACAATCTAACCTACGCAGTAGCTTTTACGACCGTAATCGTATTCATATGTACCAAGGCGATGCTGAGTTTATTGATAAACACACAGTGAAAATTACTCACATCGACGGTTCATTTGAAACATTAACTGCACAAACCATTGTTATCGCAACGGGTTCTCGCCCTTACAGGCCACCAGGCGTTGATTTTTCGCATCCACGAATTTACGACAGCGATACCATTTTAGGCCTTGAACACGACCCTCATCGCGTGCTTATTTATGGTGCAGGTGTGATTGGCTGTGAGTACGCCTCTATTTTTAAAGGCTTAGGCGCGAAAGTTGACTTAGTTAACACCCGTGATCGCTTACTAGCCTTTATGGATGCTGAAATTTCAGATGCACTGAGTTACCACTTTTGGAATAGCGGCATTGTTATTCGCCATAACGAAGAGTTTGATCGCATCGAAACCCGTGATGACTGTGTCGTGATGCATTTGAAGTCGGGCAAACGTGTCAAAGCAGACTGTATTTTGTTTGCTAACGGACGTACGGGTAATACCGACACTCTAAACCTCGATGCTGTGGGTTTAAAAGCCGATAGCCGTGGCCAGCTTAAAGTAAATGAAACATACCAAACAGAGGTTGATAACATTTATGCTGTAGGTGATGTTATTGGTTACCCAAGCCTTGCGAGTGCTGCCTTTGACCAAGGGCGTATTGCTGCGGATGCCATTGCATGTGGTAACTGCGAAGAAAAACTAATTATTGATATTCCTGCCGGTATTTATACGATTCCTGAAATGAGCTCAGTAGGTAAAACCGAACAAGAGCTTACCGCAGCTAAAATTCCATATGAAGTTGGCCGTGCACAGTTTAAGCATTTGGCACGCGCACAAATTGCCGGGACTGAGGTAGGTAGCTTAAAGATTTTATTCCATGTTGATACTAAAGAAGTGCTTGGTGTGCATTGCTTTGGTGAACGTGCGTCTGAAATTGTCCATATCGGGCAAGCAATTATGGAACAAAAGAACGGTGGTAACACCATTGATTACTTCGTAAATACAACCTTTAACTACCCAACCATGGCTGAGGCCTACCGAGTTGCTGCGTTAAATGGTTTAAATCGCTTATTTAAATAAGCGATTGAACGTATATAAAAAAGCCCGCATATTGCGGGCTTTTTTATAACTAGAGCGACTTACTTGTGATATTTAGCGCTTAACTCATGCACTGAGTTAATAAATATACCGGCATGTTCAGGGTCAACATCTGGGGTAATACCATGCCCTAAATTAAATACATGACCAGAACCTGTACCAAAGTCTTCTAAAATTGTGGCCACTTCTTGACGAATACGCTCTGGCGTACCGTGCAGCATTGATGGGTCCATATTACCTTGTAGTGCCACTTTATCACCAACACGACGCTTTGCATCACCAATATTGATTGTCCAATCAAGGCCTACTGCATCACAGCCTGTTGCTGCAATTGCTTCAATCCACTGACCACCATTTTTTGTAAATAGTGTTACCGGCACTTTACGACCGTCGTACTCGCGAATTAAGCCATCAACGATTTTATGCATATACTGTAGTGAGAATTCATTGTAATCACGCGGGCTTAACACTCCCCCCCATGAATCAAAAACCATCAATGATTGCGCACCTGCTTTCACTTGTGCGTTGAGGTAATCAATCACTGAATCAGCTAATTTATCGAGTAATAGGTGTAGTGTTTGCGGTTCTGCAAACGCCATTTTTTTGATTTTCCCGAATGTTTTGCTGCTTCCACCTTCAACCATGTATGTGGCAAGTGTCCAAGGTGAACCTGAGAAGCCAATCAGTGGCACTTCACCTTTGAGTTCACGACGAATGGTGCTTACCGCATTCATCACATAGCCTAATTCATCAGTTGGATCGATATTAGGAATCTTTTTAACATCCGCTAATGATGAAATTGGGCGCTCGAACTTAGGACCTTCGCCGGTTTCGAAATAAAGGCCTAATCCCATCGCATCTGGGATAGTTAAAATATCGCTGAATAGAATCGCAGCATCAAGCGGGTAACGACGTAATGGCTGTAAAGTCACTTCACAAGCAAGTTCGGCGTTTTTACATAAGCTCATAAAGTCGCCTGCTTGAGCACGTGTAGCACGGTATTCAGGTAAATAACGGCCTGCTTGGCGCATCATCCATACCGGTGTAACATCGACAGGTTGCTTTTGTAGTGCACGTAAATAACGGTCGTTTTTTAATTCGCTCATGCGTTTTAGATCCTAGAACTGAATGAAATTGCGCTGATTGTATCACCATATTGCGCCGCTCACTATGGATAGATAACCGACCCTAGACATAGATCATAGTTTTTAGCTACGCCACATAAAACCGCACAATTATTGAACGAAATTAAAATAATTTTAAAACTTTTTATTAATAAATTTGCAACATCGAAAAAAGCTTGGTATAACTTATCCCGCGTTAACAAAAACAATAATAAAAATTGTATAACAATAAGAATAAAAATCTTCCCATAACTATAAGAAAGCTTGTTTTAACAAGTCCGGAAAAAGAATTAAACCACCAATTTTGGTGGTTTTTTCTTTTCTTAATCAACAAGATACCTCCTCTACCTCATTAGATTGATAATCCAAAATAAACACTAGTAGTTTTTAATTATTTCCCATACACTGCTGTTAGAGCATAAAAGTCCAGCCTTAGACAACAGCGTGAAGAAGCAGAAAAACGCTGCTTAAATATGCGCCTCTAAGTTGGCTTTTAACAATCTGTTGCAATTAGACACTAAGAATTTAGTTGATCTTTGTGTCATATTTCCTTCTTATATAGGGAAGGAAAACCAACTCAGCGAGGAGATGAAATATGCTGACGCGTTTGGAAAAAGCTCAACAAAAGTGGGGAGGTAGCCATTCTGTCATCGATAAATGGCTTACAGAACGTCAAGAGCTACTTGTGTTGTTTTGCCGTATTGCGGGATTTTCACCGTATGAAAAGAAAGATCACGCCCTACCTGATCAACTGCAAATCCAAAACTTTTGTCAAATACTGATGGATTACCTGTCAGCGGGACATTTCGAAGTGTATGACGACATTGCCAAGGCCTGTGAAGAAAAAGGCCCAGAAAGCCAAAAGCTAGCCAATGCGCTCTACCCACGAATTTCTGAAACTACCGATGTTGCATTAGACTTTAACGACAAATACGCTGAAGTTGACTCAGATGACTTGCTCGACGAATTTGATAAAGATTTATCAGTGCTAGGTGAAGCACTTGAGCTGCGCTTTGAATTAGAAGATGAACTAATCGATAATCTCTATTCAAACCACACCAGCTAACACAGTAAGACGGCAGCAGAGAACACTTTCTCTGCTGGAAAGTCTTGTTATCTGCCTACCTTAATAGAATGTTATATTCCATTTCATAACAAAAATTTGAAATAATTATTTTAATGCGTTACTCATAGTAAAAAAATGAGGCGCACGATGAACAAACGTACTTTCTTAAAATCTCTTTCTGTTCTTGCAGCAGGTGCAAGTTTAGCAACCAGCCAACCACTGATTGGCGCATCACACACTGCAACTCCCACTTTAGTAAAACCAAAGCCATTAAAAAAAGGGGGAACCATTGGTCTGTGCAGCCCATCAGCGGCAACCGCTGAGCACGCTGACATCATACTCGCAAAAGGTGTAATAGAAGCACTCGGCTATAAAGCAAAGCTTGCCCCTAATATTTTAGCCCGACGCGGTCATTTAGCTGGCACAGATGCACAAAGAGCGAGTGACTTAAACAGCTTATTTGCCGACCCACATGTCGATGCGATTGTGTGCTTACGGGGTGGGTCGGGTGCGGCTCGTATCCTGCCACTTTTAGACTATGCAACAATTCGCAATAATCCGAAACCTCTTATGGGCTATTCTGATATCACGGCATTACATAATGCATTACTCGCTAAAGCCGGGCTTATTAGTTTTCATGGCCCTAATGCCACCAGCGATTGGAATCCATTTCATGTTGCGCAATTTAAAAACATGTTTGAACAACGTCAGTTAATGCGCTACCAAAATTTACCCAAAGCAGACGATGAACTAGTCAACAGCCAATACTTAACCCAAACCATCAATGCGGGTCAGGTCAGTGGCCATTTAATCGGGGGGAATCTCACTGTACTCACAGCACTCGCAGGCTCTGACTACTTACCTGACTTTAATGGGGCTATTTTATTTTTAGAAGATATTGATGAAGCCCCTTATCGTATTGACCGTATGATGAGCACCCTTAAACTTATGGGCGCACTAGATAAAATAGCGGGGTTTGTATTTGGTGATTGTAATGACTGTAAGCCTGGTCGAGGCTATGGCTCATTAACCTTGGATGATATCTTTGCTGATTATATTAAGCCATTAGGCATTCCGGCTTATCGCGGTGCAATGATTGGTCATATTAAACGCCAGTTTATTTTACCGGTCGGTTCGATGGTGGCACTTGATGCCGATAAAGGCACGCTGCAAATGAAAGAAACAGCATTTAGCAGCTAAAAAAAGGGCCTACTTTAGGCCCTTTTCTCATTGAGTAAAAAATTACTCTGCAGCAGCTGCTTTTTCTTCGCTTTGAATTTCAAGTAGTTCTACTTCAAACACAAGCGTTGAGTTAGCAGGGATCTTACCTAGGTCGCGCTCACCGTAAGCAAGATCAGCTGGAATAGTGAACTTGTATTTAGAGCCAACAGGCATTAACTGTAAACCTTCAGTCCAACCTGGGATCACACGGTTAAGTGGGAAAGTCGTTGGCTCATTACGTGAATAAGAGCTATCGAACTCAGTTCCATCTAGTAAAGTACCTTTGTAGTGTACTTTTACCACGTCAGTAGCGACTGGCTTTTCGCCATCACCTTGTGAAATCACTTCGTACTGTAAACCAGACTCAGTTACTGTCACGCCTTCTTTCTTCGCGTTCTCAGCTAGGTATTTTTCGCCTTCAGCTTTGCTCTGTTCAGCTTCTACTTTTGCTTTTTCTTGTTGCTTAGTACGAATGCTTTGATCAAGCGCTGTTAACACTTCACGAATTTTTTCGTCGTCTAATTTTGCGTTACCTGCAAGTGCGTCTTCAAAACCACGCTTTAATAGCGCTTCATCTAATTCAACACCTAACTCTTTTTTGTCAGCTAAGTCTTGATTCAAGAAATTACCAACAGAGGCACCGATACCGTATGCTTGTTGTTGTGCTTCAGTCTCTAGTTTAACTTCAACTTGCTGTTCTTTTTTTGCTTCTTGATTACAAGCTGTAAGCGCTAAAACTGACGCTGCAATCAATGACAATTTAATCGTCTTTCTCATTTTATATCTCCGACACACTTTGCAGTTGTCAATTATTGTATTATTACTAGTTAAAGATTAACGACCTACATGGTAGGCTGCTTGTCTAATAACTAAACTTCATGCAAACGCATGATCAGTGATTAGAATAACAACCTAGGCCTTTAATGAGCCCTAGTCTAACCTCTCAATCACGAAGAGTTAAGGGGAAATACCCGTAATATGTCGATATTTCGTACTTTTTTGTATCTGCTAAGCCTAAGCTTAGTTGTTGCCTGCTCTGAGCAATATGAGCAATCCACTGCACGTTATGAACATGCGGCTAAAGGTGCGTTTGCATCTGCTATTTCGCATGATGGCAAATACAGCGTGATCTCATCTATACACCATGGGGTCGCGCTGTGGGATAATCAACAGCAGGTATTAAAATACCAATGGTTTCAACAACAAGCTCAAGATAGCCTCGTTCACACTGTGGCAATCTCTTACGACAATAGCCATGCTGTCACCGCAGAAAAGTCCACATTTGCTGTGTGGGACATTAACTCAGGTAAAAACACGGGCTACTATAAAATACACGCCTCAACAATTAGAGATATCGCGATTAGCAACCAAGGACGCAGCGTGTTATATGGCCGCGCCGACGGTGTAGTCGTTTACCTCGACTTAGAGACCGGAAGACGCATAGAGTTCCTTGGCCACCAAGAAAAAGTGAATGTTGTTGACCTTTCACCGAATGGTCATTACGCAATCAGTGGTTCTAATGACTATGTTGCCTACTTTTGGGATACCCGTACAGGGCAAGTTATACATCGCTTTAACCACCCGACTCGCGTTACTCAAGTCGCCCTCGATCCACAAGGCCGCTATGCATTTACAGCTGACAGTATGAAGCAAGCAAATGTATGGCAACTGACTACAGGTGATCTTGTTAGCAAACTGGCGTATATTGCGCGTCAGAAAATTTTTACCGCAGTGCGTTTTAACGATGAAGGCACCTTAATCGCAACCGGGTCACCCAATCGACTTGTTGAATTATGGCAGCTAGACTCAGGTAAAAAATTGCAAACGTGGCAAGTGGTTCCTCGTGAAGGAAGTCGCCCGAAATCGGCCGTGGTGTTAGATGTTGCGTTTACTGATAACAACCAAGCGTTATTAACCGAAAGCTCCAGCGGATTCGCTGAAAGTTTTAATGTAAGAGAATCAAATGAACACAATTGAACATCGTCTAATGGAACTTGAAGCAAAAGTCGCTTTTCAAGATGAAACAATTGAAATATTAAATGATGAGCTTAAAGCGCATCAGCAACAGCTTGCAAAAATGAAGCGCCAGACTGAATTGCTTGCAGAAAAAATTAAAGAAGCACAACAACCTTCTTTAATGTCGCAGATGCATGAGCCGCCTCCGCCACATTATTAATATTGAAAAATTTAGCCGGGTTAATCGCCCGGCTTAAACACCCCAATCACTTGTTCAAACTGGCGTGTTGAGGCTTGTACTGCTTTTTCTGGCTGAGTCATTTTATGGCCACACTGCACACATTCTACTTTCTCAACATCATGCTCTTTATAAAGCATCATCGTATCCATCGCATTACACTCTGGGCATGATGCCCCTGCGATAAAGCGTTTTTTTTGTCTCATACATGATCTCCGGTGCCATTTAGGCGGCTATTTTAGCCTAATAATTCTGTGTTTGATACGATTGCGAAGCCTAATACGATCCGTGTTATGATATGCGCAATTAAAACTGTGGTGTGCAAGTAAACTTTCATGATCCAAATTTCAGACATCGAGCTTCTTCGTGGTGGTAATGCCTTATTAAAAGGTGCCTCTGCAACCTTATTCCCTGAGCATAAAGTAGGCCTAGTCGGGGCTAATGGCTGTGGTAAATCCACATTGTTCGCGCTATTAAAGTCTGAATTACAACTCGATGCTGGTGAATGCAGTATTCCTAAAGACTGGTCCATTTCTTCTGTAAAGCAAGAAACACCGGCTCTCGATATTAGTGCGCTTGATTACGTACTCCAAGGCCATCCTGACTATTACACACTCAGAATCGCACTACGCGAAGCCGAGCAAAATAATGATGGCGCGGCACAAGCAAAGGCACATATTGGTCTTGAAAATATCCAAGGTTACAGCATTGAAGCAAAAGCCGGTGAACTGCTACATGGTTTAGGTTTCTCCAATGAGCAAATTGACAACCCTGTGAGTGCCTTTTCGGGGGGGTGGCGTATGCGCTTAAACTTGGCACAAGCCCTTATTCGCGATGCCGATTTATTGCTTTTAGATGAGCCAACCAACCACTTAGACCTTGATGCTGTTTACTGGTTAGAGCGCTTTTTACGCGCCTATACTGGCACACTTGTGCTTATCTCACACGACCGTGAGTTTCTCGATGCGGTGGTTGATCAAATTTGGCATATCGACCAGCAAAAAATTAATATTTATAAAGGCAATTACTCGCAATTTGAACGCCAAAAAGCAGAGCGCTTATTACAGCAACAGGCCATGTTCGAAAAGCAACAAGAACAAATTGCGCATCTTGAACAGTTTATTACTCGCTTTAAAGCCAAAGCAAGTAAAGCAAAACAAGCACAAAGCCGGGTAAAAGCACTGGAGCGTATGGAAAAGCTGGCGCCAGCACATGCTGATTCACCCTTCGATTTTGAGTTTGCTGAACCAACCGCACTACCGAACCCGCTCATGACACTTGACCAAGCCAAAGCGGGCTATGGCGATACCACCATTTTACACAGCATTAAGCTTAACCTCGTACCGGGCAGCCGTATTGCCTTGCTTGGTCGAAATGGCGCGGGTAAATCAACGCTAATAAAATTATTAGCTGGAGATCTCAAACCGCAAGCGGGCGAAGTATTCCAGCATCAAGGATTAAATATTGGCTACTTTGCGCAGCACCAACTCGAATCGCTAGATCTAAGAGCCAGTGCCGTTACGCATTTACAACGTTTAAATCCGCAGGCAACAGAGCAATCACTGCGCGACTTTTTAGGGGGCTTTGCATTTTTTGGCGATAAAGCACTTGAGCCAGTTGCTCCATTTTCGGGTGGCGAAAAAGCACGTTTAGTACTGGCTATGTTGGTGTATCAAAAGCCCAACTTACTGTTACTCGATGAGCCCACCAACCACCTTGATTTAGAAATGCGACATGCTCTTGTAATGGCTCTACAAGGTTTTGAAGGGGCAATGGTCACCGTATCGCACGATCGCCACATGTTGAAAAACACAGCCGATGAATATTACCTTGTTGATAACGGAGAAGTAACCCAGTTTGGCTATGACCTTGACGCGTACTACCAATGGTTACTCAATGCGAACAAAGAAGCTGCAAAAACAACTGAAGACAGCGCACCGAAAGCGCATTCAAGCATCAATCGTAAAGAACAAAAGCGCTTAGAAGCCGAGTTTAGAAAATCAGTGCAACCACTTAAAAAGCAAATTGAAAAGCTCGAAAAGCAACTCGATAAACACTCAGCGGAATTAGCTGAAATCGAAGATGCACTTGGCGATAACGCGCTTTATAACGATGACAACAAAGCAAAACTCAAAGAGTTACTCGCAAAACAAGCGACATTAACGCCAAAAGTAAATGACATCGAAGAAGAGCTACTGATGGCCCTTGAAGAGATGGAAGAAAAAGAACAAGCGTTTGCCGATGAACTTGCTTAACAGTGACGATTTTTGGCAATTTGCATGTCAGCTTTATAGTAAAGATGACATGCAAGCACGCCTGTTAGATTACCAAAACCAGCAAGGTAAAAACGTTAACCTGTGTCTGCTATTGTATTATTTAGATTCTCTTGGGCTTGCTTTAAACAATTCTCAACTTAATCAGCTTGAATTATGCATTATTGAATTTGACGAGCAGGTATTAAAGCCTCTACGTAAGACTCGCGCCTACCTAAAGGCCAATCAAACCGAAATTGCTGATTACGCCACGATTCGTAAAGAATTACTCAGTGCAGAATTAAAACTCGAAAAACAACAGCAACAGCTTCTTATAAACGCACTGAATACGATGACTCTAACGCCATGTTCCAATGCGAATAATATAGGATTATATATTAAGTAAAGTGGTGAGTTCGCAGTCAATCCAACGCCACTCATAGTAAGTAGTAAGCCATACCCTTAAGGCTTTATCTGAAGCAAAACGCCTCTCGATCGACTGACGTCTAATCGCTAATAGCCTATCAAACTTGATCCAAATCAACTTCTAAATCGCCTTGTGTAGCTTCAGGAAAATAGCTTGATCTGGATCATATCACCCACCCCAAAGCCAGCCTATGATTAACCCATAGACATTAGGAGGCACAACCATGAACGTATTCTTTAGAGATTTTTTTAGCGACCCCGTCTTATTTATGTCATTTGGCATTTTGGCAGTTGTTATCGTTTTATGCCTTTTTTACGTCGGATATTTCATCAAGAAAGTTCACGACGCAGAAGTTCCTAAGTAAGAATTAAGCACGACGCACAAAGCCCCCATCCAATTTTATTGTTTAGGGGCTTTTTATTTGCAACAACACAAAATTGCCACCTGTTCTAAAAAAGCAAAAACTTGCTACAATGGGCGCTTGTTTTGTCTTGAAAGTGTCAACTATGTTACCTGAGTTTAAGCCTGCGTGGTGGATGCGCAATCGCCATTTGCAAACCATAATGCCGCGCTTCTTTCGTCCTTTTCATAATACACGCTACGACTTATCAACAATCGACACCCCAGATGGTGACTTTTTAGAACTTGCTTGGGCACAGCCACACAATGAACATGCTCCATTAGCCATTGTGTTACACGGCCTAGAGGGCAACATTAATAGCTTTTATGCCAAAGGCATGATGAAAAAGCTCAAGCAGCAAGGCTTTGCGGTAGTGCTCATGCACTTTCGTAATTGCTCACGCGAAGTTAATCGCCTTGCGCGTGCTTATCATAGTGGCGAGACCGAAGATTTACGCTTTTTTATCAACCACCTAAAAAACACATTTCCCTCACGTCCTCTTTTCGCTGTTGGCTTTTCGCTAGGCGGTAATGTGCTTGCTAAATATTTAGGTGAGCAAGGTAGCCAATCGAACTTACATGGTGCAGCCGTGGTATCGGCTCCTTTTGATTTATCGGCATCATGCGAAGTAATACGTAAAAGTTTAGGTAAAATTTATCAAAAGTATTTGCTTGATCGCATGAAAAAATCAATGCAAAGAAAGCTGCCACAAATAGAACAGCAAATTAGTCTTACCCCAGAAAAGTTAATGGCTATTGATGACTTATGGCAGTTCGATAACTTACTAACGGCTCCCTTGCATGGTTTTGCTGGCGCTGAAGATTACTATCAACAAGCAAGCGCCAAACCGTTTTTAAAAACGATCGCAACACCGACACTTATTGTGCACTCAAAAGATGACCCGATGCTATCAATTAAAGCCGTGCCCGATAGCACAGATGTCAGTGAACATGTTACTCTGCGTATCTCCGAAAAAGGCGGCCATGTTGGTTTTATTAGCGGTAATAATCCGTTTAAACCCGAGTACTGGCTTGAGCGTATAGTGCCTGAGTATTTTCAACAGTTAGTTAAAAAGAGCAGTGATGATCATTCCACACGAAAAACTTGATAAAGAGACACTTTACAATTTAATTGAAAGCTATGTATTACGTGAAGGCACTGACTATGGCGAGCAAGAGGTAAGTATTGAAAGTAAGGTGGCGCAGGTTACTCAGCAACTAAAAAAAGGTGACGCAATGGTGTTCTTTTCTGAACTACATGAATCTGTCACCATTATTTCAAAAGCCGAGTTTATCGCATTACAAGCCGACCCAGAGTATCAAGCGTCGTTTAACGACTAAACTTGTAACTTTTTCTACAACCCTTCACAATGGCTTTTTAACTTTAAAGAGCCATTAAGAATGAAAAAACTAAGCTCATTGGTTGCCGCTGTTTCGTTGGCCTTAATCAGCCAAGCTCATGCAAGTGAGACGACGGCATCAGATAAAGCCATCAAACTAGCAAAAGACACGATTTTAATTGATACACACATTGATGTGCCTTACCGTATTCACGATAAATGGGCCGATGTAACTAAAGCGACTGATGACGGCGATTTTGACTATCCGCGTGCAGTGCAAGGCGGCCTAAACGCCCCTTTTATGTCAATTTACATTCCAGCTAACCTCGAGTTTGAAGGCAAAGGTAAAAGCTACCAACTTGCTAATCAGTTAATCGATAGCATGGAAGCCATTGTACAGCGTGCCCCAGATAAATTTGCAATGGCTGATTCAACAGCAGATATCAAAGCACACTTTAAACAAGGTAAAATGTCGTTGGCAATGGGGATGGAAAATGGTTCACCGATTGAAGGTGACATGAAAAACCTGAAGCATTTTTATGACCGTGGTGTGCGCTACATCACCCTTGCTCACTCGCAAAGCAATCACATTTCAGACTCTTCTTACGATATTCGCCGTAAATGGAAAGGCTTAAGCCCATTTGGTAAAGAGCTGGTCAAAGAGATGAACAACATCGGTATGCTTGTAGACGTATCGCATATTTCAGATGATGCGTTTTACCAGGTCATGGAAATTTCGAAAGTACCAGTGATTGCCTCTCACTCATCGCTGCGTAAATATACGCCAGGCTTTGAGCGTAATATGAATGACGATATGTTATTAGCACTCAAAAAGAATGGCGGTATTATTCAAATCAACTTTGGTTCAAGCTTCGTAACCGCTCAAGCTGGTTCTTGGTATGATCAGCTAAAAACAGCAAAAGCAGACAAGAAGAAGGAAGGCACGAAGCTCAGCAAAGATTTTGACGCAGCTTATCGTGCTAAGAACCCATTCCCGTTTGCAAGCCTTGAGCAAGTACTTGACCATATCGACCACGTAGTCGCGCTAATAGGCATTGATTACGTCGGTATTGGCTCTGACTACGATGGTGTTGGTGACTCACTGCCTGTAGGCTTAAAGGACGTGTCTAGCTACCCTAACCTTGTACAAGGCCTCATAGATCGAGGCTATAGCGATAAAGATATTAAAAAGATCTTAAGTGGCAACATGCTTCGAGTTTGGCAACAAGCTGAAGAGTACGCGAAAGCGCATTAAACTAATCTCATTATCACCATCTTAAAAGCGCAGCTAATGCGCTTTTTTATTGATTGCAACATCGTTTATTGATTAAAAAAATAGCATGATTTAATCTGATGATTACACTGAAGTAATTAGGATGATGTGACATGGCTTCATGGCAAGGAAATGTTGCGCTTGTATTTGCAACCGCTGCATTAGGCATAACGTTATACAACCAGTTTGGGGCATCTAAGCCACTCAACAAACCGCAACCCGCAAAGTACGATTTTTCATCTGTAAGTGGTAGCGTTCCCCTTGAAGACAGGGAAAACCTCGTCGCATTGCATGGCTATATTCTAGACCTTGAAACTCGAATTAACGCACTAGAACAAAGTAGCCCTAAAATTGAGCCAACTTTAATTGCAGAACAAATCGATAAAGTCATCGAACAACGCGAAAAAGAACGTATTGCAGAAGCAACCAAAAGAAATCCATCGGTTAATTGGTTTAGAAACTTGCCTGATGATTATCGTCAGCGCATTAAGGCCGATCAACACTATGCAAACAAATCAATTAACGACGCATTTTCTGCACTACTAAATATCAATAATAGCGACGACGACCGTTTGGCAGCCTATGGGCAACTTAAAATGACGTTAGGCATGCTCAGACGTGATCTAGATGAAAATCAACACACAGCCGTTGTCGACGCGATGCTCAATATCAGTGAGTATACAAGTGAACCAACCACACGAATTCATGCCATAGAGAATCTATCGCGACTCGATTCTGTTTCACCAAAACTAGCCGACTACTTTCAAAAGCTCTTGCAAAGCGACGATAACGACTATGTTCGTAGCGTGTCAGCCAGTGCCCTTGTGAGCCAATTTTATCGCGCTAATCAACTCGATAAAAAAGAGTTTGCTCTTGAGCTTGCACAGCGTATTCAAAGCTTAGAATCAAGTGGCGATAGTAAAGTAGCTGACATTATGACCGACAGCCTAAAACACCCACGACTAAGAGAAGAATTAAACAAAGTACTTGGAAATAGTGGTTAGTAGCGAGTAGCGAGTAGCGAGTAGCGAGTAGCGAGTAGCGAGTAGCGAGTAGCGAGTAGCGAGTAGCGAGTAGCGAGTAGCGAGTAGCGAGTAGCGAGTAGCGAGTAGCGAGTAGCGAGTAGCGAGAACAAAATAAAGCCACGTTAACCTCAAGCAAACTTTTTGATGTTTAATCACACCAGTAAGTAACCCCCGCTCGGTTGTGATCTGACTTCTAATATCTAATATCTAACTTCTAATATCTATTTTCTCATCCATAAAAAAACCCGAGACTAAGCTCGGGTTTTTCTTGAATGCTTAATGCATCACTATAGTTGATTACTCAACGATAGTTGCAACAACACCAGCACCAACTGTACGGCCACCTT